>Ga0210248_100005_pt1 | contig 332117 bp, 327 predicted proteins | sample ChrtobMetP3_32mM_FD_155493 | JGI IMG/M metagenome (GOLD analysis project Ga0210248, IMG submission 155493) | Chrysochromulina tobin associated microbial communities from unialgal haptophyte culture, Seattle, Washington, United States - P3_32mM | ecosystem: Host-associated > Algae > Haptophytes...
CGGCGAGACTCGAACTCGCACAGCTTTCGCCACTACCCCCTCAAGATAGCGTGTCTACCAATTTCACCACGTCGGCTGGTCTGCGTTGCTGGCTCACGAGGTCTGTGTGAGCCTTGCTGACAAGCATCAGAGTTTACCCTGAAACCACCCCTCTTTTGAGAGGCAGCGGGGCTTTTTCAACTCGGATGGAAGATGCTCCGGCATGCGCGCCGTGAACGCATGCCTTGCCGGTCATTTGGCCGGGATTTGCGCCGGGCCGGTGGGCGCTGGCGTCACGGCCGCCGGCGCGGGAGCGGCACCGGTCGCAGGCGCCGTGCCGGGAATCTGTTGCGAAGCATCGGCCGGCTGGGCAGGCGCGGCAACGCCTTCGAGCACGCTGCCCGAACTCGGCGCCACCGTGCGCAGATTGCCGAAATAGGCCAAGCCCAGGGTGCAGGTCAGGAACACCGCAGCCAGCACGGCGGTGGAACGCGACAGGAAGTTTGCGCCACCCGAGGCGCCAAACAGACTGGCCGAGCCGGCACCGCCACCACCGAAAGCTGCACCCGCATCGGCACCTTTGCCGTGCTGCATGAGGATCAAGCCGATCATGGCCAGTGCCGAGAGGATCTGCACGGCCAGCAGGATGGTCAACACAACGTTCATTTTTTACTCCGGAATCACGGTTGTCGATGTGCCCTGAAGGCACGAAAAAGGTCAGCGGGCCGAAGCCACGATCTGAAGGAAGTCGGCCGCCTTGAGCGAAGCGCCGCCGATGAGGCCTCCGTCGATGTCGGGCTGGGCCAGCAGGCTCGCGGCGTTCGTCGCGTTCATGCTGCCGCCGTAGAGGATGTGCACGCGCTCGGGATGCTGCGTGGCCGCTGCCAGTTGCGCCCGCAGCACCGCATGGACCTGCTGCGCCTGTTCGGGCGACGCGGTCTTGCCGGTGCCGATGGCCCAGACGGGCTCGTAGGCCACCACGATTTCGCTGGTGCAGTGCGCCACCGCATGAATGACCGCGGCCAACTGACGCTTGACCACGGCCTCGGTCTGCCCCGCGTCGCGCTCCGCCAGCGTCTCACCCACGCAAACGATGGGCGTGATGCCGTGGGCCAGCGCCGCTTTGGCCTTGTCCGCCACCAGCCCGTCGGTCTCACCGTGGTACTGGCGTCGCTCGGAGTGGCCCACGATCGCATAGCGGCAGGCAAAGTCCTTGAGCATGGTGGCCGACACCTCACCGGTGTAAGCCCCTTGTTCGTGGCTCGACACGTCCTGCGCACCCCAGCTGATCGGGCTGCCGGTCAGCAGCGACTGCAGTTGACCCAGGTAAGGCGCGGGCACGCACAAGGCCATATCGGCACCCTGCGCTTGACCGCGCAGGCCGTCGAGCATGGCTTTCACCAACGCCTCGTTCGCGGCCAGCGAGCCGTTCATTTTCCAGTTGCCTGCGATCAGTGGTTTCATGTCAAAGAGGTCGTCATGCCCAGGTCAGGACAAGCTTGCCGATGTGGCGGTTGGATTCCATGAGCGTGTGCGCTGCCGCGGCTTCGCGGGCGGGAAACACCTGGTGGATCACGGGTTTGATGCGGCCTTGGGCCAACAGCGGCCAGACGCGATCGCGCAGGGACTGCGCAATGGCGGTCTTGAAGGCGATCGGTCGCGGGCGCAAGGTCGAACCGGTGATGGTCAGGCGCTTGCGCAGCACCATGCCGGCGTTGAACTCGGCCTTCACCCAACCCTGCACCGCGATGATGACCAGCCGGCCATCTTCGGCCAGGCAGTCGATTTCTCGCGCCACGTAAGCACCGGCCACCATGTCGAGCACGACGTTGACGCCCTGCCCGCCGGTGAGGTCGGCCACGGCAGCCACGAAGTCCTGCGTCTTGTAGTTGATGGCGTGATCGGCGCCCAGCGCCAGGCAAGCAGCGCACTTGTCGTCGCTGCCTGCGGTCGCGATCACGCGAGCGCCGAGGGCTTTCGCCATCTGGATCGCGGTCACACCGATGCCGCTGGTACCGCCCTGGATCAACAGGGTTTCACCCGCTTGCAGACGCGCGCGGTCGAAGACGTTGCTCCACACGGTGAAGAAAGTCTCGGGCAGGGAGGCGGCGGCAATGTCGTCCAGGCCTGCGGGCACTGGCAGGCACTGGCCCACGGGCGCCACGCACCACTGGGCATATCCGCCACCAGCCACCAGCGCGCAGACACGATCGCCGACCTTCAGGCCCGCGGCGGCCATGGCCGTCGCGTCGCCCGAAGCGATCACGCCCGCCACTTCGAGGCCGGGGATGTCGGATGCGCCCGGTGGCACCGGGTAGTTGCCGGTGCGCTGCAACACATCGGGGCGGTTCACGCCCGACGCGCTGACGCGAATCAGCACCTCGCCCACGGCCGCCACCGGCACCGGGCGCTCGCCCAGCCGCAGCACCTCGGGTGCACCGAAGCTGCTGATCTCGACCGCTTGCATCACCGCCGGGTTCACGACTGGGGCTGCTGCTGTGGCTCGACCGCGTTGCGATCAGCGAGTGCCTTCATCGACAGCTTGACGCGGCCTTTTTCGTCGGTCTCGAGCACCTTGACGCGAACGATCTGGCCTTCGGTCAGGTAGTCGGTGACGCGCTCGACGCGCTCGTGCGCGATCTGGCTGATGTGCAGCAGGCCATCCTTGCCGGGCAGCAGGTTGATCAGGGCGCCGAAGTCGAGGATCTTGGTGACTGGGCCTTCGTAGACCTTGCCCACTTCCACTTCGGCCGTGATCTGCTCGATGCGACGCTTCGCTTCGTCGGCCTTGGCCGAGTCGGTCGAGGCGATGGTGATGGTGCCGTCTTCGTCGATGTTGATCTGCGTGCCGGTCTCCTCGGTCAGCGCGCGAATCACGGCGCCGCCCTTGCCGATCACGTCGCGGATCTTCTCGGGGTTGATCTTCATGGTGAAGAGCTTGGGTGCGAAGTTGGAGACTTCGGTCTTGGCTTCGCCCATGGCTTCCTGCATCTTGCCCAGGATGTGCATGCGGGCTTCCTTGGCCTGCGCCAGTGCGACCTGCATGATTTCCTTGGTGATGCCCTGGATCTTGATGTCCATCTGCAGCGCCGAGATACCGTTGGTGGTGCCGGCGACCTTGAAGTCCATGTCGCCCAGGTGGTCTTCGTCACCCAGGATGTCGGTCAGCACGGCGAAGCGGTTGCCGTCCTTGATCAGGCCCATGGCGATGCCGGCCACGTGGGCCTTCATCGGCACGCCGGCGTCCATCAACGCCAGGCAGCCGCCGCAGACCGATGCCATCGACGAGGAACCGTTGGACTCGGTGATTTCCGACACGACACGCATGGTGTAGGGGAAGTCTTCCTTGCTGGGCAGCGCCGCGATCAGCGCGCGCTTGGCCAGGCGGCCGTGGCCGATTTCGCGGCGCTTTGGCGTGCCGAAACGGCCGGCTTCGCCGGTGGCGAAGGGGGGCATGTTGTAGTGCAGCATGAAGCGGTCTTCGAACTCGCCGGCCAGCGCATCGATGCGTTGGGCGTCGCGGTCGGTACCCAGTGTGGCCACGACCAGCGCCTGCGTTTCACCGCGGGTGAACAGGGCCGAGCCGTGGGTGCGGGGCAGCACGCCGTTGCGGATTTCGATGGCGCGCACGGTGCGCGTGTCGCGGCCGTCAATGCGGGGCTCGCCGGCCAGGATCTGACCACGCACGATCTTGGCTTCGATCTCGAACAGCAGGGCTTCGATGGCCACGCTGTCGAAGGCCACGCCTTCGGCTTTGAGTGCAGCGAACACGTCGGCGTATGCAGAGCGGCAAGCCTGGGTGCGGGCCTGCTTGTTGCGGATCTGGTAGGCGGCTTCGAGCTTGGCCTTGGCCAGGCCGTCGATCTTGGCGATCAGCGGCTCGTCCTTGGCGGGTGCTTGCCAGTCCCAGGCCGGCTTGCCAGCGTCGCGCACCAGCTCGTTGATGGCAGCGATCGCAATGTTGCCCTGCTCATGGCCGAACACCACGGCGCCCAGCATGATTTCTTCGGACAGCTGGTCGGCTTCGGATTCCACCATCAGCACGGCGGACTCGGTGCCGGCGACCACGAGGTCCAGCTGGCTGTCTTTGAGCTGAGTCTGGCCGGGATTGAGGACGTACTGGCCATTCACGTAGCCCACGCGGGCAGCACCGATGGGGCCGTTGAACGGGATGCCGCTGACCGACAGGGCGGCCGAGGTGGCGATCATGGCGGCGATGTCGGCCTGCACTTCGGGGTTCAGGCTCACCACGTGCACGATCACCTGGACTTCGTTGTAGAAGCCTTCGGGGAACAGGGGACGGATCGGGCGGTCAATCAGGCGGCAGGTCAGCGTTTCGAGTTCGCTCGGGCGGCCTTCGCGCTTGAAGAAGCTGCCGGGGATCTTGCCGGCAGCGTACGACTTCTCGGTGTAGTCCACGGTCAGCGGGAAGAAGTCCTGGCCGGCCTTGGCTTCGGTCTTGGCGACGACGGTGGCGAGCACCACGGTGTCGTCGATGTTGACCAGCACGGCGCCGGTGGCCTGGCGCGCGATTTCGCCGGTTTCCATGGTGACCGTGTGGGGGCCCCACTGGAAGGTCTTGGTGACTTTGTTGAACATGGTCATGGTTTATCTCCTGAATTTTTCTCCGCCACCCGGCGGAAAACACAGCGTGCGGCAAACCCGCACAAAACCCGGAAACACAACCCAGAACACGATGCCATTCCAGATGGATTGAGTGTTTCGCCGTTGGCGCTCAACCCGCTTGGAATGACACAGCTTCGCTCTGTAATCAATGCTCCGGAATCAAAAAAGAGGTCAAAAAAGCAAAAAACGCCCGAGCCAGCGAACCAACTCAGGCGTTTTCTGTGTCAACCCGGGCTCAATTACTTGCGCAGGCCCAGTTTGGCGATCAGCGCCACGTAACGCTGGGCGTCTTTGGACTTCAAATAGTCCAGCAGCTTGCGGCGGCGGCTCACCATGCGCAGCAGGCCGCGACGACCGTGGTGGTCTTTGGCGTGCGTCTTGAAGTGGGGGGTCAGTTCGTTGATGCGTGCGGTCAGGATGGCGACCTGCACTTCTGGGCTGCCGGTGTCATTGGCGGCACGGGCGTTGGCCGCGACGACTTCGGCTTTGATGGATTGGGCAATCATGGAATTTCCTTCGGGTTTACATGCGTCCCGGCGCAGCCAGTCGGCCTGTGGAGTTGCTCCAGAGCCGGCCGCCGCATCGGGCGTGGGTGTGCTGTCCTTTCGAACGGCAACCGCAGATTATAGGGCAGAAGGCGTCAAGCGCCGCCACCGGGCTGGGCAGCCAGCCAGCGGCGCAGGCGTTCCACGCCCTCCTCCAGCCGGCGGGTGTCCCGGCTGGCGAAGCACCAGCGCAGCCAGCCGGCGGCTTCCGGGCTGAAAGCGCTGCCCGGCGCCAGGCCAATCCCGGCCTCGCGCACCAGGCGTTTGGCCACGTCCAGGCAGTCGTCTTGCCCTTGCAGCTTGAAAAAGGCGTACATGCCGCCCAGTGGCTCGGCCAGCGTCACGCCGGGCAGGGCGCGAAGCAGCGGCACCAGCGTGTCGCGGCAGGTTTTCAGGTGCGCCACCAGGGCGGGCGTGACCTCTGCGGCGCGCTGCAGCGCCACGGTGGCGCCGCGCTGCACGAACACCGGCGCGCACGAAGTGTTGAACTCGATCAGCTTGCCCATGGCGCCGGTGAGCGCGGCGGGCATCACCAGCCAGCCCAGGCGCCAGCCGGTCATGAGAAAACTCTTCGAGAAGCTGTGGGCGACGATGACCCGGTCGTCCGGCTTGGCCACGTCCAGGAAGCTGGGGGCCGCTCCATGGGCGGTGTCGCCCGCGTAGTACAGGCGCTCGTAGACCTCGTCGGACAGGACCCACGTACCGGTGCGCCGGCAGTGCGCCAGGATGGCGGCCTGTTCGTCGCGCGTCAAGGTCCAGCCCGTGGGGTTGTTGGGCGCGTTGACGATCAACAGGCGCGTGGCCGGTGTGATGGCCGACAGCAGGGCATCCATGTCCAGTGCCCAGGCACCGGCGCGCGGTCCGTCGGTGAGCACGTGCAGCGGCACGCTTTTGACGTTGGCGCCCATGATCTGCGGCTGCGCCACCAGGTTGGGCCAGGCCGGTGTGACCACCACGACCTCGTCGCCCGCTTCCACCAGCGCTTGCGACGCCAGCATCAGCCCGTTCACGCCACCCGAGGTGACGGCCAGGCGGTCCATCCAGTGGCTCGCGCCACGCCCGGGGTGCAGGCCATCGGTGTAGGTGGCGATCGCTTCTCGCAGCTCGGGCAGACCGAGGTTGTGCGCGTAGAAGGTTTCGCCCGACTGCAGCGACGCCATGGCGGCGTCGCGGATGAAGCCGGGCGTGACCTCGTCGCTCTCGCCAAACCAGAACTTGAGCACGTTGTCGCGGCCCAGGCCCTCATTGGCCACCTCGCGAATGCGGGAAGCTTCAAGGTTTTCAACGACGGGGCGCATGAAGGGAGCGTGTTGGGACATCAGGGTCGGACCATGTTGCAGCGGTGGGGCTGTTCGGCTTGCTGGGGTGCCAGGTTGCGGATGACGCGAAAGCCGTAGCCCGAGCCTTCGACGTCGAATTGGGCGCCGGCTTCGCCCTGGCGCTCCATCACGGCCACCGCCAACGGCTGCTGGAACTGGTGATCGGCGGCGCGCATGCGGGCCGTCTGGCCTGCCAGCGTGACCTCGGCTTTCTCCAGTTGGGCCGCCACGCTGGCGGCGTTGACCGGGCCGATGGCACCCGCGCGCTCGAGGGCCTGCGCCAGCGACTCGATCATGAGTTGCATGCGCATGTGCACGTAGTCGTCGGCGGGGTTGGGGAACCGCTGGCGGAACGACTGGTAGAAGGCCTCGGACTCGCGCGTGGGCACGTTGGGGAACCAGTCGGCCACGGCGATCACCTTGCCGATGCCGGCCTCGCCCATGGCCGCCGGAGCACCCAGCGCGTTGCCGTAGAAGGTGTAGAAGCTGCCGTCAAAGCCCACCTCGCGCGCGGCTTTCACCAGCAGCGTGAGGTCGTTGCCCCAGTTGCCGGTGAGCACGGACTGCGCGCCACTGGCCTTGATCTTGGCGGCATAGGGCAGAAAGTCTTTGACGCGCGCCATGGGATGCAGTTCTTCGCCGACGATCCTCACATCGGGGCGTTGCGCCGCCAGCTGGTTGCGACCCTCACGCAGCACGGCCTGGCCGAAGCTGTAGTCCTGGCCGATCAGGTAGACGCTCTTGAGCTGCTTGTCTTCGCGCAGCACGCTCATGAGCGCGCTCATGCGCATGTCGGCGTGGGCGTCAAAACGAAAATGCCAGTAACTGCACTTCTCGTTGGTCAGCGCCGGGTCCACCGCCGAGTAATTGAGGAACAGCATCTGGCGCGCCGGCTCGCGCTCGTTGTGTTTGTTGATCGCTTCGATCAGCGCGCTGGCCGCGGCCGACGAGTTGCCCTGCGCGATGATGGTGATGTCGCGGTCCACGGCCGAGCGCAATGCCGACAAAGCCTCTTCGGTCTGGCCCTTGCTGTCGAACCGTTCGATCAGCAGCGGGCGGTTGCCGCCGGGCAGTTTCACGCCGCCGCGGGCATTCACGCGCTCGGTGGCCCAGACCAGATTGCGGTACACGGCTTCGCCGGTGTTGGCGATCGGGCCGGAGAGGCCTTCGATCAGAGCGATGCGGATGGGAGACGGCGCCTGGGCAGACACCGACGGCGCGACAAGGACAGCGCCCAAGACAGCAACCAGCACGCGCCGGCGCACGGACCAAAATGAATCGAGCATGCTTTTCATGAGATGAATGCGTTCGGCCAAGGCCGTCAGGAAGCCATGGTCAGATCGGCCAGGGGCCAACGCGGCTTCACATCGAAGCTGTAGCCCTGGCCCTCGGCCGCATCGAGTTGAACCAGACCGGCCTGCACCCGCATGCCGCCGGCCAGCGCGATCATGGCGCCGTTGTCGGTGCACAGGTGCAGCTCGGGGTAGTGAACGCGCACGCCGGCCTTGGCGCAGGCTGCGCCCAGCTGTTCGCGCAGCAGCGTGTTGGCCCCCACGCCGCCGGCCACCACGAGGCGGCGCAGGCCGCTCTGGCGCACCGCCGCCATGGACTTTTTCACCAGCACCTCGACGATGGCGGCCTGCACGCTGGCGGCCACATCGGCCTTTTGCTGCGGCGTGAGCGGGTCGGCCAGGTGCAGCGTGGCCGGGCCATCCAGACTGGCGTGGGCCAGCCGTTTCACTTGGGTCAGAACAGCGGTTTTGAGGCCGGCGAAGGAAAAATCGAGATCGCCGCTGTGCAGCAGTGGGCGCGGAAACTTGTACGCCAAGGGGTCGCCCTGCAGCGCCAGCCGCGCCAGCGCCGGGCCACCCGGGTAGCCCAGGCCGAGCAGCTTGGCCGACTTGTCGAAGGCCTCGCCCGCTGCGTCGTCGATGGTTTCGCCCAGCAAGGTGTAGCGCCCCACCCCGTCCACCCGCATCAGCTGGCTGTGTCCGCCCGAGACGAGCAAGGCCACGAACGGGAACTCCGGCGGGTCTGCGCTCAGAAATGGCGAGAGCAAATGCCCCTCGAGGTGGTGCACGCCGATCACCGGTTTGCCCAGCGCAAACCCCAGCGCGCAGGCCACGCCCGACCCCACCAGCAGCGCGCCGGCCAGTCCCGGACCCCGCGTATAAGCCACCGCATCCACCGCCGACAGCGGCAGGCCGGCCTGCGCCAGCGCTGCGTCGGTGAGTGGCAACACCCGGCGGATGTGGTCGCGGCTGGCGAGCTCGGGCACAACGCCACCGAAGGCGCGGTGCATCTCGATCTGGCTGTGCAGCGCATCGCCCAGCAGCCTCGGCGTCTGGCCGCCGCTGGCGTCGACCAGGGCGACGCCGGTTTCGTCGCAAGACGACTCGATTCCCAAAATCAGCATGCGGCGAGTGTACGGGCGGCATGTTTGTTGCTCATGATCGCGGGATGCTTGCAACGACCCCACACACATGAAATCGGGCCTGAACTTTCTGCTGGCGGCCAAACGCTGCGAAATCGCCGAGCTGCAACAGCTCGCCCTGACCAGCGCGCTGGTGAACGTGACCGGGCGCCTGGTGCATGGCTTGCAGCGCGAGCGGGGACTGTCCAACCTGTTCCTGGGCTCCCAAGGCCTGCGGTTCGGCGAAGTGCGCCATCAGCAGATCGGCGAGTGCCGACAGATCGAGGCCGAGCTGCGCGCCTGCTTTGACGAACTGGACACCGAATCGGCCCGGCTGGGCAACGGTGCCCGCCTGTTCAGCCGCATCGCCTATGTGCTGCACGGGCTGGACGCACTCGACGGCCTGCGCACTCGCGTCCAGACGCTGGAATGGACACCCCAGCGGGCCACCGAGGCCTATGTGCGGCTGATCGCCGGTTTGCTGGCGGTGGTGTTCGAGGCAGCGGACAGCGCCAGCGACCCGGAGATCTCGCGCCTGCTGGTCGCCTTGTTCAACTTCATGCAGGGCAAGGAATTCGCCGGCCAGGAACGGGCGGCCGGCTCGGTGCTGTTTGCCGCGGGCCGCGCCGTGGCCGACGAGCAGCAGCGCCTGCTGCACCTGATCGAGTCGCAAGAGCGCTGCCTCGAGGTGTTTGCCGAGTTCTCGAACCCGCACGTGGTGGCCCTGTGGCACACCACCCAGGCCAGCGCCATGCTCGCCGAGCTGGAGCGCTTGCGCCGCGTGCTGTGCACCGCGCCGCACGGCTCACCGCTCAATGCGCAGGTGAGCCAGGCCTGGTTTGACTGCTGCAGCCGGCGCATCGACCGCATGAAGGCGGTGGAAGACCGCCTCGCGCTCGACCTGCTGCAAGCCTGCGAACAGAAGATCGCCGCCGCCAACGCCGAGTTGGACCGCTTTCACGCGCTGCACACCGTGCCCGCCACCGAGGCGGACGTGCTGTCGTTCTTCCGCGCACCCGAGGCGCAAGGCGCGGCGGCGTTTGGCGCCAACACCCAGGGCTACGGGCTGCACCTGGAACGCTCGATCCTGGAGCTGGTGCAGGAGCAGGCGCGGCGCCTGCAGACCATGAGCGACGAGCTCGACACCGTTCGCGCCAGCCTCAACGAGCGCAAGCTGATCGAGCGCGCCAAGGGGTTGCTGATGGCGCACCGCCACCTGAGCGAAGAAGAAGCCCACAAAACCATGCGCCAGATGGCCATGAACCAGAACCGCCGGCTGATCGAGGTGGCCGAAGCGGTGCTCGCCATGGCCGACGTGTTGCCCGAGCGACCGCGCTGAGGTCGTGCGTGCTGCGGTGCACCAACAGCGGTGCCGGGAACCGTTGCGCACCAGCTTGATGCCCCGAAAACGAACGAGGCCACAGGACGACCTCGCGGTACAAAAACGGGGACAACAGAAAATCCTTTGAAAATCAAGGACTTTCCGAAAAATCCCGCCATCCTCTTCGCCCAGCTCGATGCTGGCACACAAGCTGCTTTGAACAAGGCAGAGGAAAGCGGGCCAATGGCGGTCCGGCTTCCGACAGTCACCCCCGACACTGGACAACGGCGTCCATTTCCGGTTTGCGATCCGCAGGCTTGGAGATGGGCGCCGTTGTGCTTTTGGGGTCCGGTTTTTTTCATCAGCAAGGAGTTGGACATGAACGCAGACACCCCCGGCACCACCGTTGCACCGATCCCGGTCGACACCACGTCCGAGACCGCCGCGGCATCCAGGCGCGACTTCATCAAGAAGAGCACCGCCATCGGCGCTGCCACCTTCTTCTCCACGCTGGGCCACAGCGGCGTGTGGGCGGCCGGCTCCGACGCGCCTGAGAAAACCGAGGTCAAGATCGGTTTCATTCCGCTGACCGACTGCGCCAGCGTGGTGATGGCCGCCGAACTCGGCCTCGACAAGAAGCACGGCGTGAAGATCATCCCGACCAAGGAAGCCAGCTGGGCCGGTGTGCGCGACAAGCTGGTCAACGGCGAGCTGGACATGGCCCACGTGCTCTACGGCCTGATCTACGGCCTGCAGCTGGGCACCGCCGGCCCCCGCAAGGACATGGCCATCCTGATGAACCTGAACCAGAACGGCCAGGCCATCACGCTGTCCAAGAAGCTGGCTGAAAAAGGCGCGGTGGACGGCCCGTCGCTGGCCAAGCTCATGGCCACCGAGAAGCGCGAATACACCTTCGCGCAGACCTTCCCCACCGGCACCCACGCCATGTGGCTCTACTACTGGCTGGCCGCCGCCGGCATCGATCCGATGAAGGACGCACGCGCCATCGTGGTGCCGCCGCCGCAGATGGTGGCCAACATGCGCGTGGGCAACATGGACGGCTTCTGCGTGGGCGAACCCTGGAACCACCGGGCCATCATGGATGGCATCGGGATCACGGCCAACACCACGCAGGACATCTGGAAAGACCATCCCGAGAAGGTGCTCGGCACCACGGCCGAGTTCGTGCAGAAGAACCCGAACACCGCGCGCGCCGTGACCGCCGCCATCCTCGAAGCCGGCAAGTGGATCGACGCCGGCCTGCAGAACAAGAACAAGATGGCCGAAACGATCGCCCAACGCTCCTACGTGAACACCAGCGTGGACGCGATCAACCAGCGCATCCTGGGACGCTACCAAAACGGCATGGGCAAGACCTGGGACGACCCCAACCACATGAAGTTCTACAACGACGGTGCGGCGAACTTCCCCTACCTGAGCGATGGCATGTGGTTCCTCACGCAGCACAAGCGCTGGGGCTTGCTGAAGTCGCACCCCGATTATTTGGCCGTGGCCAAGCAGGTCAACCGCATCGACATCTTCAAACAGGCGGCCACGGCGAGCAAAACCTCGCTGCCGAAGTCCGAGTTGCGCAGTTCGAAGTTCATGGACGGTGTGGTCTGGGACGGCAAAGACCCCGCCAAGTACGCCGATTCATTCAAGATCAACGCGGCCTGACCCGGCCCGTTGCCCACCCCCAGCCTCGTGCACCGGAGAATCACCATGGTCAGCGCCGTTTTTCATTCACCTCTGGAGGTGGCCCCCACCTCCAAGGCAGAGCCGATCATCCCACCCGCAATCGCTGTGATGCCCCGGCCAGCGCCCGCCCCGGTGGTGCAGGTCAAACGAGGCTGGGACCTGCGCTTTCTCTGGACCAGCGTGTTGCCGCCCGTGCTCGGCCTGGTGTTCCTCATCACCGTGTGGGCCGTGGTGGCCGGCACCGGCGCCAGCGGCATCCCGACGCCGCTGGAAACCTGGAAGCAGGCGCTCGAGGTGTTCGCCGATCCGTTCTACCAGGTCGGCCCGAACGACCAAGGTGTGGGCTGGAACGTGCTCATGTCGCTGCAGCGCGTGGCCATCGGCTTTGGTCTGGCGGCCGCGGTCGGCATCCCGGCGGGCTTTGCCATCGGCCGCTTCGAGTTCCTGAGCCGCATGTTCAACCCGCTCATCAGCCTGCTGCGCCCGGTGTCGCCACTGGCCTGGCTGCCGATCGGCCTGCTGGTGTTCAAGGGTGCCAACCCGGCGGCCATCTGGACCATCTTCATCTGCTCCATCTGGCCCATGATCATCAACACGGCGGTGGGCGTGCAGCGGGTGCCGCAGGACTACATGAACGTCGCGCGCGTGCTCAATCTCAGCGAATGGAAGATCTTCACCAAGATCCTGTTCCCCGCCGTGCTGCCCTACCTGCTGACCGGCGTGCGCCTGGCGGTGGGCACGGCCTGGCTGGTGATCGTGGCCGCCGAGATGCTGACCGGTGGCGTGGGCATCGGCTTCTGGATCTGGGACGAGTGGAACAACCTCAACGTGGCCAGCATCATCATCGCCATCTTCGTGATCGGCATCGTGGGCCTGTTGCTCGAATTCGGCCTCATCAAGCTGGCCACCCTGTTCACGTTTGAAGAGGTGAAATCATGAGCCTCAAATACATCGAGATCCAGGGCGTCGAGCAGACCTTCAAGACGAAGAAGGGCAACTTCCCCGCGCTGCGCGACATCAACCTGACCGTGGCCAAAGGCGAATTCGTCACCCTCATCGGTCACTCGGGTTGCGGCAAGTCCACCTTGCTCAACCTCATCGCCGGCCTGACCGTGCCCACCGAAGGTGTGCTGCTGTGCGCCGACAAGGAGATTGCCGGCCCCGGCCCCGAACGCGCGGTGGTGTTCCAGAACCACTCACTGCTGCCCTGGCTGACCTGTTTCGAGAACGTCTACCTCGCGGTCGAGCGCGTGTTCTCGGCCACCGAAACCAAGGCGCAACTCAAGGCCCGCACCGACGCCGCGCTGGCCATGGTGGGCCTCACCCCCGCTGCGCAAAAGCGCCCGGGCGAGATTTCCGGTGGCATGAAACAGCGCGTGGGCATTGCCCGCGCCCTCTCGATGGAACCCAAGGTGCTGCTCATGGACGAACCCTTTGGCGCCCTGGACGCGCTCACGCGCGCCAAGCTGCAGGACGAGCTGCTCGACATCGTGGCGCGCACGCACAGCACGGTGGTCATGGTCACGCACGACGTGGACGAAGCCGTGCTGCTGAGCGACCGCATCGTGATGCTCACCAACGGCCCGGCTGCGACCATCGGTGAAGTGTTGACGGTGGACCTGCCGCGCCCGCGCAACCGCGTGGCCCTGGCCGACGAGCCCAAATACCAGCAGTGCCGAAAGGCGGTGATCGACTTCCTCTACACCCGGCAAGCCCACGTTGAGAAGGTGGCCTGACATGGACATGCGCGTCAACCCCAAGGCAAAACTGAAACTGGTGATGGTGGGCAACGGCATGGCCGGTGTGCGCACGATCGAGGAGCTGCTCAAGCTGGCCCCCGATCTCTACGACATCACCGTCTTCGGCGCCGAGCCCCACCCCAACTACAACCGCATCCTGCTCTCGCCGGTGCTCGCCGGTGAACAGACGCTGGACGAGATCGTGCTCAACGACTGGGCCTGGTACTCGGACAACGGCATCACCTTGCACGCGGGCAAGACCGTGACCGAGGTGGACCGCGTCAAGCGCGTGGTGCTCGCCACCGATGCCGACGGAACCATGATCGAAGCGCCGTACGACCGGCTCATCATGGCCACCGGCTCCAACCCCTTCATGTTGCCCATCCCGGGCAAGGACCTGGCCGGTGTGCTGGCCTACCGCGACATCGCCGACACGCAGGCCATGATCGACGCAGCCACGCGCTACAGCCACGCGGTGGTCATCGGCGGCGGTCTGCTGGGTCTGGAAGCGGCAAACGGTTTGATGAAGCGCGGCATGGCGGTGAGCGTGGTGCACGTGGGCCCATGGCTCATGGAGCGCCAGCTCGACGAGGTGGCGGGCCAGCTGCTGCAGAAGTCGCTGGAAGAGCGCGGCATGACCTTCCTGATGGGCGCGCAAACACAGGAACTCCTGGGTGGTGAGGATGGACGCGTGAAAGCCATCCGCTTCAAGGACGGCAGCGAAGTGCCGGCCGATCTGGTGGTGATGGCCGTGGGCATCCGCCCCAACACCGCGCTGGCCGAGTCCATGAACCTCCACGTGAACAAGGGCATCGTGGTCAGCGACACCTTGCAGACCGTGACCGACCCGCGCATCTACGCGGTCGGCGAATGCGCCGCGCACCGCGGCATCGCGTATGGCCTGGTGGCACCGCTGTTCGAACAGGGCAAGGTGCTGGCCACGCACCTGGCCGAGTTCGGCATTGGCCGCTACGTGGGCTCGCTGACCTCGACCAAACTCAAGGTCACGGGCATCGACCTCTTCAGCGCCGGCAACTTCACCGGCGGCGCCAACACCGAAGAAATCGTGATGAGCGACCCCTCGGGCGGCGTCTACAAGAAGCTGGTGATCCAGGACGACAAGCTGGTCGGCGCCTGCCTCTATGGCGACACGGTTGACGGCTCGTGGTACTTCAAGCTGCTGCGCGACGGCCGCAGCGTGGCCGACATCCGCGACAAGCTGATGTTTGGTGAATCGAACATCGGCGATGTGGGCCACCAGGGTCAGAGCAAGGCCTCGGCCATGGCCGACACCGACGAGGTCTGCGGCTGCAACGGCGTGACCAAGGGCACCATCTGCAAGGCCATCAAGGACAAGGGCCTGTTCACGCTGGAAGAGGTGCGCAAGCAGACCAAGGCCAGTGCGAGCTGCGGCTCGTGCACCGGTCTGGTGGAGCAGATCCTGATGTTCACCGCCGGTGGCGACTACTCGGCCACGCCCAAGCTCAAGGCCATGTGCGCCTGCACCGACCACGGCCACCAGGCCGTGCGCGACGCCATCCGGCAGAGCAAGTACACCAACACCGGCGCGGTGTTCGCCGGCATGGGCTGGCGCACGCCCAACGGCTGCGCCACCTGCCGCCCGGCCGTCAACTACTACCTGATCAGCACCTGGCCGAAGGAGGCCAAGGACGATCCGCAGAGCCGCTTCATCAACGAGCGCATGCACGCCAACATCCAGAAAGACGGCACCTACAGCGTGATCCCGCGCATGTGGGGGGGAGAGACCACGGCCGACGAACTGCGCCGCATCGCCGATGCGGTGGACAAGTACAAGATCCCCACGGTGAAGGTCACCGGCGGCCAACGCATTGATTTGCTGGGCGTGAAGAAGGAAGACCTGCAGGCGGTGTGGAACGACATCGGCATGCCCAGCGGCCACGCTTACGCCAAGGCCCTGCGCACGGTCAAAACCTGCGTGGGCAGCGAGTGGTGCCGCATGGGCACGCAGGACAGCACGCAGATGGGCAAGGACCTGGAGCGCGCCATGTGGCGCATGTACGCGCCGCACAAGGTGAAGTTCGCGGTGAGCGGCTGCCCGCGCAACTGCGCCGAGGCTGGCATCAAGGACGTGGGCATCATCGGTGTGGACTCCGGTTGGGAGATGTACGTGGCCGGCAACGGCGGCATCAAGACCGAGGTCGCGCACTTCTTCACGAAGCTCAAGACCGCCGAAGAAGTGCTGGAGTACACCGGTGCCTTCATGCAGCTCTACCGCCTGGAAGGCTGGTACCTGGAGCGGACCGTGCACTACGTGAACCGCGTCGGCCTGGACTACGTGAAGAAAAAGATCCTGGACGATCACGAGGGCCGCAAAGCGCTGTGGGCGGAACTGCAGTTCGCGCTCGACGGTGAACCCGATCCGTGGTTCGAGCACCAGAAGGCGGCGGTGGACACGCGCCAGTTCATTCCGATCAAGCCCGTGGCCATGGAAGGCGTCATCGTATGAACGCGTGGATTCCCATCGCCCGCGTGGACGACATCCCCGTGCTCGGATCGCGCTGCGTGCAACGCGAGCAAGGCCTGGACGTGGCGGTGTTCCGCAACGCGCAGGACGAGGTGTTCGCCCTGCTCGACCGCTGCCCGCACAAGGGCGGCCCGCTGAGCCAGGGCATCGTCTTCGGCACCAGCGTGGCCTGCCCGCTGCACAACTGGACCATCGGCCTGGACAGCGGCTGCGCCAAAGAACCCGACGAGGGCTGCACGCCGAGGTTTGCGGTGAAGGTGGAGGACGGCGTGGTGCACCTGGACGTACAGGAGCTCTCAACCCTCGCCACCGACCTGACACGCCCGCTCGCCGGCCCCCAGCGCAAGACCGCCACCGCATGAACCCGACCACCACCCGCTCGACCTGCCCCTACTGCGGTGTGGGCTGCGGGGTGCTGATCGACAGCGAGGGCAGCCAGATCACCGGCGTGCGCGGCGACCCGGACCACCCGGCGAACTTCGGCCGGCTTTGCACGAAAGGCCAGACGCTGCACCTCACCGCCTCGCCGGCAATCACCCAACAAACGCGTTTGCTGCTGCCCTTGCAACGGGTGGAACGTGGCGGCCCCGCGCAGGCCGTGGGCTGGGACGCTGCACTCGACCTCGCCACCGACCGCTTCGCCGCCACCATCGAACGGCACGGCCCGGACTCGGTCGGCTTCTACATCAGCGGCCAGCTGCTCACCGAGGACTACTACGTTTTCAACAAGCTGGCCAAGGGCCTGATCGGCACCAACAACGTCGACACCAACTCGCGCCTGTGCATGAGCAGCGCGGTGGCCGGCTACAAGCTCACACTGGGTGCCGACGCGCCACCCGCCTGCTATGACGACGTGAACCACGCGCAGTGCCTGTTCATCGTCGGCAGCAACGCGGCCTTCGCGCACCCGGTGCTGTTCCGCCGCATCGAAGCAGCGAAGCAGGCCAACCCGGCCATGAAGGTGATCGTGGCCGACCCGCGCCGCACCGACACCGCCGGTTTCGCCGACCTGTTCCTGCCGCTGCAACCCGGCAGCGACGTGATGCTGTTCCACGGCTTGCTGCACGTCATGTTGTGGGAAGGCTGGTTGGATACCGCGTTCATTGCCGCGCACACCACCGGGTTTGACGCGCTCAAGGCCCTGGTCCGGGAGCACACGCCCGAGCGCGTGGCGCAAGCGTGTGGCTTGAAAAAGGAAGACCTCTACACAGCCGCCCAATGGTTCGCACAGTCGGCCGCCACCCTCAGCCTGTACTGCCAGGGTCTGAACCAGAGCAGCAGCGGCACCGCGAAAAACGCCACCCTGATCAACCTGCACCTGGCCACCGGCCAGATCGGAAAACCCGGCGCCGGCCCCTTCAGCCTCACCGGTCAGCCCAACGCCATGGGCGGGCGCGAGGTCGGCGGCCTGGCCAACCTGTTGAGCGCCCACCGCGACCTGGCCAACCCGCAGCACCGCGCGGAAGTGGCCGCGCTGTGGGGCGTGCCGAGCGTGCCCGAGAAGCCGGGCAAGAGCGCGGTGGAGATGTTCGAGGCGGCGGCCGACGGCGAGATCAAGGCCCTGTGGATCGCCTGCACCAACCCGGCCCAGTCCATGCCCGACCAGGCCACCGTGCGCCGCGCGCTGCAACGCGCCGAGTTCGTCGTGGTGCAGGAGGCCTACGCCACCGCCGCCACCTGCGACTTCGCCGACCTGCTGCTGCCCGCCACCACCTGGGGCGAAAAGGACGGCACCGTGACCAACAGCGAACGCCGCATCAGCCGCGTTCGTCCGGCCGTGCCGGCGCCCGGTGAGGCGCGGCACGACTGGCGCATCGTGGTGGACTTCGCGCAGCGGCTCGAAACCCATCTGCGCCCCGGGCAGCCCACGTTGTTCCCCTACCCGTCGCCCGAGTCCATCTGGACCGAACACCGCGAATCCACCCGCGGCCGCGACCTCGACATCACCGGTCTGAGCTACGCCATGCTGGAAGCGCAAGGCCCGCAGCAGTGGCCCATCAAGACCGGCGAGACCCAGGGCAAACAGCGCCTCTACGAAGACGGCATCTTTCCCACCCAAGACGGCAAGGCCCGCTTCGCCGCCCTGCCCTTCGTGCCGCTGGCCGAGCCGCGCGAATCGCGTTACCCCTTCTCGCTCACCACCGGCCGCCTGCGCGACCAGTGGCACGGCATGACGCGCACCGGCACGCTGGGCCGACTGTTCGGTCATGTGGCCGAGCCGTCCGTGCAACTCAACCCGCAGGACATGGTGCGCCGTGGCCTGAAAGAAGGCGATCTGGTGCACGTGACCAGCAAGCGCGGCGCCATCGTGGTGCCACTGCAGGGCTCGACCGACATCGGCCTGTCGCAGGCCTTCATCGCCATGCACTGGGGCGCCGAGTACCTGAGCGGCATGAGCAGCACCGGCGAGGTGCTCGCGGGTGTGAACGCACTCACCACCTCGGCATACTGCCCGTCCTCAAAACAGCCCGAACTCAAACACGCCGCAGTGAAAGTGCTCAAGGCCGAGCTGCCCTGGACGCTGCTGGCCATGGCCTGGCTGCCCGAGACCGGTGCACTCAGCGCACAGCGGGGCTTGCGCGAACTCATGGCGAAGTTCCCTTTTGCGTCTTGCGTGCCGTTCGGTCGGGAACGCACCGGTGTCTTGTTCCGCGCCGCCGCCCCCGAAGCGCCCGACCCGGCCCTGACCGAGCAGATCGAAGCCCTGCTCGGCCTGAACACGGCGGATGCCTTGCGCTACACCGACAAACGCCTGGGCCAGCACCGCGCCGCACGGCTGGTGCGTGTGGGTGAGGTCACGCAGCTCGACGGCTTTGTGCTGGCCGGCGACACGCGCGCCGAGGCCTGGCTCAAGCCGCTGCTGCAAGACGAACTGCCCGCCGACGCCTACGGCCGCCGCTTGCTCATGCCCGGCGCCCAACCGCCGGTGGCCGTCGAGGCCAAGGGCCGGCAGGTGTGCACCTGCTTCAACGTGACCGACCTGGCCATCACCGACCGGCTGGCCACCTGCGAGGGCAGCGAGGACGCGCGCCTGGCCACACTGCAAACCAGCCTGCACTGCGGCACCAACTGCGGATCGTGTGTGCCCGAACTCAAGCGCCTGGTGCGTGCCACCCCGGCGCTGCTCCCCGCCTGAGCCCTGGCTTTCGACATATAACGCCGGGTCATCAAACTTCCCGGACAATCGCGCGCCATGGGAATCAGCCAATACATCAAGGAAATCGGTCGCGGCAAAGACGGCGCCCGCTCGCTCACGCGCGAGCAGGCCACCGACCTGCTGGGCCAGGTGCTCGACGGCTCGGTGACCGACCTGGAGGTGGGCGGCTTTTGTCTCGCCATGCGCATCAAGGGCGAAACGCCCGACGAGATGGCCGGCTTTCTGGACGCTGCCCACGCCCGCCTGCACCGCCTGCCCGACAACGGCATCACCACCGTGGTGCTGCCCAGCTACAACGGTGCGCGCAAGCTGCCGGTGCTCACCCCCCTGCTGGCCCTGCTGCTGGCGCGCCGTGGTGTGCCGGTGCTCGTGCACGGCACGGCCACCGAAGACAAGCGCGTGTTCGCGTCTGCCGTGTTCACCGAACTGGGCGTGGCGCCCGCCACCCAGGTGCCAGCGCTGGCGGCGGGTGACGTGGCCTTTGTGCCCACCGAGGTGCTGTGCCCCGGCCTCAAGCGCCTGCTCGACGTGCGCCGTGTGGTCGGCCTGCGCAACCCGGCGCACAGCCTGGTCAAGCTCATGAACCCGTGTGCGGGCCAAGCCTTCATCGTCGGCAGCTACACCCACCCCGAGTACGCCGGTTCCATGGCCGCCACCTGGACGCTCACCGGCGCACACGCCCTGCTGTTGCGCGGCACCGAAGGCGAACCGGTGGCCGATGCGCGCCGCACACCGCGCATGGAAATTTTCCAGAACGGCGAGCGCACCGAGGTGCAACCACAGCAAGACGGCCCGCTCGCGCAGTTGCCTTCGCTGCCGCCCGTGGACGCATCGGGCACCGCGGCCTACATCCGCGACGTACTGAACGGTTCGTTACCCATTCCCACGCCGATCGCACTGCAGGTGGAACACATCTTGCGAGCGCTTGAGCACCATGATTCCCCAGCCCATGCACACGCCCTCTGAGTTCCTGCCCGGTACCGTCTCGCTCGTGGGCGCCGGCCCGGGCGATCCGGAGTTGCTCACGCTCAAAGCGGTCAAGGCCATCAGCGCGGCCACCGTGTTGCTGGTCGACGATCTGGTGAGCGATGCGGTGCTGGCCCACGCATCACCGCGTGCGCGCATCGTGCATGTGGGCAAGCGCGGCGGCTGCAAGAGCACGCCGCAGGCCTTCATTGAAAAACTCATGGTCATGGCCGCAGGCGAAGGCGAGGTGGTCGTGCGCCTCAAGGGCGGTGACCCCTTCATCTTCGGACGTGGCGGTGAAGAGGTGGAAGCGCTGCGCGCCGCCGGCATCGAGGTGCAGGTGGTCAATGGCATCACCGCCGGCCTGGCCGGCCTCACCTCGCTGGGCGTGCCGCTCACGCACCGCGAACACGCACACGGCGTGGTGTTCGTCACCGGCCACGCCAAGCCCGGCGACAGCGGCACCGACTGGCCGGCCCTGGCCGCCACCGCTCGCGACGCCAAGCTCACGCTGGTGATCTACATGGGCGTGAGTGGCTCGCAGCAGATCCAGACCGAACTGCTCACCGGCCTGCCGGCCCACACACCGGTGGCCGTGATCCAGCACGCCACGCTGCCCCAACAACGCCACGCCGTCACCACGCTGGGGCAATTGCGCGCCACCATCGAGCACGAAGGGCTGGGCAGTCCGGCGGTGATCGTGGTGGGCGATGTGGTGAGCGGCATCGCCGCTCTTCAGGCGCCGCTGCCGCTCGCCCGCACGGCCTGAACCCGCGCGCCAGGCGCCGCTACACTGCCGCAGCCGCGCCCCCGTCGGGGCGCTCCGGAGCCCTCTGCATGCTCAAAAAACTCAACCAGTTCACCGAAGGCCACGGTGCCCTGCGACCGGGTCGGGGCCTTGTCACCGGGGCCATCGCCCTGTCCTTGGCCATCCTGTGTTTCCTCGGTGTGATGGCGTTTCACTTTCCGCAGTACCTCACCACCCCCCAGCTGCGCCAGCAGTACGACGTGGGCCTCATGCGGCAGCTGCTCTTCGGGGGCATGGTGATCGCTGGTGGCCTGAGCCTGGTGAACGTGCTGTTCAACCGCGCGCGCTGGCTCTCGGCCTTCGCGTTTGCGCTGGTCACGCTCAGCGCGTTGCTGGGCGGGCACCAGGTCGAGGTGGATCCGAACTTCCCCGACCACACCCCCTACATCGGCATGGACTGGTTCATCCTCGACCTGCTGGGTTCGGCGCTGATCTTCATCTTCATTGAAAAGCTGTTCGCCCTGCGCAAGGACCAGCCGGTGTTCCGCCCCGAGTGGCAGACCGATTTTCACCACTTCATCGTCAACCACCTGGTCATCGGCTTCATGCTGCTGGCCACCAACCTGCTGGTGCACAAGCTCTTCGGCTGGGTGCCGGTGGACGGCGTGCGCGGCTGGATCGCGGCGCTGCCGTTCTGGGCTGCGCTGCCGCTGATCATCCTCGTGGCCGACCTCGCGCAGTACTGGACACACCGCGCCTACCACGAGGTGCCCCTGCTCTGGCGCCTGCACGCCGTGCACCACAGCACCCAACACATGGACTGGATGGCCGGCTCGCGCCAGCACATCCTGGAGACCATAATCACGCGCACGCTGGTACTCGGGCCCATTTACCTGCTGGGCTTTTCCAAGGAAGTGATCGACGCTTACATCATCGTGGTGGGCTTCCAGGCCGTGTTCAACCACGCCAACGTGAGCGTGCGCCTGGGCCCGCTGCGCTACCTCATCGTCACGCCCAACTTCCACCACTGGCACCACAGCCAGGACGCGGATGCGATCGACAAGAACTACGCCGCGCACTACGCCTTTCTCGACCACCTGTTCGGCACCGCCGTCAACAGCCCCAAGGTCTGGCCCGAGCGCTACGGCGTGCTGGGCGACTACGTGCCGAAGGGTTTTTTGAAGCAGCTCGCGTTTCCCTTCACCTGGAAAGGCTGAGCGCGCCACGCTGGTGCGCAACGCGCGGGCTGGGCACGCACAGCCGTGGCCCGGCGATTGCTTGGTGTTCGGCATGACCACACTCGCCGCTCCCAACACCGCCTTTCAGCGCACCGACACGCCGGCCCACATCGCGGGCCTCTCGCTGGTGAACCTCGCGGCGCGCCAGCGCATGCTGTCGCAACGCATGATCCTGCAAACCGTGCTCGCTGCGCAGGGCGATGGGGTTCGGCTGCAAGCCGCCCAGCGCAGCCTGCAGATCTTCACCGAAAGTCAGCGGCATCTGCTGGACGCCGGTGCACATCTCGAGCCCGCCAGCGCCCGCCAAATCAACGACACCTACCAGGGCCCACGCGGGGTCGGCCCCGTGGTTCAGGACTTCATGCAACTCGTGCGCAGTGCACTCGACCAGATCGGAGCCGCCAACCCGCGCGCGGGGGCGACCACCGCCGAGCTGGTCGGTCACACCGACCGCATTCTCGAAGCCCTCAACACCGCCACCACGGCCTTCGACGAAGTCGCCAAGGCCCGTTCCGACGCCATGATGAAAGAGCTCGCCGGCATCGTGGACGACATCCAGAGCGTGGCCAAGGAAGCGAAAGTGGTGAGCTTCAACGCGCAGGTGATCGCCGCGCGGGCCGGGCAACACGGCCGCGAATTCGCGGTAGTGGCCAACGTGCTGTCGGACATCACCGGGGAAATCGACCGTCTCACCCGCAAGGCGGCCGTGCTGGCGGAGCGAAGCCGAAGCAACGGCTGAACGCCGGGGCGCCTACACTGCGCGCCATGCAAAACTTCGACGCCATCGTCATCGGCGCTGGCGCCGCCGGTCTTTTCTGTGCCGGGATCGCCGGTCAACGCGGCTTGAGCGTGCTCGTGCTCGATCACAGCGAGAAGGTGGCCGAGAAGATCCGCATCTCCGGCGGCGGCCGCGCCAATTTCACCAACCGCGATCTCGACCCGCACGCCCCGCACAAGCACTTCATCAGCGCCAACCCCAACTTCTGCCGCTCCGCGCTCTCGCGTTACACGCCGGCCGATTTCATCGCGCTGCTGCAGAAGCACGGCATTGCCTTCCACGAAAAACACAAAGGCCAGCTCTTCTGTGACCGCTCGGCCGAAGACCTGATCGAGATGCTGCTGCGCGAGTGCGAGGCCGGTGGCGTGCAGCGCTGGCAGCCGTGCGGCGTGAAGGCCATTCGGGTGGACGGCGACGGCGTGTACGAACTCGACACCGACCGCGGCCCGGTGCGCAGCCGCTCCGTGGTGGTGGCCACCGGTGGCCTGTCCATTCCCAAGATCGGTGCGACCGACTTCGGTTACCGCATCGCAAAGCAGTTCGGCCTGCGCCTGGTCGAGCCGCGTCCGGGCCTGGTGCCCATGACGTTCGACGGCGACCATTGGTCGCCGTACGCCGGGCTTTCCGGCCTGGCGCTGCCGGTGCGCATCGAGACCGGCGACAAGAAAACCCGCATGGCATTCAACGAAGACCTGCTCTTCACCCACCGCGGGCTCTCGGGCCCGGCGGTGCTGCAGATTTCCAGCTACTGGCACGAGAACACCCCGATCCGCCTGAACCTGGCGCCAGACGCCGACCTGCCCGCCGCGCTCGCCCGCGCCAAGGCCACCTCACGAAAGTTGATTGCCAATGAGCTCGCGGGCCTGGTGCCCAGCCGCCTGGCCGACGCCTGGGCGCAACAGGAAACCGACTGGCAGCGCCCGGTGGCCGAGGCCTCCGACAAGGCGCTGGCCCGGCTGGCCGAGCGCCTGTCGCGCTGGGAGATCACCCCCACCGGCACCGAAGGCTACAAAAAGGCCGAGGTCACGCTGGGCGGCGTGGACACGCGCGACCTGTCGTCGCAAACCCTGGAGTCGAAGCAGCCGGGGCTGCACTTCATTGGCGAGGTGGTGGACGTGACCGGATGGCTCGGCGGTTACAACTTCCAATGGGCCTGGGCCAGCGCACACGCCTGTGCTGTGGCTCTGGGTAGCCAATCGCCTTGAAGTGGCTATAATCCAAGGCTTTGCTGGCAAATACCCGTCTGCCAATACTAGTTAACGACGGGACATTTTGCGGATACGACGCTTGGGCCCGATCTTCCCGAACATCCTCTTTCCGCGCATTCTGGACATTTCTCGCCCATGACGACCATCCGTGTAAAAGACAACGAACCCTTCGACGTCGCTCTGCGCCGTTTCAAGCGCACCATCGAAAAGCTCGGCTTGCTGACCGACCTGCGCGCCCGTGAGTTTTACGAAAAGCCCACCGCCGAGCGCAAGCGCAAGAAGGCCGCCGCCGTCAAGCGCCACTACAAGCGTGTGCGCTCGATGCAGCTGCCCAAGAAGCTGTACTGAGTCTGTGCCGCCGGGTCCGCCCGGTTGCCCAAAAGCCCGCTGGAAGACGTTCAAGCGGGCTTTTTTGTTGCCTGAACATTCTCTTCACCACCCACAGGAGTCCCCATGAGCCTCAAGGAACAGATCACCGAAGACATGAAGGCCGCCATGCGCGCCAAGGACAGCGAGCGCCTGGGCACCATCCGCCTGCTGACCGCCGCCATGAAGCAGAAGGAAGTGGACGACCGCGTGGAGCTCGACGACGCCATGGTGGTCGCCATCGTCGACAAGCTGATCAAGCAGCGCAAGGACAGCATCGAAGCCTTCACCAAGGCCGAGCGCATGGACCTGGCCGACAAGGAAAGCGCCGAGCTGAAGGTGTTACAGGCCTACCTGCCCGCACGTCTCTCGGCCGAAGAGGTGACTGCCGAAGTGAAGGCCATCGTGGCCGGGCTCGGCGCAACCGGTCCCGGCGACATGGGCAAGGTCATGGGCGCGGTGAAAGCACGCCTGGCCGGCAAGGCCGACATGGGCATGGTGTCAGCGGCGGTCAAGGCTGCGCTGGCTGGCTGACCCAAAACCGGGCTCCGGCGCAAGCTTCAGAACCAGGCGCAGCGCGCGGGCCGCTGCGCCGCGCATCGAATGCCCAAGGGCTCATGGCGGGTCAACGCGCGTGGTCAGCAGGATGCTCCCGCTCCCCGCAGAAGAGATCGACACCGTTCGACCGTCGGTGGTGACGCGCACGGTGGGCACAACCCCCTGCCAGGAAGCCGCCAGATTCGGATGGGCGCGCACCTGGAAGTACGCCCGGCTCTTCGAGTCCAACAACATGACATGGACGGGGTTGCCCGCCAGTTCGGTGCGTGTGATCGCCACGTCGCTGGCCTCGTTGAACTGCATGCCCAACGGTGTTCCCACGTTGACCCAGCCACCCCAGTTCCCGTCCGGATCCCGAAGCACCTGTTTGACGATGCCCTGGGTCGTGATGACCAGCAGGTTCGTGTTGAGATCGTCCGAGGAAGCGATGGCCAGCGCCTGTGTGTCCAACGTTTGCGCACCGGGCACCTGCAAGAAGGGTGTCCAGTTGCCCGCCGGCCAACGGACGCGGTGAAACACGCTGCCGCCCACCAGACCGTTGGCGATCACCTGCGCGTTGCCCGCTGAACTGGCCGAACTTCCATTGATGGCGATGGCGACATCGCGAGCCTGGAAATCGGGAGACCCCGAGAAGCCGTCCAGCCGGCTGAAACCGGACCAGGTGCCGTTGGGGTACTGCAGGGCGTGGGCCACCGTGTTGTCGCCGGCGATGGTGATGGCCACCTGGAAACTGCCGTCCCTGGCCGCCGCGATGGCGAGTTTTTTCGCGCTCACACCATCGGGGTTGCCCGACAAGCCGGGGATCACCGTGAAAGGGCCCCACACAGGAATGCCGCCCGAGGGATTGGCCTTCAGCGTGCGGGCATGGACGCGTCCATTGGGCCCCACCGCCACCGCCTGCGCCAGCACACCGCTGGCCACGGGTTCGGGCACAACGGCGATGGCGCATTGGTCTGCGTAGGCATCCACATCGTCGGCCAGCACCCCGCCACCGCCCTCCGGCGTGCTGGCAAAACAGTTCTTCGGCACCCGACCCCAATCCACGTTACCGACGGCGGTGGGCCAGGTGAACGTGGTGGGGACGCCGGCGGGGGCACGGGTCGCCAATTGAGACCCGTTCGAAGCGATACCACCAGCGATGAGCGTGCCGTCTGGGGAGATGGCGTTGGTCCCAGTGAAGGTATTGTCGGGCGGCAACACGCGATAACCAGTCCCGTCTGGCCTGATTTCTGCAAGGCCCTGGTAGCCCTGACTTCCACCAAAGACGATCTTTTTCCCGTCCGGCGCCCAGGAAGGCATGTGGCCTGGATGAATCGGATTCGACAGCGGGTTCACCATGTCCGCCACGTAGACGTAGCCGGTCCCGGCGAAGACAAACGCGTCGCTCGACGGTGACCAATCCATCCCGTACAGCGCCTCCGTCAACGCGCGGACGCGGATTTTGTCGGTGCCATCCGCCCTCATGGTCCAGAGGTCCGCCATGGCGAGTGTGGATGCGGCCACCGTGTAGGCCAACCTGGTTCCGTCGGAGAACCACGCCACCGCGGTCGCCACCGGGGTTTCGGTCAACTTGACGACGCCGGAGCCGTCGATGTTCATCACGTAAACGTCTTTGAGGTCTCTGTACTTGCCCCTCAGAAACGCCACTTTTTTCCCGTTGGGCGACACCTTGGGCGCGTATCCCTGGGTCAGCATGGTGACGGTGCTGCTGCCGGGCGAGACCCTGCCGATGATGGATTCCGACCCACCGCTGTTGAACACGATGACGCCGTTCTCGCCGGGGAACGTGGCCTGGGCTTGCCCGATGAACCCACCCATCGCCGCCGTCGCTGCGAGCACCTGCAGGTGGCGCCACAGCCGATCAAAACGCCTGCCGACTTTCGCGCGACCTGCGGCGCCCATGGAAGAACCTGCTGGTGACATGACACCCTCCCGAAGTTGTGAGGGAATCGACCGTATCGACGATGCCGCCGGATCGCAATAACGCCTCGGCAGTAGCAGCGCCGCAAGAGGCTGAGGGGCGGGTCAACACCTCATGCCCCCGCCTCGCCGCGCTCAGCGCAGGGTCAGCGCGGTTCCCGCCACCGCCAGCGCAGCGCCCGCCCAGGCGCCCCAGGCGGGACGGCGCCTGTACACCAACCAGAGCGCGGGCAGGATCAGGATCGGTGTCACCGACGACAGAATGGCCACCAGCCCTGCCTGGCCCTGCTTCATGGCCTGCAGGATCAAGGTCATGCCCAGCGCCATCGCGACGGCGGCGCTGGCGAAGGTCAGGGCCGCATCCTGCAGTCGGACGCGGGCCTGGGCACGGGCACCAGCCCAGCCGCAAGCCAGCAGCGCCACATGGGACAGCAAGGCCGTGCTCATGCGCACCGCCGAGCCCGCCACGGCATCGATGCCCGTGGTCATGAGCGGCTTGAGCATCAGCGTGGCCACCGACTGGCACAGCGCCGCCAGCAGTCCCAGCGCGACCCCCACCACCAGGCGGCCCCGGGTCTGCTCCCAGCCGTGTTGTTCATCGCCGCGTCGGCCCCACACGATGGCCAGCATCACACCACTCACGAGCAATCCACTGCCCACCAGCGACCAGCCCCACAGACTTTCGCCCAGCACCATCCATGCAATCAACGCCGAGAACAGCGCGTGCGTGGCAAACAACACGCCCGAGCGGCGCGGTCCGAGCCGGTTCATGCAGGCGAACAGCGCGGTGTCGCCGATGAAGATACCGATCACGCCAGACACCGCCAGCAACCCGATCGCGGATGGGTTCAGGCCGTGCCAGCCGCCGGTGGACAGGGCAATGCACCACAAGATGAGGCTGGCAAACAGCATGCGCCAGCGGCTGAAGGCAAACGCGCCCAAGCGCTGCGCCGCGGGCGCCGAAAAGAGGCTGGCGATCGCCCAGCAGCCCGCCGCGAGCAGGGCGAGGGCCTCGGGGCGCATGGTGAATTCGGGGTGGCCGGTGGCCGTCGACTACATCAGCTGCCGGCGATCTTCATCCGGTTGACCAGGATCGAGCCCACCGTCTTGGCGCCGAAGTTGTACGCATCCGCACCCACCGCCTCGATGCCTTGAAACATGTCTTTCAAGTTGCCGGCGATGGTGATCTCGTGCACCGGGTAAGCGATCTCGCCGTTCTCCACCCAGTAGCCCGAGGCGCCGCGCGAATAGTCGCCGGTCACGTAGTTCACGCCCTGGCCCATGAGCTCGGTGACCATCAGACCGCGGCCGAGCTTCTGGAGCATGGCGCGCAGGTCGTCACCGGGCTGCGTGAGGCGGCTGGTGAGCGTGAGGTTGTGCGAGCCGCCGGCGTTCCCGGTGGTGCGCATGCCGAGCTTGCGCGCCGAGTAGGTGGACAGAAAGTAGCCCTGCACCTTGCCGGCCGACACCACCTTGCGCTTGGCGGTGCGCACGCCTTCATCGTCGAACGGCGAGCTGCCCTTGCCGTTGCGCACGTGCGGGTCTTCCAGAATGTCGATGTGCTTGGCCAGCACGCGTTTGCCCAGGCTGTTGGGCAAAAAGGTGGTGTTGCGGTAGAGCGCACCGCCGCTGGTGGCCTGCACGTAGGCGCCCAGCAGGCCGGCGGCCATGGGCGACTCGAAGAGGACCGGGCATTCGGTGGTGGCGATCTTGCGACCGTTCAGGCGCGCGAGGGTGCGTTCGGCGGCGTAGCGGCCCACGGCCTGCGGAGAAGCCAGGTCTTGCGGCGAACGCTGCGAGCTGTACCAATAGTCGCGCTGCATGTTGGCGCCTTTGCCTGCGATGGGTGCCACCGACAGGCTGTGGCGCGAGCTGGCGTAACCGCCGCTGAAGATGCCGGCACCCGAGCGCGCACCGTCGCGCATGTGGGCGGTGAAAAAGTGCGACTGCTGGGCCGACACACCGGCGCCTTCGCTGTTGTTGATCTTCTTGCTGGTGGCAAAGGCCGCGGCTTCGCATTCCAGCGCGATGCGCATGGCCTCTTCGGAGTTCAGCGCCCAAGGGTGGAACAGGTCGAGATCGAGGTAGCTGTCGGCCACATCGGCCGCGTCGGGCAGGCCGGCCATGGGGTCTTCGGCGGTGAAGCGGGCGATGTCATAAGCGGCCTGCACCGTCTGGCGCACCGCGGCGGCGGAGAAATCGGAGGTGGACGCGTTGCCGCGTTTCTGGCCCAGGTACACCGTGACGCCGAGCGACTTGTCGCGGTTGCGCTCCACGTTCTCCAGCTCGCCCTTGCGCACCGACACGCTCAAGCCAGCGCCTTCGGACACCTCGGCGGCGGCATCGGCCGCGCCGAGCTGTCGGGCGTGCGACAGGGCGAGATCGACCAGTTCTTCAAACTGGCTGCGGGCGTACTGGAAACCGGGGAGCGGGGCGTTGGCCGAGCTTGAGGCGGTGGGCTGGGCCGGGGTGTGGGGGGCATTTTTCATATCGACGGCTATGATACTGGCCGCCCTACCCGGGCGCTGCATCGCGCGCAGATGCCCATGCTGCCCAGCGTGCAGCCCTCCCCTTTTGAGACCCCACATGTCCCGCAAACCCACCAAAGGCTATTTCGTCCGCGGCCAGTTCGTCGCCCTGGGCAGCGAGCTGGACCTGGAACTCAAGCGCGAGCTCAAGGGTTCCGACGACATGAGCAAGACCGATCTCAAAAAGTACAGCGATCGGCTGCAACAGCTCGGCGAGAGCCTGCTCACGCTGCGCGCCGACCTGATGAAGCGGCTCGACCTGTCGGAGAAACTGGTGGACGCGGTCAACGACTGCAAGAAGATCACCAACTTTGAAGGCCGCCGCCGCCAGATGCAGTACATCGGCAAGCTCATGCGCGGCGTGAGCGAAGCCACGCTGGCCGAGGTGGAAGCCGCGCTGGACGAGCAGAACAAGGGGTCCGCCAAAGGCACCTTGTCGTTGCACCTGGCCGAACAATGGCGCGACCAGCTCATCGCCAACGACGACGCGCTCACGCGCTGGCTGGAGCAAGCGCCCGAGACCGACGTGCAGCAACTGCGCGCGCTCATCCGCCAGGCCCGCAAGGACGCGCAAGCGAACGAGGCCCTGGAGCGAGCGGGTGAAGCGGTGCGCCACGGCAAGGCCTACCGGGAGATTTTCCAGCTGGTCAAGGCCGCGCTGAACCAGGGCTCGGACGAACCCGACGCGCCCACAGAAGAAGACCCGTCATGAACGAACCCACCCGCCTGCCTGCAGACCCGGTGCGCATCGGCATCGTCTCCATCAGCGACCGCGCCAGCACCGGCGTGTACGAAGACAAGGGCCTGCCCGCGCTGCAGGAGTGGCTCACGCGCGCGCTCAAAAACCCCATCACCTTCGAGCCCCGCCTGATCCCCGACGAGGTCGAGCGCATCAGCGCCACGCTGATCGAACTGGTCGACGCGGGCTGCTCGCTGGTGCTCACCACCGGCGGCACCGGCCCGGCGCTGCGCGACGTGACACCCGAGGCCACGCTGGCCGTGGCGCACAAGGAGATGCCGGGCTTTGGCGAGCAGATGCGCCAGATCAGCCTGACCTTTGTGCCCACCGCCATCCTCTCGCGCCAAGTGGCCGTGATCCGCGACCAGAGCCTGATCCTGAACCTGCCGGGCCAGCCCAAGGCGATTGCCGAGACCCTGGAAGGCCTGAAGAACGCCGACGGCTCGCCGAAGGTCAACGGCATCTTTGCCGCCGTGCCTTATTGCATCGATCTGATCGGCGGGCCCTACCTCGAAACGAACGACGAGGTCTGCAAGGCCTTCCGACCCAAATCCGCCGTGCGCCCCGCGCGCTGACATCCCCAAGAGACGCACCATGAAGATCACCAAAGACACCATCGTCACCCTCACCTTCCGCGCCACCGATGCCCAGGGCAAGGTGCTTGAAGACGGCAAGGAGCCGCGCGCGTATTTGCACGGCGGCTACGGCAACACGCTGCCGGGCATCGAGAAGGCGCTGGAAGGCCAGGAGCCCGGCTTCGCCGCCACGCTGGTGCTGCCGCCCGAAGACGCGTTCGGCGTGCGCGACGAGAGCCTGGTGACCACCATGCCCAAGCGCGACTTTCCGCCGGGCGTGAAGGTCGGCGGTCAGCTCGAAGGCAGCGACGACAAAGGCCAGCAGCACGTGTTCACCGTGATGAAGATCAAGGGCGACACGGTGCATCTCGACGGCAACCACCCCATGGCCGGGCAGACACTGAAGTTCGCCGTCAAGGTGGTGGATGTGAAAGCGGCGAGTGCGGAAGAGATTTCACACGGCCATGCGCACGGCGCGCACGGACATCATCATTGAACACCCCCGCGCCGCGCCTGCGGCGCGTCACCCCCTCAAGGGGGCGATGCCTGTGGCCTGGCAGAGCCAGTTCCACGGCATCCTTGATCACAGACACGTCGCGCCGGAGGGGGAGTTGTGCAAGGGCATCGCGGAACCGGCTTTGCCGGGCCGCAGATGCCGCCCCCTTGAGGGGGTGACGCGCCGCAGGCGCGGCGCGGGGGTGTTCTCTATTTCCCGATCAGCTGGTTGAGCTTGTCGGCTTCAAAGCACTCTTCGCGCGCCGCGTCTTTGGGCACGCAGTCGCCATCACGCGACGACTGAGACAGCTTTTCGATCGCGCACCACAGCAGCGCGATCTGGTGCTCCTGACTCGCGGTGGTGTCGATCAGTCCGCGCATGGCCTGTGAGAGCGGATCGTCTTCCTGGGTGATGCCGTAGGCCTGGAACTTCGGGTCGGTCACGTCGGCGCTCTCGCCGGTTTTGCTGGGGATGATGCGGGCCGGGATGCCCACCGCCGTGGCGCCCGCCGGCACCGGCTTGATCACCACCGCGTTGCTGCCAATCTTGGCGCCGTCGCCCACCAGAAAACCACCCAGCACCTTGGCGCCCGCGCTCACCACGACGTCCTTGCCCAGCGTGGGATGGCGCTTGGTGCCTTTGTAGAGCGAGGTGCCGCCCAGCGTCACGCCTTGGTAGATCGTGCAGCCGTCGCCGATCTCCGCCGTCTCACCCACCACCACGCCCATGGCGTGATCGAAGAACACCCGTTCGCCCACCTTGGCGCCGGGATGGATCTCGATGCCGGTGGCGAAGCGCGCAATGTGCGAGATGAAACGCCCCAGCCATTTGAAGCCGTGGTTCCAGCACCAGTGGGCCGGGCGGTGCAGCCAGACCGCGTGCAGGCCGGGGTAGCAGGTGATGACCTCCCAGGTGCTGCGCGCGGCGGGATCGCGGTCGAGGACGCATTGGATGTCGGAGCGCAGGCGGGTAAACATGGCGGCAGTCTAGCGCCTGGCCTTCTCAGCCACCTGCAGCATCGCCTTGGCAACACCTCGCAAGATGTGGATTTCTTCTTCGCTGGGTGCGGCGCGGTTGAAAAGCTGGTTCAACCGGGGCATCAGTTTTTTGGGCGCGGCGGGATCGAGGAAATCGACCGCCACCAGCGCCTGCTCCAGGTGCGTCAGCATGCCGCCGATGGCCTGCGCGTCGGCTTGCTGGCGCGGTGGTGCAGCGGGTGGTGGGGCAAAACCGCCGAGCGCTTGACGCCAGTCGTAGGCAATCAACTGCACCGCCGCCGCGAGGTTGAGCGAACCGAAATCGGGCGCGGTGGGGATGCTGAGCGCCGCGTGGCAGCGGTACACGTCTTCGTTGCGCATGCCGAAGCGCTCCGAGCCAAACAGGAAAGCCACGCCCTCGGGCGGCTCGGGTGTGGCCAGCAGGGTCTCGAAGTGTTCGCGCGGTGCCAGCGTGGGCGGGCCGAAGTCGCGCGGCGTCATGGCGGTGGCGCACAGGTGGGTCACGCCGTCGAGTGCTTCGTCCAGAGTGTCGACGACGCGCGTCTTGGCCAGCACGTCGTTGGCGCCGCTGGCGCGCTGGATGGTTTCTTCACGCCTGAGCACGTTGGCCCAGCGCGGCTGCACCAGCACCAGGTCGTCAAAACCCATCACTTTCAGGGCGCGGGCCACGCCGCCGACGTTACCGGCGTGACTGGTCTGGATCAATACAAAACGGGTGCGCATGCTGGGGTGTGGAGGTGGCGGTAAAATCTCGCACATTGTCGCCGCCCCGCATCACCGGGGCGTTTCTGTCTGCTCTTCCACTGCTGCGCGCCACGTCCCGTGTCGCGCCGAGGTTCACAATTCATGTCGTCCACGCTCCACCCCATGCTCAACGTGGCCATCAAGGCCGCACGCCTTGCCGGCACCATCATCAACCGCGCCGCACTGGATGTGGAATCGGTCCGCGTTTCGGTCAAGCAGACCAACGATTTCGTGACCGAAGTTGATCAGGCTGCCGAGGCCGCGATCATCGACACCTTGCTCACCGCCTACCCCGACCACGCGATCTGGGCCGAGGAGTCGGGCAAGCGCGAAGGACGGCATGGCGGCGCAGACCACGTCTGGATCATCGACCCGCTGGACGGCACCACCAACTTCATTCACGGCTTCCCGGTTTACTGCGTGAGCATCGCGCTCATGGTGGGCAACAAGCTCGAACAAGCCGTGATCTACGACCCGACCCGCAACGACCTCTTCTGCGCCACGCGCGGTCGCGGCGCGTACATGAACGACCGACGCATCCGCGTGGCCAAGCGCACCACCCTGCGCGACTGCCTGATGTCCACCGGCTTCCCGTTCCGTCCGGGCGACGCCTTCCAGACCTACCTGCAGATGCTGGGCGACGTGATGCCCCGCGTGGCCGGCGTGCGCCGCCCCGGTTCGGCCGCCCTGGACCTGGCCTACGTGGCTGCGGGTTTCACCGACGGCTTTTTCGAGATGGGTCTTTCGCCCTGGGACGTGGCCGCGGGGGCACTGCTGGTCACCGAAGCCGGTGGCCTGATCGGCAACTTCACCGGCGAAGCCGACTTCCTGGAACAGAAGGAGTGCATGGCCGCCAACCCCAAGATCTATGGCCAGCTGGTCGGTGTGACGAGCAAGTACAGCAAGTTCGCCAGCGCGGGCGACAAGGCTTCCGTGCGGCAGGCCCGCACCGGCGGCGCGCCTGCAGCCCACACGCCAGCGGCCGAGGCGCCGGCTGCCGAGACGCCGGCAGCCGACGCTGCAGGCCAGGACGACGCACCTTTCTGACGCTCAGGGCCGCGGCACGCGGAACCAGAAACAGGCGCCCTGCCCCGGCGCCGACTCGGCCCAGATGGTGCCGCCGTGGCGCTCGATGATGCGCGCCACGATGGCCAGGCCCACGCCCATGCCGGGCACATCGGTGCCGGCGTGCAGCCGCTGGAACAGGCCGAACAGTTTGTTCGCCCGTGCCATGTCGAAACCCATGCCGTTGTCGCGCACGAAATAGGCGGCGGCGTCGTCGTCAAAACCCACGACCACCACCGGCTCGCCCTGGTGCCTTGAATACTTCAAGGCGTTGTCCAGGAGGTTGCTCAGCACCTGGCGCAGGAGCGTGGCATCACCCAGCGCATCGGGCAGCTCACCCACCTCGATGCGGGCGCTGGGCACCTGCGGTGCCAGCGCTTCAGCGACCGCGCTCGCCAGCGACCTCATGGGCACGGGACGCGCAACGAGCTCGACCTGCACCACGCGCAGCAGCTCCAGCATGTCGGTGATCATCTGACCCATGTTGCGCGACGAGCGCGCGATGCGCTCGAACATCTGGCGCCCGTTCTCGCTGAGCCGATCGCCCTCTTCTTCGTTGATCACCTGCGCAAAGCCGTTGACCGACCGCAACGGCGCCCGCAGGTCGTGTGCGATCGAATACGAAATGGCTTCCATGTCGCGCATGGAACGCTCCAGTTCAGCGGTGCGCGCCCGCACCCGCTGCTCCAGGCTGGCATTGAGCGCACGGATCTGCTCCTGCGCGGCCACACGCTCGCTGATGTCCAGGTGCGTGCCCGACATGCAGAGGGCCTGGTCGTCGCGGTCTTTCGGGTGCAAGCGGCCCCGCGTGTTGATCCAGACCCAATGACCGTCCTTGTGCCTCAGGCGCAGATCGCATTCGTAGAAAAGCAGCTCGCCCCTGAGGTGCTGGTCGCGCACGGCGTCGGCCCGCACCAGGTCATCGGGGTGCACCCGCGATTGCCAGGTGTCGTAGGTCACGGGCTCCAGTTCGGCCAGGGTGTGCCCCAGCATTTCGGCCCAACGCTCGTTGACGATCAGCGTCCGTTCGTCGAGGTTGGCCTCCCAGATCCCGGGCCGGGTGGCGTCCAGCACCCGGGCCAGGCGCTGGCGCTCTTCGCGCAGCGCTTCCTGGGTCGCGATGTACGGACTGACGTCGGTGAAGGTGCGCACCACCCCGCCGTCGGACAGGCGACGGGAACGGACCTCCAGCGTGCGTCCGTCCCGCGTCTTGCGCCAGTAGTGGTCGGGAAGTTCCAGCGGATCGGGCTCGTCGAGGTAGCGCCGCGCCAGCGGGTCCAGCAGTTGCAGGTGCGGACCAAAATCACCGCGCTCGCGCTGGTACTTGACCACCTCATCGAGGGTGGGTCGCCGTGCCAGCAATTCGTCGGGCAGGTCCAGCAGCTCCAGCGTTCGCTTGTTGAAGAAACGGATGCGACCCTGTGCATCCACCATGGTCAGTCCCTGACTGATGCTGTCCAGCGTGACCTGCAGGGCGGCGCTCTTCTCGGTGAGCAGGGCGCTGGTGGCCTCCAGCTGGCTGCGCGTGCGCTTGCGCTCCTGAAAGCTGCGCCAGGCCAGCACCAGCTGGCGAACGGCGCCCAGCAGCGGCTGCAGGAACTCGATGTCGGCCTCGCTGTAGCCGTCGGGCTGGTTGGCCAAGCCGACCATGGCCACGAGCCGATCCCCCACCAACAGGGGAATGCCCAGGAACGCGTCCATGCCCGGATGCCCTGCGGGCATGCCGCCCGCGCGCGAATCCTGGCGGGGATCGTTGGCGATCACGGGTTTGCCGCTGGTCATGGCCCGACCAAACAGCGTCTTGAGGTTGCTGAAGGTCATGCCGGCATCGAGCTGGTCCGTGTACATGCGCCGCGATGCCTCGTCCCACGAGATGTTGGTGATCGCGTGCGTCTTCAGGTAGGGGTGGTCGTTGACGTCGTACAGCACCTCGCCCACGAACCCGTAGCCGCTGTGGGTGAGTTGAAGAAACGCGTCCAGCAGGCCTTCAAACGCGGCGCGTTTTTCCTCGGTTTCGATGAACACCGCCTGCGCACGGCGCACCGCCTCCAGCATGCGCTGCTGTCGCTCCACCCGCTGAGCGGCCAGCCGCGCCTGGGTGACGTCGGAGGTGAAGCCGTGCCAGACGACGGACCCATCGGGCTCGCCCTGGGGCACCGCCTCCACGCTGTACCAGCGCTCGCCCCCCTTGGGCAACACCACCCGGTAGGTCTGTCGCCAGAGCGCCAGTTCGCGCGCTGAGCGCTGCAGCGAGGCGATCACATCGGCCCGGTCGCCGGGATGAACCCGCTCGAACAGGATGCTGGCATCTCGCTGCAGATCGTGAGGTTCGATCTCAAGCATGTCGCGCGCGACATCATTGACATAGGAAATCGTGCTCCGGCCGTCCGCGCCCAGCCGCGCCTGGTACATCATCCCCGGCACGCGGGCGGCGATGGCCTGCAGCAGCTTGAGCTGTTCTCCCAGTCGCTGGGTGGCTGCCCGTTCGGCCGTGATGTCCTGCACCACGCCAAAATCGGTTTGCGCGTTGCCCGCCACGGTGGTCTGGCCGATGCGGGTGCGCAACCAGCGCAGCTCGCCATCGGGCCGCAACCAGCGGAACTCCACTTCCCTTCCATCCAAGGCGGTTCGGGCGGCAAGCCAGGCGGGCTTGTCGTCCGGGTGGATGCCCGCGCGCCCCGCCGTGCGGCGGATGCGATCCTCGGGTTCAAGGCCGGCGATCTCGTACAGACCCGACGACCAGATCACCTCGTCGTCGTTCTCGGCGTTGGTCCAATGGCCCACCCGGGCCATCTTCTCGATCACGGCGTGCAGTTCAACCCGCTGCTGCAGTGCCACGTTGGCCAGCTTCAGCGCCTCGTTGGACCTCACCAGCGCGGCCTGGGCTTCCAGCTCCCGGGTGACCTCGGTGAAATAGACCAGCAGCAACTTGCCGGCTCCGGTCTCCAGCGGCGCGGCGTGCATGCGCACCCGGTGAGCATGACCGCCATGCAGGTGCAACACCTGCACGTTGTCCGGGCAGGGCAGGTGGTGCAGAAACCGATCGCGCTCGGCCCTGTCGCGCCAGTGACCCAGCTCCACCGTGGTGCGGCCGATGGCCGCTTCCCGCGACAGGCCGGTGATCGCCAGCCACGCGTCGTTGACGCACAGCAGGCGACCGTCGTGCCAGCTGGACACCGAGGCCGGCAACGGCGCGGCCATGAAGATGGCGTCGAAGGGAAGAGGAAAGGTACCCGCCGGTGCCGGGAACGGCGGCTGGGAGACCCGCTCGTCGGGGGCAGGTTCTGAGGCAGCTTCAGGCATGCGTGCTCTGTGGTTGGGGTGCGCTGGGCGAGATGTCCGTCCCACGGCTGGGCGTCACCCGCAAATGTACGCGGGCCGGCGTGCCCTGCACAGCGTCAAACCGCACACTGCGCGGGCGAACGGCATCTACAATTCGCGCCCTTTCTCACCACACACCGTTCCCATGCACCTCAAGGTCAACTCCGATTTCAAAGCCTACATCGACCCCCTGACCCCGGACGAACACGCGGCGCTGGAGCGCAGCTTGCTGGCCGAGGGCTGCCGGGACGCACTGGTGCTGTGGGGCGATGTGCTGGTGGACGGGCACAACCGGTACGGCATCTGCCAACAGCACGGCATCGCGTTCCAGACGGTGCAAAACCCCAACTTCCAGTCGGAGCAGGACGTGCACCTGTGGATGATCGACCAGCACCTGGGGCGGCGCAGCGTGTCGGATTTCCAGCGCGGTGTGCTGGCCCTGCGCAAGCGTGACATCCTGGCCGATCGGCGTTCGCGCTTCCTCGCGTCTGCGCCGGCACCCGGTGACGTGGCGCCCGACGCAGCACCGCCTGCATCGACGTCGGACAACCCTGTCTCGCCCAGACCGCTGCGCAGCCGTGAAGACATCGCGCGGGCGGCGCGGCTGAGCAGCAGCCAGGTGGTGCAGATCGAAAAGATCCAGAAACAGGCCGCACCCGAGCTGGTGCAAGCGCTCAAAGCCGGCGCGCTCTCGCTCAACGCGGCGGCGGCGGTGGCCGACCTGCCGGCGGACGAACAAAAGGCCGCGGCCCTGGCCGGCAAAGACGAGCTCAAACTGGCCGCCAAACGCGTGCGCGAATCGCGCCGCAAGGCCGTGGATGCAGGCGATGAAGCGCGGGCACCAGAAGGCGAACTCGCCACCCTGCGCCGCCAGGTGCAGGAGCTTCAGGCGCAAAACGATGCGCTGCGCAACGAGCTGGCTGCACTGCGCCTGCAAATGGAAGCCGCTGCCTGAATCCCGGGTGGGTGCGGGCATCTGGAACAATCGCCCCATGCTTGATGCCCCCACCCCGGACGGCCGCCCCGACGACCCAGCCGCCACGCCCGACGCACCCCACGCGCTGCTCTACCCCTGTGGCGAGCCGCCAGCGCCTGGCGAGGTGCGCGAGGTCGCGCCCGGCGTGCTGTGGCTGCGCATGCCGCTGCCGTTCGCGCTGAACCACATCAACCTCTGGGCGGTGGCTGACGAAGACGCGCACGGCCCAGGCTGGGCCGTGATCGACACCGGCACCAAGACACCCGAGGCGCTGGCCGCCTGGCGCCGGTTGATCTCACCTGAGGGGCCGCTGGCCGCCACGGCGCAGGGTGCGCGCATCACGCGCATCTTCTGCACCCACATGCACCCCGACCACGTGGGCATGGCGGGCTGGCTCACGCGCAAGTTCCAGTGCCGGCTGTGGATGACGCGGCTCGAGTACCTGACCTGCCGCACCCTCGTGGGAGACACCGGCCGTGAAGCGCCCGAAGAAGCCATCCAGTTCTACCGGCAGATGGGCTGGAACGAGGAAGCCCTGGACATCTACCGCACCCGCTTCGGCGGTTACGGCAAGCACATGCACGCCCTGCCCGACAGCTTTCGCCGCCTCACCGACGGGGAGACGGTGCGCATCGGCGCGCACGGCTGGCGCGTGGTCGTCGGGCGCGGCCATTCGCCCGAACACGCCTGCCTGCTCAGCGACGACCTGGGCGTGCTGGTCTCGGGCGACCAGGTGCTCCCACGCATTTCCTCCAACGTGAGCGTGTTCCCGACCGAACCCGACGCCGACCCGCTGGGCGACTGGATCGAGAGCATTGAGCGCCTTCGCAGCACGCTGAGCGACGAGCTGCTGGTCTTGCCCGCCCACGGTGAGCCCTTCCGGGGCTTGCATGCCAGACTGGATCGCCTGGCACACGGTCACGAGCGCGGCCTGCAGCGCCTGCGCCGCAGCCTGGCCGAATCGCCCAAACGCACAGTCGACGTGTTCGGTGCCCTGTTCGCGCGCGCCATCGACAACACCGGCGAACTGCTGGGCATGGCCACCGGCGAAGGCGTGGCCCACCTCAACCACCTGCTGGTGCGCGGCGAAGCCGTGCGCGAATTGGGTGCGGACGGTGTCTACCGCTACCGCCTGACATGATGCAGACCTGGCCAGCCGACCAGGACACCGCCGGGTGCACGGCCCGCCGGCACGCCGCCCCACCACAGAACCCATGAAACTGCCCCACCCGCTCACCCGCATCGCCTTTGCGCTCGCCTTCTCACGCGTCGTGAGCATCCGGGCCGTCCGTCGCTCTGTTCATGGTGAACCAGACGGTGCAAGCCACGCCCTCGCTCTGAGCCACCCATGAACAAGGACACCGCCGCCCCCCACTCCCCCGCAGGCGAGCTGTCTGCGCACACGCCGATGATGCATGGGGCACTTCTCCCATGAAGTTTTGAAGCTATCGCTGAAAGCTACGCCAAAACTTACGCCGTGAGGAGTGTCTCACCCGCGCGGGCTTTTCAGCCACGCGCTGGTGAGGTTGGCCGAGATCTCACCCGGGCTCTCAGGCAATCTGCGGATCTCCATGGTTCCGGCGCAGCGCTCGAGCGCTCCCAGCTCGGCGGCCTCCTCGACGGACATCTTCCAACGGGATCGGTACGGCTTGCCGTTGGGCGCCCACGCCGGCGGCGGCATGAGCCAGGTAAAGACTTCGACGCGTTTCATGGACTCAGCATAGCGCCGGCGCCCCAAACGCAAAAAAGCCCGCCAACCCCGAAGGGTTGGCGGGCTAAAGGTCCACCGAGGTGAACCGGAGACAACTGCGAAATCACTCAGGCGGCCGTGGCCACGCACTCACGATGGCGGCATGGCGGCCGCGGCACTCGTTGTAGGCCTTGGCCGTGGCCACGCTCCAGCGCAACAACGCGCGGCCAGTGCCGTCCACAGGCTCAGCGAGGGCTGGGCACGGGCTGGCCAGTGCTGGGTTGAGCGTCACTGCCGACGATGGCGGCGCCGAGCTGGCGCATGCCGTCAGCATCAAAGCACTGATCAAGGTACACAGGGCGCTCCACGATCTTGTCGACCTCAACGGTGATGCGTTCATAGATGGTCTTGGCATTGGCTTGCTCCCGTACATAGGTGCCAGCGGCACGGTCCTGTATGTCGACCTGGCGCACCAGGTCTTTTGCTGCACGCTGGATCCGTTGCAGCTCGATGGTGTTCTGGCGCCAGTTCTGCACCTGCCAGGCGCCCCAGCTGCCGGCGGCGACGCCCACCAGCAGCGTAGCCACCAAGCGTGCGGCGCTGCCACCGGTGATGAATGCCAAGACGGCGGCGATCACGTCGTACTCCACTGGGTGGGCGCCAGGCTCTCGGCGATCGCGCTGGCCACCAGCCACTTGCGGTCGAGGTACTTCGCCAGCTCCTCCGGGTTGCTGATGAAGAACACCTCCACCACGAGGCCGCCCACTCGCACGAAGCCCAGGCGCCCCCTCGCGCTCTCGGTCTGGTCGATCCACCCACCTGCACCGCGTACCGGGATCTCAAGCGTGTGAGCGATGCGACGGGCCAGGGTGCGCGCCAATTCCTTGTGGGCCGGCAGGCTGATGACCTCCACGCCGCGCGCTGCAGGGTTGTCCACCGCGTTGGTGTGCAGCTCGATGGCGACGTCGGAACCCGGCACCAACGTGAGCGCGTGCACCAGAGGCAGGTTGTGCCACCGGTCACCGTCGGTCTTCACCTGGTGGCCCATATGCTTGAGCTTCATGGCCACGATGTCCCGCAGCTCGGTCATCAGGGCGGCTTCGGTCGTTACGCCGTCAGCAGCGACTGCTCCTGGATCGCGGGCTCCATGGCCCGCGGTGACGGTGAATTTCATCTCAGCCTTCTTTCACACGGGTTCGAACAATCAAGACAGCGAAGCCCAGCAGCACCAACGTCTGGTCCAGCGTGGGTCTCTCCAGGCGCATGAGATGGCCGGCAGCAGTCTCGGTGACACCGATGGCCAGCAAAGCGGGCGCCGCCATGGCTCCGCCGGCGCCCAAGGCCAGCAGCAGCCATGCAAGTGCCTTCAGGCCGTCGACCAGGCGATCGTGAGCATGCAGACCAGGTGCGAAAGGACGCACGCGCTCCAGCTTGTTCAATGCTTCAGCCAGGACCACCAGGCCCGCCAGCACATGGACGATCTGTAGAACAAGGCTCATGGCTTGTGACCTCCCTGCTCGTTGGTGCCCGGCCCTCGCGCCAGGTTGATTCGATCGACGGCCGAGCGCAGGAAGTTTTGCGCTCCGGCGCCGATGGTGAAGGCCAAACCGAGCAGCAGCGTGTCGGGCAGGTTGGAGATCAACAGCAGCAGCGGTGTCAGGTAGCCAGCAACGATGCTGCTGGCCAGCGAGACAAAAATGCGCCGCACCGTACTGCCCAGCAGGTTGCGCCAGGTGTCCCCAGCAGAGGGCACCGAATCGAGCAGCACGATGGCCACCAGCGCTCCGGCGAAGCCAGCGATCAAAACATCGGGGCGCACGCCCATGGAGACACCGAACAGCTCCAACATGGGAACGGTGGTGCTGGCAGCGAGTACTGTTGCAACGGCGGTGGTGGAGGTCGGTTCAGGCATCAGCGCGTACCTTCGCGGGGGCCACGTGCGTGCCATCAGGATCGAATTCGCCGAGCAGCTCGGTCTCGAACCACTGCGCCACTTTTGCGCGCCAGGTGCTGTCGCCATGGTGGCGCTGCAGCCGATCGGTGACCGTCCATTCACCCCAGCGCGGCAGCTCGAGCAGCAGCACAGAAAACACCACCAGGTTGGCCAGCACATCGAGGGTGTAGCCGATGACGATGACCACAAGGCCGAGGGCCAAAGCGACTCGCCCCAGCTTGCCCGCGCGGTGGACGCGCAGCAAGTTCATGGCGGCCAGGAAGAACACCCAGAGCAGGAACAACAGCAGCGCGATACGTGGCCCCCACGGGATCATCGTCACGAGCTCGAAGGCCTGCTCCAAGATGGCCCAGCCCAGCGGGAACATCTGCAGGAGGGAGGAAAGCTGCAAGACATCGAAGTTCATACGGGCCACTCCAGTGCAGGGAGATCAGCCTCGATGTCGGTGATACCGGCGGGCATGGGGCGCGTGCCGGCTTGAACCTGACCCAGGATTTCGTAGGCTGCGGCCCACGTCTGATCGCGCAACGCAACGGCGAACTGACCCTCAGCTTGAAACCTCGGCACCGTGCTGGTGGCATACGTGCAGGCGCTCAAAATGCCGTCGTAGTTGCGCGAGCTGGCAAAGTCGTCAAGGCGTTGCTGGATGTCCGCAGTGAATCGCGCCCTGACCTGATCCTCTGAAAGAGGGAGCGCAGAACCCAGGACCGGGTGACCTTCGGAGTCGGCAACTATCGGCTGTCCATTGGCCTGTCCATCCAACAGAAAAGCATACCGCTCAGCAGAAACGGCCACGGCATCGGCGGGCATGTTTAAGCCATGGATCTCTTCAGAGAAAAAACCACCAGATGATGATGAATAAAACATGATTTTTTTCCCTTATCGACCCAGGGCCAACCATCCCATCAGGATGCTTGAAGATGAATAGCAGTTTTGGAGCCTGATCTGCGAAAGACTCAACTCTTGCGCCCCGAATGCCGGAGTAGATCCAGCAAGCAAAGTGGAGACGTTTGACTGCGTGAGAAGCACATATAAGTTGCTTGGGAATGCAATCGGCAGCGTCACATCCAGCGTGGATGACAGCGGCACAGTGTTTCGCCCCCACTGAACGATCAGCCCGCCAGGCAGTTTTTGGTATCCGCTGGTTGCCAAGCTGCGGGCCATTTCAGGTCGGCTGGCCAATGCAGCCGGAAGCGCCTGAAGTACTTGATCTATCACCGCCGGATTGGGGGTGAGGCCGCCTGCAACGATCAAAGCGCGCAACTCCTCGGTGATCATGTGAAACCAATGCGCGCCCGGCTTGGTGGCAGGCACGCCGCCCACCGGGTTGCCTCCGGTTGGAAAGCCCACCGATGGGACGGCGGGAACGGCGGGCGCGAGCACCACCGCCCCGGACTCGAATGCACGATCCATGAAAGCTCCTTAGATGTAGGAAAAGAGAAGGACGGAATGAGCGGGCTTGAACCGGTTCAACACGCACTCAAGGGCAACGTTCGACCAGGACGCCAGCGGGTCCGCAACGGTCGACGTGACAAAGAAAGAGACAGGCTGGTTGAGCACCGACTGCACCTGCCAGACGTGTGCCCAGGCGACCCCATAGATCAGGTCAGACACGTCGTCATTGACGTCAAACACATCGAACTCGGAGACGGTGACCATGTAGCCCAGGCTGGCCGCGAGCTCGCCAAAGTAGGTAAGGGACTGGGCTCCCTGCATGGTGAGTCGGCTGACCAGAGAGGCGCGGCGCTGCTCAGTCGAAGGCACGAATCCAGCGTCAAGCAGGCAGCCATCAGGCAAACCTGCCACCCGCTCCCAGTCGATCAACAGCTCGACCGTCGACCGAGGATCCGCTTCGTTGAGCAGGCTGCTGGCACGCGCATCCACTCGTGCGAATTCGACGCTGAGCCCGAGCAGCAAGCGGGAGATATAGGCCTGCTGATCGCGTGGCCAGGCAGGGCCAGGTGGCAGCAAAGCCCGCGCCTGCGCCAGGTATTCGGTCTCGCTCATGCCCATGTGATCACCCCCAGCGTGGTGATGAGGCCGGTGGCCAGCGCCACGTCAGCGCTGGGCACGGTCATGACGTAGTTCGACTCACCAGCCGCCGCCGAGATCGCCGCGCGGATGCGCGAGAGCAACAACGTGCCTCCTGGCTGCGCCTCCCTGCGGATCAGGTCTGCCAGCTCCTCTTGCACGGCTGCCTTCACCGCGGCGGTGTTGGGCGTCACGGCGATGGTGAAGGCCAGGGGAGTGGCCACCGGTGCTACCACGGTGACCTGCGCAGTGACGGGCCGCAACGAATTGATGTAGGCAAGAACAGCCGCCACCTCACCGGCGTCCGGGATCGCGCTGACGCTGTCGTCGTCGCGCATGAAGCGCACGGTGACCGTGCCGGGTCCCAACTCAAGGGGGTAGCACCAGGCGCGCGTCACACCGGGTACTTCCAGGGCCCAGGCGATGTAGTCGGCCGCAGATCCGCCATGCGGGGGCGTCTGGATACGCGAGATCAGTCGAGCGCGAAGGGATTCGTCCACCTCTTCGCCAGCGCCACCCACCAGGGCAGAAGCGACTGCACCCGGTTGAACGCCCGCGACCGGCGTGGCCAGGGTCAGCGTCTGTCCGGTGGTGCGGTTGCCTGCTGAAGCTGGCACCAGTGCTTCGAGATTGACCACCACCGTTGTTCCGACGAACGTCGCGGACGCCGTGGTCTGGTACTGCACTCCATCGAGCGCCTGCAGCAATGCGCCTGCAGGCACCACGGCGCCCACGAGGCCGGTGAGCGTCGCCGTTCCCGTGGCTGCTGCAGAGGGCTTTCGATCCACGCCCCAGATAGATGCCCAGCGGTCCAGGATCTCTGCTTCGGCGGTGTCGTAAATCACCTGGCGCGACAGCCAGTCGATGAAACCGTAAAGCCCGTGCGTGACGCCGGCCACCACGCGGGCGTACACCTCGGCATCCGAGCGGCGCAGCACGTCGTCTTGCGCCAGGCGCGAGATCACGTCCGAGCGCACCCGGTTGATGATCTCGCTCAGGTTGGGTCGGCTATACGACATTCAGAAATCCCCATGCGTTGGTGAAGCGAACGTCGGCCGCCACCCGGCCATCCGTCTTGAAAATCCTGCAGGCGAGCGCGAGACGGTCCAGCCCTTGTCGCTCGGCCTCCACCTCGACACGCGCCACGACACCGTCGTCAACCAGCCACTGCAGCGCTTCCTCGACGTACTCTTTGGCGCGGCGTGCGGTGTCGTCGGTGAGCTTGGCGCGGGCGAGCAGCCACAGCCGGCTGCCGATGCGGTCGTTGGGCTCCACGGGGAAGCTGTCGCCCCACCAGCCCTGGCGGGCTTCGGCCGGGAGTTCGTCGTCGGGGTTGGCGCGGCGCCAAGTGAAGAGGCTGATGAGCACGGCGCGCACCAGCGGCTCGGTCGAATCCAGGCCGAGCTGGGCCGTCTGGCCATCAATCAGGATGGTCAGCGGTTGGTCGTCGATCATGGTTTTCCTAGTTGGGCTGGCCGGTGTTGCTGGCACCCGCCTGCACACCCGAGTGGGTGTGCGTCTTGAGACTCTTGCCGCCGCCGATCACGTCGACCGTGCCGGTGATGGTCCCGGCCACCTGCAGGTTGCCGCTGACGGTCACCAGCGGGCTGGTGATGGCCACTTTCGTCGTGGCCAGGATGTCAAAGGTGCCGTCCTTCTTGAAATGCGCGCGGTTGCCATAGGCGTCGTGCAGCGCAACCTCGCCATCGTCGAGCGTGCGCAGGCGGTAGCGCCGATCGGCGACCACCAGCACCACCCCGTGCGAGCGATCGCCATCGAAGAAGGCTGTGATGGCTTCCGCGCCTGGCAGTGGCTTGGAGGTGAAGCCGAAGGGCTCGAAGTGCTCCATGGTGTCCTTCACCTCGCCAGCGAGCAGCCGAACCTGCAGCGCCTGCATCTTGCCGGCGGCGTTGGCTGCTGCCACGCTGCCGCGAGAAAGCATGTTGCTGATGCGATGGGCCAACGGCCCGAGCATCCGGGACATATCGCCCATGGAATCACCTCACTTCACGTCTGTCCAGTTGCTGCCACCGCCCGCGCCAGATTTCACCTTGGTGGGCTTCGAAACTTTCTGGCGGAAGCCATCCATGGGCCCCACGCGCAGCTGGGCGATCGCGCCGCCTTCATCCAGCTGGTACGAAACCTCAGCGATCAGCATCTCGGTGTCGAACCCGATCAAGGGGTCGCGCACCTGCACGATCTGGTTGGGCACCCACAGCGCGCCGTTGGCTTGGCGCCACCCAGCCACTGTGTAAGTGGCCTGCAGCGCCTTGCCACGGCGGCTGGAGCGCTCGTAGTCGGCACGGTCCTGACAGCTGCCTTCATCCGCCTGGCCGTGCTGCTTGAGCACCAGCACCCTGCGTCGTTTGGACATGGCATCGCGCGTGGTGGCTTGACTACCGGTCTGCCATTGCTCGCCCGCATCCTGCGACTCGCCCTCTTCCTCGGCCACGGCGCTACCAAAGGCATCGTCGTTGCCAGCGCGCTGCCCCTTGCACACGTAGTCGGAGAACACGCCACTGAAGTCGAGCGAGGCTGACGCTGCCAAGATATTCACCCCCAGCTCCAGGCGGGTGGCCGCGCGTCCCGCCGACCCCACATCAATGAAGACCAGGTCGCCGCGGGCGTTGTCGGTCGACAGAAGCTGGCGCAGGCGCATCATCCGGTCGATCGACTCGAAGACCGTCTCCCCGACCTGCACCTGATGGTCGGCGATCGCTGCGCCGGTGTTCACCTCGGTCAGCACGCGCACGCCGTAGGGCGCAGCCAGCGCTGCAGCCACCGTCTCCACCTTCTGCCCGCGCCACTGTGCAGATGACTGCACAGGCACCGCCACCGGCTTCTGGCCACCGCCCTGCCCAGCTGCCGATCGCCAGCGGGTAGAGGGAGCGGTCAGCGTGCCAGTGGTGATGGGACAGCAGTCCACCAGGTCGGCGGTCTTGCTGCGGCCCTGCACGCTCACCGAGACGCTGCTGCCGTCGTAGCTGACCGGAGTAGCGTCCACATGGCCGGTCATGACGAGGTCATCACCGATCCACACCTCGCACGCGTCGCCAGCCACCACGCGCCTCGGCACGTCGCTGGCGCCGGGCCAGCGATCGGTGATGGCCAGGGAGAAGCTGCGCGCCTGGCGCTCGATGCCCGCCTCGATGCGAACCGACTTCCATCCGCCGTACTCCATGCCGTTCACCAGCAGGCGCACCACATGCGCACGATCTGGGGAGGCGTTCATCGGGTGAGTACTCGAAGGGGTCGGGCGGGAACGAAGCCGGGGTGGTTGACGCGGTTGCGATCGATGATCTCGACATCGCGGCTGGCGTCTTCGTACAGGTCGTAAGAGAGAGCCAGGGCGGGCATGGGAATCACGGGGGTGTAAAGGGTCAGACGGGCACTGTCACGCGAACGGGTAGTCATGTCTTCCCACACCCGGCTGCGGGCCGCCTGCAACGCGTCGAAAACCGTATCGCTGTCGGTGCGAAGGGTTTCGGCATCGATGGCTGCGATCAGGTCGTTACGCACGGCCAGCTGGTCGTCATAGGCTCTGGTTTGCGAGGTGTCGGCCGAACTCCCCACGAAGCTTGAGGCACCGATGGCCTGGGCTATGACGCCTTGGCGCATCAACGCTCTCACGGCCTGTGCGTTCGCATCCGCGGTGCGCCGCGATGGTGTGGTGAATGGCAACACTCCCAGTGGCTGCAGGCCCGCCGCGTCCAGGAGACGCAAGACCGAGCGGGCAATGTTCCCCCAGCGCTGCAGGCCTCCGCTGAGTTCAGACAGCCCAAGGTAGTCCATGGCAACGTAGGCGAGGGACAGAGGGTCGCTCAGCAGGCTGCGGGCCCGACTCAGCGCGGAGCCGGCGGTGTTGACATAGCCTGCCACCTGAATACCCGTCTGCCCCACCGCAGCGGTGATTGCACCAAAGGCCGAGCCCAGCTCAGCGAATGCAGACTCGCCCACAAAGTCAGGCTTGCCTTCCACAAGAAACGTGTTCGCAAACGACGCAGCCGATGCATCCTCGAGGCCTTGAGCGGCGAGACGTGACTGCGCCTGCGTGGAGCTGGCGGCCGCGGGAAAACTCAGCTCGCCAGCTTCGACGAACGAGAGCTGCAGGCGAGCCAGACCGAGAGATCGGTCGAAGGTAATTCGCGCGGGGTTGCTCAGTGTGACGCGCAGACTGCCCAGCCAAGGGTGCACGAGGGTGCCGGAGCCGGTTTCCTCTAGGGCAGCCAGCAGCCTGTTGGCTCGCTCGATGTAATCCTCGCCGATGACGAAGGCTTGCACCGACAGCGAGCGGGTGGCACGGCCAAGGTCTTCCACGTAAGGCTTGTCTCGCCTCGGATACTCGTGCACCTGCGTACGCCGGCCGGCCTCGAGTTCGCCCACGTCGACCTCGAAAGGCACACCGCGAAAGCTCGCGGGGCGCAGTTGGGTGCTCAGTGCCATTTTGAAGTGCTTGGTTCGTCAATACGGGCGGCCCAGCGCTGCGCTGCTGTAGCCGACATCGAGGTTGAGGGGGATGGTGCCGAGAGCCCTGTTCTGCTCCACGCGCATGCCAGGGGGCGTGTTCGCGAAGCTGATCTTGACCTCGCCATCGACGCGCGACTTGCTGACGGGCGCGACGATCGAAGGTCGAGGTGTGGCCATCGGGTCTTTGTTGAACGTGTCATACAAGGCTGTGCCCAGCGTTGCATCTTTGTTGCCGGTGGCCATCTTCGCCAGCGGGTTGATCGCCCAGTCGTTAAGGAGCTTGCCCGCCTCCCATCCTGCAAAGCCAGCCGCCCCCACAGCCCCCAACTTGCCGAGCAGACCCATCAGGCCGTTCGCTTTCGTACCTGCAGTGGACATTGCGACACCCAGGCCCTTCAACGCGACGATGGCGGCCGGTATCGACGTCACCGTCATGACGCCAAGCGACCAGGCCAGGCGCAGCACAGAGGTAGCCAGACCGAATGTTGCTGCGATCGCACTGGCGTTCATGAAGAGCACCAATGCAATCAGCGCGTTGCGTGCTCCACCGACGAACTGGACCAAGGATCGCACCTCGCCCACGAGATTGTTTGCACCTTGCACGATGGCATTCCAGTCAATGCTCGCAAGGTAACGGCTCATCTCAGCGATGAAGTTTGAAACGTTGGTGGTGATCAGCCCACGATTTGCAGCAGCCCACTGGATGGTGCGCTCGATCATGGGCGAAAGCACCGGGAGCAGCTTGCCGGCGATCTGATTGCCGTAGCTGCTCACCACGTTGCGGAGATCGTCGATCTGATCGCCAAACTTGGCGCCTTGCTGGATCGCGTTCTCGTCGATGCCAAGGCCGAGCTGCTTGTAACGCTCGGTCAGCGCTGCGATTCCTTCGCTGCCATCGTTCAACAGCGGCGCCAGGCTCTGCCAGCTCTTCCCAAAGATCGCGTTGCCCATGCGGGCCTGAACCGCAGCGTTTTTGTTCCGGGCGAACAGGTCGGCCACCTCAGGCAGCAGGTCTGTGGCGCTGCGCAATTCACCGTTGGCACCTCGAATGCTGATTCCGGCACGGCGAAACAGCCCCGCCAGCTCCTTGTTCTTGCCACCGGCGGCCATCGCGATGTTCTTGTTCAGCCGTCCGACGCTGGAGGCCATCTCCTCTGACGCAACTCCACCCATTTGTGCGAGGTAGATCAAGCGTTGCCACTCCTCACCGCTCACACCGATGCCGCGGGCAGTGTCGTCGATCTGCCCTGCCAGGTCAGCAAAGCCCACCACAGCCTGCTTGATGCCAGCCACTGAGAAGGCTGCCAGCGCCCCGCTGATGAGGCCCAGTGGCAAACCAATCCGGCCGGCCAGGTTGGTTGCGCTGCTGCCCACGTCACCCAAGTACTTCCGGGTGGTGCGCGTGGCCACGTTGACCTGCTTGAGCGTCTTCAGCAGCCCACCAGCCGATGCGGAGATGACGGCCTTGAGAGAGAACTTGTCTGCCATTGTGTGAGCTTCAGGATGGGTTGCGAAGTGCGGCGATGCGCTCTGCCTGCGCGGTGTAGAGGAGGAAGTCGTCGATGGAGAGGGCCATCACCACAGCCGGGTCGAGGCGCCAGAAGTAGGCGACATCGAAGATGTCGTGCGTCAGTCGCTCGATGGCTCGCTCGCCTCGCCATCGCTCATTCCGAAAAAACCCATGCACCATTCTTGGCACTTGCCCCAGTCGGCCGGGTGCAGCGACTCGACGCTGCTGCGCGGGATCTTTGCCATTCGGATGACGTACTGCGCGATCACCTTCTGGCGGATCTCAACGCCGACGCTCGTGCCGTCGGCGCTGGGGATCATGAGCGTGGGCAAGCCCACTTCCATGATGTCCTTGGTGACGATGTCGCGCAGGGTGAGCTCGCTCACCTCTTCGCCGTGGGCCGTGATCGGCTTGATCAATTGGAGGGTCGTGCTCACTGCCACTGACCTTTCTTACCACCGAACTCCAGCTCGGTCAGGCCGTCGTCAGCCTTCGCGGCGGGCTCGCCTTCGAGGAACGCGCCCGATAGCGTGTAGACCGAGCCGTTGGGGAACTCGGCCGTCACGGTCATGTTGGTGCCGTTGACGACTTTCTCCCGCGGGAAGCCGGGCACCAGGATGGCGGAGACCTTGATGTAGGGGCGCAGCGCCTTCTCGCTGTACCCGGCTGGACCGTTGGCGCCCATGATGGTCTCCCGCATGACCTCACTGAGCGGCGCCTCAACGCCGCCCGAGACTTCGAGCTGCTCGCCGTCGACCTTGATGTAGCAGATGCCTGCAACGCGTGACATAGTGGTTTCCTTTCGATCAATACTGCAGGCGGAACTGGTTGAGCATCGCGAAGATGCGCAGCTGGTTCACGTAGTCGGGCGGCAAGAGCACGTCCAGACGGTTCGGGTTGTTGGCGTTGCGCTCCACGATCAGGTTCTCGCGGAAGGCTTGGGCGTTCTCCACGATGCCGTCGAGCTCCAGCTCGGCGTAGGCCGCAGTGAGTTCACCGCGGATCACGTTGGGCGTGACGATCGCCTGGCCAGCGCCGAAGCGCGTGCCGTCGTTGGCCAGCTTGTGGCGCGGGTACTTCTGCGTGATCTTGCTGCGCATGTAGCGGATCACATGTGCAGACGTGTGCAGCGTCTCGCTGTCCAGGTAGCTCGGGTCCGCCTGGCTGAAGCTGTTGCGCTGGTACGAGGTGATGGCGCGCTCCACGCGCAGCACACCGCCGGCCACATAGCTGGTGGCAATGCCGTTGTTCAGCAGGGTCTGGCGCTCATTGAAGATGAAACGCTTGCCCGGCCGCGGCACCAGCACGCCGTTGAGCGGCAGTGTCTGCGTGGGGCGCGCCACATCGATGTTGAGCGCAGCAGCGTTGGCACCACCGTAGGCGGCCGCGTATTCCCAGTTCGGGGTGGGCGTGTCCACGTCGATGCCGGCGATGGTGTGGTGCTGCCCATTGCGCAGCACGCCAGCAGCCTGCAGGGTGGCCAGGCTGCCACGCAAGGCCGTGTAGGCGTGGCCGTAGATCTGGCGGTTGTAAGCCCAGCGCCCGGTGGTGTCGTTCAGCTCGGCGTCCAACGCGTCCAGGCTGGCAGTATCGGTGTACGGGTGCACGATGTAGTCGTACTCCTCATCGCCCATGGCCGTGATCACGGTGCCGGTCAGCGTGGGGTTGGTGGTGCCTGCGGTGAGGAAGCCACTGCCCGAGTAGGCCAGTGCAATGCCTGCGGGCAAGGCCTCGCCACCTGCCTGACCACGGAAGCTGTCACCGATGGCGATGTCGTTGCCGGTGAGGCCCTTCCAGCGGCAGGCCAGGGTGACCACGCCGGCGGCAACCGTACTGGTGACCGGCAGGCTCGTGGCGGCGTTGATCGCGGCGTTGATGGCCGTGGCGATGGCGGTGGCCGCATCGGCAGCCGCAACCCCCACCTGCACACGCTGACCAGCGATGTACAGATTGATGGTGCCCGAGGCGGTGGCAGGGCCCGTGACGGTGATGGTGCCGCCAGCGGCCACTCCAGCGCCAGCATCGGCTGCAGCGATGCACCAGACTTCACCGAAACTGTCTTGCTGGCGGTAGATCTCGTGCATGCGGGCGAGCATGGAGCCCACGCCGAACAGCTGCTTGGCCATGTCGCTGCTGCTCACGAGCAGCGGCGTGTTCACGGCCCCGGCGCCGCTGGCCAGCTTCTGCCCGATGAGCAGCGTGCGCTTGTTCTGGACGAAATAGCCGGCCTGGCTGTTGTCCATCTCCGCGTAGAAGAGCGGAACCCGCACGCCGGCGGGAATCTGGTTGAAGGAAATCGACATGGTGGCTTACCCCTTGGTGCTGGCCGAATTGTCAGCCTTGGTGGAACGCTGGCCCTCGACCACATCGCCATCGGCGACACGGCGCTGCCAGTACTGGGAAAACTCGACCTCTCGCCCCTCGGCGGGCAGGTTGTCGCCGCGATCGGGATCCGCAACAGTGCGGCCCTCGGCAGGAATCAAAAACATGGGCATCTCCTCGGGTTGAAAGTGATCAAGGCAGGTCGCCGGTAACGGGCACAGGCACGTTGTGCTCGATGCGCCCATCGGGGCCGGGATACGAAAGGTTGGGGTCCGCTGCGGGGTCGATCAGATCGACCTTCATGTCCATGCCAGCAAACGCGGGCAGCGCGGCCAGAGCGCCTTCCTGGAAGCCATCGCCGGGCCCGATCTCCATGTAGGCACCGAACTCGAAGCGCCACCACAGGCGCGCTCGGTCGATCGTGAGCAGGCTGCCGCCCTCGTAGACGACGCCGTCATACCGTGGCTCTGGCTGCCAGCCCAGGAGCGCGGCCCAGAGTTCTGCGCGGATCGCGTCGACCGAGATGCCAGAGGCCTGCCCGCGTTCATCGAGCCGGTTGTCCAGCGCGACGATGACGCCAAAGGTCTCCTGCATCGGCACGCGCACCGCGTTCTGGGAGATCGAGACCTCCGGGCTGTCGTCCATGGGAATGACGAACGCACAGGGCGACAGCAACGCGGTGGACTCTTGCACCACCGCAAAGTCCGCAGCGCCCGCCACACGAGTGGCGAAGCTGGGACAGTAGGTCCGCAATTGGGAAATGATCAGTTCGAGATTCACGGCTACCTTGCAATGAGTGCGCCTCTGAGGGCTTCGCGTGCTTCGGCTCGGACGGAGGGAGCCTTGGTCTGCAAAGCCTCTTCCATGTAGTTCGCTCGGGGTGCGAGACCGGTTTTCTTGCTTCCGTAAAACAAAAAGGCCGGGTAAAAAACCCGGCCTCTGATGCTCTTCGGACCCACCTTGATCCAGCCACCTTTGCTGCCCTTGCTGACAACACCGATGGCCTTCCACAGCTGGCCGGTTTGTCGCCCGGGCGCCTCGCCCGGTTTGGACACGGCTCGGCGGCTGAGCAGCCGCCGGGCTTCCTTGCGCACCGTGCCCGCTCCGGCCACCAGCGCGGCACGCATCTTTTTTCGGTCGTAATCGATGACCTTGTGAAAATCCAGTCCGACCGAGACTTCGAGTCCACCCAGCGCATTTCCACTGACGTGGCGCGATTTGAATGTGCGACTCATGCCAGCGCTCCGATGTCCTTCGTGGTGACCCGCACCCATTCGCGTCCGTCTTCGAAGTTGATGGCGTCCATGACGCGGTAGCGCCGGCCGTTGACCTCGATCACGTGCGTTTGGGTCACCAGCTCGGCGCGCACCTGGTCGGAGTAGCGCAGCCAGATGAAGTGCGTGGGCTGCTCACCCGTCTGCTCACCCGACCGCACGGCGAGGCCTCGGATCGGATCGACTTTCATCCAACGATCGAGGCCTGCGTCGAAGTTCTGCGTGAGGCCCAGCATCATGTTGGGCTGATCGGTCCACAGCCGCAGCCGGCCGAGGCGGTTCAGTTCGCCGGGATCCATCAGACCCCCACCATGCGGTAGTAGTCGAGCAGCCCATCGACGAAGTTGTGCCTCACCATCGGCTTCTCGCTGCTGGCGTTGCGCGTGCTGTACATGTCGCCGATGGCCAGCAGCATCCACTGGCGCAAGGGCGCGGGCACATCGGCTGGCAGCACACCATAGCCTGCTGTGTAGTTCACCACCACCGCGTTGGGTTGGCACTTCGTCTCTGGCCAGGCCTTGCCGTACGCTGGCACCAGGTAGCCCGGCTCGCTGATGTTGTCCAGCGTGTAGTCCGCCGGGTCCAGGGTCTGCAGCACGCCCGCCTCATCCACGAACTGCACGCCTTGAACCGCAATGATCGGCGGGTGCTGCAGCTCGATCGCATCGGGGAACGAGTCCATGGTCAGGCGCCAGGGCGCGCTGAGCATGGTGCGCTCGGTGCGGTTCTCGCAGGCCTCACGCGCAACAGTGATAAGCGCCAGCACCTTGGCGTCGTTGACACCAGGATCCTCGCGCAGGTGGTTGAGCACCTCGGACAAGGTCAGCGGCTCGACCACGGGCGACCCTGCTCGGCGGGGAAAAGCTTTCATCTTGGAGCGCGTGAGGTTGACGAACTGGAAGGCCGCCCACCCGCTTGCGTGCGGGCGGGTCGGAACGACGGAGGCGACTGATACAACCGCGAGCCCTCAGGCGCTCGCGCAAACGGCGCAGTGACCTGCAGCGAGGCGGTGGCGGTGGCCACTGACACGCCCTGTGCAGACATCTGCACATCACCGGCAAACTGCGCGGAGCCGCTCGCCTGGGCAAACGCTGCCGCGGTCAAAGGCACCGTCAGCAGCAACGAACCGGTGGCTGCTGCTCGGGCAAGAGCCGCTGCGCTCAGAGGCACCGTCAAGTTCAGATTGGCGCCAGCCGAGGCCCGTGCCGTACCGGCTGCCGACAGATCTGCGCCGTTGCCCACCTGCAGCGCTGCTGTGCCTCCCGCCTGGGCGATGGCATTGGCTGCCAGCGTCTTGCCCTCTGCCAGCGTTGCGCTGGCCAAGGCCTGCGCAACCGCCGCTGCAGAGAGAGACACCACCAGGGAGAGCATTGCCGAGCTGCTGGCTTGCGCCTGGCCAGTGGCTGCCAGCTCGGCGCCGCTGCTGGTGGTCAGCGAGGCGGAAGCCGCAGCGGTGGCTAGGCCTGCAGCACTGAGCGACACCGCGAGGGCCAGCTGCGCACCTGCAACAGCAACCGCAGCAGCGGAGGCCTGCAGCGGCACCGTGTGGCTCATCGATGCACTGCTAGAGGCCACAGCCAGACCTGCGGCTGTCAGGGTCACGCCCTTGAGCAATGCGGCCGTGGCCATTGCCTGTGCGGCGCCCGACGCGGTCAGCGGTTTGGATACGCTCAGCGCGGCAGTGGCGGCAGCGTTGGCTTGTGCAGAGGCAGAAAGGTCGTGAGTAGTGGGCCCATCACCGGCAATGCCGAAGTAGAAGGGACGACGCGCCGGACGGTGTAACTGCCATGGGTTTGCGCGGATCCTTTCTCGCTCTGCGAACGGGACAAAGCGCTGCCAGACACCCAGAAAAGCAATGTCTCCATCAAATCCGACCGTGGCGAACGCGCCTGCACGCATAACCCTCAAATCGGCGCCAGCCCTGCGACTTGCTGTTGCTGCTGGCGCTGACATTTCTATGCCGTCTACTCGGCCTTGCAACGTCGCCCCGTCCCAGCCGAATTCCAGCCAATGCCACCCGACGGTGACAGTCGCACCAACGCTTATGCGTTGGACGGTATCTGTATGGTAGAAGCGGTAGGTGTTGGCTACTTGCTGCTCCATGACGAAGGACTCGTTGATTCCCCCGCTGTCAAAGTCAGCAAGAATAATTCGGCGCGCACCAACTGTCGCAACCCGCACCAGCATCAAGACTGTGAACGGGGACGACACCGGCACCAGCCCATTGAATCCGGTTCCATCGGTCAGATTGAAGCCTGCAGCAGCTGTTGTTCCTCTCAAGGATCGGCCATATTCGCTCACTTGCCGGGTGACGCCTGCGTCAACCGTGGGTCGAAAGCGGCGCGCTACATCAAAGCCGCTTTCACTGAACAAAGGCAGCGATACGAGGTCACGCGAATGCGGGTTTCGCCAGTCGGCCTCAATCAGTCCCTGCGGCTGGGCAACCCGGCGGGTTGGCAGAATAAAAAGTGACATTTACGCCCCCGGCGCAAAGCTGAAAGGTGTGACTTTCAACGTCCAGCCGCTGCTGAGGGACTGACCGCTGCCACTGTTGTGCAGGTAGTACTCGGCCTCCCAAGGCACGTCATACGCCTTGATTTCAAGATACTGAGTGGTGGTCACGTTGTTGAGGACGAACGAGCCAATGAACACCACGCCGCGGGATACTTCTGGTGCGTCCGAATCGTTCGTCCCGTCGATGTTCAGCGGGCGCGCATACAAGGCGATCACAGAGTTTTCAGCGGGCGCCGTCGCGAAGGCAGCAGCCAGAACGAAGCGAGCGTGCGGAAAGTTTCCACCGTCCGCCACCACGCCAAACGACGCGTCGTCGGCCTGCCCGATCGCGTTGTTGGCAATGCTCGCGCCGCTGGCCTCAAGCGTCTTCTGAGTGCCGAACACCAATTCAAGCTCGTTCGCCATGTCACAGGTCCTTCAGTGTCTTGAGCCCTTGGGCTGCATTCAGCGCATCGGACACAGCTGACACGCTCACTGGATCGTGTTCAGCGGCGACATTAACCAGCGCATCAGACTCCTCTTGCGTCAGGACGCCGGCCGCGACAATGGTCTTGAGCAGGTCGATCAAGGCTGGCGACCCAACCGCCATGCCATCGCCTTCCAGGTGCTTCATCTGGCGAACGATGGCTCCACCCAGCAGCTGCGTGGGTATCTCATCGGCCGCAGCGGCAGTGGCGGCGAAACGCTCCAGCTTTTGCAGAACGAGCTCAGCAGCCAAGGGACCTGGCAGTCCATTGATGATGGGGAAGCCCGCGCTGATGCCGAGGCTGGAAAACTTCTCGGTCGGGTTGATGCGCGTGCGCCCTTCGCTGACAGAAGCGGCGATCGCCACATCGTTGCGGCTGGCAATCAGCTCAGCCGTGCACTTCTCGTTGATCTGCTCGAGCAATGTCATGGCGATGATCAGTTGTCGACCTGGAACGTCAGCGCAGCTGCGGGGAAGCTGACCGCGTCGCCAGTGTTGATGGTTTTGCTGACGCCGAGGTTCGTGCAGATCCAGGCGTTGCCGCTCGTGGAGGCATCCCACCACCGCATGCTCACGACCGTGCCCCAGCCCGCGCTGGGCGTAGGAAAGGTGATGGCGCCGTTGTTGCTGGTGGTGCCGTTCGTGCCCGAGCTGGCGGCGGTGCTGCCAGACGCCTGGGAGCCCGCCCAGTTCGCAAGCGAAGCGGTCACAGCCACGCGGGCGTAGGAACCACCGGTCACCTCGGTGCCGGTGCCCGTCTCGCCGCATGCCACGGTGTCCAGGCCGATGTGCCACGTGGCGGGTGCGCCCAAAGCTTGCGCACGGATGACCGCGTCGAGGACCTTGTTCTCGGCGTAGTCGGTGAGCGCGCCGGCGTGGGCTGGCATCGACATGATCGCTGCGGCTGCGAGCGCGAAGCCTGCGACCAGGCGATGGAGAAAGGGCTTCAAGGACTTCATGGTGTGGACTCCGATGGGGTTGAGGTAGAAAAACTGCACGCTCTGCAATGCGCCCTGGTGCAGGGCGCATCACGGAATGGGCTGTCAGTCCTTGGGGGTGGTGTCGTCGCCACCCGCCTGGCCACCGGTTGCATCGGTGGAGGCGCCTGCGCCGTCGTCGTCGGCGCCCTTGTTTTCTGCCGCGCCGCCCAGCGCCTTGTTCTCAGGAGCACCACTGCGGGCCTTGGTGGCCCACTTTTCCTTCAGCGCCACTTCGATGAGCTGTTCATCGGTCGCGTCGATCTCGGTGCCAGCCTTGTATTCCACGACGTCGCAGCCGCGGTGAGCAAACTTGAAATCCCTGGTGACTCTCAGTTTCATGAGGTTCTTTCAAACGACTACGGGCCGCAGATGCGGCCCGTAGCGGGGTTGGTGAGAGCGGACCAGGTCAGGCCGCGGCGATCTTCAGCAGCTTGATGGCCTGCGTGTTGCGCAGCTTGCCGCCGGTGCGCTTGCGCACGTAGAACTTCACGAAGCCGGGGGCCGTGATCTCGTCGCGGGTCATGCGCATGCCCACGCGATCGGCGATCAGGTAGCCCTCGCGGAAGTCACCGAACGCCATCGAGAACGAGTTCGCTGCCACCGCTGGCATGTCTTCGGCTTCGGTGATGGGGAAGCCCAAGAACTGGTCCGGCTGAGCAGCCGACAGCCCGGGTTGCCACATGTAGGCGTTGGTGGTGGCTTCCTTGTACTTGCGCAGGGCAGACAGCACCAGCTTCGAAGTCACCCAGCGGGCGTTGGACCGATACCGGGCACGCAGCGAGTACACGATGTCGTAGAAGATGTCCGGGTTGGTCGGCATGGCAGCGGCCTGGCCAGACGCGATGTACTGCAGCGTGCCGAAGGCGCGCGCGGCATCGGCCGTGGTGACTGGTGCAGGACCGGCCAAGAAACCGGTGGGCTTCTTGGTACCGTTCCCGGACACGTAGGCTGCGCCCTCGCCTTGTGCGATGGCTTCAGCGGCCGACAGCACCAGCCAGTTTTCCACGTCGAAGAACAGATCGTCCAGCGACTCTTCCGAGGCCTGCGGCTTGGCAGATGCCAGACCGAACGTCGGCGCCACTTCAGCCATGTCTGGCGTGTTGGTCTGGTTGCGTGCGTCCGTCTCGCCCAGCCACTCGAAGGCTGCGCCGTTCACATCGAACAGTTCCTTGTAGTCCGGGGTGCCGACCGTGCGCACCGTGGCGATCTGGCGGATGGGCGAGATGTCAACCGACAGGCGCGCGATCTGCTGTTCAATCTGCTCGGGCAACGCGAAGCCGCCCGCCGAGCCGGTGCTGGTGACAGTGGCTGCGGCGCGCGTTTCGAAGCCGTCGTCATCACCGAAAGCTTTGGCTTCAACCTTGCGCAGCTCCTTGGCACGCTGCTGCACTTGCGACCGCAGCTCGGGGTCGCTGGGGTTGCGCACCCAGGAAACAAACGCACCCTTGTAGGCATCGGCTTCCGGACTCACGCCCTTCTCGCCCTTGCCGCTGGCGCCGTTGCCTGGGCGCGAGAGCTTGGTCTGCAGCTTCTCCAGGTCGGACTTGAGGCCCGCCAGCTTGTCCATCTCGGCGTCCATCTTCGCCAGCTTGGCATCGAAGTCCGCAGTGCCTTTGCCCTGCTTCAGGGCTTCGAGGCGGTCGTCGTTCGTTTTTTTGTACGTGTCGAAGGCAGTGGCGATCTTGTCGACGGCCTCGGCCACCGACTTGATACTGGGCTCCTCGCGCTTTTCGTAGAGAGCCGGTGCGGCCAGGGCGGATGCCTGGAACGCAGCGAAGTGCACGGCCATCAAGGCCATGAGTTTGGTCTGTTTCATGTGAATGTCCTTTTGAGGATGAAGAGAGGATCAGGTGGTGAGGGAATGGAGCAGCCGTTGAGCTGCTTTCATGGCCGCAGCCGCCTCATGAGCGTCCCGCTCATCCAAAGCGATGCGTTTGGCCGCAGCCACAAAGGCCTTGGCAGAGCCTTCGGAGAGCCCTGCATCCCGCAGGGCACGCTCCAGCTGGCGAATGGATTTCAGTTCGGCAATGTCTGCTGCCTTGACGTTGGTGACACGCGCTGCCTGGTTGGCGGGGAAGGTCACCAGTGAGACCTCCCAGAGCTCGATCTCGGTCAGGGTACGGATCTCCGACTCGCGGTCGTAGGCCCACTGCTTTGAAACAAAACCGATCGACAGGCCGTTCAGGGCGCCCATCTTCAGCAGCTCGTGCGCTTCCTTGCCGCGCGCGGTGGCCAGGGCGAGCTGGCCCTTGATCTTCAGGCCCTTGGCATCCTCGACCATCTCGGTCCAGATTCCGATGGGCTCGTTCGAAGAGTGCTGCCAAAGCATGGCGGGCATCGTGCCGGCCTTTCGGTGGGCCGCCAGGCTGTCGGCGAACGCGCCGGCTGCGATCACATCGTCGTACGCGTCGCGCACACCGAACATCGAGCCATAGCCTTCGACGCTGCCATCCTCCCCGGCCGCCTTGATCTGCAACGCAAACGAGCGGATCTCGCGCCCACCGACCGAGTTGCGCGTCTCAAGCCGCGTCATCTTCCGCTGGGTCTTTCGGTTCATTGGTTTTTCCTTGGGTCATGTTCATCGGGGTCAGAGGTTCATCCAGGCCCGGCAGCGGGTCCTTGCCCTCTTCGTCCCGGATCTCGTTGCGGGTGTAGATGCCCATCTCGGTCATGGTGCGAGCCCACTGCGAGCGGTCCTTCATGGAGCCGGCGTTGAGATAACGGGTGTCGAACTCGGCGTAGAGCGGCCCGCTTCCGTCCAGGAGCATCTCGTCGATGCGTTGCGTCCAAGCTGTGTGCCAGGGCATCAAGGTGTGCACGCGGTGCGCGGCGAAGAATGCTTCCGCGCTCGCGAATGCCACCGTCTTGTCAGAGTGGCCGATCATGATCGGGAAGACTCCGTAGCTGCGGCACATCTCCTCGATCTGCAGACGGCGGGTTTCGACGTGCTGCGCGTCGACGCTGGTCATCACCATCGACTGCCACTTGGCGGCGCCGTCGAGGATGAGGGGATCGCCGGCCCTACCCTTGCCTGCGAGTCCCTTGACCCAGGCGGTCAACTTGGTGTGCTGCTCGGCGGTAAGCGTCTTGTCTACCGAATACATTCCACTCGGGCGCAACGCATTGGCATGAAACTCTTCCTGACTGCGCTCGGTCGCGATCGCCAGGCCGACAGCTGAGCGGGCCAGCGACACCGCGTCGATGTGCTTGTGCCACTGCCACTGCAGGTTGTTTAGCACAAAGACATCGTCTGGCCCAAACTCACCGATGAGGCCGTATTCATCCCAGCACCGATACACCAAGTCGTAGCGACTGGTCTTCTCGACAGTCCACTTGCCTGGCTCAACAGGAATCAGCTCACGCACCCGACGATTCGGACCGCGCACCTTGATCGAGAGTCCTGCACCGCACAGCGCTGCATGGGCAGTCATCATGCGGCGCCACTCGAACGAGGTCTGCCAGTCGTTGGGCCGGCGGGCCAGCAGCCGGTACTCCGGGATGTTCGTTGCAAGCTGGCGACGACCATCATCGCCATCCCGATAGACATGCAGCTTGGGAGTGGCGCAGCCATCGGCAATGACACGCACACAAGCAAGCACTGTGCTCACCTGGAGGGCGGTTTTGTTCGTGACTCGGTAGCCAGAGACAGACCCGCCAAGGCCACCGTCGAGCAGCTTGGCGATCTGATCGTAGGTCAGCTCCTTCGCCCGACGTGCGAGTGACCAATTGAAGAGTTTCACGCGTCGGTTTCCCAGAATGATTTTTCGGTCTGCGCTCCTGACAAGGCGCGTCCAAGGGCCATCAACATGGCCATCGGGCCATCGATCTTGTTTTCAGGTCGCTCTTTGGTGGGCGATCCCAGCTCGGTGAACTTGCTGACCTTCACCACCAAGTTGCTCACCATCCAGTTCATCACCGGATTCCCGTCGTGCCGCAGCTTTTTCTCCAGCACCAGGTTCTCCACCTGGATGAGCGGGGGAGTGAAGAAGGTGGACCGCTGCGCGATCTCCACCAGCGGCAGACCTTCCTCGATCAGCTTGCCAGCGAAGTACATCGAGAGCGCCGGGTCGAAGGCGATCTCCTGCACATCGAACATGCGGCAGTAGGTCCGCAGATCCTCGGCCACCATGTCGAAGTCGGTGATGTCGCCATCGGTCATCTGCACGTAGCCCTGCCGGGCCCAGCCGCTCAGATGGGCGTTGCCGCTCTCCGAAATCGCCAGCTCGTTCAAGTACAGACGTGTGCACACATGCCACAAGCCATCGACTTCGAACACCAGGCACAGCGCCGCGAAGTCTTTCTTCTGGGCCAGGTCGAGGCCCATCCACACCTTGACGCCAGCGAAGTCGCTGAGGTTGCGCAGCGACACATCGCCGCAGCGGTCCCAGGCCCGCATGTCCATCCAAGCCGACTCACCCGACACCCACACGTTCAAGCGCTTGGTCAGGAAGTTGTTCAGCGCGCTGGGCATGGCCTCAGCCTTGCGAGCGGCAGCGGCCATGTCGTCGGGCATCACCGACACGCCGAAGTTCGGGTTCGCCTTGGCCCACACAGCGGGGTCGAAGGGATCGTCACCGTCGTCGATCGTGTAGATGATCCCGAAGATGCGGTCGTCTCGCACCACGCCCTGCAGGATCTTCGTCACATGCGTGCGTCGCTCGTAGCAGATGCCGCTGCGGTCGGTGCCGCCGGTGGTGATCGTGCCCAGCAGCGACTGCTCACGTGAGCCGCGGGCGGTGTCGATCACGTCGTACAGGTCCCGCTTCTTGTGCGCATGCAGCTCATCGAGCAGCGCAAAGTGCACGTTCAGACCGTCCTGCGTGCTGGCCTCAGCTGCCAGCGGCGCCCCTTTGCTTGAAGTGTGGGCGACGGTCAGGGCGTGCTGCATGATCGCCAGCCCGAGATAGGTCCGCAGGTCGGGCGTGCGCTCGGCCATGGCCTTGGCATCGTCGAACACGATGCGCGCCTGGTCGCGCGTGGTGGCCGCCGTGTAGCACTCGGCGCCGTGCTCACCGTCGGCAGTCAACATGTACAGGAAGAGGCCTGAGCCCTTCGTGCTCTTCGCATTCTTGCGCGGCACCTCTTCGTAGAACTCTATGAACCGGCGCAGCCTGGTCAGGTGGTGCAGCCATCCGAAGATGGTGGTGATCACGAAGCACTGCCAAGGCTCCAGCGTGATCAGCCGGCCTTCGCGAGCCCACTTGCCCTTGATGTGCGGCAGCAGCTCGATGAAGGCGCAGACGCGGTCGGCCGCGTCAAGGTCGAACACCCACGGCCAGTCCTCGCTCACCTCCCGATCGAGGTCGTCGAGCTGGCGCTGGCAGGCCAGGATGGTCCACTTGCACGCCGGAATCTCGCCGCCGACCACCGCCCGGGCGTAGCCCAGTGCGGCTTCGACGTACCGGCTCATCGGTTCACGACAGCGAAGCGCGCCATGCCGGCCGGTGTGACGTCGGGCTTTTGCTCGAAGCCGGGCAGCTCAGGCTGTGCGTAGTTGGAGGGCTGCACGCGGGCGCGTGCCGAAGGGCTCAAGCCGAAGTGACTCAGGTGGCGGTGCACCTGCAGGCGGTGCGCGCTGATCAGGTTGACGATGACGCTCTGCTGCTCGTAGCCGCTGGGGGTCTTGGTGCGGCTGGCGGCGAAGACGGCATCAGGGTAAGACATGCCTTCGACGACGTGCTTCCCCACCATGCCGTTGAACGCCATCTCCAGCTCAGAGAGCCGGCCCACGGCCTGGCAGTACAGAGCCAGCGCAGCGCGGTCCAGGCCGCTGATGAGGCCGAGCTCTTCCAGGAGCGGCGCGATGCGCTTCCACTCCTTGCGTGCTTCCTGCCCCAAGTGCTTCGGCGGGCTCGGGATCTCAATGCGCGGGTTCACGCCGTCAGCCAGGTTGAGCGCTCGCTTGCCCGGGTTGCCTTCGAGCAGCTTCAGCACAGTGGGCTTCGACATCGGCCCCCGTGTTCCTGTCATGGTGAATACCTTATGGGTGGTGGGTGGAGAGGTACCCCCCCTCCCCGAAACTTGCGCACGCAAAAAAAGACTTAAGCGGTCGGTCTAGAGCGGATGGCTCCAGACTTTTGACCGCCCCCCGGGGTCAGGGGCGCGGCAGGGACGCGCGACCGAAGCCGCCGTCCTCTCGGGCAGTCTTCACGTCGTGACACAGCTTGCACAGAGGCTGCCAGTTCGTGCGCTGCCAGAAGAGATTCATGTCGCCACGGTGAGGCGTGATGTGATCGACCACAGTGGCAGGCACCAGCTCGCCACGCTCCTCGTGCTTCGCACACAACGGGTGCGCACGAAGGAACCCTTCGCGGGCTTGCTGCCACTTGTACCCATAGCCGCGTTGAGCTGATGTGCCACGTCGTTCGTCGACTGCCTTGGCCTCAGCACGGCGATGCTTCTCGCATCGACCGCTGCCATCACGCACGAGCACACCGCAGCCAGGGTGGCCACAGGGTCGCGGTGCAGAGATGGGCATTGGGTTGGTGATCGCAGGGAGCTGCCACCGAGCCCTGGAGCGGAGCCTTCGTCAGCCCACGTTGTTATGGCAGGCTTTCTTGCTCAGACCCTCGGGCTGACACGCAAAGGAGGCCGAGAAGGCAGGGACACTCAAGCACAGGTCTTACTGTGCGACCACCAGGCGCGCCGCCTCGATCCGGTTGTGGATCTCAAGAAGCAGCGCACCTCGTGGCCCCAAAGAAAAACCCCGCAAGGGGTGGATGCCTTGCGGGGTTCGGGTTGCAGTGTGTCCCTGTGACACGTTGGCTGCAGCTTGCCTGAAATGTATCGAAAAAGTCTATGTCGTAAAACTCATTTCGTGGCAGCAGCGCGCTCGCGCACCTCTTCCTTCTCACGCAGGTAGGCCGCGATTGCATGGTCAGCATGGTCCAGGTTGGCCTTGATCGTGGACTCGGCCTTGCACATCGTCTCGGCCGTGCGCCTGATGCTCTCACCCTTGAGGTAGATCAGCTCGATGGTGCGCGCAAGGTGAGGCTTCGGCCCGAGCAGTGAATGCACCGCCTCATCGGTCTTCATGGCCTCGATCTCATCTACCGTTGAGAAGAGCGCATTGCGCTCACCACCGCAGTCGACGGCAATGCGCAGGAAGGCGGACTGGCTGTAAAAGCCCAGGCCGTTGCGCCCCTCGCGTTCCTTCCACAAAGCCCAGTTGAACAGCCGCTGCTTCACCCACTCAATTCGAGCCATCGGCTGCTCCCTTCTGCGCACCAGGCGCCCACATGATCAGGAACGTGCAGCCGAACTGCAGGATGACGCGGGCCAGCTCTTCGCTCACGCCAGGCAAGTCGAAGGGCGTGCCCATCACCATGCCCCGCTCCACCGCGTAGAACATGTTCGGCTGGCCTGCAATGCCACGGCGCACGAAGTTGTATGCCGGCTTGCCGATATCACCCGCCTTCGCCTGAATCGCGCGGTAGGTCTCCGGCATGTGGGCCTTGAGATCGTTGAGCCGAGCATCGACGTACGCCTTCACCTCGGCCTGCGAGCCTTGTGGCCCCTGTTCGTCTTTCGATCCGTCCATCCGTCCACCTCTTTCCTATGACTTCATGAGACACACACACAAGTTCGCCCGCGAGCGGGCGCGCGTGCAAACGTGTGCACACGCCTGCATTTAGAGAGCGCGCTTTCGATCCGGCCATGCAGCAGCTCCAACTGGCCTTTGGGGGGAATGGCTGGCCAGCCGTGCGCTCCATGGGTTGGCTGGACGTGTGGACGGATTGCTCCACCACTGGCCCAGCCAGGGCCCTGACATATGGGCTACGTCATGGGTGCATGCAGCGACCTGCCCACGACAGCGCCGCACCGGGGGCCGCGAATCACGCCTCCCGCACCTGGTGCTCGATGTCGCGTATCGACACCCGCGACCTTTTCCGCAGCTGCGCGCTGCGCTCTCTGGTCAGAAGGGTGAGTCATCGCTGATCCCATCGACACCATCCGCCAGCGCGGGCGGTGGTGCCGTGTTTGGGGTTGAAACCGGAGCCTGGCTTGCGCCCTGCCCGCCTGTCTGCTCTTCCTCGTGAATCTTGGGCGGCCACTCGCGTGGCTGCTGATAGCCTCGCCGGCGTTGCCCCGTAGGCTCTCGCCGGTTCTCCCATCCCTGCGACTCCAGCCAGCCGCGGATCTGCGTCTCCAGCAAGCTCGTGCTCTTCGCCGCATCCGCACCCAGCGCCTGCACGAGCTGGTGCAGGGTCACAAAGGTGCAGTGCATGTTGATTTCGTTGCTGGCTCGACCCTCGCCCTGCGGTGAGCCCTCGCGGGTCAGCAGTTCGTAAAGCCTGCTCTGCACAGTGGTCTCCACCAGTCGAAGCTCCTGCTCAGGCACGAAGAAATCGTCCTCTTCCTGTTTCGTGGGGGCATATCGCTCACCCGCCTCGTATGCGACCAAGGCCTCTGCGAACAGCTGCCCGCGTCTCTCTCGTAACCAGTCCAGCAGGATCTGCTGACCGATCCAGATCGGCCAGAAGCGGCGGTTGCCGGTCAGGTCATACAGGTACTGGCGTTTGTTCGTGGTGCAGAAGATCACGCACTGGCGCTTGTGCTGCTGAACGAACCGCCCATAGGCGCCCCGGTAGCGGTCCACCGTGGAGCTGAAGAACTGCTTCACCTGCTCGCTGTCGGCGCGCTTGAAGGCAGTCATCTCGCTCAGCTCATAGGCCCACAGGCCTTCGAGCTGCTCCATGCCGTCCTTGCCGTTGCCGATGTCGAAGTGCGTGTCACTGAACCACGATGCGCCCACCAGTTCCTTCACGAATGTGGACTTGCCCATGCCGGCCAGGCCCTCGAGCACCGGGGAATAGTCGAACTTGCAACCCGGGTCCATCACGCGAGCCACAAGTCCCATGAGCATGAACTTGCCCACCAGCGACAAGTACTTCTGGCGCCTCTCGGACAGCGTCCCTTTTTCGATGCCCAGCACGTGTTGCAGCCACTTGGCCAGCCGCGGCTTGCCGTCCCATGTCTGTGCTCGGAGCCAGTCCCGCACCGGGTGATACCGGCGCATGTCGGCCACCGTGTCGATCGCCTCGGCCAGCGCCGCCCGGCTGGCCGCCTTCAGCTTGTAGTTCACGCACAGCCAGTCACCGAGCCGAAGATCGTCGCTGTCGGCCAGTGGGCCCGCTTCCGGCCGCCATGGCCAGGGCTTGATGGTGCCGGGTGAGTTCGTGAGTTCGTTGAAGCCTAGACAGTCCTGCAGTGCGGGTGCCTTGCGCAGTGCGGCGATGATCAGCTTGCGATTGACGCCGAGCTCGTGCGGCTGGCATTTGGCCTGCTCGCACATGAAATCCAGGTGGCCCTGGAACGCGTCATCGTCGTCCCCAGCGCTAGCGAGGGGCTCGTTTTTTTCGTCGGGCGGCTCATCTCCCCCGCCACCTGCTGCCGCGCGTGAAGGCTTGTCGCTGCCTGCCCAGTCGGGCAAGGCATAGGCGCGGGCAAAGAAGCCGAGCACACGATCAAAGTCCCAGCCGTCCGTGTTAATGGCATCGCCGCAGTCCCAGCCGTCGACAACCTCACCAGGCTCTGGAATGGGCAGCAGCTGCACCGTGCAGGTGTGTGCACGTCGCAAGTGGTTGCCGATGGCGAGCATGGCCTTCATGCCGGGTTGCTTCTCGGCGGGCAGCAGCGGCTTGCCCTCGGCCAGGATCGTCTGCGCTACCGGATCAGGATTCGCCTTACGTTCGGTGGGCGTGAGCTTCTCGCGCTTGCTGTCGCAGTCAGGCCAGCAGATGACCGAGCACCCGGCCAGGACCGACCAGTCGGCCTTGTCCCATGCCATGCTGCCACCGGGCCAGCTGGCAACCCAGTACACCCCGGGTGATCGGGCGTCGAGCAGGGCCTGCAGCGCATCGCCCTTCTTCTCGCCCTCGACCAAGACCACCGTTCCGCCGGCCGGCAGCTTATGCCCAGGCAGGTAGAGCGGGCGCGGTTCGTCGAATTGCTTCCAGTGCCACTTCGCAGATCCATCACGAGCGCTCACGCACCAGGTGCGCGGGAGCGTGTCCTTGCCGCCGTCGCTCGTGCGAAAGCGCACCACGTAACCCTGCAGGTCTTCACCGTGTCGGTACTCCGCCACGTGCTCGATGTCGCCCTGCTCTCGGAACTGGTGCTTGAAGTTCACCGGCGGCGCACCAGGTGGCACCGGGCGCTGGGTCTTCCACCCTTCGTCGACGCGCGGCTTCTGTGCCGAGGGTGGCGGCGCTACGCGCTCAACGCGCTGGTGCGTGCTGCTGCGCGCTACACCGGCCACATCCTCAAGGCCTTCGTCACGCGCCACCTGCAGCGCGGCCTTGCCCATCTCCAAACCATGGGCTGCGGCGTAGAGGGACACCAGGTCACCGCCCTGCTCACCTGTGGCGAAGTCACCCCAAGCGCCGGTGACCAGGTTGACCGAGCAGCTCGTGCCCTCCCCACCCTGCACTGATCCACAGGCGTACTCGTGGCCATGCCTTCGTCCACCTGGCAACCATGCCGGCACCAGCTGGTCCGCACGAGCGAGCAGCGCCTCGGCAAGGTCCTTGAATCGAATTGGAGGAAGTGGTGCGCGGTCCGTCATCGAGCGGCACCCTCACTGCAGGCGGTACTTGTCCCAGCCGGCGTATCCACCACCGGCAGCTGGTCATTGAATGGCACGTGGTGCGCCCTTTACGCTGTCTGCGCTGGCCACACGGCCGCAAGGTCAACGAAGCCGTGTGTGTCCTGCACCATGTCGGCAGGCACGTACTCATAGACAGGCCGGTTTCGATACTCCACGCGCCGCTCGCGCGCTTTGCGGATCACGCCGTGGCGCCTCATGTTGTCGACGGTGCGCCGCGCTGCGTCATTGCCCACCTGGGCGTGGTGCGCCATCTCGGAGAGCGTGGGCGCCTGGGTGGGTGTCACTAGCGCACGGCAGCTGTTCAACAGCGCCTCGCGGATCTCGCCGGCGGGCCTCATGCACCGCTCCCGGTGATCGGAGGCAGTGACTGCTCGTGCTTCGCCTGCAGCTGGCTCACCATCGCCTGCCCTGCTGCCACCAGCTCGGCCCAGCCCCCCTGCACTCTCGCCATCTCGTTGCCGGTGATCACGCCGTCTGCCGAGGCCTCGGTCACCATGGTCACCAGCTCGCCGAACTCGCGGGCCAGCGCTGCCACGTTGCGCATGGTCGTGCTGTCGCATTGGTCATCGAGCACAGGGAGCGGGATCACCATGCAGTCGCACGCGGCCGCGAAGGCATTGAGGATGCGCAGGTCGCCTGACAGTTCCGTGGCCGCCACAGCGTCTACCAGGCCGAACTTGGCGGTGCCCGTGGCCTTCACCTCGTGGCTGAGCGTGGTGGCACTTTTCCCCATGCGGGGGGCGAGCGAAGTGGCGCCACCAGGGTAGGCGCGCACGAGTTGGTATGCAGCATCAAGGACGGTGCTCATGACGAAAGACCCCAGGTGTTGTGATGGAAATGCCGAGACATGGCGCACACACTGCGGCCATGCACACGACGAACAAGGGCGGGTCCGCCCAGCCGGCTAAAGTGGTGGTCCCCACGACCCCACAACCCAAAGGACGGACCCATGAAACGGGATATGGACTTGATTCGCCGGATGCTGCTTGCCTTGGAACAACTCGAAGGCGAAGGACTGGGTACGCTGGAAGGCGTCCCGACTCGGGTGTTCGCAGAACACGCACAGCTGATGGTCGAGGCCGGGCTCGTGGAGGCCAGGGTCATCAAGAGCACCCTCGTTCCCACCGACGCGTACATCGCGCGGATAACGTTCGCCGGCCACGACTTCGTCGATGCGGCCAAGAACGACGGTCTCTGGAACAAGGTCAAGTCCAAGGTGCTCAACTCAGGGGCCTCATTCACGTTCGACCTGCTCAAGGATCTGCTCAAAGCCGAAGTGGCGAAGGGCCTCCCTACCCTCGGCTGACTGAGAGAGCAAAGTCCTCATTTCGATCGCAGCAGCAAGCATCCCCCCCTTTGCCGAGTCGCCAAGATCAGCGACATGAAGAGCCGACACAAGAAAGCCCACATGGCTGTCAGCATGGTCAAACAGGTTCACCGCAAGCTGGGCTACCTCATTCGCCAGTGCCATCGCTGGGACATTCAGACTGCAAGGTTTTTTCGTTGGTTCAGCCATGAGCCACCCCCTCCTGAACGACAGAGACAGGCCCCACGATGTGGACCTGCTTCGCGTCTTCTTCGTCGAGGGCCTCGGCGAGTTCGGGCCAGATGCGCCTCCAGTCGTTGGGCCTCAGCTCAGGCCGATTGACGGCCTTGTCGGTGAGTCGCTCGATCTCCGGGCAGTGCTCGATAGGCACCCCTCGCGACTTCCAGTTGCCAATGGCTGCAGGCGTCACGCCCAGCAGCGCTGCAAACCGCTCTCTGCCCTGGAGCAATTTCGCGGCTCGGTCCAACGGGTGATCTGTGTTCATGCCCCAATATAACACGGCACGTGTTGCTGATCAACACCACGTGTTGACACATTACGTGTTCAATGCGGGGCATATGAAAACAGTGGGTGAACGGATTCGACAGGCCCGTGAATTTAGAGGGCTCTCAGGGGAGGCCTTGGCCAAAGAGGTTGGCTATTCGACTCAATCCGGTATCAGCAACCTCGAAAACAGGACGTCGGGCAGAGGAGGGTTCAACTTACCGAAGATCGCACAGGTGCTAGATTTTTCCATTGAGTGGTTTCTCAACGGGCCGGACGTTCAGGACATGAGCATGGTGCCGCCATTCCTGGGACGCACCAGCGGGAGCCGCGTCGAAGAACTTCAGGGAGAGTACCTGACCACACGACAGCACGCGCACAGGCTGCTGGATGAATTGAGTGAGCTGGGCATTGACAAAGCCATCACGATGCTCGAAATGATCGCAACAGCGCACCCTCGCAGCAAAGAAGTCCGCGCGGGTTTACATGTTCCCGCGACTTTGAGTCGATCGAACAGCTGACTAACGCGCCAGGCGACCCTCTTGCACCCTCACATCGAGGACGGTGCGGTTGTCTGGCGCCAAATCACACTCGTACACGATGGGCGTGAAGGCTCCAAAGCCATTCTGAAATTCAACCCGGTTTCCTTGGTAAGTGATCACGCCCTTGGCCTGGTCGCGCCACTTGAAGTGCGTGAACTTTGACTCCAGGAACCCGTCGGTCCATTTGAAAGAATGCTTCGCCAGGTTCTCTACCTTGCGCGGGCAATAGACAGAAGCCGAGATCATCCCCTCCTCGGCCAGGCACCTGAGATCGTCCTTTGAACAGGGCTGTTTGACCGGTGCAGGCGGTGGTGCCACGTTGGCCACAGGTGCAGTAGGCGCCTCCGGTGTGCTTGGCCACAACCACCAGCCGATGCCACCAATCACGGCGATCAGGCCAACTATCCCGCGGAAGGTGTCAGCCACATCAGGGGGTGCTTTCGGCGGCGCACCGCACGTGGCGCAAGCCTTGGCTGAGGTGCTCACCTGTGCACCGCATTCGTGACATTTGATCAGCGCCATACACGCCCACCTTCCCTTTCAACCGTTGTGCCTCAACTCTAGCCGAAACATAAAACACGTCACGTGTTGACACATGCAACACGTTGTGTGATATTTGACCCCGTCGTCAACACGTCGGAGGCCACATGCCACTCACCCAGCCCGGTGCGGCCAGCACCACCCCCAAGCGCCGCCAGCGCACACCGGCACCAGCGGTCTCCCCCACTGTCGCCAAGCTGCTCGCGCAGATCCATGCCGAGGCAGAGGCACAGACTCTCGCTGCGCTGAGCGCGAAGGACGGCTTTGTGGTGCTGCAGCCGGTGAGCGCCGATGGCAAACGAGTTCGCTACTCGTCCTTCACCTATGGGTACACCGTCAGCTCGTCCAACGGTGCCGAAGTGGCGATGTATCGAGACCACATCAACGTGCACAACTCGAACAGCTGGCATCCCGCGCACTGGTGGGGCAGCGAAAGTCTCGTTGATGGCCAAGGGCGCGAATGGCACCGAAGTCTTGCCAAGCACGTCATGGACGACTTCGGCAACCTGGTCGAGGTGCCAGCATGACCGCCCGCACCTGGCTGGCCACCATCGCCGCGTGCATGGCCTTCCTATTCCTCTGCGCTGCGCTGGACCCCGTCCATGAGGAAGCGCAGGACTTGGCCGACGATGCCGCCCAGGCACCCACCATGGCCGAGCTCGAAGCCCGACGCGATGCCCTTGCCCTGCAGCTCTGCGTGGCCGAGATGGGCCCAGGCACACAGGTGCTGTGGACTGCGGACGGTGACCTTGTCTGCCGCCCTGCTGTGCACACCGCGCAAGGTGGTGCGAGATGAGCCCGGTTCGCGTGCAGCGGATGATCAACAGCAGACGTGTGCACATCGTTGAAGAGCCCGTGCCCTTCCGCCCGCAGCGCTACATCGCACCCGGCAGCTGCGACGACCGTGGCACCTGCGTGGCCCACCCGCTGTGCCCGCATCGCGACTGTGGCGAACACCCGCTGTGCAACGAAGCCGATCGAACGGACCCCAAGGTGCGCGCCTGGTTCTGGCGCCTCTACCTCGGCGGCGTGGCAGCCATCATGGCCGCCGCTGCGGCCTACCAGTGGCTGGGCTGAGCCATGGCCGCCGCCATCGTCCGCGAGACACAGGAGCACATGCACCAGGCGTGGCGCCTGCTGCGTCGCCCCTGCTGGCCCGACACGTACGAGGCCACGATGCACGACCCCATCCGTGCCCAGCTTGTGCAGATGTATGCACACCAGCTGGCGCGTTCGCGACACCTGCCTATTCCCCCGGCTGCGCCCCGTGTGCCCGAACGCCGCGCACCGCAGGTCGCCCCCTTCCGTTCCGTCCCCAACTGCGTCGACCGCAAACGTGCTGCCTCTGGCGAGCGCGACGACGACTGACCCTGCCCGCCCCACCCCACCACCGAAAGGACCACATGCCCTCGCAACAACACATTGCCGCCTCGAAGCCCGAGGTGGTGTTCCCCGTCCTGCAGCTGCCCAAGCTGGAGCTGTGCTTCGCCGACGGCACGCTGCTGTGGCTGCGCCAGGTCAACACCGACCCGCTCAAGCGCACCGTCATCCACGAGAACGAGGTCCTGCAGGTGGATTTGCGCGACATCGAGCCGCTGCTCGAAGACGAGGTGTTTCACGCGGCGCCGTGCGATCGCCCTGGCGTCATCTTCTTCACTCTGCGCAAGCACTTCAAGAGCGCCGGAGAATTCGTTCAGTGCGTGCAGCAGCTGAGCGCCCCGCAACTTCAGAGGCAAGCAGCATGACGCAGCAATACAGGGCGCGCGTGGGTTCGTTGCCTGCGCGACTGATCAACTGGCTCAATGACAATCCCGGCGAGGAGCTCACGCGCAGGGACGTGGCGCAGAAGTTCGACATTGCCCCCTCAAGCGTCCAGGCTGGCCTTGAGGCCGCAGTCACGGGTGGCGCGCTGGTGTTCGAACGGAATGGCGAACTCGACTATGTCTACCGGCTGCCACGCTCCGGCGAAAAGCCGCAAGAGAAGCCGACCAGCAAGCCGACTTGGCCAGCTGCTGCACCAGGCGCAGCTGCACGTGCACCGCTCGACCCTGTTGCGATCGAGAGCATCGAAGTTGAGGAAGACGTGCCGTTCGTGTCCAGCAGGTCACCTGGCGCATCGAAGTGGGACCCTCTCTTCAAAAAGCTCGGTCGGGCAGGCCAGTCCCTGAGGATCCCGATGGAGTGGAAGACGTCGGTGCAATCGGAATCGACAAAGCGCAACGTCAAAGCCAAGGACGTGAACAACGCACCGACATACCGTGTCGGCAACGACCCGGCCAGCGAGCACGCGCGACTCTGGCGCATCACATGACCCTCCTGCTGGACAACGCTCAGGCGGAGGCCCTGCGCAGCCGCCACAACCCTCGGGGCGAGCCCACCGGTCACTTCACCGGTCGCTGCATGCGCTGCGGCAGCAAAGACCTGTGGGACGACAACCTGGCATATGGCTGCAACCGCTGCGGCGGATTCTGGTGCGGCATTGAGCCGCGCCTCGTTCCCAACCACTCATCCCAAAACACATGAACACCGAACTCATCCAGATCGCCCCTGCGCTGATCGCACCAAGCCTCACCAACCCGCGCAAGACCTTCAACGCCGAGCGCCTCGCCGAGCTGGCCGAGAGCATCAAGGCCAGCGGCGTGCACAGCCCGCTGCTGCTGCGTCCCCTGCCCGCCGATCGCCTGCAGGACACCTTCACCAACCGGGCCGCCGGCGCCGTGCTGCCCACGTACGAACTGGTGACCGGCGAGCGCCGCCTGCGCGCCAGCATCATGGCCGAGCAAGAGACCGTGCCTGCCCTGGTGCGCTCCCTCACCGACGATGAGGTGCTGGAGATCCAGATCATCGAGAACCTGCAGCGCGACGACCTGAGCGAGCTCGAGGAAGCCGAGGGCTACGAGATGCTGATGCAGCACGGTCTGGACGGCCACCGCCTCACGGTCGACCAGGTTGGCGCCAAGATCGGTAAGAGCCGCAGCTATGTGTACGCCAGGCTCAAGCTGCTCGACCTCAGCGACACTGCGCGCAAGTCCATGCACGACGGCAAACTCGATGCCAGCAAGGGCCTGCTGCTGGCCCGCATCCCTGACGCCAAGCTGCAGCTGAAGGCCCTGAAGGAGATCACCCACGAGGGCTACGCCGGCCGCACCATGAGCTACCGCGAGGCAGCCGATCACGTGCAGAAGAACTACATGCTGCGCCTGGCTGACGCACGGTTTTCAATCAAGGCAGTGGACCTGGTGCCGGCGGCCGGCGCCTGCGACGCTTGCCCCAAGCGCACCGGCGCCAACCCCGATCTGTTCAGCGACGTGAAGAGTGCAGATGTGTGCACCGACCCGCCCTGCTTCACGTCGAAGGAAGACGCCCACGCTGCCCAGCAACGCGCCGAGGCGGTGGCCCGTGGCCAGACCATCATCGACGGCCGCGAAGCCAAGGCGCTCATGCCCAACAGCTGGAGCAACCGTGTGGAGGGCTACCTTTGCCTGGACGATCCGCGCGACAGCCCAACGAACAAACCGCTGCGCAGCCTGCTGGCCAAGCAGATGGTGGCCAACGACGTGCAGCCGGTGCTCGTGGCCAACCCGCACAAGAAGGGCGAGCTGGTGGCAGTGCTGCCGGCCGACAAGGTGGCCGAGCTGCTCAAGGCCAAGGGCGACACCAAGGCCGCAGACAAGATCGCCAACGAAACCCAGCAGGATGAGAAACAGCGCCTCGCCCATGAGAAGAAGGAAGCCGAAAACGCGCTCGAAGCCGAGTGGCGCTGGGCGTTGCTCGAAGCCACGTGGCTGAAGGTGCAGGCCGAGTCGGAGGGCAACAGCAGCGGCCCCAAGTTGGACGAGGTCACCCGGCACATGGCGCTGAAGCGAGCCGATGGCATGAACCAGGACAACGCCAAGAAGCTCACCAAGCTGTTGGGCCTGGGCAAGGTGGCCCCCAAGGACGGCCTGCTGGACTGGATCCGCACCACCACCAACCCAGGCGCGGCTCTGCTGCTTCTGCTGATGTTCTCGGAGGTGGAATACATGCACTGGCGCCCCGATGGAGAGAGCAACCGCGGCCTGTTCCTGGTGGCCGAGGCCTTCGGTGTCGACCGTGCTGCCATTGAGGCCCAGACGCGCGCGAACACGCGGGCTGCGAAGTCGACCGAGAAGAAAGCCGCAAAGGCCTCCTCGACCGACGCCTCTGCTGCGCAAGCCAGTGGGGTGCGGGGTGGGAAGGACAAAAAACCGAAGCCCGCTGGCGCGGCTCCGCGAAAGGCCAAGACGACGCCCGAGGAAGCATTGCAAGGCATCGCTGCCGCGATGCAGAGCGGGGAGGAGTCGGCCGCTTCGACGGCCGAGAGTTCAGGCGCCGCTGATGCGGCGCAAGGCAACGAAGGCACGGCCGACGACGGCCGTGCGGACCCGGGCAGCAGCGACGAAGCACCGAGCGACCGCTATGTCGACACGGCCTGGCCCTTTCCCAAGAGCAGCAGGAAGGCAGTGGCCACCGAATGATCGCCCTCTCCATCCGCCAGCCATGGGCCTGGCTCATCTTCAACGCCGGCAAGGACATCGAGAACCGAACTTGGCACACCAATGTGCGAGGGCGCGTTTTGATCCACGCCGCCAAGGGCTGCACACGTGCCGAGTTGGAAGATGCCGAGCTGTTCCTCTACTGCCGCGTGCAGCCCATCCAGGCGTTCCTGATGCCCGCAACCGTGAACGAGATGGATCGGGGCGGCATCGTCGGCAGCGTCGAGATCGTCGACTGCGTGAGCTCCAGCAACTCGCTGTGGTTCACAGGCCCTCAGGGGTTCGTGCTGCGAGATCCGCAACCGCTGCCCTTCATGCCCTTCAAGGGCCAGCTCGGATTCTTCGACGTGCCGGGAGTCCAGCCATGACCCGAAAAACCAGCGCGTACGCCCGCAAGCGCCGCCAACCCGATCGGGACCGCTGCCTCGACAGCATCACGGCCGCGCGCATGAACAACACCAGGTTCAAGCCGGCCGAGCTGGATAGGCTTCTGGGACCGGCACAGCGCGCCCTGGCCAGCGCACGCGCCGGCACCTGCAGCTACGACGACCTGGTCAACCTCAGCACGGCCATGCACAAGGGCCGCGCGATCGACGACGCCGGCATCTATCGCGGCCTGCGCGATCGCCTCGATGCGGCCGACAACGTGCTGCTGGCCATCGAGCAGCGCGCCATGGTCAGCGGCACCTGGTGCGCGCCCACCCTCTACGGCCGCGAGATCACCGTGCTCGACGACCTGGTGTGGGCGTACCGCGTCATGTTGCTTGAGGTGACCTATGCCGAATTCCTGCGCGCCGAGCGCCTCGCGATCGCTCGCGTGGCCACCGATGGCGGGCGGGTGATCCATGTCGAGAAACAGGAAGTCAACGCATGACGCTCTGGATCGAACTCATCGCCGCAGCCTTCGGCGTGCTCGGCACCGTGCTGCTGGCCCTCAACGGCCCGCGCGCCGGCTGGGGCTTCGTGGCATACCTGGTCAGCAACGCAGGCTGGATCGCCAGCGCCATCACCCACCAGCACTGGGGCCTGCTCGCACAGCAGCTGGCCTTCACCGCATCGAGCGTGCTTGGTGCATACGTCTGGCTGTGGAAGCCATGGAGGCACCATGCCGATCAAGCCTGAAAACAAAGCCCGCTACCCAAAGGACTGGCCCGAGATCCGAGAGCGCATCTTGAAGCGAGCGAAGAACACCTGCGAGCACGAAGGCTGCACAGCTCGTCATCGTGAAGTCGGATTCTGGCTCGACGGCAAATGGAACCGAATGGGCCACGCGCTGCGCGATGCCGGCTACAAAGCTGGCGACACCGTGGCCTGCTCCGAGGGCTTCGACATCAAGCTGATCATGATCGTGCTGACGATCGCGCACCTCGACCACATGCCCGAGAACTGCGACGACGACAACCTGCGTGCCTGGTGCCAGCGCCATCACCTCGCTTACGACGCCACGCATCACAAACAGACAGCCTACGCCACGCGGCGCGCGCGGGCGAACACCATGGAGCTTCCGCTGTGACCACCATCGTCAACATCACGCCAGCCGCGCTGGAGACCGCGGACGCGGCGAAGTACTGCGCACTGAGCGAGACCACCATGGCACGCGTCGAGCTGGACGACCCCACCTTCCCCCGCGCACGCCAACTGTCAAAACGCCGCGTAGGCTACCTGGTGCGCGAACTGGACGAATGGCTCGAGGCGCGCCCGGTGGCGGACAACCTGCCACCGCCCAACACAGGGCACAGCAACCGACCTAGACCGGGAGCCGGGCGAGTTCCTCAAGGCGAGCGTCAAGCCGCGTGAGCCAGTCCAGGCGCTCAGCGTCGTACTGGTGCAGGTTGTATACGCCCACCACGCCAGGCGCCACGTGGCCGAGCAGCGCCTCGCCAATTTCGTTGGGGCAGCCCATGGCCGACAGCAAGGTGCGCGAGGTACGGCGCAGATCGTGGGGAGCCCAGTGCGTCACTGTCAGCCGCGGCCGCGGCCTTGCAGGTCTCGTGGTGCAGTAGGGCATTGCGCTCCAGACCGCAACACCGATCACCTTCTGCTTCACCGGCCCGCCGTTGCGAGCGGGAAACAAATAGCCTTGGCCATACAGCTTCACGCGGCGCTCGACAACCGCCCGGGCTCGACCCACCAGCGGCACCCTGAGATCGGTGGCCACCGCGATGCGCGCATTCTTGGTCTTTGCCTTGGGCACCGTCCACCACATCACGTCGGCCTCGATGGAGATCTCTCGCCCCTCCATCGCCAGGGTCTCGGCGCCTCGCGTGAGCGTCCACAGGTAGAGCGTGAGGATGTCGTCCACCAGCGCGGTGAAGTTCGGTAGCCAACGGATCAGATCGCCCGCCTCGGCCGGCCTGAGCACGCGTTTGGCGGTGCCGATGTGCTCGCCCTCGATCTTCTTTCCCTTGCTGCGCAGACGCCCGCGCATGATCAGGCGCCACCAGTTGGGCGTGTCTTCTGACACTCGGCCGGCGTCCAGCGCATAGTCCCATGCGGCACCGAGCTCCTGCCGAAGGTATTTGGCCTGCACTGGTGTCTTGGCCAGCCCTTCCAGGAAGTCGAACGCCTCCCCACGCCTCACCGCGGCCGCCGGGCGAGCGGCCAGCGTCCCGAGGTTCTTGTCAAACATCCGGCGCACCTCGGCCGCGCCCTTCGCCTTGCGGTGCACGTCGACGTGGCCAGCAATGTAGTCTTGCACCAGGTCGTTGACCGTGTAGACGTTTGCTCTCGCCCGCTTGGGTGCTACGGCACGAGCCTCGGCCTTCGCGCGCGCCAGGTCCACGCCGGCGTCTCGCTCGGTGCGACGTTGCTCCCACGACGCGATCGCGGCCGACACGGACATGGCTGGCCAGGTGCCCAGCTTGATCTGGCGCATGCGGCCATCGACTGGCGACTTGAATCGGTAGGTCCACGATCGCGTCGTGGCGGTGGCCACCAGCCGCAGCCCTGGAGAGCCATCGACAATAATGTGTTCGCCCGGCCGCAGCGACTTCGCTGCCCTCGCGTCAAAGCCCATGGAGTGCTCCGGCGTAGGTTTCCTGATGCGTGGCACGCGCCCCGGCGTAACCTCACGCGTCAGACTGCTCAAAACTTACGCTCTGGCGCGGAGTGTAGTGGATTCTTGTGGGGCCTAGTGGAACCGAACCGACCGCAACAGAATGGCCGATACCCCAATGAATTCAACAGCTTGTGCGCAAAAGTGACGACAGATCAATCACTTACGGATGACGCGATTCAGAGGCATACGCCAATGATGCAGCAGTACTTCGGCCTCAAGGCCGGGTACCCGAACACGCTGCTGTTCTACCGCATGGGCGACTTTTACGAGCTGTTCTTTGCCGACGCCGAGAAGGCCGCGCGCCTGCTCGACATCACGCTGACCCAGCGCGGCCAGTCGGGTGGGCAGCCGGTGGTGATGGCAGGCGTGCCCTTCCATTCGGTCGACACGTATCTGGCGCGTCTCATCAAGCTGGGGGAGTCGGTGGCCATCTGCGAACAGGTGGGCGACGTGGCCACGTCCAAAGGCCCGGTGGAGCGCAAGGTGGTTCGGGTGGTCACGCCCGGCACGCTGACCGACAGCGAACTGCTCTCCGACAAGACCGAGGCGGTGCTCATGGCCGTGCACCCCGGCGCGCGCACCGGCTGTGGTCTGGCGTGGATGTCGGTCACGCAGGGCATCGTGTTCCTCGCACAGTGCGCCAGCGACGAACTCGCCGACTGGGTGGCACGCGTCAACCCCGGTGAATTGCTCTACAGCGCGGACTCATCCACCGCGTTCGAGAAAACCGTGCTGGCGCTGGCCAACCCCACCAACGGGCAACGCCTGGTGGCGGTGCTGCGCCCGGCCTGGGCGTTCGACGCCGGCTTGGGCCAGCGCAAGCTGCTGGAGCAACTGCAGGCCGCCAGCCTCGCCGCGTGGGACGCGCAAGACCTGACGGATGCGCACGCCGCGGCGTCGGCCCTGCTCAACTACGCCGAGCACACGCAGGGCCGTGCACTCACCCATGTGAAGAGCCTGCAGGTGGCCCGCAGCGGCGAGCTGATCGACCTGCCGCTCAACACCCGGCGCAACCTCGAACTGACCCAGACCCTGCGCGGCGAGACCAGCCCCACGCTGCTCTCGCTGCTCGATGTGTGCTGCACCGGCATGGGCAGCCGCGCGCTGCGCAGCTGGCTGCTGGAGCCCCGGCGCGACCGTGCGCCAGCACGCGCCCGGCTGGCCGCCATCACCACCCTGCGCGGTGGCCTGTGGCAGGGCCTGCGCGCCGCGCTCAAGGGCGCGAGCGACGTGGAGCGCATCACCGCACGAACGGCCCTGCGGCAGGTGAAACCGCGCGAGCTGGTGGGTCTGGGGCAGACGCTGGAGCGAGCGCAGCAACTGGCGCGGCAACTCGGCTCGCAGGAGGCTGGTGGCCTGCTGCACGGCATCGCCACACACCTCACCCCGCCCGAGGGCTGTGCCGGGCTGCTGCGCTCGGCGCTGCTGGCAGAACCCGCCGCGCTGGTGCGCGACGGTGGCGTGATCGCCGACGGCTTTGACGCCGACCTCGACGAGCTGCGCGCCATCCAGAACAACTGCGACGGTTTCCTGATCGAGCTGGAGCAGCGCGAGCGTGCGCGCACCGGGATTGCCAACCTGCGCGTGCAGTTCAACAAGGTGCACGGCTTCTACATCGAGGTCACGCAGGGCCAGGCCTCGAAGGTGCCCGACGACTACCGCCGCCGCCAGACGCTGAAGAACGCGGAGCGTTTCATCACGCCCGAACTCAAGGCGTTCGAGGACAAGGCACTCTCCGCACAGGACCGGGCGCTGGCCCGCGAGAAGTGGCTTTACGAGCAATTGCTGGACCAGCTGCAGGCCTTTGTTGCGCCGCTCACGCAGCTGGCGCGCGCCATGGCCGCGCTCGACGCGCTGTGCGCGCTGTCCGAGCGTTCGCTCACGCTGAACTGGAACGCGCCGCAGTTCGTGCCCGAGCCCTGCATCGACATCCGCGGCGGGCGCCACCCGGTGGTGGAGGCGCGGCTGAACGAAACCAGCGGCGGCAGCTTCATCGCCAACGACACGGTGCTCGGCCCCAAGCAGCGCATGCAGGTGATCACCGGCCCCAACATGGGCGGCAAGAGCACCTACATGCGCCAGGTGGCGGTGATCGTGCTGCTCGCCAGCGTGGGCAGCTATGTGCCCGCAGCATCGTGCCGGCTGGGGCCGATCGACGCCATCCACACCCGCATCGGCGCGGCCGACGACCTGGCCAATGCGCAGTCCACCTTCATGGTGGAAATGACCGAAGCCGCTCAGATACTGCACGCCGCCACGCCCGAGAGCCTGGTGCTGATGGACGAGATCGGCCGCGGCACCTCCACGTTTGACGGCCTGGCGCTGGCCGGCGGCATCGCCACCCACCTGCACGACAAGTCGCGCGCCTTCACGCTGTTCGCCACCCACTACTTCGAGCTCACCGAGTTTCCGGCCAGCCACCACGCCGCCGTGAACGTGCACGTGAGCGCTGTAGAAGCCGGGGGCAAGGCCGGCGGCATCGTCTTCCTGCACCAGATCGAGCCCGGCCCGGCCAGCCGCAGCTACGGCATCCAGGTCGCGCGGCTGGCCGGAGTGCCGGCCGGCGTGGTGCAGCATGCGCGCCACGCACTGGCCGCGCTGGAGGCCCAGAGCGAGGAAAGCCGCAGCCAGGTTGACCTGTTCGCCCCGCCACCTGCCACACTGGAGGTCGACGCCCACCCACTGCAGACCGCGCTGGAACGCATCGACCCCGACACCCTGAGCCCGCGCGAAGCGCTGGAACAGCTCTACACCCTCAAGAAACTCATCGCTTCATCATGACTTACTGCGTCGCCGTCAAGCTCAACGCCGGCATGGTCTTCCTGTCCGACTCGCGCACCAACGCGGGCCTCGACCAGATCAGCACCTTCCGCAAAATGATCGTCTACGAAAAGCCGGGCGACCGCTTCATGTGCCTGCTCTCGGCCGGCAACCTGAGCGTCTCCCAGTCCGTGCGCGAGATCCTGCAGGTCGAGCAGGTCGACGATGTGGACGGGGGCGAGCCCATCACGATCTGGAACGCCAAAAGCATGTTCGACGCGGCGCGCGTGCTGGGCGCGGCCGTGCGCCACGTCTACGAACGCGACGGCGAGTCGCTGCAACGCGCGGGCGTGGAGTTCAACGTCTCCATGATCTTCGGTGGCCAGATCCAGGGCGAGGGCATGCGCCTGTTCCAGGTCTATTCGGCCGGCAACTTCATCGAAGCCACGTCTGAGACCCCGTTCTTCCAGGTCGGGGAATCCAAGTACGGCAAGCCGGTGCTCGACCGCGTCATCACCCCCGAGACCCCGCTGGACGAAGCCGCCAAATGCGTGCTGGTGTCGATGGACTCCACGCTCAAGTCCAACCTGTCGGTGGGTCTGCCACTGGATCTGGTCGTGTACGAAGCCAACCAGCTGCAGACCGACAAGATCACCTGCATCGACAACGACAACCCTTACTTCCGCATGCTGCACAACACCTGGGGCCAGAAGCTGCGCGAGGTGTTCGACAGCATCGAACACCCGACCTGGGATGGCACCCACACCGACGTGCCCCTGCTGAGCACCGGCCCGCGCAGCCAGCCGCTGAAGAAAATCTCGAACGCCAGGGAAAAACTGATCTGAACATGTCCCTGATCGTTTTTTCCCACGCCAACAGCTTCCCCGCCAGCACCTACCGCGTCCTCTTCAAATCCCTGCGCGCCCGCGGCCATGCGGTGCGTGCGGTGGACCAATTTGGTCACGACCCGCGGTACCCCGTCACCAGCAACTGGCCGCACCTGGTGCAGCAGCTTGCCGACTTTGCCGCGCCCGAGATCGAAGCGCACGGCCGGGGGGCCTGGCTGGTGGGCCATTCGCTGGGTGGCTTTCTGAGCTTGATGTGCGCCGCGCGCCACCCCCAGCTGGGCGGCCACCCGTTGCGCGGCGTGGTGCTGATCGACTCGCCCGTGCTCGGCGGCTGGCGCGCACGCACGCTGGAACTGATCAAGCGCACCCAGCTGGTGGGCTCGGTCTCGCCGGGCAAGATCAGCCGCAAGCGACGCAACACCTGGCCCGACGCCGACGCGGCCCTGGCGCACTTCGCCAGCAAGAAGGCGTTCGCCGCCTGGGACCCGCAGGTGCTGCAGGACTACATCGCGCACGCGACCCACGACGAACCCGACACGCAGGGCCGGCAGCACCGCACGCTGGACTTCGACCGCGAGGTGGAAACCGAGATTTACAACACCTTGCCCCACAACCTGGACCGCCTGCTGCGCCGCCATCCCTTGACCTGTCCCGTGGGCTTCATTGGCGGCACCCGTTCGCTGGAAATGAAGCAGGTCGGCATGGCCATGACCCACCGGCTGGTGGGTCGGGAGCACCCGGAACGCCTGGTCATGATCGAAGGCAGCCACCTGTTCCCGATGGAGCAGCCGCTGAAGACCGCCGCGGCGATCGACACGATGCTGCAGGCGCTGCAAGCCGCCCCATGAACAAGGGCAGACCCGCGGTCCACGCCGTTCGCCGCTCCGGTATAACCGAGACTGACGCACCCGCACCAGCACACGAAGCCCTCAACCCGCCGTCGAACCCATGACGCCTCCTTCTCCATCGGGCAACCCGCTGCAGCGGGGGTGGCGTCGCCTGGCAGACTGGCAACCCGACCGGCACAGCATCTGGTTGCGGCTGGCCGTGGCGCTGGTGATCACCTTGCTGGCGGCCTGGATGCGGATCGCGCTGGCGCCGGCCGAGTCGGGCGGGCGCTTCATCACGCTGTCGCTGGCGGCGGCCATCTCGGCACTTTACGGTGGCTTCCGGGTCGGCATGTTCAGCACCCTGCTGGGGGCCCTGGCGATCAATTTTGCGCTGGTCAAGCCCTACTTCAGTTTCGCGTTCGAGGATCCGGTCGAGGCCTTCTGGCTCAACCTGTGGCACCTGATCACACAGCTCGTGGTGGTCGGTGCCATCGCCCTCATGCAGCGGCAGAACCGCCACCTGCGCGAAGCCACCGCCCTGATCCAGCAAGGCAAGCAGCAGCTGGAAGACACCTTCGAGCAGGGTGCCACCGGCATGACCCACAGCCACCTCAACGGCGAGTGGATCCGCATCAACCAGACCTACTGCGACATCTTTGGCTACACCAAGGCCGAGATGCTGACGATGCACTTCCGGGACTTCACCCACCCGGACGACCTGGAAGTCGATCTCGCCCAGTTCCACCGCGCGCTGAACGACGAGATCCACCACTACAGTTTCGAGAAGCGCTACATCCACAAACGCGGCCACGTGGTCTGGGCCTTCCTGACGATCTCGCTGGTGCGCAAGGCTTCGGGCGAAGCCGACTACGTGATCGCCGTCGTGCAGGACATCAGCGCCCTCAAACACGCCGAGCAAGCCCTGCGCACCAGCGAGCAACTGCTGCGCCAGGCGCACGAACTCGCCGGCCTGGCGAGCTGGCAGGCCGACGTGGCCACGCGCCGCTTCATCACGCTGTCGGGTTCGCACGAAACACTGGGCCTGCCACAAGCCGAATTCACCGACACCGAACTGCTGGCCATCACCCACCCCGACGACCGGGCCCACGTGCTGCGCCAGTGGGCGCTGGCGGTGCAGGGCAAGGCGGTGTACGACATCGAGTACCGGATCATGTTCGGCGGCGAATGGCGCTGGTTCACCGTGCGCGCCGAGTTCGAGCGCGATGCCCATGGCCGCGCGGTGCGCGCCCTGGGTGTCACGCGCGACGTGACCGAGCGCAAGCGCAACGAGATGGAAATCCAGCAACTCAACGCCTCGCTGGAGCAGCGCATCGACGAGCGCACACGCGCCCTGAAGGCCGCCTACGACGAGCTGGAGAGCTATTCCTACGCGGTGGCGCACGACCTGCGTTCGCCGCTGCGCATCATCAACGGTTTTGCCCAGGCGCTGCGCGAAGACAACCCCAAGCTCGACACCGGCAGCCAGGCGCACCTGGAGCGCATCATGGGCGCCAGCAAGAAGATGGGCGAGCTCATCGACGGTCTGCTCACGCTCTCGCAGTTCTCGCGCGGCGAACTGCAGCGCAAGCCGGTCAACATCAGCCACATCGCCAGCCGCCTGCTCGACGAGTTCGCCAGCGCCGACCCGCGGCGCGACGTGCGCTGGGAGATCGAACCCGACCTCAATGCGATGGCCGATCCACCGTTGATCGAAGCGCTGATGCAGAACCTGCTGAACAACGCCTGGAAGTACACCGCGAAGACGCCGCACGCGGTGATCCGCGTGCATGCGCAGGAGGTCGACGGCCAGACGCGCTTTTGCGTGAGCGACAACGGAGCGGGATTCGACATGGCCCGCGCGGGCAAACTGTTCCAGCCGTTTCAGCGCCTGCACATGCCGCACGAATTCGCGGGCCTGGGCATTGGTCTGGCCACCTCGCTGCGCATCGTGCAGCGACACGGTGGCGGCATGGGCGCCACCGGCGCACCGGGCCAAGGCGCCACTTTCTTCTTCAGCCTCTACGCGCCACTGGCGGGGTAACCAGCCGGTTCAGGCCACCCAGTCAACCCAGCCCATGGCCGCGGTGAGCAGGATCAGCGCGCCAAAAGCGATGCGGTACCACGCGAAGGGCGCAAAGGTGTGGGTGGCCACGAAACGCAGCAACCAGCGCACGCAGATCCAGGCCGACATCCACGAGAAAAACAGGCCGACCGCAAACAGCGGAATGTCGGCCGTGCTCAGCAGGTCGCGGCTTTTGTAGAGGTCGTAAGCGGCGGCGCCAAAGAGCACCGGGATCGCCAGGAAAAAGCTGAACTCGGTGGCGGCCTTGCGGCTGAAGCCCAGCAGCATGCCGCCGATGATCGTGGCGCCCGAGCGGCTCACGCCAGGCACCAGCGCTGCGCACTGCACCAGGCCCACCTTGAGCGCATCGGTCCAGCGCACCTCGTCCACCGACTCGATGCGCGGCACCACCCCCCGCGCCTGCCGCCGCTCGGCCCACAGGATGATCACCCCGCCCACGATGAAGCCCATCGCCACCACCAGCGGATTGAACAGCACGCTCTTGATGACGCCGATGAACAGGAATCCAAGCAAGGCGGCGGGGAAGAAGCCCACCAGCACGTTGAGCGTGAAGCGCTGCGCCTGCCGCTCGCGGGGCAGCCCCAGCAGCGTGTCCCACAACTTGCGGGCGTAGAGCGACACGATGGCCATCATGGCGCCGGTCTGGATGACGACCTCGAAGAGCTTGATCTTCTCGCCCGGCATGTTCAGCAGCGAAGCCGCCAGGATGAGGTGGCCGGTGGAGGACACCGGGATGAACTCGGTGAGGCCTTCCACCACGCCCATGATGGCGGCCTTGATCAACAACACAAAATCCATGGGAGCACATTCTCAGGTGGTGCGCGGGCCCACCGAGGGCCCGACGGGCAGGCCGGTATCGTACCTGCTGGGTCGGCCCGCTTCGGGCGCACTCACTCGTGGCGCAAGGCCTGGATCGGCAACAGCTCCGAGGCCCGCTTGGCCGGGTAGAAGCCGAAGAACACGCCCACCAGCGCCGAGAAGCCCGCCGCGAGCAAGATGGAGTTGAGCGTCATGCTCACCTGCCAGCCGGCAAACTGGCCCACCGCCCACGTGGCGATGGCGCCCAGCAGCACGCCGATGGCGCCCCCGATCAGGCTCAGCGTCACCGCCTCGATCAGGAACTGGGTGAGGATGTCGCGCCCGCGCGCGCCCACCGCCATGCGCAGACCGATCTCGCGGGTGCGCTCGGTCACGCTGACCAGCATGATGTTCATGATGCCGATGCCCCCCACGATCAGGCTCACGCCAGCCACGGCCGACAGCAGCAGCGTCATGATCTGGCTCGACGCCTCCTGTGCCTGGAGGATCTCGGTGAGGTTGCGCACGGTGAAGGGGTCGTCTGCACCCGGCTGAACGCGCTTGCGCTGGCGCAGCAGTTCCTTGATGCCCTCCTCGGCCACCTTCATGCTCTGGCCCTCGATCACCTTCACGCTGATCGAGCCCACGCGCTTGAGACGCCCGCCGCCGCCACCCTGGATGCGGTTGCGGTAGGTGGAGATGGGCACCAGCACGGTGTCGTCCTGGTCCTGGCCCATGGAGTTCTGGCCCTTGCGATCCAGCACGCCCACCACCGTCACCGGCACGTTCTTGATGCGCATGGTCTGGTCCACCGGGTCCATGTCGCCAAACAGCTCGCGCGCCACCGTCTGTCCGATGATGGCCACCTTGGCCGATCCCTGGATTTCGGACGCCTCGAACGCACGTCCGCTGGCCAGCGGCCAGTCGCGCGCCTCCAGGTAGTCGTTGGTGGTGCCAAACACCGTGCTGGCCCAGTTGGTGTTCCCCGACACCAGTTGCGCGGTGGTGCGCGAACTCGGCGCGGCCACCTGCACCTCGGGCACCTCCAGCGCGATCGCCTGCGCGTCCTCTTCGGTCAGGCCTTGTGCGGTCTGCGCGCCCAGACGGACGCCGCCGCTGGTCACGCCGCCCGGAATCACCAGCATGATGTTGGAGCCCAGCCCCTTCATCTGCTCCTGCACACGCTCGGTGGCGCCCGCACCCACGGCGATCATGGTGATCACCGCCGCCACGCCGATGATGATGCCCAGCATGGTGAGCATGGAGCGCAAGGCGTTCGAGGCCAGCGCCCGCCACGCGCTGCGCAGCGCCGCCATGAAGTTCATGGTGCGGCCTCCGCCGTGAGGTGGCGCACCGGCGTCTGCCGCACGTCCTCCACGATCAGGCCGTCGCGAAACACCAGCCGGCGCTTGGCCCAGGCCGCGATGTCGCTCTCGTGCGTGACCAGCACCACCGTGATGCCCTGCTCGTTGAGTTCGGTCAGCAGCCGCATGATGTCCTCGCTGGTGTGGGTATCGAGCGCGCCGGTGGGCTCGTCGGCCAGGATCAGCTGCGGCTGGTTGACCAGGGCGCGGGCGATCGCCACACGCTGCTGCTGGCCGCCCGAGAGTTCGGCCGGCGTGTGCCCGCTGCGCTCGCCCAGGCCCACACGCTGCAACGCGGCCAGGGCGCGCTGCTGGCGTTCGGCCGAGGGCACGCCCGCGTACACCATGGGCAACTCCACGTTTTCGCGGGCGCTGGTGCGCGGCAGCAGGTTGAACTGCTGGAACACGAAACCGATGCGCCGGTTGCGCACGCTGGCCAGGTCGTCGGGAGCGAGCGACTCCACCGGCTCGCCCGCCAGGCTGTAGTGGCCGCTGGTGGGTCGGTCCAGGCAACCCAGGATGTTCATGAGGGTGGACTTGCCCGAGCCCGACGCGCCCATGATGGCCACGAATTCGCCCACCTCGATGGTGAGCGACACGCCGGCCAGGGCCTGCACCGTCTGGTCGCCCATGGTGTAGGTCTTGACCAGGTCGCGCGCTTCGATGAGGTTGGGAGTGGTCATGGTCAGAACGGCATCCGGGGACCGGCCGCCCGGGCGGGTGACGCCGATGTCGCAGCGCCGCTCACGCCCGTGATCACGGTGGCGCCTTCCACCAGCGCCTCCGCGTTGGGGGCATCGGGCCGCACCAGCAGCTCGGTCGAGGTTCCATCGCTCACCCCCAGGCGCACGTCGTACGCCTGCGGTTTGCCCTTGGCATCCAGCAGGAAGATGCGGCCGCGCTGCGACGCACCGCGACCCGGTCCGCCCGGACGGCCCTGCCCGGCCACGCGGGGCGCGCCATTGGAGGCTCCGCTGGTGGCGGGCGCCGCGGCCGCGCTGGCCGGGGCATCGTTCGGACCCGCCGGCACCGCCGCCGGCTCCACGCCGGCGATGCGCACGCGCAGCGCGGCATTCGGCACCTTCAACACCGACTCGCGCGACTCGGTGACCACGCGCACGTTGGCCGTCATGCCGGGCAGCAAGCGCCCGGACTCGTTGGCAAAGCCCACCACCGCCACATACGTCACGACGTTGGACACATTGGTGGCGGCCTTGCGCACCTGGCGCACCTGGCCTTCAAAGTTCTGGCCGGGGAACGCGTCCACCGTGAAGCTGGCTTTTTGCCCCGGTTGGATGCGGCCCACGTCGGCTTCGTCGATGCTGGCGTCCACCTGCATGTCGGACAGGTTCTGCGCAATCACGAACAGCTCGGGGGCCTGCAGGCTGGCGGCCACGGTCTGGCCTTTTTCCACGGTGCGCTTGATCACGATGCCGTCCACCGGCGAGGTGATGCGGGTGCGCGAGAGGTCGATGCGCGCCTGCGCCACCGCCGCCTCCCGCTGCGCCACATTGGCCTGTGCGCTCTTGATCTGCGCTTCGCTCACACCCACCAGCGCCTGCACCGCCTTGAGCGATTCCTGCGCCGAGATCATCACGGCGCGCGTGCGGTCGGCCTCGCTCTGGGCGATGAAACCCTGCCCCACCAGGTTCACGTTGCGCTCATGGGTGCGCTGCGCCTCCGCCAGATCCGACTGCGCACGCGACACGTTGGCCCGGCTCGACGCCGAGTTGGCCACCGCGATCTGCACCGCCGCGCGCGAGGCGTCCAGGTCGGCCTGGGTTGAACTCAGGCGGTACTCAAACGTCTGCGGGTCGATCTCGGCGATCAACTGGCTGGCCTTCACCTCGGTGTTGAAGTCCACATACACCGCGCGCACCTGGCCCGAGACCTGGGTGCCCACCGACACCTGCGTGACCGGGTTGACCGTGCCGCTGGCCGACACGCTGGCCTGCAGCGGGCCGCGCTCGATGGTGGCGGTGCGGTACTGCACCGCCGATTGCGCGCTGCGCTGGCTCCACCACCAGCCGCCGCCGGCCACCAGCGCCAGCACCACCGCACCCGAAATCCAAGTCGCTTTTTTCATCGGTCCATTGTAGGAACGGGGGTCGTACCTGCATCGCTGCGGGGTATCTGCCGGGTTTCGCGCGGGTAAAGCACCGGCTGCGCGCGGCATTTCGCTCCGCCCGGCGGCATTTCACGCCCCCCGCACCCGGATTCGTCGCAATCCGTTGGACCGGCCCTGCGCCAGTCGGCACAGTCCGCCCCACACCACCCACCGGAGAGCGCCATGCAACTCACCCCCCTCATTGCCGTGCACACCACCGCGGCCCTGGCCGCCCTGGCCATCGGTCCCATCGCCCTGTGGGCGCGCCGCGGTCACGCCAGCCGCCAGCCCCGAGGCCAGCGCCCCCGGCTGCACCGCGCCGCGGGCTACGCCTGGGTCACGCTCATGCTGGTCACCGCGCTGTCGGCCATCTTCATCAGCGACCCCGCGGTGCCCAACATCGCCGGCGTCTCGCCCATCCACCTGCTGATCCCGGTCGTCCTGTTCAGCCTGTTCCTGGCTTTCCGGCAACTGCTGCGCGGCAACGTGAGCGGCCACCGCAAGACCATGGTCTCGCTGTACGTGAGCGCCTGCCTGATCGCGGGCGCTTTCACCCTGGCCCCCGGGCGCCTGCTCGGCCAGCTGGTTTGGGGCCAGTGGCTCGGCCTGCTCTGAACCACCCGCCCGTCCACCGCTGTCCACCTTCAACCTCGAAAGCCCGCCATGAACACCCACCTGAACCAGACCGCCACAGAATCCGACTTGGACCGCATCGCACGCCGCCGCGTTGGCGCCCGCATGGGCTGGTACGCACACGCCCTCGTGTTTCTGGCCGTCAACACCGCACTCATGGGCCTCTCGCTGGCCAGCGGGCGCCATTGGGCGATCTACCCCGCACTGGGCTGGGGCCTGGGCCTGCTCATGCACGGCGTGGGCGTGTGGATCGCGCTGGGCGGCGGCGGGCTGCAGGCGCGGCTGGTGGCGCAGGAGCGCGAACGCCTGACACGGCAGCGCCAGGGCTTGTGAACCCGACCCCGGCCTTGCGGGATACTGCGTCCATGCCGCCGTTCAACCCCGTCACCATCGCCCGCAGGGCCCTGGCCGCCGTGGTGTTCAACACGGTCCTTGCGCTGGCCATCACCGCGGTCAGCGGCGAGACCCTGGCCGTGAACATGGTCTATTCCCAGTTCATCGGCCTGCTCATCTGGGGCCTGATCGATGGCGGGCGCTTTGTGTTGCACCCCAGCGGCTGGCCCGGCGCACGCGCCATGGCCGGGCTGGTGATCGGTGCGGTGCTGGTCGCCTACCCGCTGGGCAGCGCCATCGCGAACGCGCTGCTGGGGCGTCCGCTGCTGATCGGCCTGAACCACTTCCCCCGCGCCACGCTGGGCTTTGTGCTGATGTCGCTCTCGGCCGGCGGCTTTGGCGCTTACTACTTCACCAGCCGCGAGCTGCTGGCCCGCGCCCGGCTGGCCGGCAAAGAAGCCCAGCGCCAGGCCACCGAAGCGCGCCTGAAGCTGCTCGAATCCCAGCTGGAGCCGCACATGCTGTTCAACACGCTGGCCAACCTGCGCGCCCTCATCGGCACCGATCCCGAGCGCGCCGTGGCCATGCTGGACCGGCTCAACGACTTTCTGCGCGCCACGCTCAAAGCCTCCCGCGCAGACGCCACCGCCGGGCAGCACACCCTGGCCGACGAGTTCGCGCGGCTGCGCGACTACCTCGAACTCATGGCCGTGCGCATGGGTCCGCGCCTGCGCTACACGCTGGAACTGCCCGAGGCCCTCAGCCGCCAGCGCGTGCCGCCGCTGCTGCTGCAACCGCTGGTGGAGAACTGCATCCGCCACGGGCTGGAGCCCAGCGTGGGCGGCGGCGAGATCCGGGTGAGCGCGCGCCAGGGCGCCGGCGGCCTCGAACTCGAAGTGAGCGACACCGGCGTGGGCTGTGAGGCCGAACCGGCGGCCGGCTTCGGCCTGAGCCAGGTGCGCGAGCGACTGGCCACCGCCTACCCTGGCCAGGCCCGGCTGCACTGGCACAGCGCCCCGGCCGCGGGCACCCGCGCCCTGCTCACCCTGCCCCTGCCCACCCCATGAACGCCACCGCCCTCATTGCCGAAGACGAACCCCTGCTGGCCCAGGCGCTGCAGGCCGAACTGGTGCGCGCCTGGCCCGACCTGCGTGTGTTGAAGGTGGTGGGCGACGGCGACGCCGCCGTGGCGCAGGCGCTGGCCCTGCGCCCCGACGTGCTGTTGCTCGACATCCGCATGCCCGGCCAAAGCGGGCTGGACGCCGCCGCCGAGCTGGCCGAGGAATGGCCCGACGACCAGCCCTTCCCGGCGCTGGTGTTTGTGACCGCCTTTGATGCCTACGCCGTGCAGGCTTTCGAGACCCAGGCGGTGGACTACCTGCTCAAGCCCGTGCAACCCGAGCGCCTGCGCCTGACCGTGCAGCGCGTGCAAGCCCTGCTGGCACAGCGCCGCCCCGCCACCGGCCCGCTGGACGCCACGCTGGAACAGCTGCGCAGCCTCATGGCCCAACCGCCGTCCCAGGCCACCAGCCTGCAGGTGATCCCGGCCAGCGTGGGCCAGAGCATCCGCATGGTGCCACTCACCGAGGTGCTGGCGTTTGAAGCGGCCGACAAATACGTGCGCGTGCTGCTGGCGCAAGGCGAGGTGCTGATCCGCACCCCGCTGAAAGAACTGATGCCCCAGCTGGACCCCGCCGTGTTCTGGCAGATCCACCGGGGCACCGTGGTGCGTGCCGAGGCCATCGACAACGTCACCCGCAACGAAGCCGGGCGGCTGAGCCTGAAGCTGCGCGCCCGGCCCGAAGCCTTTGCCGTGAGCCGGCTTTACGCGGACCGGTTTCGGGCCATGTGAGGCCGCTCAGCGGTGGCCGCGACGGCCGTCGTCATCGTCCCAGTCGCGCCCGCCACGATGGCCGTGCTTGCGGTGGCCGTGCCCGTAGCGGCGGTCATCCCAGCGCGGGCCGTGGCCCCAGTGGGAGCGGTAGTAAGGGCGCGGCTGCACATACACCGGCTGCGGGTACACCACCACCGGGCGACGCTCCACCACGATCGGCCGCTGGTAGATCGGGCGGCGCTCTTCGTAGATGGGGTAGCGCTCCTCGTACACCGGGTAGCGGTTGACGTAAACCGGCTGCGGGTAGTTGGACACCCCCACGGCCACACCGGGGGAGCCGATGCCGATGGACCAGGAAATGTTGTCGCGGGCATGCGCCTGCGTGGCGGCGGTGGACAGGGCCCAGGCGCTGGCGGCCAGGGCGGCCAGCGTGAGACCACGGGCGAAGGCCGAGGTGCGCGCCCAGTGGGCTTGGAGTGAGGCGGTTTTCATGTGGGGCTCCTGAATTCGCGGGGGGCGGGTGCCAGGGTTTTGGTGACCCTGTGGCTGCATTACAAGCAACGGCGACACCCGCCGTACCGCACGCCCCGTCAAAGTCGTTGCCAGACGTAACCCAACGCCCACCCACCGCCGCGCTCGACGTGCCAGGGCGCAATGGCAAGCCCGACGAAACAACGTGTCTGAAAGACGCTCCGCGCTTCGGTCAATGGCCGGGAGCACGTGCGCGGGCCGTCGGCGGTGAGCAGTCACGCCACCGTCACACGGCGGTCACCGGGGTTTCATGGGGCTTGCCTACAACCGTGGGTTTCCACCCCCCACCACAAGACCACCATGAGACTCCTGCCTCAGCAGCCGCGCGCCCACCTGTTCGCCGCCTCCCTCGTCATGACCGCCGCGCTCGCCGCCTGCGGTGGTGGCAGCGACGCCCCCACCCCGCCCGCCCCGACCGCGCCGGTGGTGGAAGCCACGCCGGCGGGCCTCACGCTGGAGAAGATCGGCGGCTATGCCCACGCGGGTGGTGCCTCGTCGGCAGAAATCACCGCCTACGACCCGCTGACCAAACGCCTGTTCGTCATCAACGGCGCACTCGCCTCGGTCGATGTGCTCGATCTGAGCAACCCCGCCGCACCCGCCCTGATCACCTCGATCTCCGCCGCCTCCTTTGGCCCCGGCCTGGCCGCCATCAACAGCGTGGCCGTGTTCAATGGCGTCGTGGCACTCGCCGTGGAAGCCAACCCCAAGACCAGCGCAGGCGTGGTGGCCTGGGTGCGTGCCAGCGATCTGGCCGTCCTCGGTACCGACACCGTGGGCGCCCTGCCGGACATGGTGACCTTCACACCCGACGGCAGCCACCTGCTGGTGGCCAACGAAGGCGAGCCCAACAGCTACGGCCAGCCCGATTCGGTGGACCCGGTGGGCTCGGTCAGCGTGATCGCGCTGGCTGGCGTGACACCCACCGCCACGGCAGCAACGTTGACGCGCACCGTGAGCAGCGCCGGTTTCGGCAGCTTTGATGGCCAGATCGCCAGCCTGCGCACGGCTGGTGTGCGCATCTACGGCCCAGGCGCCAGCGTGTCGCAAGACCTGGAGCCCGAGTACATCACCGTCTCTGCCGACAGCAAGACCGCCTACGTCACGCTGCAGGAGAACAACGCGATTGCCACGGTGGACATCGCCACCAAGACCATCACGTCCGTCAAGCCCCTCGGCTTCAAGGACCACAGCCTGGCCGGCATGGGCATGGACGTGAGCGACAGAGACAGCGTCATGAACGCCAACGGTGGAACTGCGGTGGTCAAGATCGGACCCGTTCCAGTCAAAGGCCTCTACTTGCCCGACGCCATTGCCAGCTACACCGCGGGCGGCCGGACCTGGCTGATCACCGCCAACGAAGGTGATGCGCGCGAATGGACTGGACTGGTCGAAGAACGAAGCGTGAGCAGCCATTGCAGCCTGGGTCTTGATCCAACTGTGTTCAGCGATGCGGCCAACCAGATTCTGGACAGCAACCTGGGACGCCTGAACATCACCACCACACCCAACGCAGGGGTTGACGGCAAGAATGGCGCCGGCTTGTGCAACGAGCTCTACGGCTTTGGTGCGCGTTCGTTCTCCATCTGGAGCACCGAGGTAAACCGCGTGTTCGACTCGGGCGATGACCTGGAGCAGCGCACACAGGCTCTTGCCAACGTCAACTTCAATGCCAGCAACACCAACAACACCCTTGACAGCCGAAGCAGGAGCAAAGGCCCTGAGCCCGAAGGCGTGACCGTGGGCACCTTCGGCAGCAAGACCTTCGCGTTCATTGGCCTGGAGCGCGTGGGCGGCGTGATGGTGTACGACGTGACGAACCCCAACGCACCCGTCTACACCACGTACCTCAACACCCGCACCGGCGCCACCGGCGACCGCGGACCAGAAGGCCTGACCTTGATCAAAGCGGCGCAGTCGCCCAACGGCAAACCGCTGCTGGTGGTGGGCAACGAATCCAGCGGCACCACCGCGGTGCTGCAGTTGAACCTGACGTACTGAAGTACTGAACGTCAACCGGACGCCAGCGGTCTCAGCGCCGCTGGCAGCCAGCTGGCCAGCTTTTCGTGAATGGCGGCCTCGCGCCGCTGCCACCAGATGCCCAGCGCCACCACGGCCAGGCCCAGCAGCGTGAGCGCAAACGGGAACAGCAGGCTGTCCTCAAACACGCGGTACGACAGGTAGCCCAAATAGCTCGCCACGCCGATGGCACCGAGCACGGTGAACACGCGCCGGCCGATGGCCGCGCCCAGGAACACCAAGCCCACGTTGATGAGCGCATAGAGGAGCTTGTTGAGCTCCGAGTCGCTGTCGCGCAGGCTCAGGCCACACCAGAACATGATGGCGCCGAAGAGGTAGAGCCAGAAGGCGAAGTCTTGCCGGTTCAGCGGGTGGGTGGCGGTGCGCGTGCGCAGGTCGACCCACACCGCGATGGCGCAGGTGGCCAGGCCAAACACCAGCGACACGTCGCGCGTGAACGCCCAGTCGAAGCCGTCCTTTTGCATGAGCATGTGCGCCACGTCCATGTTGAGGTACCAGAGGGTCACGGCCACCGGCATCACCATGAACGGCAGGCGGAAGCTGCGCAGCATGACCACCGCCGCCGCCAGCGTGGCGAACTCCAGCGTGAGCCAGCGCCAGTCAATGAAGCGGTGATAGTCCCGGTAGCTGTCGTTCGCGCCGACGGGCCAGAAACCCAGGCCGCTTTGCAGCGCCCACACCGCCAGCGGCACGAGGCACACCGCCAGCGTGGCCAGCACACCGGCCGGTGTGCGCAGGCGCTGTTTCATGAGGTTGCGCGCCACCAGCAGCGCGCCCACCAAATAACCCACCGACAAGGCGAACACGCCCCACGCGCCGAACAGTTCCCAGCCCAGCGTCATGAAGAGCGTCATGGCGCCGATGGCCAGCATGCCGCCGAAGTGATAGAGCGTGTTGGTGAACGAGAAGGCCGGGCCCGGCGCCATGCGCGGCATGGGCGAGAGCGGCACGCCCGACGGCAGCGGCTGCGCGGCGGGCGGGGCCAGCTCTTCGGCGCTCACGCGCTGCTGGCTGCCCGGCGAAGCCCACGTCGACCACAAGGCGTGCGCCTCGCTCGGCACGATGGCGCCGCGCTCCACCGCCGCTTCAATGTCGGCCCAGCCCAGGCGCACGCGCACCGACGGCAAAAACACGTCTTCGGCCTGCGTGATCTCCCATTGCGTGGGCTCTTCGTTGGGGATGGTTTCAGGGTGTTCGTTGCTCATGTTGTGTGTGCCCCGGGGGGGCCCTCCGCTTCGCAGCAACCATAACGGAAAGCCCCCGAATTGAAGCGGTGCGCCACGACCATTCAGCCCGCGCCACAGACCGCTGGCACCGAGGGGAAACGCAACGCGCCCCTAGAATGCCTTGATGAGCTCCAACACCCCCCCCAGCAAGCCCAACAGCCCCACCGAAAACGCCCCCGCAGAGGGCGAACACAAGGTCAGCAACTTCCTGCGCCAGATCATCGAAAACGACCTGGACAAAGGCACCTACGCCAGCCGCCGCTGGGCCGGCACCCCGGGCGACGCCGCGCACCACGCCGCCGGCCAGCCCGACCCCGCCAAGATCCGCACCCGCTTCCCGCCCGAGCCCAACGGGTATTTGCACGTGGGCCACGCCAAGAGCATCTGCCTCAACTTTGGCCTGGCGCGCGACTACGGCGGCGTGTGTCACATGCGCTTTGACGACACCAACCCCGAGAAGGAAGACACGGAGTACGTCAACAGCATCCTCGACGCGGTGAAGTGGCTCGGCTTCAACTGGGAAGCCAATGGCCAGAGCCACCTGTTCCAGGCGAGCGACTACTTTGATTTCATGTACCGCGCGGCCGAGTACCTCATTGAAGCCGGCCACGCGTATGTGGACGAGCAAACCGCCGAACAAATGCGCCTGGCGCGCGGCGACTTCGGCAAGCCCGGCGTGGACAGCCCGTTTCGCAGCCGCACGCCCGCCGAGAACCTGGCGCGGTTTCGCGAAATGCGCGACGGCCAGCACGAAGACGGCAGCATGGTGCTGCGCGCCAAGATCGACATGGCCTCGCCCAACATCAACCTGCGCGACCCCGCCATCTACCGCATTCGCCGCGCCACGCACCACAACACCGGCGACACCTGGTGCATCTACCCCATGTACACCTTTGCGCACCCCATTGAGGACGCACTGGAGCAGATCACCCACAGCATCTGCACGCTGGAGTTTGAAGACCAGCGCCCGTTTTACGACTGGCTGATGGACCGCCTGTGCGACGGCGGCCTGCTCGCACACCCCGCGCCGCACCAGTACGAATTTGCCCGGCTCAACCTCACCTATGTGATCACCAGCAAACGCAAGCTCGCGCAGCTGGTGTACGACCACAAGGTCAGCGGCTGGGACGACCCGCGCATGCCCACCATCGTGGGCCTGCGCCGGCGCGGCTACACGCCCGAGAGCATCCAGATGTTTGCCGAGCGCATCGGCGTGACCAAGAGCGACAGCTGGATCGACTACAGCACGCTTGAAGGCTGCCTCCGCGAAGACCTGGAAAACAAGGCCCACCGCGGCATGGCCGTGCTCGACCCCGTCAAGCTGGTGCTCACCAACTGGGCCGAGGCCTTCGGCTCTGACGGCTACACCGAAGACTGCACCCAGCCCGCCCTGCCCCACCACGCCGTGCCCGAGGGCCAGACCCCGCCGCCCGAGCGCGTGTTCAAGATCGGCAACGAGGTGTGGATCGAACGCGAAGACTTTGAAGAAGTGCCGCCCAAGGGCTACAAGCGCCTGTTCCCGGGCAACGTGGTGCGCCTGAAGGGCGGCTACGTGATCGAGTGCACCGGCTGCGAAAAAGACGCCGGCGGCACCGTGACCGCCGTGCACGCCAAGGTGATCCCCGGCACCAAGAGCGGCACCCCCGGCGCCGACAGCGTGAAAGCCAAAGCCGCCATCACCTGGGTGAGCGTGGCCGACGGCGTGCCCGCCGAAGTGCGCCTGTACGACCGCCTGTTCAGCGACCCCCAGCCCGACGCCGGTGGCAAAGACTTCATTGAAGCGCTGAACCCGAACAGCTTGAAGGTGGTGACCGCTTATGTGGAGCCGTCATTGGCTGCGGCGAAACCGGATGAGAAGTTCCAGTTCGAGCGGTTTGGGTACTTTGTGGCGGATCGGGTTGATCATGCGGCGGCGAAGCCGGTTTTTAATCGAGTGACGGGGTTGAAGGATAGTTGGGGGAGATAGTCGTTTAAATAAGCATAGAAGCCTGCAGCTCGACGACGCTGCAGGCTTTTTTGTTTGTGCAAGAAGCGCAACAGTCAAACACCTACACGAACCAACTCCAGTCTATATCGCGCAATGAGCTCTTCGCTTAAAGCACCTGCAGGATCTTTTCGCATATTCGACAAAGCTAGATTTGTTAGTGCGGCGTTACTAGGGGCAACGTCCTTCACCAGTTTTCGGTAGATAGCGACTATCATTCTGGTCATAAAGTTAGCCCAGAAGTGTCCCTGAATAACTTCCCGAAAATCAAACCTCGAACAGTCTTTTATTACTCTCCTAGCGACAGGGCAAATATTGGCTGCACTCGTTCGAAAGACCGCCCTTAACCTTCGAATTTCTCTAAGCGTAATTGTCGGATAAGCAAAAGCCACCCCACACAATGAGCTACGCTTGTTTAGCAATGATGCCCCATTTGTCTGGCAAGCAATATCCAGCAAGCTGAGATACTTCAATTGCCGAACAATGCGGGGAAAACAACTCTCGATCTCAGAAATAACCCGATCAGGCATATTGGTCAAATCAACAAGAATGGATGCAATCACTGCCTGAGACCATAACTCGTTTTCCCAGCTGTAGCCATACGTGGAAATTACGGGAAATACAGAAATTGGCGAGGATAAAACCCCTTCCAAATCCTTGTCGACAATCACAACACTTTTTGAGATACCACCTTCCCGAATAAGTTTTGCGTAGTCCAACGCAGCAGCTTTGTTCCCAACACATTTGACTTTTACTTTTCTTCCACCACTTGCGGCTGATAGGAGGCATTCATAAAAAACTTCGTCATATGATTTAGCAGCCGCCACAGTACCATCCACTCCTTTGCCTTCGATATAGGCCGTGAAATCAACTCCATGGAAATGGCGAGAGTTTGATATTCCAGATATGGTTCGACTAAAGGTGCTCATGCAGCCAGCACCTCCATATTAAGGATTCTGTCCGAATGAGGGCCAACAATATCTGGAGAATGCGTTGCAAACACGATTTGAGCATTTGGATTCAGCTGAGAAATTGCAAGCGTCAATTTCTCCTGCCAATCAACATGCAAGGACAGTTCTGGTTCGTCAGCAATGTAAACGTAGAATGCGGACTCTTGAAGCAATGCATGTCCCAGAATAATTAACAGTTGCTTCTCTCCAGAGGAAAGATCCTCCACATCGATTCGAGTGCCAGCGCTGTTCTTTATTACCAGTTCATTTTGCTCAGATATTGAGACCTTTTTTCTTGGAGCAAGCAAGGAATTCATCACATGCAGAAATTTATCCACAGGCGCAAACACTTCTTTCTTGCGCATTTGAAGCGCTTCATAGTGCTGCACCAAAGCATGTGCCTTGAAGGAATTTAGTACCGCAAACAACTGCCGTATGGAAATTGGCTCTTCCCCAACGAAAGGTTGCCTTGCCAAAGACAGCTCTTGCATCATCTGATTCACTTGCTTCTCATACCGTTTTTGCTCAACCCCGAGTAGCTCGAAGACCGAAGCAAGAGATTTCTTTTCAGTCTCAATATCGATTGATTCAACGAAAGCTCGAATATTCGCTTCTTTTTGAATGCTTGTTAGCGACAAAAAACTAGTTTGCTGAAAGTTTTTTGTTTCTGCAGTGAAGTTGGTAGCTAATTTTGAAAAGTGCCGCACTAACAGATTATTCATATTCGACAGTTTTGCATCGATAGCAGACACGAACCGACGATCATCCGTACTTCGCTCTATTTCAGTGTGTCGATGAACGGAAAGCCAGTTGACATGAACCAACTCCTCCAACTGCCGTTGAATATATAAGAATCTCTCACTGTAATGTCGCTCTCGCAACATCTTCGGAGGAATTCCCCGAAACACTCGCTCCTCCTCAAGAGCATCAAGATCGTATGTTATAGCTTCCTCGCTTGCAGAGGATTTAATCTTGTACGTGATATCGAAATAGGGTAAGTTCGGCTTCTGATGTTTAATGACCTCGATAGAAGGTCGCTTTCTAGTTCCATACGATGCAAGTGTAATATGAATTCTGGAGAATTGAATTTTGTCCAAGCGCCCGAAATCAGCCGTTAGCGCAGCAGCCAACAGATTTATTACGGTTGTTTTTCCAGATCCATTTCGACCAATCAAGAAGTTAAAGGTGCGATCCAAATTAAACTCAATAATACGGACACCACCCCACAACCCCTCTATCACAACTTTATTTAAATAGTTCTTCATTTATTGCTACCAAGTAAAATAGACATTCAACAAGAAATTTTAAAGTACACCACAATACAGCAAATCCACCTAAACTAATGCGATTCCATAACAGCAAAAAAGCAAGGAAAATCAATGGGCATTTGAAACTTCTAACTGCCTAGTGCGTTCCTCTCCGCCAACCTTTGCTCATCGCAGGAGCGTAAGTCCAAATCTTCCTTCTCCGCCAACCCCCACAATGAGTCTCTGCGTGGCCCGCGTAGCCCCCACATAAAACAGCTTCGCCTCTTCGCGCTCGTCTTCGCCCTTCGCGGGCATGTTGCCCGCGCCCACCAGCGCCACCACCGGGAACTCCAGCCCTTTGCTGGCGTGCATGGTCAGCACCTTGATGGTGTCGGCGGCGGGGTCGAAGCTGCCTGCGCCTTTGCGCACCTGGTGCGGCAGGCCGCGCTGGCGCAGCACGCCGGCGCATTCGTCCATCTCGCTGTAGTGCCGGCAGATGATGGCCATGTCGCCCCAGGCGTGGCCTTCCTGGTGGGCGGCACCCAGCAGCTCGGCCACGCGCGCGGCTTCGGCCCGCAGGCTGGGCAGGCGGATGATGAGCGGCGCTTCGCCGTCGCGCCCGCAGCTCACGGGCTTGAGCATGGGGATGCCGTCTTCGTCCTTGTCTTCGGCGGTCAGCAGGTCCGCAGCCACAAGGCTGGCGGTCTGCAAAATCTGCCGCGTGTTGCGGTAGTTGATCTTGAGGATGGTGGTGCGCCCCTGCGCCTGAATGCCCACGCTCTTGAAGCTGAACTGCTTGCTGCGGCTGCGCTCGTAAATGCTCTGCGCGTCGTCGTACAGCACCAGCAGGCTGTTGGTGGCGGGGTCCACCATCTGGGTGATGAGCTTGAGCCACTCGGGCGCAAAGTCGTGGCCTTCGTCAATGAGCACGGCCTGGTATTGCCCACTCGGAATCTGCTGGCGGTCCACGCCGTTGATGACGCGTTGCACCATGTCGGCCATCTTGGCGCCCACGGGCATGCGGGGGTCGGGCAGGGTCTGGCCAAAGGCCACCAGCTGGTCGCGGCACCACTTGTGAAAGTGCACGGCGTGCACGCGGTCGGCAATGCCTTTGGCGGCCATCACGCGGGCGAGCTGCTTGGCCAGCGGCTCGTTGTAGCAAAGCATGAGGATGGGTTTGCTCGCAGCGGTGCGTGCCTTGGCCAGGTGCTCGGCGCGGTAGCCGAGCAGCATGGTTTTGCCCGAGCCGGCCACACCGTGAATCACCCGGTGCCCGTCGCCCAGGCTGCGGGCCAGCTGCTCCTGCTGAATGTCCATCACCCGCATGACGCTCGGCATCTCGGCGGCCTCGTCGCTGTCGTCAAACAGGGCGCCTTGCACCTGCACGCGCACCTCGGGAAACATGATCCAGCGCACGCGGTCGAGCTGCGGCAGCGACATGACGTTGCCGAACGCGTGCGGAAACATGTTCCACAGGCGTTGCTGAAACTGCTCCGGGTCGGTGGACTCGGTCATCTCGTCGGAGCAGATGACGTAATGCGGCTCGATGGCCTCACCCAGCCCGGCCATTTCAAACTGTCTGCGCGTGATGCGGGTGAACACCACGCCGTGGCCCCACGGAAAAGCCAGCTTGCCCTGGTGGGGGCCGCTGGGCTGCACCAGCTGTTCGTCGCGCTCCAGCGCGTTGACCACTTGAATGGCGCAATGCCGCGCCTGCGCCAGCGGGTTGATGACCACCTTCACAGGCCCGTCAGGAATGATTTCCCAGGCCTGGCGCGTGGCGCTCTTGATGGTCTCCAGCTTCCAGTCTTTGGTTTCCAGAATCAGCAGCCCGCGGCGCGGATGCAGGATCACAAAGTCGGGGTGCGATTGTTTGGGGCCGACGGGCACGTCGTACCAGAGCAGGTAGTCGTCTTCGAGCTTTTGCTCCAGACGTTCGGCGAGCCGTCTTTCTCCGCTGGTCATGCGCGAAAGACAAGCGCCGAGCGCGGGTATGAGTGTGGCCATGTAGTTGTAAGTGATTGCGTCCCTGGCCGCATGATGCACGCAATCACCTCGCCTGCAAGCGAAAGCCCGCCAGCGGCTGCAACCTACACTCGCCCGGCGCCCGCCCACATCCTCCACCCGAAACGCCCCCTCCATGCTCGCCAACCTCACCCCCTTCCTCCTCCACTGGGCCATCACCGCCCTCGCCCTGTGGGTGGCGAGCCATTTGTTCAAGGGCATCCGGTTCGGCAGCACCTCGGCGCTGGTGGTCTCGGCCCTGCTGCTGGGGCTGGCCAATGCGGTGGTGAGGCCGCTGCTGGTGGTGCTCACGCTGCCCTTGACGCTGCTGAGCTTTGGCCTGTTCCTGCTGGTGATCAACGCGCTGATGCTGTTGCTGGTGGCCAAGCTGGTGGACGGCTTCAAGGTCGACGGCTTCTGGACGGCGTTCTGGGCCAGCCTGTTCATCTCGCTGCTCAGCCTGGTGCTCGGCGCCTTCGTGCTGGGCGGCTCGCCCGACTTCACCATCGAAACCAGCCCGGCGCCGGGGTCGGTGTGGCTGTGAGGCCTGGGCGCGGTAGCTTGATGCCCCGGCATTGCTGACCAGCGCGGTCCGTCGATACACTCGGCCTCATGCATCCCGCCATCGCCCAACACCGCTCAGGCATCGCTGCCATCTGCCAGCGCCACGGCATTCGCCGGCTGGAGGTGTTCGGCTCGGCCGCCCGGGCCGATGACTTCAACCCCGACAGCAGCGACGCGGACTTTCTGGTGGAGTTCGCCCCGGGCGTCCACCCCGATCTGAATTCCTTCTTTGGGGCGAAGTCGGATCTGGAGCAATTGCTGGGCCGGGGTGTGGACTTGGTTGAACCCGGCGCGGTGCGCAACCCATCCGTGTTGGCCAACATCAACCGCCATCGCGAAGCCATCTATGCAGCGTGATCCGCGCGCCTTCCTGTGGGACGTGCGGGAAACGGCTCTGGCCACGCAGATCAGGCCGCCATGGCCTCCGGCAGCTTCGCAATCACCTTGATCTCGACATCAAAGCCGTAGAGCCAGGTCACGCCCACGCCGGTGAGTGTGGGGTACGGTGCGTCGCCCCAGTGCTGGGTGAGCTCTGTCCAGATGGTTTCAAACCTGGGCTCGGGGTCGACGATGAAGACGGTCACGTCGACCACGTCTTTGAACGTACAGCCGGCGGCCGAGAGGATGGCGTTGAGGTTGTCGAACGCGAGCTTCACCTGGGCTGTCAGATCGGGCTCGGGTGAACCATCGGGGCGGCTGCCCACCTGGCCCGAGACGAACAGGAAACCGTTGGAGCGGATCGCGGGCGAGTAACGGTTTTTTTCATAGAGCGCCTGGCGCCCGGCGGGGAACACAACATCACGTGCAGACATGCAATTACCTCTGGGTGGGTGGGGAGTGGGTCCACTCTAGGGATTCATGCCCTGCGGATAAACAGGCCAGTCGCACAATGACTGTTTGGCATTCCCAAACAATCAAACCGGTGTGAGGAACCGACATGGACCGTTTCGATGCGATGCAGGCCTTTGCCCGCGTGGTGGAAGCCGGCAGCTTCACCAAGGCGGCGCAGACGCTGCACATGAGCAAGACCACCGTGACGCAACTGGTGCAGCAGCTAGAGGCGCGGCTGCGCGTGAAGCTGCTGAACCGCACCACGCGGCAGGTGAAGGTGACGGCCGATGGCGCCGCGTATTACGAGCGCGTGGTGCGCCTGCTGGCCGACATGGAGGACGCGGACACCAGCCTCTCCAGCGCCGTGGCCTCGCCGCGCGGGCGCCTGCGGGTGGACGTGCCCAGCCCGCTGGCCCGCCTGATCCTGATGCCGGCGCTGCCGGCGTTTCACGCGCGCTACCCGGAGATTCAGCTGCACATGGGCGTGAGCGACCGCATGGTGGACCTGATCGGCGACAACGTGGACGGCGTGCTGCGCGGCGGCGAAATTACCGACCCGTCGTTGATCGCGCGCCACGTGGGCGATCTGCCGATCGGCGTGTACGCGGCACCCAGCTACCTGCAGCGCGCCGGCACGCCACTGCACCCGGCTGAGCTGGAAGACACCCACCACCGCACGGTGGGCTACCTGCGCGCGCGCAGCGGCACGGTGGCGCCCATCGGCATGGGGCGCGATGGCGAACGTATCCTTGCGCAGGGGCGCCATGTGGTGGCGGTGGACGACGGCAACGCCTACCTGGCGGCCGGCGTGGCGGGCATGGGCGTGCTGTGGTTGCCGCAGTACATGGCCCACGAGCATGCGGCGCGCGGTGAGCTGGTGCCGCTGTTCGACGGCTGGCACGTCGATGCCATGCCGATGTATGTGGCCTTCCCGCCCAACCGGCATGTGAGTGCGAAACTGCGGGCCTTCATCGACTGGGTGGTGGAGCTGATGGCGGCGCATGCGCCGCTGGCTTCGCGGCCCGGGAAACCCACAGCCTGACCAGCCCCATGGACGCTTCCGAATCCGCCGCACTCATGTCTTTGCTGCGCACGCAGCCCGTGGCCTCGCTGGCCACGCTGCACAAGGGCGCCCCCGCCGTGTCCATGGTGCCGTTCGCGCTGCTGCCCGATGGCACGGGCTTCGTCATTCACGTGAGCCAGCTCGCCACCCACACGCAGGACATGCTTCAAAACCCGACTATGGCGCTCTTGGTGACAGCGCCACTAGCCGCATCGGAGTCACCGTTGGCCTTGCCCCGAGCGAGCGTGCAAGGCCAAGCGCGGCAGTGCGCGCCCGAGTCGCCGGGGTACGAGAAGGCCCGTCAGGCTTATCTGGCCAAACTGCCCGACGCATAACCGCTGTTTTCGTTTGGCGATTTTTCGCTGTTCGTCATTGAGCCCGAATCGCTGCGCTGGGTGGCGGGCTTCGGGCGGGCGATGTCGGTGGTGGGTGAGCGCATGAGGGCTGTTCTAAGCGGCGACTGAGCTCGTGTGGCCGGATGTTTTGCCGCACCGATAAACCCCAAACAAGGTATTATCGGACCCAATTTGGGTATGAATACAAACGCACCGCTCCTCTCCGGCACAGCCGACGCCTTGTTTCCCAGGGTCCGGCAACGGGTGTTGGCCGTCCTGTTTGGCACGCCCGACCGAAGCTTCTACGCCAATGAATTGATCGCGATGGCTCAGTCGGGCACGGGCGCTGTTCAGCGCGAACTCGCGGGGCTGAGCGATGCTGGCCTCATCACCGTTCGCAAACAGGGCAACCAGAAACACTACCAGGCCAACTCGGCATCGCCGGTGTTTGCCGAGCTGCGAGGGTTGGTGCTCAAGACCATGGGGCTGGGCGATGTGTTGCGTGCCGCTCTGGCGCCCCTGGCGCCAGCGATCCAACGGGCTTTTGTGTTTGGTTCCATGGCCAGCCAGCAAGACACGGCACAAAGCGACGTGGACCTGTTGATCGTGAGTCCCAGTCTGCGCTACGGGGAAGTGTTTGGCGCATTGGAGACCGCAGCCCACACGCTGGGGCGCACGGTGAACCCCACGATCTATACCCCCGAGGAGTTTGAGCGGCGTGTCGCCCAAGACAATGCGTTCGTCACACGTGTGATGCAACAGCCCAAGATATGGCTGATCGGCGAGGAGGAGCCGACCCATGACACAAGCACTTGAAAACTTGAGCGGTCCCGGCAAGGCCTTGAAAGCCGAGGCACCGGATGACAGCGAAACAGCGGGCTTGATCCGCACCGGAAAAGCACGGTTGGCCGATGCGCGCAACGTCTCGCTGGCGCTGGAAAGTCGTTTCGACCTCGCCTACAACGCTGCCCACGCCCTTTGCTTGGCGGCATTGCGCTGCAAAGGCTACCGAGCGAGCAATCGCTACATCGTCTTTCAGGTGCTGCCTCACACGCTGGGTTTGGGGCCAGCGGTGTGGCGCGTGCTGGACCTTTGCCACAACAAACGCAACCTCGGCGAGTACGAGGGGTTGATGGAAGTGGACGAACGCTTGGTGACCGATCTGATCACGGCAGCAGAGCAGGTTGTAAAGGCCTTGAACGCGTAGATGGCCCGCCGCCCCCACCACCACGTCTACGTCATCGAGCTGCACAACGACGTGCTGCTGGAGCCGCGCTTTCGCAAAAACAACCCGGGCTATGTGGACGGTAAGCCCTGTGTGTACGTGGGCATGACCGGGCTGGACCCGGACGTGCGGTTCGACAAGCACAAGGCGGGGATTCAGTCGAACGCGTATGTGATGAAGTACGGGCTGCGCTTGCTGCCCGATCTGTACGAGGGCTTCAACCCGATGCAGTACGACGACGCGGTGGAGAAGGAGATCGAGGTCGGCATCGACCTGCGCTCGGCGGGCTTCGGGGTCTGGCAGGCCTGAGGCCGAGCGGCTTCAGTTCGTGGCACCGGCGCCCAGCGCGGCGTCTTTGTCCACCTGCAGGGCGCAGCGCAATGCTACCCGCAGGCCGCGCACGATGTCGTCCAGCGCCATGCCGGGTGTGCCTTGCTCGGGCAGCCAGGGCACGTGGATGAAACCGCCGCGCGTGTGCTTCAGTTCGCGTCGTGTGGCCAGGGCGTGCATGAGCCCGTAAAACACGTGGTTGCAGACGAAGGTGCCGGCGGTTTGCGACACCTCGGCGGCCACGCCGTCGGCGTGCAGCGCGGCGAGCATGGCCTTGATGGGCAGACTGGTGAAGTAGGCCGCCGGGGCGCCGGGCTTCACCGGTGTGTCCACCGGTTGACCGCCTGCGTTGTCGGCGATGGGCGCGTCGTTCACGTTGATGGCCACGCGCTCCAGCGAGATTGCGCTGCGCCCACCAGCCTGGCCCACGCAGATGACGAGCGCAGGCCGGTGCTGCGTCAGCAGCGCGTTCAGTGCAGTCAACGAAGCATCGAACACCGTGGGCAGCTGCGCGGCCACCACCGTGTGGCCGAGGATCTGCCGGCCGTGCAGGGCGCGCACGGCGAGCCAGCTGGGGTTGAGCGTGGCGCCGCCGAAGGCGTCAAACCCGGTGAGCAGGATCTTGTTGGCCATGTGTTTGGTCTGCCGTGTTCAACCGCGCAGCGCACCGGGCGCCAGACCCTCCAGCGCGTGCGGCCCGATGGCCGCGCGGATGAGCCGCAGCGTGGGGTGGCCCACAGCGGCGGTCATGCGGCGCACCTGGCGGTTGCGCCCCTCGCTGATCACCAGCTCCAGCCAGCTGGTGGGGATGGACTGGCGAAAGCGGACCGGCGGGTTGCGTTCCCACAAGGGGGAAGGTTCGGGCATGAGGCGCGCTCGGGCGGGGCGCGTGGGGCCGTCGTTGAGTTGCACGCCCTGGCGCAACGCCGCGAGTGCGGCTTCATCGGGCACACCTTCCAACTGCACCCAGTAGGTTTTTTCCATCTTGTGGCGCGGGTCGCTGATGCGGGCCTGCAGCTGGCCATCGTTGGTGAGCAGCAGCAGACCTTCGCTGTCGGCATCGAGCCGACCGGCCACGTACACGCCCGGGATGTCGATGAAGTCCTTGAGGCCGCGCCAGCGCCCCTCGGGCGTGAACTGGCTCAGCACGCCATAGGGTTTGTTGAAGCAGATCAAGCGGGAAGCGGGTGCCAAAAGCATGGCGGGCAGCTTAGCACCGGGCCTCAGACCGACGGGGCGGCGCGGCCCGGATCGGCCAGCGCTTGCAGCCGCTGGTGCGCGTCGCTCTCGCGATCGAGGACGACGCTGCGTTTGGCGCTGAGGTAGTGCTCCGTGAAAACGTCGAGCCAGGCCGCCAGGCTCTCGCCTGCGTGGGTTTCACCGGCCAGCGCGAGGCACAGCGCCGCCACTTCCGAGGTGCAGAAATGGCTCTCGCGCGCCGAGCGGCGCAGCCGGTAGTTGGACACTTCCTCGGGGTGCAGGCTGAGCACCGGCAGGTGGTCCAGGTAGGGGCTCTTGCGAAACATCTTGCGGGCTTCGGACCAGGTGCCGTCGAGCAGCACGAAGAGGGGCTTCTTGCCGCCCGCCGCGCGGGGTGGCAGCTGGGTCACCACGCGCCCGGCTTCGACGAACTCGCCGGGAAACACCAGCACCGGCTGCCACTGCGGATCGGCCAGCAGCGCGAGCAGGCCGGGGTCCACCGCTGTGCGGGACCAGCCGAAGGCCCAGGTGTCATTGACCACGTCGGCCACCAGCCAGCCGGTGTTGCTGGGCTTGAGCGCTTCGATGTCGCCCATGACGAGGCACATGCCGGCGCGCGTGGTCGCCTGCGGCCGCAGGGCACACACGCAGTGGCTGACCACGAGGCGGCAGTCGGCGCAGCGCCCACCCCCCGAGCCGCGGGCCACGAACGGCTTGGCGCTGGCGGCCAGGCGGCGTGTGCGCAGGCGGTGCACCGCGTGGTGGGGTTCGGTGGCTGGCGGCTGGGTTGTCACGACGGTCATGGGAGGACTGTAGGCGCTGGCCGCTCGGCGCTGCACGTCCGCCGGAAAAAGCACCCCTGCCGTTGCCTGCGTGACATTTGTCTCAGAAGCTTTGCGCCTAGCCCACCACAATGCCCCGCATGCCTGTTTCTGAAATTGCCGTGTGGTCCGCCATGCTGGGTGGTCTGTTGACCTTGTCGGCCGTGGCGCTGGGCGATGCGTTGGCCAGCCGCTCGGTGGGGTCGGTGCGCAACCTGCTCTTCGTGCTGATCGCGGGTGCGAGCTGTGTCGTCATCACGGGGCTGCCCGAGGTGTTTTTTCCGGATCTGCCGGCGCGACTGATGATCGTGCTCAAGGCCAGCCTGGGGCCGCTGGCGGGCGCCATGGCGCTGTACTTTCTGGGCAACTGGCTCGGTGGCGTGCGCGAGGACGTGCTGGTGCACAACCTGACCGCGCTGGGCGGCACCGCCATCCTGCTGGTGGCGCTCGCGCTGGTCGCGGTGTCTTCGCAGGTGGACCCGCTTTACGTTCACGCGTTGCTGGCGCTGGCGGCCACCGCCAACCTGGTGCCGGTGGTGCTCGGCATGATCGCCGTGGTTCGCGCTGCAAAGCTCGGCGACCCGCTGGCGCGCTGGATGGGCCTGGGCATGGTGTGCCTGGCGGCCGCCACCGTGGGGCTCTATGCGAAAGGTCTGGGCTTGCCTGGACTGGGCCTGGGCGTGTGGCTGGCCACCGCCGTGCTCACGCTGGCTTACTTCCTCATTGCGTCGGTGCTGGGCCTGGTGCGCAACCGGTACAACCGCCGCTTGGCGCGCCTCTCGCGCCTGGAAGCCGGCGCCGAGCCCGCCACCGGCTTGCCCACCGGTGGCACGCTGCTGGCCGAGGTCGAACACGTGTTCTGGCGCACGGCACGGCGTGGCGGTGTGTGCACGGTGGTGTGCCTGCATGTGAGCAACCTGTACGAGCTGGCCGATGCCCCGGGTCAGGGCGCGGAGCACCAGATCCTGACCACCCTGGCCGCGCGCGTTCGCCGCGCCGCGGGCTTCCGGTGTGTGGTGGGGCTTTACCACCCGCGGTGTTTCGTGGTGGTGCTCGCCGCCGACCAGCTGAACCAGGCCACGCTGGAAGCCCTGACACGCCTGCGTTCCACCGTGGCCATGCCGATGTCGGTGATGGACGTGCGCCAGACCTTCCAGCCGTTCACGCCCGAGCTGGGCATGGGTGTGATCACGCTCGATCCCGAGGGCGCGACGCCCATGGACGTGATCAACCAGGCCGAACGCCGCGCCCTGGCCGAGGTGGGTGAAGCCAGTGATTCGCGCCCGCTGTCGCAGCACGACATCGACACCGCGCCGGGCGAGCTGATGAGCTCACCACCGCCGGGCATCAACCGTAAGTCCTCATGATCGGCGCCGGGTTAAAACAAAGCGTTTCTTCGCCTGCGCAGGGCTGCGCGGTCAGCCGGTGATGGGCCTCCTTCGTCGGGAAAGGGTGCCTTTTACCGCCGCCTCGCGGCACGATGCACAGGCATGTCAAAAAAACGAGCCCGCCTGCACGAGGCCCCCACCGCACCGCGCAAATCCGCGCGGCGCAAACACGAGCCGCTGCTGGTCAACGGGGTGAGCTCCCTGCTCGCGGGCTGTGGTTTGTGGATGCTGTCCCTGGCCATGGCCGACGAGCCGAGGTTCACGATGGCCTCACGCGCCCTGCTGGCACCGGCCTGGATGGCGCTGGCGGTGGGCGTCGCGCTCTTGTTGCTGCATGTGGTGGTCAAGCGCCGCACGCGCTTTGAAGCCGCCATGTTGTTGCGCCAGCACTCCCGGTTTCACGAACCCATGCCGCCGGTGCTCACCCTGCCCAAGCGCCCGGCCAGCAAACCCGCTGCCCACGCCCGGCGCCCGAAGAACCCTACTTCTGCACCGGATTCGCCGTGAGCAGCGCGGCCGAATAGGCGCGCATGAACTCGCGCGCCTTCTCCGGTTGAGGCGCGGTGAGCCAGGCGTTGTAGGCGCCTTCATTCAAGATCGCCGGCATGCGCTTTTCGCTGCCGGGTTGCCCGTAGCGGTGCATCAGTGCGTGGCTGTTGGCGTTCACCGTGAGCAGGCAGAAGCTCACGATTTCCTCGGCGCCCGCGCCCTGCCAGCGCTCCCACAGGCCCGCCACGCCCATGGGCTTGCCGTCCACGCGGGTGATGCGTGTGGGCACGGGCTTGCCGTTGCGCAGGTCGTCGATCTGGAACGACACCATCGGCACGATGCAGCGCTGCGAACCGAGCCAGGCGTCTCGGAAGTTGTTCGAGGTGGTCACGATCTCGCTGCGCGCATTGACCAGCTTGGTGGAGCGCAGCTTCGCGTCCGACGCCGACTTGACCCAGGTGGGCACGAGGCCGAACTGACCCGTGACGAGCTCCAGTTCGGGTTTGCCGGGCTCAACGCCCTCGGCCACCGGCTCGCTCGCCACCAGTCGGATGAACACGCCGGGCTTGCGCGGCCACACATCGCGCCCGGCGGGCTTTTCGGGTGCCGGCACATTGAAAGCGTCGGGGTACAGGCTGGCGAGCTGCAGGCTCTCGTATTGGGTGCTCATCGCTTCATGCTAGCCGATGGGTGGCGCACGGCCGGCCGGGGGTGGCGGTGCGTGTGCGCCGGGCTGTGCGCTGGGCCGGGCTGCTCCAGTTCAAAACGCGACGCGAGCGGAAACAGGGTCTGCAGCGCGGCGCGCACCTTGGCCAGGCGGGGGTCGGCGCCGTGGGCGTCATCGGTGGTGTCGTTGATGCAGAAGAAATCCAGCGTGCCGGCGGCGTCGATCAAGGCATCCAGCTGCTGCGCCTGGTCGTCACAGCCGGTGGTCACGTGCAGGTGCGCGCACTCCCTCATGCGCAAATGCCCGTGGGCCAGCGCCCGGCGCAACACGAAGTCCGACACCAGCGTGGGGCTGGCCCAGTTGCGAAACGTGGTGGACCGGGCCCGCTCGAACAGCTCGGGTGCCTGCGCCTCGGCCGCCAGCAGCAACGACTTGAGCAGCGGCCGTGGCGAGTGGGCAAACGTGCGCGGGGTGTGCCGGTAGTCGGGCAGCCGGCCCAGCCATTGCGCCGACAGCCGGCTGGCGTTCTCCAGCGCGTTCTCATCCGAACGCAGCGCCGTGCCTTCGACAACCGGGTCGTGCGACCAGGTGGCGCACACACCACCGGACCAGAACCAGTCGTCCAGCTGCACCGGCGCACCAAAGAACACGTCGTCGTTGAAATAGAAAAAGCGCTCCGACAGGCCCGCGATGCGGTGCACGTACGACTCGATGTGGGCCGAATCGAACGTGGGCAACTGGCTCGAGGGGATCAGCTCGCGGTGATCGACCAGCGTGAGCCGGCTGGAAGGCCGCAGCCACGCCGGCGTCTGGCCGTCGGTGACGAGGTACACGTGACCATGGTCGGGGAAGTAGCGCTCCAGCGCACGCAGGCTGTAGCGCAGCTCATCGTTGTCGCGAAAGCGCCCTTCCACGTTGCCGTACAGCGCCATGGCGCCGGGATCGATGGCACCGCCTTGCCGCGCCGCCTGGTGGCGCCGGGCGCGCCAGGCGGGATCGTTGCCGTCCACCCAGAGGTAGACGATATCGACACGGGGGTCGGCGGAAGCGGTGTGGTGGGACATGTCGGCAACGGGTACAGGGCTCTGAGGCACTGGTCTCCCACGCCGAACGTGCACGCAATTTATCACGCGGCACCCCACCAACCGGTGCCGCGCGACGATAACCCCCAGGGTCGCCCGGATCGCGCCCGGGCTGGACCACAATGCAGGCATGACCGCCCTGCCCGCCAGCCCAGCCGCCGACCGCAACAAGCAGCCGATCCTGGAAACCCTCCAGCGGGTGCTGCCCGAGCGTGGCATGGCACTGGAGATCGCATCGGGCACTGGCCAGCACGCCACGTGGTTTGCCGCCGGTCTGCCCGGTTGGCAGTGGCAACCCACCGACATGCAGGCCAGTGCGATGGCCACGATCGCTGCCTGGACGGAGCAGGCGCGTGTGACCAATGTGCTGCCGCCCCTGCGGCTGGACGTGACCTCGGACCAGTGGCCCGACGAGGCCGACCTCTTCGGCGAGGCGTTTGGGAACACCTTCGACGCGGTCTATTGCGCCAACATGCTGCACATCGCCCCCTGGGCGGCCTGCGCCGGGCTCATGCGGGGCGCGGCGCGCGTGCTGGCACCGGGCGGCGTGCTCATCACCTACGGTCCGTACATCGAAGACGGCGTACCCACTTCACCCGGCAACCTGGCGTTCGACGAGAGCCTGCGGAACACCCACCCCGACTGGGGCATCCGCCGGCTGAGCGATGTGGCACACGAAGCACGGCAGGCCGGTTTGCACCTGCGCGAGCGCCACGCCATGCCCGCCAACAACCTGCTGCTGGTGTGGGCTCGGGAACCATCGGCACCGGCCTGAGCTCCACCCACGCCCTCCTTGTGAATCCAAGCCCATGCTCCGAAACCTCAAAGACCTGTTTGACAACCTCGCCGCCAGCCTCACCGCACCGGCTGGCGCCCAGCTGCCCGCCGAGCAGGCGCACACCCTGCAGTTGTCCACGGCGGTGCTGCTGGTGGAGGTGATGCGGGCCGAGCCCGACCTCAAGGACAGCGAGCGTGACGCGGTGATCGCCGCGCTGCGGCGCAAGTTCGACCTGAGCGACGACGAGCTGGAACGCCTGATGGAACTGGCGCACGAGACGGCCCGCACCGCCTACGACTACCAGCGCTTCACCGGCCTCATGAACGAGCGCTTCACCCAGGCGCAAAAAATCAGCGTGGTCGAAGCCATGTGGGAAGTGGCATTCGCCGACAACCAACTCGACGCCAACGAGCACCACGTGATCAGCAAGGTGGCGGGATTGCTGCACGTGACGCACGGCGAATACATCGCCGCCAAGCTGCACGCCCAGGCCGCCGCCCAGGGCTGAAGCGCACGCCCTACAAGCGGCTGCGCAACTTTGCCTGTGCAGCGCCGTGCATTTACCCGGCAGATACATGGAGGGCACAACATGAAGGCTCACCAACCCAAAGGAGTGTTCTCCATGAAATCCCGAAACCTTGTTGTGTATGCGATCGCTGCCGCCACGCTGGGCATCAGCTCCTTGTCTTTCGCACAAGGCAACCCCAACGGTGGGCGCTTCGAAAAGCCCACCTTGCAGCGCGTGGACGATCGCCGCGATGACCGCCGCGACTTCCGTGAAGACCGCCGCGACGACCGCCGCGATTTCCGCCAGGAACGCCGCGAAGACCGCCGTGACTTCCGCCAGGAACGCCGGGCCGACCGCCACGAATACCGCCATGGCCCGCAGGTGCGTTACTACCAGGCGCGCGGCCCGCAGTTCCAGCGCGGGCGTTACATTCCGCAGGAATACCGCAGCCGCCAGTACGTGGTGGTCAACCATCACCAGCACCGCCTGTATGCACCTCCTCGGGGCCACCAGTGGGTGCAGGTGGGCGGTGACTACGTGCTGATCGCGATTGCCACCGGCCTGATCGCCAACCTGATCCTCAACAACTGACCCATTGCGCTGGGCCGACCATGAACATTCGACACCTTGCCCTGCCCGTGCTCGCATCGCTGGCCCTGCTGTCCGCCTGCTCCAAAGACGGGGCCAGCGCCCCGGCCGCCGGTGCGCCCGCGGCGACCGCCAGCACCACCCCGATCGAAGCGGCACAGGCCATGGACGTGCTCGCTGCGCAAGGCAAGGGTTTCGCCGCCGGCAAGATCCTCAGCGCCAACGCCGTGTATGTGTTGTTCGACCCGCAATGCCCGCACTGCGCGCGCCTGTGGGAGGCGTCCCTGCCGTTGCACACCAGCGTCAAGTTCGTCTGGCTGCCGGTGGCCATCATGAACGCCAAGAGCGCACCCCAGGGCGCGGCGATCATGACCGCGACCAACCCGGTGCAGGCCATGGCCGCGCACGAGACTTCGCTGCTGGCCGGCAGCGGCGGCACCTCGGCCTCGGCCGACATCGCGCCCGACGTGCTGGCCGCCATCAAGACCAACACCGAGCTGCTGGAGCGCCTGGGCGCCGCCTCGGTGCCTTACATCGTGGCGCGCCACCAGCGAAGCAACCAGGTGGTGATGCAGGCCGGCGCCAACGACACCCAGGCCCTGGCCACTTTCCTCGGCCTGGGACAGCCTTGAAGCGCGGTTTTGTGGCTTACCATCGCGCAGTCGAGCCGCCTTCGCGGCTGTTAAACGGAGACCCCCATGGGCAAAGAACAGCGCAACGAAAAACTGTCCAAAAAACCCAAAAAAGACACCTCCGCGCCCAAGGGCCCGGCCACGTCCGACCGGCCCATGCCGCCCGTGACGGCGGTGCTGCCGCGCGGCAAGGACAAGAACAAGTGAGCCTGGCATGAAGGCCACCTGGAACGGCGCCGTGATCGCCGAGAGCGACGACACGGTGGTGCTGGAAGGCAACCACTATTTTCCCGAGAGTTCGCTCAACCGCGCGCACGTGACCTTCAGCAACCACCGCACCAGCTGTCCCTGGAAGGGTCAGGCGAGTTACTACTCGCTGCTGGTCAACGGTGAGCTCAACAGCGACGCGGCCTGGTATTACCCGGACCCCAAACCCGAAGCCGAGGAAATCCGCGGACGCGTCGCCTTCTGGAAGGGCGTGAAGGTCGCACCCTGACCTTCGCGCGAACCGGGACCGCAATGACCCCGGTGGGCACTGGGCGACTGACCCAGCTCCCGGGATCCGGGGCGTATCCTGAGCGGCACAACAACCCCTGCAGGAGACTCCCCATGAACACATCCATGCGCCTTGCGCCACTCGGCCTCGTGGCGGCCACCGTGCTCGCACTGACCGGCTGCGCCCGTCACGACCACGCGGCCATGCACGCCATGCACCACGGCGGCATGATGACCACCGCAGCCCCCACCGCGCCCGTCAGCATCACCGAGAGCACGCCCACGCTGAGCTCGGGCTACAAGAAGGTGGCCGCAGCACCGGATGCCAAGGTCTATTTCGTCAACCTGCGCAACGGTGCCACCGTCACCAACCCGGTGAAGGTGGTCTTTGGCCTCAGTGGCATGGGCGTGGCGCCGGCGGGTGTGGAGAAGGCCGGCACGGGCCACCACCACCTGCTGATCGACGTGGCGTCGGTCGATGCCAACGCCCCCCTGCCCGCGAACGACCAGTACCGCCACTTTGGCCTGGGCCAGACCGAGACCAGCGTGGAGCTCAAGCCCGGCACCCACACGCTGCAACTCATCGTGGCCGACCAGAACCACATCCCGCACCACCCGGTGGTGATCAGCGAGCGCATCACCATCACGGTGAAGTGACCGGAGGCCTGTCTCTGCGGTGCTGCCTGGGGCTGGTCCTCGGCCTGTTCCCGGCATGGGCTTTGGCCATGGGTTTGTCGGTGGAGCCCGCCGACGCAACCTGCGCAACGCCAGCCACACCGCCACCCGCACCGACCGAGGCGTCCGCTCGCCTCACCGACAGCCAGGCGGTGGCTGGCTCGAAAGACATCGCCTGGGTCTGGCTGGGCTAGCCCACGCGCCGCTATCCGCACGGCGCACTGGGCTCACCGGTGCACGCCGGCAGTGTCCACGTGTTGACCCGGACACCCCGCGGCGCTTCGGTGGAGGTGGGCCTGTCCTTGCCGGTTCATCGCGTGTTCGAGGACCGGGTTCCCCGCCTCGTGGACCTCGATGGCGACGGCCGGGACGAGATCGTGCTGATCGAAGCCGATGCGCTGCGGGGTGCCGCCCTGGTGGTGCTGGGGCTGGCGCAACGCGATGGGCAAGCCACGCTCGTGGAGCGCGCCCGGGGACCCCAAGCCGGCTCGACCTTTCGCTGGCTGAACCCGGTGGGTTTTGCCGACTTTGACGGTGACGGCCGACTCGATGTGGCCAGTGTGACCACGCCCCACATCGGCGGTGTGCTCACGCTGCACCACCTGCAACCCCCGGCGCTGGTGCCTTTCGCCCGCGCGCTCGACGTGTCCAACCACCGCATGGGCGCGCTGGAACAGCAACTGGCGGTGATCGTGCAGCAGCCCGGCTTGCGACCCACCATCGTCGTGCCCGACATGGCGCGCCAGGCGTTGCACGCCCTGCGCTGGGAAGCGCCCGGGCAGTGGCACGAACTGGCCGACCTCCAGCCCCTGCCCGGCACGGTGGAGCGGCTCACGCCCAGAGCCGACGGCGCCTGTGCCTGGCTGGCTGATGGCCGCGTCCTGAAGATCACCTTGCGGCCTTGACGACGGCCCTGCGATGCCGGGTTCAGGCGGCCTGCGCGCCCAGTTTCCCGAGCTTGCCCAGCCAGCGCGCCACACCCACCGAGCCCAGGCCCTCCACCGAACCGATCAGGGTTTCGTGGATGGGTGCAAAGCCCACGAAGCCCAGGATGTTGCGCTCCAGCGATTTGACGCTGTGCGCGCGGAAGTACCAGCGGTAGGCCAGCGCCGGCATGCCCATGGTGACCACCACCCGCGCCGAACGCCCGCTCAGCGGCTTGCGCCCGAACGGTTTGGCCCCTTCGGGACCGACGGCAAAACCTGGGCGCGCCACCTGTTCCAGAAACGCCTTCAGCAGCGCCGGCATGTCACCCAGCCAGAGCGGGAAAAAGATCACCACGTGTTCGGCCCAGGCGATGGCGTCCTGCGCGGGCTGCAGCGAGGGTGGCAGCGCGCCGTGGTGCCAGGCCTCTGCGGTCTTGAGGAACGGAAAGTCGAGCGCGCCCACGGCGACGCGCCGCACCCCGTGGCCGGCGGCGGTGGCGCCCTCGGCGTAGGCATTGACCAGTGCGTGGTTGAGGCGCTCGCTCCCGGGGTCGGGATGGCCTTCGATCAGCAAGATGCGGCGGGACGCGGTGATGGGGTGGGTCATGGCGGGCTCCATCGGAACGGGGCGTTCCATCCTGAAGCCTGGGCGCACCGCCCGCCTTGACGCGGATCAAGCCCGCGGGAGTTTCAGCGCCGGTCGGGCTTGCGCACCTTGGGCTTGTTGGCGCGTTCCTTTTTCTTGTTCTGGCGCTCGGCATCGGCCTGCTGGCCAGCCGCGAGCCATTGCAGGAACTGCTCGGGCGTCTCCAGCGTGATGCGACCCAACACGCCGCTGCGAAAGTCGGCGATCAGGAGCTCGGAGGCCTTTTGCCAGTTGATGCTGCCACCCGTGCCGATGGCGCCGCGCTTGCGCGCGATGGCCGCCATCACCTCCTCGTCGGGGAGGCTGGCCACGGTGTCCAGCGGCAAACCGAGCTTGTAGCGCGCTTCGAGTTGCGCGCCGTAGGCGACCTTGAGCTTGGACAGCAGTTCCAGCGCCACCTCCTGGTCGTCGTAGGCGTTGCGGCCCACGGCGCCGCTGGCCGCGAGGTTGTAGCCACTCTCGGGCACCACGATGCGCGGCCACAGCATGCCGGGCGTGTCGAAAAGATAGAAGTCGTCGGCCAGCGCGATGCGTTGCTCGGTGCGGGTGATGCCGGCCTCATCACCGGTCTTGGCCGCGCGCTTGCCCATGAAGGTGTTGATCAGCGTGCTCTTGCCCACGTTGGGGATGCCGCAGATGAGCACGCGCATGGGTTTGACCATGCCGCCGCGCAAGGGCGCGAGTTCGAAGCACGAGGCGATGATGGCGCGCGCCGGCGCGGTGATGCTGGCGTCGAGCGAGATGGCGCGGGTGTTGGGCTGGGCGTTGTAGTGGGCCAGCCAGAGCGCGGTGCGCGCGGGGTCGGCCATGTCCTGCTTGTTGACCACCTTGAGCGCGGGCCGCCCGGCCGTGAGCTCGGCCAGCAGCGGGTTGGCACTCGACCCCGGCAGGCGCGCGTCGAGCATCTCGATCACGACGTCGATGTCCTTCACCCGCTCGGTGATGGCCTTGCGCGTGAGGTGCATGTGCCCGGGGAACCACTGGATGCTCATGGGAAAACGGTCTCGAAGAGAGGTGGGGAGCGGGGATTGTGCCTTGGTGTAACTCCCGGGGGCCGCATGGCGGGCGCGTCCCTACAATGAATTTCCACCACAACACCCCCCGAGGAGACCCATGGCCATCACCGTCAAAATCGATCTGGGCTACGAATTCGACGTCAAGGCCCAGGCGGCCGAGGTCTTCGAGGTGCTCTCCAACGTGCCCGAATCGGTCAGCCATTTCCCCAAGGTCGAGCAGCTCACCGACCTGGGTGGTGGCGTGTACCAGTGGGAGATGGAGAAGGTCGGCACCGCGCAGGTGAACATCCAGACGATCTATGCCAGCAAGTACGTGAGCAAGTATGAGTCGGCAAAGGGTCAAGGGACCGTGAAGTGGACGCCGGTCAAGGGCATCGGCAACGCGCTGGTGGGCGGGAACTGGAAGATCGTGGACAACAAGAAGTCCACCAACGTGACGCTGGCGATTCAGGGCGAGATCGAGGTGCCGCTGCCTGGTTTGATGAAGATGGTGGTGGCGCCGGTGGTCGAAGGCGAATTTGAAAAGCTGGTCGAAAAATACATCGACAACCTGATCAAGCGCTTCGGCGGCGAGGCTTGAAGCGAAAGACTCAGGCCGTCACCGCCGCGGTGTGGGCCTGCGGCCGGCCCAAGCGGTTTGGCGAGGTGTATTCCTGGCGGTAGATCTCGAACGGCATGGTGTCGGCCGCCTCGATGGCGCGCTGGTCTTCGATCGATTTGGCCGCCATGGCTTCAAAGCGCGCCTGCTGCTTGGCGCTCCAGTCGAGCGAGAGCAGGTGCTGGTGCGTGACCAGCGACTGTGCGCGTGCAAAACCCACGAACGAATCGGCATGGTGCGCGTGCATGGCTTGCAGCACACGGGCCGAGGGCAGCATGTCGGGTGACTGCAGGTGGGCCAGCGCCAGCGCCACCGCGCCGGCGTGCTCGTTGCCGCCGTGCGCGGTGTCCAGCGCCTGGGCAATGGGCCCAAGCTCGGCCATGAGCTCGGCCGCCCATTGCATGAGTGGCACAGGCTGGCCATTGCGCATGAGGTTCAGGCCGGGCTCGCGCCCGCGCGCGGCCGTCAGGTGCTGGTTGTGCGCCAGTTCGCGGATCTCGGTCGGCGTGTCGGGCGGACTGTCGGACAGCATGCAGTGCAGCAGGAACACGTCGAGGAAACGCAGCGTGCTGGCACCGATGCCGATGGGCTCAAACGGGTTGAGGTCCATCAGGCGGACCTCGATGTACTCCACGCCGCGTTCGCGCAGTGCGTGCAGCGGCCGCTCGCCGGGGTAGATCACGCGCTTGGGACGGATGGTGCCGTAGAACTCGTTTTCGATCTGCAGCAGCGTGGTGGCGAGCTGGTTGTAGTCACCCCCCGGGTTGCGGATGCCGAGCGCCTCGTAGGCCGGCCAGGGCCTCGTGAGCGCATCGTGCAGGGAGGCGGCGTAGCCCTCCAGCCCGTTGTAGCTCACGGCCAGCGTGGCCTGGGCCTCGCTCTGGTAGCCCAGGCGCCCCATGCGCAACGAGGTCCCGTGCGGCATGTAGAGCGTGCCGGTGTTGCCCAGCTGTTGCAGCTCGTGTTCGCGGCCTTCAACGAACGATGAACACACGGCCGGCGACGCGCCGAACAGCGTGAGCAGCAAAAAGGCGTGGCGGCGGAAATTGCGGATGGTGGCGAAGTACTCGTCGCTGCTCACACCGGGCAGCGACCAGTTGTAGTGGATGCCCGAAATCGTCTGCATGCGCCGGCCATAGCGGTGGCCCAGGCCCATGCGGTACACGCTCTTGGCTCGGCCGACGTTGGACGAGCCGTAACGTCCCAGCGGGATGGTCTCGTCGGTGGGCAGGCCACACGGCATGCTGGAGGCCCACATCATTTCTTCGCCCACGGCGCGCAGGCTGCGCACGGTGTACTGGTGCACCTCGGTGAGTTCGGCCAGGCACGATTCGACCGATTCGTGCACGCCGGTGATGAGCTCGAGCTGCGACTCGCTGTAGTCGGTGGTGATGTTGGGGTGGGTCAGTGCACTGCCCAGGGCCGCCGGGTGCGGCGTGAGCGCCAGCTTGCCATCGGGCTGGGCGCGCAGGCTCTCTTTTTCAAGGCCGCGGCGCATGCCGCGCAGGCGCTCACCCGAGAGGGCGTCCAGCCGGTGATTCAGAGAGGTCATACAGGGGTCGTGTTGCAGGTCCGGGGGCGGAAGTTAACACGGCTGCGCCATTTCTGCTGGCGCCGCCAGGATCGGCGCTGTGGTAGGCACCACGGGGGTTTGCGCGCGCTGGAGCCAGGCCTCGATGTGCGCGGGTTCGTTCAGGAGGCGCAGGTCGTCGTAGGCCCGCTGCGCCTCGGGGTAGCGCTTGCGCAAATAGTTGAGCCATTGCTTGAGACGGCCGGCGCGGTGGCGGCGCTCCACGCGCACGCTCACTTGCTGCCAGAACAGCTGCAACAGCGGTGGCAAAACGTCCCAGGCCACACCGCCCTCCCCTTTGATGGCCAGGGCCAGGCCAGGGTCGGTCACCATGCCGCGCCCGATCATGAGGTGCTCGCAGCCGGTCACCTCGCGGCAGCGCACCGCGTCGGCCGCGGTCCAGATTTCGCCGTTGGCGATCACCGGCAGGCGCCAACGGGGTGGCAATGACTGGCGCACTTCGGCCAGGCGGCCCCAGTAGGCCGGGGGCCGGTAGCCGTGGGCCTTGGTGCGCGCATGGATCACGAGTTCGTCGGCGCCGGCTTCGGCGATGGCGTGGGCGCACTCTTCAGCGCGTGTGTCGTCGTTGAAGCCCAGGCGCATCTTGGCGGACACGGGCACCTGCGCCGGCACGGCGCGGCGCACGGCGGCCACGATGCGGCCGATGAGTTCGGGCTCATCCAGCAGCACGGCGCCGCCCCGGCTCTGGTTGACGGTTTTGGCGGGGCAGCCGAAGTTCAGATCGATGCCGTGCGGACCGAGGCCGGCGAGCCGTTCGGCATTTTCAGCGAGGCAAGTTGGGTCGGAGCCGAGCAATTGCGCACGCACCGGCACGCCCGCGCGGGTGCGGCCACCATTGAGCAGCTCGGGCACCACGCGCACGAACACGCGCTCGGGCAGAAGCATGTCGGTGACGCGGATGAATTCGCTCACGCAGCGGTCGATGCCACCGGTGCGCGTGAGCACATCGCGCAGGGTGGCGTCGAGCAAACCTTCCATGGGGGCGAGCAACAGCATGGGGGTATTGTCCTTTGCTTGGACAATGCGCTTCATGGCGTGCATTCTTTCTCCAGCTGGTCCGGTCATCGGCGACCGACCGTGCGTCCGCGAACCCGCGAGGTGGATGTGAGCCATCTCCAAACGGTCCACGAAGACGACCACCTCATCGTCCTCGACAAACCCGCAGGCCTGCTGGCCGTCCCCGGCAAAGGCCCCGCCAAACAAGATTGCCTGAGCACCAGAGCCCAAGCCCGATGGCCCGACGCACTCGTGGTCCACCGGCTGGACATGGCCACCTCCGGTCTGGTGGTCATGGCCCGTGGCGTGGAAGCACAACGCACGCTCAGCCTCGCATTCGAAGAACGCCGCGTGCACAAACGCTACACCGCCGTGGTGGCGGGTGAACTCGCCAACCCACAACCCGACAACGGCTGGAACACCATCGACCTGCCGCTGCTGGCCGACTGGCCCAACCGGCCACGGCAGAAGGTGGGCCGCGAACACGGGAAACCCAGCACCACCCGCTGGCGCATCGCCACGGGCCCCACAGCCCCCGGCACGACCCGCCTCGAACTCGAGCCCGTGACCGGCCGCACCCACCAGCTGCGCGTGCACCTGCAAGCCCTTGGGCACCCCATGGTCGGCGATGCGCTGTACGCTGCGCCCGACGTCGTTGCCCTGGCCAGCCGCCTGCTGCTGCACGCCCACGGGCTCGCGCTCCCGCACCCCTTCCATGGCCAGACCCTGGAATTCCACAGCCCCTGCCCTTTCTGACCACACCATGACGCCACAACACCTCACCATCCTCACCGGCGCCTCGCGCGGCATGGGCCTGGCCATGGCCCGCCAATTGCTCGATCCCACGCGCCACCTGCTGTGCATCTCGCGCCAGCTCAACGACGCCCTGACCGCAGAAGCCAAAGCCCTCGGCGCTCCACTCACCCAGTGGTCGCAGGACCTCGCCGACACCACCGGCGCCGCCCTCCGGCTGCAGGCCTTTCTGGAAAGCCAGCCCGCCAGCACGTGGTCCAGCGCCACGCTGATCAACAACGCCGGCGTGATCCCGCGCATCGGCCCGCTGGACCAATGCCCGCCCGACGACCTGGCCAATGCGTTGCGCGTGGGGCTGGAGGCGCCGATGCAACTCACCGCGGCCTTCCTGCGCGCCACCCACGCCTGGGTGGACGCGGGCTGGCGCGGACCGCGCAAGGTGCTCAACATTTCGTCGGGTCTGGGCCGCAGCGCCATGGCCGCGCAAGCGCCCTACTGCGCGGCCAAGGCCGGCATGGACCACTTCACCCGCTGCAGCGCGCTCGACGAAGCCCACCGCGAGCACGGCGCGCGGCTGGTTTCGCTGGCGCCCGGCGTGATCGACACCGACATGCAGGTGCAACTGCGCGCGGGCGACCCGGCGGCCTTTCCCGACCGCAGCCGCTTTGTGGAACTCCAGCGCCAGGGCCAGCTCACATCGCCCACCGAAGCCGCTGCCCGCGTGCTCGCCTTTCTGGCCCGTGTCGATTTCGGCGACCAACCGGTGGCCGATGTGCGCGGCTGAGTCCTTGTTCAACCGGAACACCCCATGAACCGACGCGAATTTGCCCTGTCCACCACCTTGAGCCTGGGTGCCATCGCCTTGCCCACCCGCGCCCAGACCCCGGGCTTCTGGGACCTGCTGCGCGAAGGCGGCTGCGTGGTGCTCATGCGCCATGCACAAACCGAACCGGGTGTGGGCGACCCACCCAACTTCACGCTCGGCCAGTGCAGCACACAGCGCAATCTGAGCGAGGCCGGCCGCCAGCAGGCCCGGCGTGTGGGAGCGGCTTTCACACGCGAGCGGGTCAAGCTCGACCAGGTGCGCTCCAGCGCCTGGTGCCGCTGTGTCGACACCGCCCTGCTCGCCTTTGGCCAGAACACCGTGTGGACGCCGCTCAACTCGTTCTTCGGCAGCAGCGGTGGCCCGGACCAGAGCCAGGACGTGTTGCGCGACGTGCAGGGCTGGAGGGCGCCGCGCAACCTCATGCTGGTGACGCACCAGGTGAACGTGACCGCGCTCACCGGCGAGTACCTGGCGATGGGCGAAATTCTCGTCACCCGCCCCACGCCGGCCGCAGGCGGGGAGCCGGGGCGCTTGCGTGTGTTGGCCCGCCAGACCTTCTGACGCCGATACCGGTCACAGTTGTCGGTGGGGCCACGAGGCTACGATAGTGACCCCCCAACCACGAGGAGACCTCCCATGAGCAGAGAAGTTGTTGTTGTCAGCGCCGTGCGCACCGCCATTGGCACCTTCGGCGGCAGCCTGAAAGACCAGGCCCCCACCGAGCTCGGCGCGCTGGTCGTGCGCGAATCGCTGGCCCGCGCCGGTGTGGACGGCCAGGACGTGGGGCACGTGGTGTTCGGCCACGTGGTCAACACCGAACCCAAGGACATGTACCTCTCGCGGGTGGCCGCCATCCACGGCGGCTGCGCCGAGGGCACGCCCGCGTTCAACGTCAACCGCCTGTGCGGTTCGGGCCTGCAGGCCATCGTCTCGGCATCCCAGAGCATCCTGCTCGGCGACACCGACGTGGCCATCGGCGGTGGCGCCGAAAACATGAGCCGCGCACCCTTCGCCAGCCTGAACATGCGATGGGGCGCCCGCATGGGCGACACCAAGATGGTCGACATGATGGTCGGCGCGCTGCACGACCCCTTCCACACCATCCACATGGGCGTGACGGCCGAGAACATCGCCGCCAAGTGGGGCATCACCCGCGAAGACCAGGACCAGCTCGCGGTGGAGAGCCACAACCGCGCGCAGCGCGCCACCGCTGAGGGTCGCTTCAAGGACCAGATCGTTCCGGTGGTCCTCAAGAGCCGCAAGGGCGACGTGTCCTGGGCGACCGACGAACACTTCCGCGCCGACTGCACGATGGACGACCTGGGCAAGTTGAAGCCGGTGTTCCTGAAAGAAAACGGCACCGTGACCGCCGGCAACGCCTCGGGACTGAACGACGCGGCCGCGGCCGTGGTGCTGATGGAAGCCGGTGCCGCCAAGGCGCGCGGCGCCAAGCCGCTGGCGCGCCTGGTGGCCTACGCGCACGCCGGCGTGGACCCCAAGTACATGGGCATCGGCCCGGTGCCGGCCACGAAGATTGCGCTGGAAAAAGCCGGCCTGACCGTGAACGACCTGGACGTGATCGAAGCCAACGAAGCGTTTGCCGCGCAAGCCTGTGCCGTCACGCGCGACCTCGGCCTGGACCCCGCCAAGGTCAACCCCAACGGCTCGGGCATTTCGCTGGGCCACCCCATCGGCGCCACCGGCGCGCTGATCACGGTCAAGGCCATCCACGAGCTGCACCGCGTGCAGGGCCGCTATGCGCTGGTGACGATGTGCATTGGCGGCGGCCAGGGAATTGCAGCGATCTTCGAGCGGATCTGAAGGCCGGGCGGCAGAATGTCTGCCATGCCCGAACACGCCCTCGCTCCACCCCGGCCCTGGGCACCCGCCCTGGCCGAACTCGAACACGGCCTGCTGCAGCGCGACGTGGCCGCCCGTGCGCTGCTGCTGGCCGCGCTGGCCGGTGAACATGTGCTGCTGCTCGGTCCGCCGGGCACCGCCAAGAGCGAACTCGCGCGCCGGCTGCAGCGTCTGCTGCCCGGCGCGCATTACTTCGAGCGCCTGCTCACCCGCTTCACCGTGCCCGAAGAGCTCTTCGGCCCGCTGTCGCTGCGCGCCCTCGAAGACGACCGCTACGAGCGCCTGACCGAGGGCTACTTGCCCAGCGCCGAGGTGGCGTTTCTGGACGAGGTGTTCAAGGCCAACTCGGCCATCCTCAACACCTTGCTGGGCCTGCTGCATGAGCGCCAGTTCGACAACGGCAGCCAGCGCCTGCCGGCGCCGCTGGTGTGCCTGGTGGGCGCCAGCAACGAGCAGCCGCAGGATGAGAGCCTGCTCGCGTTTTACGACCGCTTTCTGCTGCGCGTGCCGGTGCAGCCGGTGGACGACGCCCACTTTGCCGAGCTGCTGCAAACCAGCGCTGCCAGCGCCCATGCACCGCCGCAAGACGCGCTGATCGACCACCGCCAGCTGGACGCCCTGCGGGCGCGGGCGACGCACACCGGCCTGGGAGAAGGCGTGCTCGGCTTGCTGCTGCAGGCGCGTCAACACGCCGCGCAGACGGGTCAGGTGGTGTCGGACCGGCGCTGGCGCCAGCTGGTGGACGTGCTCAAGCTGCAGGCCGCCAGCCGCGGCGCCCCGGAGGTTGCAGGCTGGGACCTGTGGTTGCTGCCCTTTGTGCTCGCCGCCGACCCTGCCCACGTGCCGGGATGGACCGACTTTTTCATGCATCGCGTGGCACAAACCGCTCCGTTGCCGCTGGACGGTCTGGAGCGGGCGGTCACCGCGTTCGAGCAACAGCTCGACATCGAGCGCCGCGCGCCCGCCGATGCACAGGACGACAGCGCCGGCAAGGTGGCCCTGGCCAAGTCGATCGCCGGCCCCACCGCGGGCGAGAGCGAGATGGTGCGCATCACCAGCGAACGTGCCCAGCGGCGTTACAGCCCGGTGCACATCGAGGCGCGCGTGGCACAGACCGATGAGTTGCTCGCCCGCCTGGCCACTGTGCACAGCGAACTGCTGACCATGGCCCAGTCCGTGCTGGAGCCCGCGCGGGCGCACGACTGGCTGCCTCCGTCGTGGCTGGTGCAGATCGACTCGGTGCACACGGGACGCTGCACCAGCGTGGCGGCGTTGATCGCGCAGCTGCAGACCACACGCAACGGCTTTGCGGGTCTGCCTGTCGATGAAACCAAGGTGGACCGTCCCGCGCCGGTGACGTGGGAATCCCCGTGAGGGCTTCGACAGGCTCGGCTCGAACGGGTGGGTTGGCCAACCGGGCGCCACCAAACGCCGTTCACCCTGAGCCTGTCGAAGGGCCCGCCAACCCTTCAATTCCTTACCACCACCTCGACACCCTGCCCCGCGAGCTCTGGCGCTGGGCTGTGGTGTGCAGCAGTGGCCGCCCAGCCGCTCGCCTGCCTCACATGGCGCGCTGGATGGAGGCACTCCTGGCGGGCGCCCTGCCCGACACCGCCGAGGATTTCGGCGACGCCGCCGCCACGCAGGCCCTGCGGCCCTTGCTGGTGGAGCTGGAACTGCTCACCCTCACCCAGGGCAGCGCGCCGCTCACGCGCCAGGTGATGCAGAGCCTGCTGTGGCACCTGGACAGCCTGATCGACCGGCCGGCCAACGAGCCACGCGCACAGGCCATCGCGCGCATGAAGGGTGAATTCCGAGACAGCTGGGACGTGCAGCGCCAGGGCTGGGACGAGGTGCTCTCGCTGCTGCAGTCGCTGGGTGATCTGGCGCACCTGCGCTGGGACGACCTGCGAGGCCACCTGAGCCGGCGCGAGTGGGGCGAGGCCCGGCGCATCGGAGAACTGCTGCAGCGCCTGCCGCAGCTCGCGCGCTTCATCGACGGCGTGGGCCGGCGCGAACAGACGCGGCACCCACCCGCCCTCACCACCCAGCCCCATGTGCGCGATCAGATGCCGGCCGCACGGCACCCCGCCGACGAAGACGAACGCCGACCCGAGCCCACGGCGGTGGACGGCGTGCGCCGATCGCGCACGCTGGCGCGCATGACCGGTGGCGAAAGCCTCAACCTCACCCACCCGGTGCTGCGCCGGTTGTGGCGCGCGCGCTTTGCAGAAGCCCAGCTGCTCACCTACGACGACCGCGCGCGCGAGCAGTCGCAGCGCCCGCTGCCACAGCCCGAACTGCAGGCCCGGAGGCACACCCACACCCCAGCCGGGCGCGGCCCGCTCATCGTGTGCCTGGACACCTCGGGCTCGATGCGCGGCGCGCCGGAGAACGTGGCCAAGGCCTGCGTGCTGCAGGCGCTGCGCAGCGCGCACGCGGGCCGACGCGCCTGCCGCCTGCTGGCCTTTGGCGGGCCCGACGAGCTGCTGGAGCGCGACATGGGGATGGACGCGGAAGGCCTGTCCCACCTGCTCGACCTCATGGGTCAGAGCTTTGACGGCGGCACCGATGTGCAGACGCCGATGGAACGTGCCATCGAGCTGGTGCAGACCACCGAGTGGCATCAGGCCGACCTGTTGATCGTGAGCGACGGCGAGTTCGGGGTGACCCACCGCACGCTGGCGCTGCTGCGCGATGCCAAAGAAAGGCTGGCGCTGCGCGTGCACGGCATCCTGATCGGCGACCGCGAAACCGTGGGTCTGGTGGAGGTGTGCGACCAGCTGCACTGGGTGCGCGAATGGCGCCGCTACGGCAGCGGTGCCACGGTAGTGGGCGACGACTTTTCGCCGGTGCACAGCCGCAGCCTCACGGCGATGTATTTCCCGAACGCGATCCGCCGCTGACGTCCTGTTGAGCACGGGCGCGTGTCCATCGCCTGCGGCCCGCACCGGATGGCGCGGCGCGTTGGCGGGTGCGAACCTTGCAGGCACCGTCCTGACGAGGTGTTCTCTTGTGCTGCCTCCTCAACTTCTCTTTCTGGCCGGCCCTGTGCCGGGCGGTGCTGACGACCGCCCTGCTGGCCGGTGGCATCGCGTTCGCCCAACCGCTGGACGTGTTCACGCCGCGCCCCCACGGCGCGCAACACCACGCCCGCCCGCCCAATGCGCTGTACGTGCACAACCGGCACATCGTCAGCTTTCGCGCCACGCTGCTCGGCGACGCGCCCGGCGACCGGGTGGCGCTGGCCCACGCCGCATTGACCGCAGCCCTGCAAGGCGCTGAACCGCCCACAGTGACGCACAGCGCCACGCCGGACTCGGTGCGGTTTGAGTTGAACGGCCGCACGGTGTTTTTTCTGGTGGCGGAAGACGCGGGAACCGCACGGCCCGAGTCCGCGCTGCGACTGGCCACGCAAGAGGTGCAGCAGCGGCTGGAGAAGGCGGTGATCGAAGCGCGCGAGTTGCGCGATCGCCAGCGCATCGCTGTCGATGTGCTGCTCTGCCTTGCTGCCAGTCTGTTGGCCAGTGGGCTCGTGAGCGCCACCCTGACGATCCGCGTTCGGGTGGCCCGCTGGCTTCACGCGGCGTTGCACCGGCCCGTTGCGGCCAGCACCACCGCACGCGTGTTGGCCGCCTTTTCCGAACACGCCCACGTGGCCTGCCGGCTGGTCACCAACGCCGTTGCCCTGGTCATCGTGCTGCTGATCGTGGACACCTGGGCCAGCTTCGTGCTGCTGCAATTTGCCTGGACGCGGCCCTGGGGCGAGCTGTCCTCCACCTGGATGCTGCAGGTGCTGCATCACTTCGCCACGGCCACCGCCGCCGCGGTGCCGGGCCTGGTGGTGGCCGGACTCATCGTGGTGATCGCACGCATGTTCTCCAAGGCCAACGCTGCCTTCATGCACCGGGTGCAAAGCGGTGACAGGCGGCTGTCCTGGCTGGACGCCCACACGGCGCTGGCCACGCGCCGCGTGGGCGACGCCGTGCTCTGGATCTTCGCCCTGGCCATGGCTTACCCCTATCTGCCGGGTGCGGAAACCGAGGCCTTCAAGGCGCTCTCGGTCATGACCGGACTGATGCTCTCGCTGGGCGCCTCCAGCGCCGTGGGACAGGCGCTGGCGGGTCTGAGCCTGATGTATTCCCGCACGCTGCGCGTGGGTCAACACGTGAAGATCGGCGACACCGAAGGCACGGTGGTGGCCATGGGCATGTTCACCACACGCCTGCGCACGCCCGCCGGCGACGACCTGTGCCTGCCCAACAAGCTGATTTTCGGGCTGCCGATCCGGCACCTGCCGCCCGGGGCGAACGAAGGCCGCAGCGAACCGTCCGGCAAGGTCGTGCATTGAACCCGTGCACCGGCGCTTCTCCCGGGGTGGCCCGGCCGCAACGGCCAGGGCAACCGACGCGGGTTCAACTCGACGGCATGGGCCGGATGTGGAAAGCTCACGGGCATCGTCCTGACCTCGGGGGATCCACTTGCCCAACCCACCACGTGCTGCCCGATGCGCTGTCTTGTGCCAGTTCCTGCTGCTCCTGTGGGTGGCCCTGTGGCCTCACTGGCTGGGCGCCCAGTCCCTGGACCTCCCGGCGCCCGCCAGCCGGCCGGGCGCCACCGCCGACAGCGCAGCGGCTCCCGACACCCTGTACCTGCACAACCGGCGCATCGCCACGTTCCGGACCACCATGCTGAACGACACGCCGGTCGAGCGCGTGCGCCTGGCCGAGGCAGCGCTGGCCACGGCCTTGACAGCCCCGGGGCCGCGGTCGGTGAGCCAGACGAGCACAGGCGACTCGGTGCGCTTCGAGATCGACGGCCGCACGGTGTTTTTCCTCACGGCCGGTGATTCGGACGCACCGCGGCCTGACGCCGCGCTGGAGGCGCAGGCGCGCGACGTGCTGCTGCGGTTGGAGACCGCGGTGGCGGAAGCGGGCGAAGTGCGCGATCCACGCCGGATCGCGCTGGGTCTGGCGCTGTCGCTCGTGGCCACGCTGGCGGCCTGGTTGCTGGTGCGCGGCACCTTCCGGCTGCGACGTCGGCTGGCCATGCGGGTCCGCGACGCCCTGCTGACGCCCGCCGCCCCGGGCACCCCGGCCGCCCTGGTCTCCACCTACGCCGAACACGCACGCGTGGCCTCCCGGCTGCTGATGGGCGCCGTGGCCTGGACGCTGGTGGTGCTGATCGTCGACGCATGGGTCACCTTCGTGCTGCACCAGTTCGCCTGGACACGGCCCTGGGGCGAACGCTCGACCGCGTGGCTGCTGGAATTGTTGCGCCAGTTCGCCGGGGCCATCGCCTCCGCGGTGCCCGGCCTGGTGGTGGCGGCCCTGATTTTTGTGATCGCGCGCATGGTGACGCAGGCCAACGCGGCCTTCCTGCGCCGGGTGGAAAGCGGCGACATCGCGCTGGCCTGGATCGACCGGGACACCGCCTCCCCCACGCGGCGTTTGAGCAACTTCGTGATCTGGTTGTTTGCGCTGGCGATGGCCTACCCCTATCTGCCGGGCGCCAACACCGAAGCCTTCAAGGCCCTGTCGGTGATGGCCGGCCTGATGTTGTCCCTGGGCGCTTCCAGCGTGGTGGGGCAGGCGCTGTCGGGTCTGAGCCTCATGTATTCACGTTCGCTGCGCGTCGGTGAGTACGTGAAGATCGGCGACACCGAGGGCACGGTGACCAGCCTGGGGATGTTCACCACCAAGGTGCACACCGGCCTGGGCGAAGAGGTGAGCCTGCCCAACAGCGTGATCTTCAGCCAGCCGATCCGCAACTTCTCGCGCCTGGTGGAAGACGGGCAGTTCATGCTGCAGACGGGTGTGACCATCGGCTACAGCACGCCCTGGCGGCAGGTGCATGCCATGCTGCTGGAGGCCGCCGGGCGCACACCCGGCGTGGCCGCGGAGCCCAGACCGTACGTGGTGCAGACGGCCCTGTCGGACTTTTACGTGGAGTACCGGTTGTGCGCGCAAAGCAACAAGAACGCGCCTCGTCGTCGCGCCGAAGCGCTCCACCAGCTGCACGCCAACATCCTGGACGTCTTCAACGAAAACGGCGTGCAGATCATGTCGCCGCACTACCGGTCCGACCCGCCCGAGCCGCAGGTGGTGCCGCAGGGCCCTTGGACCTCCCCGTCGCCAGGTGAACCGCTGTCACCGGCGGGCGCCGCCACGGCGCCGGCTCAGTCGCCCTGAAAACCCCCGGCGCGGCAGGTCACCACCAGGGTGTCGCGCCAGCCCAGGGCATCGCCCTCCAGCGGCTGGATCGGCGTGCTTTCGTGGATCACGCGCGCGTCGTCCAGCAACAGCAGCGACCAAGGCTCGCGCAGCGTGAAGCGCTGGCCTCCCGGGCCGTTGGCTTCGAACACGCGGCTCTCGCCGCCCTTGATGCCGTGACGCGCCACCATGAACACCGCCACCAGGTCCACACCGTCGCGGTGCGCACCCTCGGGTGTGGGCCGTCCGATGCCGTCGGTGGTGTCGATGCGAAACGGGTGGGCTTCCACAAACCACGGCTGTGGGCCGCGCAGGGCGCTGGCCGCTTCGCCCAGGCGCGTGAGCAAGCGACCCCACGCCGGCTGGGCCACCACCGCCGGCTCCATGGGCTCGAACCAGCGCTGCATGCCACCGTGCAGGGCGTTGTATTCCAGCGGCTGCCAGTGCGCACGGTGGGGTGACTGCTGCACCTGCTCACCATGGACCACGAAGCAGCTGTGGCGCCGGCTGCGGTAGCGCCCACCGTCCTTCAGGTAGGCGTCGGCCGGCAGGTGGTCCCAGCCCGCGTGCAGGGCCTGCAGTTCGGCCACGCTGGCGGGCAGCCACTGCGCCACGCTGGCGGCACTGAGCAGCGCGAAGCCCGTGGTCTTGAGAGAAGCGTCAAGCTCGTGGAGGGGAACGTAGGGAGGCTGGAATTCGCTGGTCATGGAGCCGCAGTTTACTGGGGGCATGCGGCCGATCCGACGCCCCATGAGCCCATTTCATGCGCTGGATCAAGGCGCCTGGGTCCAGCGGCGTGCAAGCTGCGCAAAGGCTGGGTTGGTGGTTCAATCCATGGCCGACGAGGAACACCCATGGCCGAACCCACGCCCGCCAACAACAGAACGACCGAGCCACCACGTCCGCCGTCGGTGTTCGACCTGCGCATCACCGACCTGCGCGCGGGCGATCCCCTGCGCTGGTTGCGGCTGGGCTGGGCCGACTTCGCGCGCTGCCCGCGCATCGGGCTCTTTTACGGCCTGTGCTTTTTTCTCATGGGCCACGCCTTGCTGGCGGTGTTTCGCGCCGCGCCGGCCTATGTGCTGGCGCTGAGCGCGGGCTTTCTGCTGATGGGGCCGTTCCTCTGCCTGGGCCTGTACGACGCCAGCCGCGCCCTGCAGGCCGGTCAGCGGCCGTCGCTGCGCGCCTCATTGCTGGCCTGGCGGCCCACGCAGGGCACCATGGCCATTTTTGCAGGGGTGTTGCTGATCCTGGAGATGCTCTGGGGACGGGCCTCGCTGGTGGTGTTTGCCGTGACGTTCAACACCATGCCCTCCACCACCAACCTGGTGGCGCAGCTGCTCAACCCCGACAACCTGACGTTCCTGATCACCTACGCGGTGGTCGGTGGCGTGTTCGCCGGCCTGATCTTCGTCACGAGCGTGATCTCCATTCCCATGATCCTGGACCGGCGGGTCGACGCCATTTCCGCCGGCCTCACCAGCATCCGCGCCTGCCTGCAGAACCCCGCCGTGATGCTGTGGTGGGGCGCGCTCATCACGCTGCTGGTGGGCCTGGCCATGCTGCCCCTGTTCCTGGGCTTGCTGGTGGTGGGGCCGGTGCTGGGCCACGCCACCTGGCACGCCTACCGGGACACGGTGAGCGGGCCGCTCTGAGCGTCAGCGGCCGGGCGGTGTGTCACCGCGCTGGCTGCCGCCGCGCCGTCCGGGACGCTTGCCCAACAGCGCGGGCTCGATGCTGTCTTCAAACAGGGGCCACAAAGCCTGAACGCTCTCCAGCGCCGCCTCTTCGCCCACGCTGCGGCACAGCCGCTGGTGCAGCTCGACCCGCAGGAACCACAAGCTTTTCGGGTCCACCGCCACCAGCAGGCGGTGGCGCAGCCGTTCGTCTTCCCACCCCGCGTCCTTGGGCATGAGCTCGATCATGGCGCGGCGGATGCGCGCGAGGGCGGCCGGGTCGTGGCGCACCGGCTCGCTCATGAGCCGCTGCGTGACCGTGTCCAGGATGGTGGAAAAGATGCGCATGGGGTGGTTACTTGTGATGTGAACGATTGACCAACACAACGCCGTCCAGCGATGTGTATTCCCGCGCAACCGCCCCGATTTGTAACACGGGGTGAGCGTGCGCGTCAGCGGTTGACGTTGACCACCAGCCGCCCGCGCACCCGCCCGGCCAGAATGTCGCTGCCAGCGCCGATGGCTTCGCCCAAGCCGATCTCGGTGGTGATGGCGGCCAGTTGCTCGCGGTGAAGGGTTTTGGCCAGCGCGTCCCAGGCGGCCACGCGCCGGGCCATCGGCGCCATCACGCTGTCGATGCCGTACAGCGTGACACCGCGCAGGATGAAAGGCGCCACGCTGGCCGGCAGGTCCATGCCCTGCGCCAGGCCACAGGCCGCCACGGCGCCGCCGTAACGCGTGCTGGCACAGGCGTTGGCCAGTGTGTGGCTGCCCACCGAGTCCACCACGCCGATCCAGCGCTCCTTTTGCAACGGCTTGCCCGGAGCGCCCAGTTCGCTGCGGTCGATCACGGCAGACGCGCCGAGTGACTTCAGGAAATCCGCCTCCTGCGGGCGCCCGGTGGACGCCACCACGGTGTGGCCCAGGCCCGCCAGCAGCGAAATCGCCACGCTGCCCACGCCACCATTCGCCCCGGTCACCAGCACCTCGCCGCTGCCCGGTGCCACGCCCGCGTCCGCCCAGTGCCGTTGCAGCGCCATCACGCACAGCATGGCGGTGTAGCCCGCGGTGCCCACCGCCATCGCATCGCGTTCGCTCAGGGTGTCGGGCAGGGCCACCAGCCAGTCGCCCTTGACACGTGCCATCTGCGCCAGACCGCCCCAGTGGTTCTCGCCCACGCCAAAACCATTGAGCAAGACCCGGTCGCCTGCTTTCCATCTGGGGTGGTCGCTCTGCGTGACCGAGCCCGCGAAGTCGATGCCGGGCACCATGGGAAAGCTGCGCACCACCGGCGACTGGCCGGTGATGGCCAGACCGTCCTTGTAGTTGACGGTGGAGTAGTCCACGCGCACCGTCACGTCGCCGCTGGCGGGCAGTTGCGCCTCGTCCAGCTCGGTGAGGTCGCAGCGGTAACCCGACTCGGGTTTGGTGATGACGAGTGCCTTGAACATGGGATTTCCTATGGAGGGGGGTCGGAGGGACGGTTCGGATCGGTTTCGCGCCACAGGCGCACGGTGAGCCACCAGCCGATGAGCGAATTGGTGAGCGCAAACACGCTCACCACCAGGCGGATGCCCATGGGCGGATCGTTCAACTGCAAGAAACCGACCATGAAGCTCGAGAGCGCGTTGAAACCGAGCACGAGCCAGAACAGGCTGCGGCGCGGTTGCCAGAGACGGTGAAAGATGTGGGCAATGGAAGGCATCGCGTCATTGTGCAGGCGCGGTCTTGCTGGCCTCTTGCTCCTGCAGCAGGCGCCACATCACCTTGCCGCTGCCGCTTTTGGGCAGGGCCGGGACGAACTCCACCGTGCGCGGGCACTTGTAGACCGCCATGTGCTCCCGGCACCAGTCCAGGATGTCTTGCTCGCTGGTGGTGGCGCGGTGCGATTCGCGCAGCACCACCACGGCCTTCACGCTCTCGCCACGGTAGGTGTCGGTGGTGGCGATCACGCAGGCCTCGGCGATGGCCGGGTGCTTGAACATCAACACCTCCACCTCGGCCGGCCAGACCTTGAAGCCGCTGGCGTTGATCATGCGTTTGAGCCGGTCGGTGATGAAGAAGTAGCCATCCTCGTCGATGCGGCCGAGATCGCCCGAGCGGAAAAAACGCTTGCCCTCCACGGTGATGAAGGCGGCTTCGGTGGCCTCGGGGCGCTTCCAGTAACCGTCGAACACCTCGGGACCGTGAATGATGATTTCACCGGCCTCGCCCTGCGGCATGGCTTCGAGTGTGATCGGGTCCACCACCCGCGCCTCGGTGCTCAGGAAAGGAATGCCCAGGCACTGCTGCTTGGGATGGTCGGGCGGGTTGTTGTGTGAGGGCGCGGCGGTCTCGGTCAGGCCATAGCCTTCGGAGTAACGCAGACCGTACTGGTCGAGCAGGCGCTGCGCCACCGCCTGCGGCATGGCCGCGCCACCGCCGCCGACCAGCACCAGGCTGGACAGGTCGTACTGGTCGAAGCGGGGGCTGGCCAGCAGGTCGATGACCATGGTGGGGATGTTGGTCCAGTGCGTCACGCGCCAGCGCGAGATGAGTTGCCCGGCGAGGTCGCGATCCCAGCGCGGCATGACCACCAGGGTCGCGCCGTTGTACACACCGGCGTGCATGCCCGCCACCATGCCGGTGATGTGGAACATGGGCACCACCAGCAGGCCCACGTTCTCCGAGGTGCTGTTGGTCCACAGACCCACGCCCACCGCGTTGTGCATGAGGGTGCGGTGCGGGTGCATGCAGCCTTTGGGCAGGCCGGTGGTGCCGCTGGTGTAGGGCAGCACGGCGAGGTCGTCGGGGCCTCGGTTGTGCGCGGGCGCGGTGCCGCTGCAGGCCAGCGCGTCGGCCCAGTCGCTCACCGTGCCGCCGGGCAGCTCGGGCAAGGCGTGGTTCGTGTGCAACCAGTCGCTCCAGGCCGGCGGGACCTCGGCGGCGGGACCGTAAGCGTCGCTGTAGTGCGAGACCACCACGTGTCGCAACCGTTCGGACTGGGGCACCGCAGCGTTGGCCTTGAGCAGTTCACCGGCCAGATCGGCGGCGCTGATGGCCACGCGCGCATCGGGATCGGTGATGTAGTGCTGCAGCTCGTCGCTGCGGTTCATCGGGTTGACCGGCACCACCACCGCGTTGGCCCGCAGGATCGCAAAATGCGCCACCACCCACTGCGGGCAGTTCTGCATCAGCAGGATCACGCGGTCGCCGTCCTGCACGCCCTGCCCGCGCAGGTGCGCCGCCAACCGCTCGGCCTGGGCAAACAGTTCGCGGTAGGTGAGCACCTGGTCGAAGAACACCAGCGCGGGCTTGTCCGGGTAACGCAGCGCACTGACCGCCAGGTTGTGCCACAGCGAGGTGGCCGGCGGATCGATCCGGTGCGGCAGGCGCGTGGGCCAGAAGCGGTGGTGCGGCGCGGACGACCCGGTCGCCTGCGTGGTGCTGTTGCTCATGCGCTGTCTCCGTTGTTCTGTCTTCTGGCCGAAGGATACGGCTCACCCGCCGAGATGAAAACACGGCTTGTCGCGGGAGAGACCTCCACGCCACCGCGCAGTTGCACAAAAGCCATGTGTGATTTGCGTGGCTTTCGCGCGCAAACCCCGATCCGGGGTTAAAAAAGGACATCCCGCATTCCTTTCAACTCCAAGGAGAAAGAACCCATGACGAAAACAAGCTTGACACTGGCGGTCCTGGGGCTGGCGGCTGCGGCCAGCCTGCCCGCTCACGCAGGCAAGGACCTGGACGCGATCAAGAAGCGCGGGGAGCTGGTCTGTGGCGTCGGCACCGGCCTGGCCGGGTTTTCCGCCGCCGACAGCCAGGGCAAATGGAGCGGCATCGACGTGGACGTGTGCCGCTCGGTCGCCGCCGCGGTGCTCAACGACCCCAACAAGGTGCGCTATGTGCCGCTGAACGCCGCACAGCGCTTCACCGCCCTGCAATCGGGCGAGGTGGACCTGCTGCCGCGCAACACCACCTGGACGCTCACGCGCGACGCATCGCTGGGCCTGCATTTCACGGGCGTCAACTTCTACGACGGGCAGGGGTTCATGGTGCCCAAGGCCTTGAAGGTCAAGAGCGCGAAAGAGCTCAAGGGCGCCACCGTGTGTGTGCAGGCCGGCACCACCACCGAACTCAACCTGAGCGACTACTCCCGCGCCAACAACCTCAACCTGCGCCCCATCGTGTTCGCCGAGCTGGCCGCCACCAACGCGGCCTACTTCGCCGGGCGCTGCCAGGCTTACACCACCGACGCCTCGGGCCTGGCCTCGATCCGGTCCAAGGAAGCCGCCAAACCCGCCGATCACATGATCCTGCCCGAGCTGATCTCCAAGGAACCGCTCGGGCCGGCCGTGCGCCGTGGCGACGACGACTTCTTTGCCATCGTGAAATGGGTGGGCCATGCCCTGCTCGAAGCCGAAGAGCTGGGCATCACCGCCGCGAACGTGGACACCATGAAACGCGACAGCAAGAACCCCAATGTGCTGCGCCTGCTGGGCGGTGGCACCGAAGACACGGGCAAGCTGCTGGGCCTGGACAAGGACTGGGCGGTCCGTGCCATCAAGGCGGTGGGCAACTACGGCGAATCCTACGAACGCAACATCACCCCGATCGGTCTGCCGCGCGGCGTGAACGCGCTGTGGAACAAGGGCGGCCTGATGTACCCGATGCCGGTTCGCTGAACGCGTGGCACGGACAAGAGCCTCCTGGTCGTGGCGCAGCCGCGCCACGCGTGGCCTGGTGTACCAGGCGCTGGCCATCGTCCTGATCGGCCTGGGTGTGTGGTTCCTGGCGCACAACACGCAGGAGAACATGCGCATCCGCGGCATCCAGAGCGGTTTTGATTTTCTGCGCGCCTCGGCGGGTTTCGACATCGGCGAGACCCTCATCAGCTTCAGCCCCAGCGAGTCCTACGGCAAGGCGATCTGGGTCGGCGTGCTCAACACGCTGCGCGTGGCCCTCATCGGCATCGTGCTCACCACCGTGCTGGGCGTGCTGCTGGGCGTGGGCCGCTTTTCGCGCAACGCGCTGGTGCGCGGCCTGTGCTACAGCTACGTGGAGCTGTTTCGCAACGTGCCCATCCTGCTGCAGATGCTGATGTGGTACCTGTTGTTCGTCGAGGTCCTGCCAGCGCCCGGGGAGGCCTGGAACCTGGCCGACCTGTTTTATCTGAGCAAGGATGGTTTCGCATTCCCCCGCCCGCTGCAGGGCACGGGCTACCTCATGGTGCTGATCGGTCTGGTGGCGGGCGTGCTGCTGGCCTGGCTCTGGCGCCGATGGGCCTTGGGTGCATTCAAGAAAACGGGCCGCTTGCTCAAGCCCGGCTGGCCCATGCTGGGCATCGTTCTCGTTGGTGTGGTTGCCGGCTGGCTGGCCGGCGGCATGCCCACGCAATGGGCGATTCCCGAGGCCGGCCGCTTCATGATCGAAGGCGGTGGCCGCGTCTCGCCCGAGTTCATGGCCGTGCTGATCAGCCTGACCTTCTACACCGCGGCATTTGTGGCCGAGGTGGTGCGCGGCGGCATCCAGTCCGTGAGCCTGGGACAGAAGGAAGCATCTGCCGCGCTGGGTCTGGCCCCTCGCCAGACCATGAAGCTGGTGGTGCTGCCACAGGCGATGCGCGTGATCGTTCCACCGCTGACCAACCAGTACCTCAATCTCACCAAAAACTCATCGCTGGCGGTGGCGGTGGGTTACCCCGACGTGGTCTCGATCGCCAACACCACGCTCAACCAGAGCGGCCGAGCAGTGGAGTGCGTCGCCATCATCATGCTGGTCTACCTGACCACGTCGCTGTCCACGTCGTTGTTCATGAACGCGTACAACAAGCGCATGGCCATCCCGGAGCGCTGATCGATGACCCAGCACTTCGTGCCCATCGCTGCACGCCCTTCGCCCGTGCGCACCCGTGGGGCCGTGCCCTGGGTGCGCACCCACCTGTTCGGCGATCTGCGAAGCAGCATCACCTCGGTGTTCCTGCTGGGGCTGGCCATCTACCTCCTGCCCCGTCTCTACAGCTGGGGTCTGGGCAATGCCGTCTTCAGCGCCGACGCACAGGCCTGTCAGAACATGCGCGGTGTCGGGGCGTGCTGGGGCGTGGTGACCGAAAAGTACCGGCTCATCCTGCTCGGCCGGTTCCCCTTCGAGGAACACTGGCGCCCGGTGCTGGCCACCAGCATGATGCTGGCCGCACTGGTGGTGAGCTGCATCCGCGCGTTCTGGAAACCCTGGCTGGCGCTGGTGTGGATGTCGGTCCTGGCGGTGTTCTTCGTGCTCATGGGGGGCGGCGTGTTCGGACTGTCCCGCGTTCGAACCGACCTCTGGGGCGGCCTGCCGCTGACCGTGCTGCTGGCCACGGTGTCCATCTTTCTGGCGTTTCCCTTGTCGATTGCGGTGGCGCTGGGCCGGCGCAGCCACCTGCCGGCGATCCGCTCGGCCTGCATCGTCTACATCGAACTCGTCCGCGGCGTGCCGCTGATCTCGGTGCTGTTCATGGCGTCGTTCATGTTTCCGCTGTTCATGCCGCAGGGCGTGAGCATCGACGTGCTGGTGCGTGTCGTGGTGGGCATCACGCTGTTCGCGGCGGCCTACATGGCCGAGATCGTTCGCGGCGGGCTGCAGGCCATCCCGAGGGGGCAGCTGGAGGCGGCCGACACGCTGGGCCTGAGCTACTGGCAGACGCAGCGCAAGATCGTGCTGCCGCAGGCGCTGGCCATGGTCGTGCCCAGCATCATGAACAACTTCATCTCGATCTTCAAAGACACCTCGCTGGTGACCATCGTCTCGATGTACGAGCTCACCGGCGCACTCTCGCTGGCACTCAACTCCGACGTGAACTGGCGCCCGTTCAAGATCGAGGCCTACCTGTTCATCACGGTGATCTATTTTCTTTTCTGCTTCGCCATGTCCCGCTACAGCCTGTGGGTCGAGAAGCAACTCACTGCCAGCAAGGGGCGCTGAATGAACCCACCGACCGACCCCATCATCCGCTTCGATCAGGTCAACAAGTGGTTTGGCGATTTTCACGTGCTGCGCGACATCGACCTGGACGTGGCAACAGGCGAGCGCATCGTGATCTGCGGGCCGTCGGGCTCGGGCAAATCCACCCTGATCCGCTGCATCAACCGCCTTGAAGAACACCAGCAAGGCCGCCTCGTGGTGGGCGGCATCGAGCTCACCGACGACATCCAGGCCATCGACCAGGTGCGCAAGAACGTGGGCATGGTGTTCCAGCAGTTCAACCTGTTCCCCCACCTCACCGTGCTGGACAACCTCACGCTGTCTCCGATGTGGGTGGGCAAGGTGCCCAGGAAAGAAGCCGAGGACAGGGCGATGCAGCAGCTGCAGCGCGTGCGCATCGCCGAGCAGGCCCACAAGTTTCCGCTGCAGCTCTCCGGCGGCCAGCAACAGCGCGTGGCGATCGCGCGCGCACTGTGCCTCACGCCCAGGATCATGCTGTTCGACGAGCCCACGTCGGCGCTCGACCCGGAGATGATCAAGGAGGTGCTCGACGTGATGGTGGAGCTCGCCGACCAGGGCATCACCATGGTCTGCGTGACGCACGAGATGGGATTCGCCAAAGCCGTGGCCGACCGGGTGATCTTCATGGACCAGGGCCAGATCGTCGAGCAAAACTCACCCGGCGAATTCTTCAACCACCCGCAGAACGAACGCAGCCGGGACTTTCTCTCCAAGATCCTCGGCCATTGATTCATATGGCTTCTTTTCAACGCAAGGTTTTTGACTTGTGAGGGTCATGCGGCGCTGACACAATGCGCGGGTTTTCAAGGAGGCCCCATGTCCGCGCAACCCCCGTTCACCGTTCAACGCCTGTCGTGGCTGCGCTGGAGTTGCACCACCGCACTCGGTTTGTCGGTCTGGTGCGCCGGTGCTGCGCTGGCCTTTGATGCGCAAGGCCACCGCGGTGCGCGCGGTCTGGCGCCCGAGAACACGCTGGCCGGCATCGAGCAGGCCCTGGCCATCGGCGTGACGACGCTGGAGTTCGACGTGGTGCTCAGCGCCGAGGGTGTGCCGGTGGTCTCGCACGACACCACGCCCAACCCCGACATCACGCGCGACGCCAGCGGCCGGTGGCTGCAGGCGCGCGGCAAGCCCTTCAACCAGCTCAGCCTGGATGAAATCGCGAGTCTCGATGTGGGCCGCATCAACCCGTCCAGCCGCTACGCACGCGACTTCGCACACCAGGCCCCGGTGGACGGCGAACGCATCCCGACGCTGGCTTCCGTGTTCGAACGGGTCAAGCGGCTGGGGGCGGGCCATGTGCGTTTCAACATCGAACTCAAGACGCACCCCCGCCGCCCCGACGAGTCGCCCGAGTCCGAGGCGTTCGTGCGCGCCGTCGTGGCCGTCATCAACCACCAGGGCATGGCCTCGCGCACGACGCTGCAGAGCTTCGACTGGCGCGTGCTCAAGGCCAGCCAGACCCTGGCTCCGGGTGTGCCACTGTCGTTTCTTTCAGCCCAACTGGATCGCTTCAACACCCTGAGCGACGGGGACTGGACCGGCGGTCTGAAGCTGGCGGGTTTCGAAGACGCACCGGCCATGGTTGCAGCGGCGGGCGGCAAGCTCTGGTCGCCGCACTTCAACGACCTGAGCCAGGCCACGCTGGCGCGCGCGCGCGCCCTGAACCTGCGCGTGATCCCATGGACGGTGAACGAAGCCAGCGACATGGCCCGCCTCATCGACTGGGGCGTGGACGGCCTGATCACCGACTACCCGGACCGCCTGCGCACCGTGATGCAGCAACGCGGCATGGTGCTGCCACCGACCGTGGCCTCCCTCGCGGCCACCGCCGGGCCACTGTCCGCGCCCCGGGCGCAGCCTGTGCGCTTCGGTGTGGCACCCGACCTGCGCTGAAGCCGCCCGCCTCCGGTCGGCTGGCCTGTAAGCCCACGGCCCTGTGGCCGACGAACCGCCATTCCCCCACCTGGAGATGGCCATGCCCACCACCCTGCCCCGCTTCGTTGTCTGCGCCAGCACCCTGGCTGTGGTCGGTTCGGCGCTCGCCCAGACCTGCGAGGTTCGCTCCGGTCCCCAGCCACCGGCCGTGGTGGAGCTCTACACCTCCGAGGGCTGCAGCTCCTGCCCACCGGCGGACCGATGGCTCTCCACCCTCAAGTCGCCAGACAATGTGCTGGCGCTTTCGTTCCATGTGAACTACTGGAACCACCTGGGCTGGCGCGATCCGTTCGCCACCCGGGAGACCACCGCCCGCCAGTACCTGCTGAAGGAAGCGCTGGGCGCCAAGCATGTGTACACGCCACAGGTGGTCCTCAATGGCCGTGACCACCGGGGCTGGCACGGCCAACGGGCCGTCAACCTGAGCGGGTTGCCCGCTGCGACCGCGCCGGCCTTGCGGTTGAGCCGCCAGGGCGACGTGGTCACCGCGCAAGTGGCGGCAACGCCAGGGAGCGCACCGGCCGGTGAACTGGCTGGCTACTGGGCGGTGCTGCAAGATGGGCTGTTGAGCAAGGTCACGCGCGGTGAAAACGCGGGCGAAGACCTGCGCCACGACCACGTGGTCAGCCTGTACCAGCCGGTGCCGGCCTGGAAGGCCGCACAGGGTGGCGGTGCCCAACTCACGCTGCCCGCCCGCTCTGTTCAGCGGGTGGCCTTTGTGGTGACCGACCCCGGACTGACCAGGCCGTTGCAGGCGCTGGTGCTGCATTGCCCTGCGTGACGTGCCGGTATGGGACGGCGATGATGGAACCAAAACCCGTCTATCCGTATCATTCACCCCCATGCGCCATTGGTTCCTCGTCCTCATGATCGCCCTGCTGCCCCTGCGCGGCTGGGTGGGCGACGCCATGGCGGTGGACATGCTGTCCCAGCCGGCGCATGCCTCCATGGCAATGGGCACACACAGCGGGGATCACGGCGCAGACCACGGTGAGTCGCACGCCCAGTGCGCCTGCGACGAGCACGCCTCAGCGGCTCAAGACAGCGCAGATCACCAGCACAGTGCCTGCGATGTCTGCAACGTGCCCGCGCTGGCCATGCGACTGGCAGAGTTGCAGACACCCCCGCCCGGCCATGCCCAGCTCGCGGCGGTGGTCGAGCGTTTCGCCAGCAGCGAGGCCCAGCGGGGCATCAAGCCACCCATTTCCTGACTTCACACACCACAGGTGCGTCCGCAGCAGGCCCACGAGGGCACCGCGGCGGGCGCTGGTCCGTGATTTCAGGAGATTCCCATGATGGTTTTTCGGCGGTGGACACCGCCTTTGAAGAGCAGCCCCGGTCGCGCTGCGGCCTTGAGCATCGCGCTGGCGGCGGTTTGCTGGCCGGCACAGGCACAAACATCGAACGCGGTCCAGGCCGCCGATCCGGCGACCCCTGCAACAGCATCGGCCCCGCTGGTGCTGCCCCCCACCGGCTCGGTCGACGCGCTCGAGCGCCCGGCCGACATCGCCCGCGCACGCGAGATCTGGCAACGCGCCAACGAGCGCGTGGCCGAATTCCCGCGCGGCCACATCGACCTGCTGCGCTGGGAATCGAAGAACCCCGGCGAGGCAACCCCTGCGCCCACCGGCACCCAACCGGCACCGCTGGACCTGGCGCAAGCCCTGCGCCTCTCGCTGCGCCAGCGGCCCGAGCTGTTCACCCACGCCGACATGAACGCGCTGGAGGCCGGTGCCGTGCAGGTCGCCTACGCCCGGCACGTGCGCGATGTGCAGCGCGCCTGGGTCGACGCGGTGAGCGCACGCCAGAGCGCACGCCAGATGAGCGAGTTGTGGGAAGCCACCCGCACGGGCAGCGAACTGGGCCGGCGCATGGTGGTGGCGGGCAACTGGAGCCAGGCCAAACTCATGCGCGAGCAGCTCACCGAGGCCAGCGCGTGGCAGATGAACGTGAATGCGCAAGGCGAAGCCCTGTCCGCGCTGGAGCGCCTGGCGCAACTGCTCGGCCTGTGGGAAGCCAACGCGGTCGCGCAACTGGGCGAGCGCCTGCCCGCGAGCCTGCCCGCCGTGCCGACACGCCCGACCCCTGGCGCAGGCCTCACCGACGCCACGCTGGAAGCGGCGGTGCTGCGCGCCGATCCGCTGCTCGCGCTGCAACGCGTCGAAGCACAGCGCGAGCTCGGCGCGGTCGGTGCAGATCGCCGACAGGTGTGGACCGCAGCGGCCGAGGCCGCACTCTCGGCCATGCCCGACCCGACCACCACCGCCACCCCACCGCACATCGGCAACCTCTCGCTGCTGCGCGACCACCCGCTGGCGCGGGCCACCCGCGCCGAGGCTGGACTGCTGCGCGCAGCCGGTGAGCGCCGCTCCATGGCGCGTCAGGCCTGGGCGCAACTCCAGTTGCGTCATGCCAGCGCCCAGCACGCGCAAGCCGTGGTGGCTCAGCTGCAGGCCGCGCTGGAGCAGGAAACCCTGCTGCGCTACAACGGCATGCTGCAAAGCAGCTGGGAGCTGCTGGCCAGCGCGCGCGAACGCATGCAGTCGCTCGACACCGCCGTGCAGGCGCGCCGCGACTACTGGCGCGCGCAAGCCGACTGGCAAGCCCTGCTGGCCGGCGCCGAGTACGCCGGCCCCGACACCTCTTCAACCGCCGGCGCCAGCGCCGCCCAAGCCCCGGCAGGACACTGACATGAACAAAACGATGAACCGCAGAAACTGGCTCACCGGCGCTGCCGTGGGCGCTGTGGCCGCCAGCAGCGTGAGCCGCGTGGCACTGGCCGCCATTCCCGAACCGGTGCAGCAAACCTCGGCCGACACCGCACCGCCCTGGACACCGCCCGGTGTCACCGGCGCGGGCCGCCCCTACAACCCGGTGGTCACGCTCAACGGCTGGACCGCACCCTGGCGCATGAACGCCGGGGTGAAGGAGTTCCACCTCGTGGCCGAACCGGTGGTGCGCGAAATGGCGCCGGGCTTCATGGTCAACATGTGGGGCTACAACGGCCAGAGCCCGGGCCCGACCATCGAGGTGGTCGAGGGCGATCGGGTGCGCATTTACGTGACCAACCGCTTGCCCGAGCACACCACCATCCACTGGCATGGCCAGCGCCTGCCCAACGGCATGGACGGCGTGGGCGGCCTGAACCAGCCGCAGATTCCGGTGGGCAAGACCTTCGTCTACGAGTTCACGGCGCGCCGCCCCGGCACCTTCATGTACCACCCGCACGCCGACGAAATGACGCAGATGGCCATGGGCATGATGGGCTTCTGGGTCACGCACCCGAAGGCGAAGCACCCGCTGATTGAAGACGTGCAGCGCGACTACTGCTTCCTGCTCAACGCCTTCGACGTGGAGCCCGGCAGCATGACGCCGCAGGTCAACACCATGCTCGACCAGAACATCTGGAGCTGGAACAGCCGCGTGTTCCCCGGCATCACGCCGCTGGTGGCGCGGCTGGGCGAGCGGGTGCGCGTGCGCGTGGGCAACCTCACCATGACCAACCACCCGATCCACATCCACGGCATCGAGTTTGAAGTGAGCGGCACCGACGGCGGTCCCACGCCCAAAGGCTCGCGCTGGCCGGAGGTGACGACCGACGTGGCCGTGGGCCAGATGCGCCAGCTCGAATTCATCGCCGACGAACCGGGCGACTGGGCCATGCACTGCCACAAGAGTCACCACACCATGGGGGCCATGGGCCACGGCGTGCCCACCATGATCGGCGTGGACCACCGGGGCCTGGTCAAGCCGCTGCAGCGCGCCGTGCCCGACTACATGGTGATGGGCGAGCGCGGCATGGCCGACATGGGCGAGATGCAGATGGAGCTGCCCGCCAACACCTTCCCCATGATGACCGGCACCGGCCCCTACGGCCCCATCGAGATGGGCGGCATGTTCACCACGCTGAAGGTGCGCGCCGACCAGAAGGCGGGCGACTACACCGACCCCGGTGTCTACAAGATGCCCCCGGGCACGCAGGCGCGGCTGGTGGACACCGGCGCAGCACCCACCGCCACCCGACCGGCCGCGCCCACCGCGACAACCCCACCCGCGGCCACCGTGCGCAAGCCCGCGGGCGGCCACGGCAACCACTGAACCCCCTTCGGAGAACACGCATGACCTTTAAGACAAGACGCTCCCTGCTCGCCCTGCCTTGGCTGCTGGCCTGGCCGCGCGCCTTCGCCCATGGCGAACAACACGGCAAGACCGCCGGCCCGGTGGTGAAAGAGCAGAAACCGTGGGGCATCGCCGGCGAACCGGCCCGCGTCCGCCGCACGGTCGACATCCGCATGAGCGACGACATGAAGATGAGCCCGAACCACATCGACGTGCGCGAGGGCGACACGCTGCGCATCCGCGCCATCAACGTGGGTCGGGTGCTGCACGAGATCGTGATCGGCACCGGCGACGAGCTCAAGGCCCACGCCGAGATGATGAAGAAGTTTCCCAACATGGAGCATGAAGAGCCCTACATGGCGCACGTGCCGGCCGGCCAACGCGGCGACATCGTCTGGACCTTCAACCGCCCGGGCGACTTCGAATTCGCCTGCCTGATCGCCGGCCATTTTGAGGCCGGCATGCGCGGCACCATCCGCGTCGCCCCCAAAGCTTGATTCCACTGGAGACCACCATGCAACGACGTTCCCTCATCAGCGCAGCCGCCGCCTTTGCCGCCGCTGCAACCCTGCCCGCCTGGGCACAAACGCCCGCCGCCCTGCCGGTGCTGCAGGTCTGGAAGGACCCCAACTGCGGCTGCTGCCAGGACTGGGTGAAGTACCTGCAGGCCGACGGCTTTCAGGTTCAGGTGTTCGACACCGGCAACGCGGCGGTGCGCAAGCGCCTCGGTCTGCCCGACCAATTCGGCTCCTGCCACACCGGCCTGATCGGTGGCTATGTGATCGAAGGCCATGTGAACGCGCGCGAGATCCGCCGCTTGCTGACTGAGAAACCCAAGGCCATCGGTCTGGCCGTGCCGGGCATGCCGGTGGGCAGCCCCGGCATGGACGGCCCGGTGTACGGCGAGCGCCGCGACGCCTACGACGTGGTGCTGGTGCAGCCGGACGGCACCGGCCGGGTGTACCAGCACTACGCCGGCAACACGGCGGGCTTCAAGCGCACCGGCACCGCCGCAGAGGCGCCGCCCATGGCCGAGGGCGAGGTGCGCAAGGTGGACACCGCCGCCGGCAAGATCTCGCTCAAACACGGCGAGATCAAAAACCTGGACATGCCGCCCATGACCATGGTGTTTCAGGTGAGCGACCCGGCCCTGCTGGGCAAGGTGAAGGCCGGCGACAAGGTGCGCTTCACCGCCGTGCAGGTCAACGGCGCCTACACCGTGACGAGCATCGAAGCGGCACCCTGAGAAGCCGCCGCGAAGGCACGCGGAAACAGGTGGTTGCAAGGGGCCGTGCTAAGGTTCCGCCATGCCCCAAACCCTGCGCTACACGCTCATCTCGCTGCGCGAGATGGTCATGTCATTCGGCCCCTTCGCCCTGCTCACCGTGGCCCTGCTGGGCCTGGCCTACTGGTGGCTCGACCCCAACCCGCCCAAGAAGGTGGTGCTGGCCACCGGCCCCGACCAGAGCGCCTACGCCGAGTTCGGCAAGCGCTACGCCGAGGCGCTCAAGCGCGACGGCATCACCGTCGAACTGTTGTCGTCCGAAGGCTCGTCGGCCAACCTGGAGCTGCTGCGCACCGGCCGGGCCGATCTCGGTTTTGTACAAGGCGGCACCGCCGACATCGGCTACGACGAAGACGAGACCATCACCTCGCTGGGCAGCCTCTTCGTGGAGCCGCTGTGGCTGTTCTACCGCGAAGACTCGGCCAGGCGCCTACGCAAGTCACCCACGGTCGGCAACCTCTCGGAACTCAACGGCTGGCACGTCAACGTGGGCACCGCAGGCAGCGGCGTGCCGCGCCTGTTTTCCACCCTGCTTGATGTCAACCGGGTGGATCCGAAACAACTGCGCCTGAGCGAACTCGAGCAGACCCCGGCAACGGTGGCTTTTCTCGCCGGTGAGCTCGACGCCGTGGTGTTCGCCTCCGCCCCCGAGTCGCTGATGGTGCAGATGCTGCTGCAGACGCCGGGCGTGAAGCTGCTGGACTTTGCCCAGAGCGAGGCGTATTCCAGGCGTTTTGGTTACCTCACGCCGGTGGTGATGCCACAGGGCGTGGTGGACCTGGCCCGCAACATCCCGGCCCGCGACGTGCGGCTGGTCGCGTCCACCACCAGCCTGCTGGCGCACAGCGACACCCACCCCGCCATCCTGCAGCTGTTCGCGCAAACAGCCACCGGCCTGCACGGGGGGTCGGGCTGGTTCAGCAAGGCACGCGAATACCCCAGCCTGGAACACAGCGAAGTTCCGATCTCGCCGGAGGCCTCCCGCGCCATCCAGAGCGGCGCGCCCTTCCTGCAGCGCTACCTGCCGTTCTGGCTGGCCAACCTGATCGAGCGCATGTGGCTGGCGATGGGCCTGATCCTGGCGCTGGCGCTGCCGCTCTCGCGCATCGTGCCCCCGCTCTACACCTTCCGCATCCGCAAGCGGGTGTTCCGCTGGTACGCCGAACTGCGCGACGTGGAACAGCGTTTCGAAGCCGACGCCGGCCAAGCCGCCGACCTGGTCGAACAGCTCGACGCCATGGAATCGAAGGTGGAGAAGGTGGTGGTGCCGTTGTCGTACACCGACGAGCTCTACGCACTGCGCAACAACATCCACCTGGTGAGGAAGAAGCTGCTGAGGAAGGTTTGACGTCTTGACGTCGGGCGCGCAGCGGTGGAGCGTGGGGTCTCAGATGCCAGACGCCTTGATGCTGTTCAGCCAGGCTTGTCTCGTCACTTCGTCGAGTGCTTCATTGACCACGCCGTGGTCCGCCACCACCCGCAGCTTGTCCTGCTCGATCAAACGGTCCAGGCCCCGGCGGGTCATGGACAGCGAACGGCCATGCGGGCCGGCGAAAAGGAACAGCGTGCCGTGCGGGCTGGCCCAGCTGATCTGACAACGAACGGCCTGACCGTCCTGCCACATGTCCACCCAGGTGCCGACACTGAGCTGGGACGGCGGCTGCGCCACCAGCTCCGCCTTGAGGTCGACCCAGTCGCGCTGCAGGGGTTGGGTGTCGACAAACGATGGCTGGGTGTCCGGCTGAGACTCGAGCGCAATGTCGTCCAGAAAACCCGTGTCGCGCGCTTCGGCGGGCTGCATCCACGGCTCCAGCTCGATGTCGCCCTGCTGGCTGGGCGGTGAATCTTGAGGCAACTCGGCGCGCTGGGTCTTGTAGGCGGCTTCGTGCAGACCCATCAAGGCCTGGAAGAAAGCTTCCGCCTGTTCTCTCGGGTAGTCGATCGAGTCCAGCCCCTCGCGCAAGGTGCGCAAGACGCCGGGAATGATTTTCACCAGGCGCGGGCGGTTCAGGCTGGCCAGCGCCAGCTGGCTCGACCAGAGCAGGTCCGGCAGGATGTCGGTGTAACGCATCGCCGGCATCTCCGAGGTGCTCAGTCCGGTGGCGTTGGCCAGTTCCAGACGCGCCTGCGCCACCACCTGCGCCCAGGGGCCGGTGAGAAAGCGCCGCACCACGCCGGGCGATCGGGAGAAATCGTTGCGGGAGCGGAATTCGGCGGCCACCCGTTCGGCCAGCAGGTTGCGCTGCTCCACCCGCACCAGGGTCTTCACGGCCAGGCCGCGCGCCTGCACCTGCTCGGGCGCCATGGCCTCGGTCTGGGAGCGGTTGAAGTGCTGCAGCAGGCCTGGGAAACGATCGGCGAGGTCGGGCCCGGGTTTCTGCAGGGTGTCGATGATGTTGCGCACCTGGCGCGAGAACGCTGCGTAGCCCCGGTCCTGCTCGTTGGTGTAGGCCAGGCTGTGTTCGGTGATGGCGTCCAGGAGGCGGCGCGCCGGGTTCTGCCGGTCGGCGAAAAAGCGGGGCTCGGTGCGCGCCACTTGCAGCAGCGCAGGCTTCATGTCCTGCAGCATTTCGCGCACCGGTCGAAGCAAACGTTCGTCGGCCGCGATCTGCTTGAGCATGAGCGAGACCACCTCGCTGGCCAGGGTGCGCACCATGGCGTTGCCGGTGCCCGCCGTGCCCGGCTCTCGCTGCGCATCGGCGCCCGGCTGCTCCAGGTTGCCCACCAGCAACTGGTGAAGGTGGTCGAGCGTGAGCAGCGCATCGGCGCCCAGACCGGTCTCCTCGGGTGCGCCACCGGTCCGCCGGCCCGGGCCGGCATCGGATGTGGCACGGGCGTGGGGCGCCTGGATCACGTTGTAACCAGCCGCCGCCACACCCATGCGCTCCAGCAGGGCGCTGAGGTGGGTGTAGAGCGCTTGAAGTTCGTTGCCCAGTGAAATGGCACCGGTCTGCATCCACCGCGAGCGCACGGCAGGAGCCACGTTCAGCCCCTTGAGGGACTTGGTCAGGGCAGCCACCACCACGTCGGCACGCAACGGGTTGGCGTCGGCGTTGACGCTGTGCATGCCCTGAGCGGTGCACAGGCGGGCGGTGAGCTCGACGATCTCGTGGTCCACCGTCATGTTGACGATCTGCTGCACGCGGGCGAGCTCGACCGTCTCCTGCACCTGGTCATCACCCATGAGCTCCAGTTCGTCAAAGCTCACCGACTGCGCCCGACGCGGCTGCGCATCGGAGCCGGGCAAGGCGTTGCCCACCGAGTCGCCAAGCGCGGCCAGAAACCGGGTGGCGATCAGGTCGCGGTGGGATTCGAGGGCGGTTCGCGCCTCGACAAACACCTGCTTGTCGCCCAGTTGCCGGGCCGACAGCTCTTTCTCCTTGAGGTCGCCATGCAACCTGTCCAGCCAGCGGGGCACCCACTCGCGTGTTTGCGCGAGCGCCTCCTTGAGGCAGGCGTCAAAGGCCTGGAGATGGGCATCCATGCGGGCGGGTTCCTTCGGTAAAGCGTCCAAGGTTGATCGGTTGGACCATTGTGACCACCCCTCCCCCCCCACACAACCGGAAAAAGAAACCGGATGTCCCGGCTGTTCAGGCTTTAGACATGAGGGCGCGCCACCCATCGGCACCCAGATCGCGCAAGGTCTGCAGGTTGCGTTCGACGATCGCGTCGGCATCACCACCCTCGGTGGCCACCGCGCGCTCCACGCTGTCTTCGCGCAGCAGGTGCAGTGTGGGGAACGGCGCGCGGTTGGTGCAGTTGGTCACATCGTCGGGCTCGGTGCCCTCGAACTGGAACAACGGGTGAAACGGTGCCACCTGGATCACACCGTCGAGCTCGTGCTCGGCCACCACGTCGTCCACCACATTCAGGAAGTCGTTGAAGTCCTCGAAGTCGGGAAACAGCGTGGCGTGCACCAGCAGCGTGGTGTCGATCTCATCGGCCGGCGTGTTCACCAGCAGCGCGAGTTCGCGGTCGAGGTCGTCCAGAAACGCATCCAGATGGCGCGCCTGGCTCACCACGATGCGCACCTGGTTCTTCGCATACACCGCCCGCGCAAACGGACACAGGTTCAGACCGATGACGGCCTTCTCCAGCCAGTGGCGCGTGGCGGCTTCGACGTCCTGCATCACTTCAACGCTTTGAAGCGCATGCGCTTGGGCTTGGCGCCCTCTTCACCCAGACGCTTCTTCTTGTCGGCTTCGTACTCCTGGTAGTTGCCGTTGAAGAACACCCACTGGCTGTCGCCCTCGGCGGCCAGGATGTGGGTGGCGATGCGGTCGAGGAACCAGCGATCGTGGCTGATGACCAGCGCACAGCCGGCGAATTCGAGCAGCGCGTCTTCCAGCGCGCGCAGGGTTTCCACGTCCAGGTCGTTCGAGGGTTCGTCCAGCAGCAACACGTTGCCGCCTTCGGCCAGGGTCTTGGCCAGGTGCAGGCGACCGCGTTCACCGCCGGAGAGGCTGCCCACGCGCTTTTGCTGGTCGCCACCGGAGAAGTTGAAACGGCCGCAGTAGGCGCGGCTGGGCATCTGGAACTTGCCCACGGTGATCATGTCCAGACCGCCGGAGATGTCTTCCCACACGGTCTTCTCGCCGGCCAGGCCATCGCGGCTCTGGTCCACCACGGCCATGCGCACGGTCTGGCCGATCTTCACTTCGCCGCTGTCGGGTTGTTCCTTGCCGGAGATCAGCTTGAACAGCGTGGACTTGCCCGCGCCGTTGGGGCCAATGATGCCGACGATGGCACCCGCTGGAATCTGGAAGCTCAGGTTGTCGATGAGCAAGCGATCGCCGAACGATTTGCTGACGTTCTTGAACTCGAACACCTCGTTGCCCAGGCGCTCGGCCACGGGAATGAAGATCTCGTTGGTCTCGTTGCGCTTCTGGTAGTCGACATCGCTGAGCTCTTCAAAGCGCGCCAGACGCGCCTTGCTCTTGGCCTGGCGGCCCTTGGGGTTCTGGCGCACCCACTCCAGCTCTTTCTTCATGGCCTTGGTGCGCGCGTCTTCGGTGCGCTGCTCCTGCTCCAGTCGGGCTTCCTTCTGCTCCAGCCAGGTGGAGTAGTTGCCCTTGTAGGGGATGCCGTGGCCGCGGTCGAGTTCGAGAATCCACTCGGCCGCGTTGTCCAGGAAATAGCGGTCGTGGGTGATGGCCACCACGGTGCCCGGGAAGCGCTTCAAGAACTGCTCCAGCCAGTCCACCGACTCGGCGTCCAGGTGGTTGGTGGGTTCGTCGAGCAACAGCATGTCGGGCTTGGACAACAACATGCAGCACAGCGCCACGCGGCGCTTTTCACCACCGGAGAGCACGCCCACCTTGGCGTCCCATGGGGGCAGGCGCAGCGCGTCGGCCGCGATTTCGAGCTGGTGCTCACCGTCGGTGCCCGAGGTGGAGATGACGGCTTCGAGCTGGGCCTGTTCGGCGGCCAGCGCGTCAAAGTCGGCGTCTTCCTCGGCGTAGGCGGCGTACACCTCTTCCAGGCGCTTCTGCGCGGCGCGCACGCCGCTCATGCTGTTCTCCACCGCTTCGCGCACGCTTTGCTCGGGGTCGAGCTGTGGCTCCTGCGGCAAATACCCGATGCGGATGCCCGGCATGGGAATGGCTTCGCCTTCGATTTCCTTGTCGATGCCGGCCATGATCTTCAGCAGCGTGGACTTGCCCGAACCGTTGGTGCCGAGCACGCCGATCTTGGCGCCGGGGAAGAAGGAGAGCGAAATGTCCTTGAGGATCTGACGCTTGGGCGGCACGATTTTGCCGACCTTGTTCATGGAAAAGACGTATTGAGCCATTGCTGTGTGCCTGAAGAATCTGCAGCCAGGACGGCCGCGCAACCCCGGATTATCCCAGCATGCGACAATACGGCTCGTTGGGCACTTCAGTTGGCTCAACACCAGCCCTTCGCTGGGGTGCTCGCCAACCACGGTGGCACCAAACCCCTGAATCCATCTGCCCCAGACTGGCCGGGTGCCGCTTCCAACACCGGAGCGACTCACGGAGTGGCCGATGCCCCCAGCGCCCTGGACGGGCGCCTCCAAAAAAATGACCTTTGACGATCTGAAACTGGCCCCGGCCATCGTGCAAGCCGTGCGTGAGCATGGCTACGAAACCCCCACCCCCATCCAGGCCGAGGCGATTCCCGCCGTGCTGGCCGGGCGCGACCTGCTCGGTGGCGCCCAGACGGGCACCGGCAAGACCGCTGCCTTCACCCTGCCCCTGCTGCAACGCCTCGCCGACGGCGAACGCGCCAAGAACCGCTTCGGCGGCGTGGCCATCCGCGCCCTGGTGCTCACCCCCACCCGCGAGCTCGCGGCGCAAGTGGAAGAGTCGGTGCGCACCTACGGCAAGCACCTGACGCTCACCTCCACCGTCGTCTTTGGCGGCGTGGGCATGAACCCGCAGATCAACGCCATGAAGCGCGGCGTCGACGTGCTGGTGGCCACCCCCGGCCGCCTGCTGGACCTGCAGCAGCAAGGTTTCCTCGACCTCTCCGGCGTGCAGATGCTGGTGCTGGACGAAGCCGACCGCATGCTCGACATGGGCTTCATCCACGACGTGAAGAAGATCCTGGCGCTGGTGCCGAAAGAAAAGCAGAGCCTGCTGTTCTCCGCCACCTTCAGCGACGAGATCCGCGACCTCGCGAGCAACCTGCTCAAGGACCCGCTGCACATCCAGGTGACCCCGCGCAACACCACGGTGCAGCGCATCACCCAGGTGATCCACCCGGTGGGCCGTGGCAAGAAAAAAGCCCTGCTGGTGCACATCATCAACCAGCACAACTGGAGCCAGGTGCTGGTGTTCACCCGCACCAAGTTCGGCGCCAACAACGTGGCCGAATTCCTCACGAAAAACGGCATCCAGGCCATGGCCTTGCACGGCAACAAGAGCCAGGGTGCCCGCACACAGGCGCTGGCCGGCTTCAAGAGCGGCGACATTCGCGCCCTGGTGGCCACCGACATCGCGGCACGCGGCATCGACATCGATGAGCTGCCGCACGTGGTGAACTACGAAATCCCGAACGTCAGCGAAGACTACGTGCACCGCATCGGCCGCACGGGTCGCGCGGGCAACGATGGCGCTGCGGTGAACCTCGTGAGCCTGGACGAAGAAGGTTTCATGATGGAGATCGAGCGCTTCACCAAGCAGCGCATCCCCGTGCAGATGTTCCCCGAGTTCATGCCCGAGCCGGGTGAGAAGGCCGAGCCCATCGCCATGGGCCGCCAGACCATCTGGGGCGGTGCCGGCAAGCCGCCGAGCCGCGACGTGATGGCCGCGGCCGCCAAGGCCGCGCGCACGGAAATGATGCAGCGCGTGCGCGAGAAAAAAGCCGGTGAGCCCCAGCAGGCCCGCGGCAACGGTGGCGGTGGCCAGCGCCAGCGCCCGGCCGGTGACGGCGCCCAGATCGACGGCCCACGCGGTGAAGGCCGCCGTGGCGGCGGTGGCAACGGTGGTGGTCAACGTGCCAACGGTGGTGGCGGCAACGGCCAACCACGCAGCAACAACGGCCCACGCAACGGTGGTGGCCAGGGTCCACGCCCACCGCGCCAACAAGCCGATCGCGGCGACCGCATGGATCGCGCACCGCGCGAAGACCGTGGCCCGCGTGAAGACCGCGAACCCGGCGCCGAGCGCCAGCCCGGCCCGAACGCCCACCTGGGCAGCCTGCGCATCAAGGAACCGCGCCCACGCGCCGCCAACCCGGGCGGTCAGCCCGATCCGCTGCGCACCAGCATCGACGCCATGCGCACCGGCAACCGCGGTGGCAAGGGCGGCGGTGGTGGTGGCGGCGGCCGGGGTGGCCCACGCGGCGGCGGTGGTGGTGGTGGTGGTGGCGGCAATGCCGACCCATTGCGCACCAACTACGGCCGGATCCGCTGAACGGATCGCTGAACTACAGTGCGGTCATGCCCAACGACCGCACGCTCCCCACACCCGACGCCCCGTCTGCCTTCATCGGCAACGGGGCGTCGCCACGTTGGGCCACCCTCATGGTGGCCACCTGCAACGTGCTCAACCTGGCACAACCGGGACGCCATTTCTACGATGGCCAGGACCCCTACAGCCAGACCGAATTCGATCGCAAGGTGGACTGGCTGGGCAACCGGTTCAAGGCGCTCAACGCCGACGTGATCGCGGTGCAGGAGGTGTGGGACGAGCTGGCCCTGCGCGCGGCCGTGGCGCGCAGCGGCCTGCAGTACAGCTCGGTGGTGGTGCCGGGTGCCGAGAACGGGCCCGGACAAGTTGGTGCCCAAGGCACGCCGCGCGTGGGCATCGTCACGCGCCTGAAACTGGAATCGGTCGAGTCCATCGTCGACTTCCCTGCCGCTGCGGTGGTGCAGGTGCCCGGCCTGGGTGCCCACACCCGGTTCGAGCGCCCGCCGCTGGTGGCCACACTGCGCATGAAGCACGGCCAGCCGGTGTGCGTGATCACCGCGCACCTCAAGAGCAAACGCCCCAAGTACCTGGAAGACGCCAGCGGCAAGACCACGGAAGACACCGACGACCCGGCCGTGCAGGCACTGGGCTCCCTGCGCTCGCTCGTCATGCGGGCCGCCGAAGCGCTGGCGCTGCGGCTGAAGGTGGTGGAGTTGCTGCACCGCACGCGCCTGCCGCTGGTGCTCATGGGCGACCTCAACGACAGCCCGCACAGCGTGACCACCCAGCTGATTGCGGCCACCTCGCAGGTGGCCTATGACAAAGGCGCACGCGACAACGCGCTGTTCAGCGCCTGGGATGTGCAGGGTGAAGCCGCGCTGCGCCGCGACGTGGCCTATTCCCACATCCACCAGGGCTACCCCGAGGTGCTCGACCAGGTGCTGGTGAGCGAAGAATTCGTGGCCAGCAGCCGTGGCGCCATCGGTGATGTCCGCCGCGTGGATGTGTTCAACGACCACCTCTTCGAAGGCCGGGACCGCGGCCGCAGCGACCACGGCTTTGTGCGCGCCTTGCTCCGGCTGCGCCTGCCCGATGGGGTGTGAGCTTCAGACCTTCACGAAAGCGGTCACCAGCGGCTCGTCGCCCACCTGCCGGCTCCAGTGCCCGTGCACGCGTGCGTCAAATGTGGCGCCCGCCGGCAAGGTGTCGGCCGAATAGAAGTGCTCGCCCGGGCCAAAGGTCCGCGAACTGCCGTCCTGCAACCCGATCTCCATCTGGCCACTCAGCACAAACAGCCACTGCGGCGAGCCGGTGCAATGGAACTCGCTGCGAAAGCCCACCGGGCTCTGGCGCAACTGCAAGCCGTTCGCGGGCAACACCGGCGACAAACGCGCTGCGGGCGTGCCCTCGGTGAGGACGATGGCCTCCTCGCGGAAGCGGGCACGACCGTCACTGTCGGTGAACAATTCGACTTTGTAAAAGGGGTGCATGTGAGGCTCCTGACAGCGAGCCCGGTTGTACCAGACAACGCCAGCACCACAGCACAACGCCCGGCTCCCTGTGAGGGAAGCCGGGCGTTGCCGTTCTCAGCCCGCCAGCGGCAGGATCAGTTGGTCACGGCCGCTTTGGACGAAGCCGCACCGGCACGCACATCACCAACGGGGTTCACCGCTTGCACGGTGCCACGGGTGGGGTAACGGCCCGGGTAGATCTCGTTGTACTTGGCGCCGGTTTCGCTGTTGGCGATCAGGTCGCCCGTGCGGCGGGCCTCGGCCAGTTCGGCCAGCACCTGGGCGCGGGTCTTGCCCTGTGCCACGTCGGCGGCAGGGTAGCTGCGGGGATCGATGTCACGGTAGGTTTCGCCGGTTTCGCTGTTGGCGATCAGGGTGCCGTTGGCACGTGCATCGCGCAGCTCCTGCAACACGTCTTCGCGGGTCTTGCCCACCACGACGGCCTTTTCAGCGGCCTTTTCAGCGGTCTTTTGTGCTGCTGGGCGCGCTGTCATGGGGTAGGCACGCAGGCCCTGGTCGCCGTCGACGAGCACGGTGCCGTTGCGCTGCGCTTCGACGAGCTCGGCGCGAACCTGTTCGCGGGTTTTGGCCACGGACGGGTCGGCTGCCAGGGCGTGGCCTGCAGCGAGGGTGGAGAGGGCGATGGCAACAACAGACAGACGGTTTTTCATGACAGTTTCCTTGAGGAGGGTTGAACATGCCGGTCGGTCCGTTGTGCGGTCTGGCCGGCTTCGATGCCTCTGCGGAGGGTTTGCATGCATCGATGGGTTGAACTGTAAAGTTTCTGATCCCGAAGAAAAACAGCGTATTCATCGTTGCTGTGTTTCTATTTCCGCAATAATGACGTCTTTAACCCCTGGGTAAACCCTCTCAAGGAGCCTCTTCATGGACCGCCTGGCCTCGATGCGTGTTTTTCAGAAAGTGATCGACGAGGGGGGTTTTGCAGCGGCCGGACGCGCCATGGACATGTCGCCCGCGGTGGTGACCCGGCTCGTCGCCGACCTCGAGGACCACCTGGGCACACGGCTGCTGCACCGCACAACCCGCCGCGTCTCGCTCACCGACGCGGGGGAGGGGTACCTGGAGCGGGTGCGCGTGATCCTGCAAGACCTCGACGAAGCCCATGACCTGGTGAGTTCGCAGACCAGCGAGCTCGCGGGTGTCTTGCGCCTGTTGGCCCCGCCGGTGCTGGCCACACACGTGCTCGCCCCGCTGGTCAGCGGCTTCCGGCAGGCGTACCCGAAGATCCTGCTCGACATTGAGGTGGAGTCGCACCGTGAGCCTCCCATCGAAGACTACGACATCACCCTGATGGGCACCCGGGCCTCGTTCGATGCCAACGTGATCGCGCGCAAGGTGCTCTCCAGCGTCACGGTGCTGCTGGCCTCGCCCGAGTACCTGCGTCGCAGGGGCACGCCCGTGCGGCCCGAGGAGCTGGCGCGGCACGACTGCCTGCGCTTCAAACCCGCGGCAGGTCGCACCCGGGGTTGGCGACTGCTGCACGAAACCGATGACACGCGCTTTGTGGACATCGAGGTGCAACCCGTGCTGTGGGCCAACCACACCGACACGCTGATGCACGCTGCGCTGGACGGAGCAGGCATCACCGCCACCACCATCGAACTCGCCGCCCCACTGATCCAGAACGGCGATCTGGTGCGGGTGCTCAACCCCTGGATCACCGACCGCCTCACCATGTACGCCGCGCTGCCCAGCCGCAAGTTCATGCCCCGGCGCACCGAGGTGTTCCTCGACTACCTCATCACCCAGACCCGCACCCGTGTGGACAGCGCAATGGCCACCTGCAGCAGCTGATGACGCGGGCGACCTCCACCCCTACCATGACCGCATGAACACACCCATCGCCCCCTCGACCGTTCACTTCGGCCACCAGGGCCGTGTCGTCATCGTCACCGGCGGTGCACAGGGCATTGGCGAAGCCTGCGTGCGCCGCTTCGCGCGGGAGGGCGCGCGGCTGGTGATCGCCGACGTGGCCAACGCCCCCGGCGGCGCGCTCGCGCGCGAACTCGACGCCACCTACATGCACTGCGACGTGGGCGACAAGCTCGACGTGGACGCGGTGGTCGCGAAGACCGTGGCCGCGCACGGACGCATCGACGTGCTCGTGAACAACGCCGGCATTTTCAAGGCGGCCGACTTTCTCGAAGTGACCGAGGACGACTTCGACGAGGTGCTGCGCGTGAACCTCAAAGGTTCCTTCCTCATGGGGCAGGCGGTGGCGCGCGTGATGGCCAGGCAGCGCGATGGCGCCATCGTCAACATGAGTTCGGTCAACGGCGTGCTCGCCATCCCCAGCATCGCCAGCTACAACGTGAGCAAGGGCGGCATCAACCAGCTCACCCGTGTGATGGCGCTGGCCTTGGCCGAGCACGGCATCCGCGTGAACGCGGTGGCGCCGGGCACCATTGCCACCGAACTCGCCGCCCGGGCCGTGCTCACGAGCGACGAGGCCCGGAACAAGATCCTCAGCCGCACGCCCATGCGGCGCCTGGGCGAGCCCGACGAGATCGCCGACGTGGTGGCCTGGCTGGCCAGCGACGCCGCGAGCTACGTCACGGGCGAAATCGTGACGGTGGACGGCGGGCGCATGACGCTCAACTACACCGTGCCGCTGTAGGCACATCGATTCGTAAGCACACCAACAAATTGGCGCATGAAGGGAACTCTGCGCTGCGCATGCACCTCCATCCGGGCTGTCCAGCGCCACTGCACACGCAGCGCGCGCGGAATCCGTCCGCATGATGCGGCTGTTTTCGAGAAGCCGACACCTTGCTGAAACAACGCCCTGCCTGGATCCTGGCCGCCTCGCTGCTGACCTGCGGTCCCACCTTTGCCCAGACACCCACCCCGGCGCCACCGCCCGTCATCGTGGCCGCCAGCACGCAGGCCAACGACGACACCGGTCTGGCGGTGCTGGGGAATGGATCGGCGCGGCAGTCGGTGGTGATCTTTCCGGCCGTTGCCGGCGAAGTGGCACAAGTCAACTTCCGCCCCGGGCAATCGGTGCGCGCGGGGCAGGTGCTGCTGCGCCTGGTGGACCGGGCCGAACGGCTGGCCGCCGATCTGGCGGCCGCCCGTCTCGATGCGGCCAAGGCGTTGGCCGCGCGTTACGAAGGGACGCGCGGCACCGGTGCCGTGCCTGAGAGCGTGGTGGACGAGGCGCGCGCCGCGCTGCGAGCGGCCGGGATCGAACTGGCCCAGGCCCGCGAGGCGGTGGCCGACCGCGTTGTGCGCGCGCCGTTCGCCGGCGTGGTGGGCCTGGCCACGGTCGAACGCGGCGACCGCGTGACCACCGAGACCGCACTGACCACACTGGACGACCGCCGTGTGCTGTTCATCGACTTCGAGGTGCCCGAAGCGCTCCTGGCCCGCGTGAAGCCCGGCCAGGCGGTGACGGCCACCAACCCGGCCTACCCGGGCCGCGTGTTCAAAGGTGCAGTGGCCGACATCGACAGCCGCATCGACCTGGTCTCGCGCAATGTGCGCATGCGGGCGTCCGTCCCCAACAGCGACGACGTGTTGCGCTCCGGGATGTCGTTTCAGGTCCAGCTCAGCCTGTCGGGGCCACCGCGCGTGAGCGTGCCCGAGCTGGCCCTGCAATGGGACCGCGAGGGATCGTTTGTCTGGGTGGTTCGCGACAGCCAGGCGGTGCGCGTGCCATCGCGCCCGGTGCGCCGCACCGATGGGCGTGTGTTGCTCGATGGTGAACTGAAACCCGGTGAGTCGGTGGTGGTCGAAGGGGTTCAACGTTTGCGCGCCGGATTGAACGTGCGGGTGGTCGGCAACGGCGGCGCAGCGCGCAACCAGCCATGAGCGAGGACCGTGCCAACGACCTGCCGGCGCTGGCGATCCGCCGGCCCTGGCTGGTGATCGTGATCAACCTGCTGATCGTCATCGCCGGCATCGGCGCATGGCTGGGCGTGGAGGTGCGCGAGCTGCCCAACATCGACCGCCCCATTGTGGCCGTGCGCGCCGACTGGCCCGGTGCCGCGCCAGAAACCCTGGATGCCGAAGTGACGCGGGTGCTTGAAGGCGCGGCCGCGCGCGTGCCTGGGGTCTACCTCGTGCGCTCGGCGAGCGAAGAAGGCAACCTGCGCGTCATCATCGAGTTCAACCCGGGCGTGGACCTGGTGACTGCGGCCAACGATGTGCGCGACGCCATCGCGCGGGTCGAGAGCACGCTGCCCGAGGGGGTGGACGGTCTCACCATCGTGAAGGCCGACGCCGATGCCGAGCCGGTGATGCAGCTGGCGGTGTCGAGCAAAACACTGGCGGTGGACGAACTCTCACGCGCTGTGGAAGAGCGCATCGAACCCGAGCTGATTTCGGTGGAAGGGGTGGCCGACATCACGCTGTTCGGTAGCCGCCAGCGTGTGATGCGCATTCGCATCGACCCGCTCAGACTCGCGGCCTACAACGTGTCGGTGAACGACATTGCCACGGTCTTGCAGAGCGCACGGGTCGACGTGCCCGCCGGCAGCCTGGAGTCGGCCAACCAGGAGGTGCTGGTGCGCGCCAACGCCTCGGTGGCCACGCCCGAGCAGATGCGCGCCTTGCGCGTGCGCCCCGATCTCGCACTGGGCACGGTGGCCGACGTGTACTACAGCCCGGCCGACGCCACCTCGTACGTGCGCCTGAACGGCTCGTCGGTGGTGAGCCTGGGCATCGTGCGCCAGGCGCAATCCAACAGCGTGGAGATTTCCACCGGCGTGCGCGCCGTGGTCGAGCGCATCAATCGCGATGGCGGCGACCTCCAAGTCTCGGTGGTGTCGGACGACGCCTCGTTCATCAGCGGCGCCATCAGCGAGGTGCTGTTGAGCCTGCTGATGGCGGTGGTCATCGTGGTGGCGGTGGTGGGTGTCTTTCTGGGCCAGTGGCGCGCCACCATGGTGCCGGTGGTGGCCATCCCCATCTCGCTGATCGGCACGCTCGCGGCCATCTGGATGCTCGGGTTTTCGATCAACCTGCTCACGCTGCTGGCGCTGCTGCTGGCCACCGGCCTGGTGGTGGACGACGCCATCGTGGTGCTGGAAAACATCCAGCGCCGGCGCGCCCAGGGACTGGGCCCGAGGGCGGCCGCGGTGCTGGGCACACGCGAGGTGTTCTTTGCCGTGATCGCCACCACCGCCACGCTGGTGGCGGTGTTCCTGCCGATTTCCTTCCTGCCGTCGGCGGCCGGTCGCCTGTTCGCCGAATTCGGTTTTGTCATGGCCATCTCGGTGGCGATCTCCTCGTTTGTCGCGCTCTCGTTGGGCCCGATGATCGCGTCGCGCCTGCCCGACGCAACCGTGCCCGGACCGGTGTGGCGCCGGCTCTCCGTTTGGGGCACGCGCACCGAGTCCACCTACGACCGCTGGCTGGCCGCTGCCTTGCGCCGGGCATGGTGGGTGGCCGGCATCTGCACACTGCTGGCGGGTGCGGCGCTCTGGAGCTACACGCAGCTCACGCAAGAACTCACCCCGGTGGAAGACCGCGGCGTGCTCTCGATCCGCCTGGACGGACCGGATGGTGTGGGGCTGGCCTACATCGACCGGCAACTGGAGACCGCGCTCGCCGCCGTCACGCCGCTGCAAGATGAGGGTCTGGTCGAAAACATCTTCACCATCACCGGGCGCAACGACGCCAACCGGGCGCAGATCGTCGCGCCGCTGGCCGACTGGCGCGCGCGCGAGCTCACCCAGGCGCAACTCGCAGCCCGGGTGCAGCGTGCGCTGAACGACCTGCCCGGGGCGCGCGTGCGCATCCAGGGTGGCAACAGCCTGGGCGTGGGTGGTGGGGACGGCAGTGTGCAGATGGCGGTGACCGGTGACGACTACAACCGCATTGCAGACGCTGCCTACGGTTTTGCCGCCGCGATCGAACGCGACCTGCCGGGCTTGCGCGATGTGCGTGTGAACTACACCGCGTCGCAGCCGCAGATCACCCTGCGCATCGACCGCGAACGGGCCACCGAGCTCGGCGTTTCAGTGGACGGGCTGGACGTGGTGCTTCGCTCGCTGGTGGACGGCACCGAGGTCACCGACCTCACGGTGGACGACCGCAACGTGCCGGTGATCCTGGAGTCCACCGCGCGCGGCGCCACCGACCCGCAAGCCCTGCTGGGCTACAGCGTTCGCGCCAGCACGCCCGAGGGCGAGCGGCTGGTCCCGCTGTCGCAGTTCGTGCGCTTCGAGGAAACCGCGATCCCGTCCGAACTCGAACGCCTGGGCCAGCGACGTGCGGTGCAGCTCAGCGCCATCGCGGCCGAGGGCGTTGCGCTGCAACAAGCGGTGAACGATTTGCGCACGCTGGCCCAGAACGAACTGCCCGACGGCATGGGCCTGCTGTTTCGCGGCGACGCCGCCACGCTGGAGCAGACCGGTCGCGACGTGGCGATCACCTTTGCCATCGCGCTGCTGGTGGTGTTTCTTGTGCTGGTGGCTCAGTTCGAGGGCCTCACCAGCGCGGCGGTGGTGATCATCACGGTGCCGTTCGGACTGGCCGCTGCCGTGTTTGCCATGGCGCTGAGCGGTACCTCGATCAACATCTACAGCCAGATCGGCCTGCTCCTGCTGGTGGGCGTGATGGCGAAAAACAGCATCCTGATGGTGGAGTTCGCCGACCAGCTGCGCGACGCCGGGCGCAGCGTGCTGCAAGCCTCGCAGGAAGCCGCGTCGACCCGTCTGCGTCCCATCATGATGACCATGGCCTCGACGGTGCTGGGTGCGCTGCCATTGGTGCTGGGCACCGGGCCGGGCGCGGAGTCGCGCGCATCGATTGGCTGGGTGATCTTCGGCGGGCTGTCGCTCGCCGCGGTCTTCACACTGTTCCTCACGCCGGTGGTGTACCTGGGCCTGGCGCGCTTTGCGCCACCACGCGCCAGCCAGGGCGAGCGTCTGGCGGCCGAGATGAAGCAAGCCGAAGCGCAGCAGACCGGGGAGTTCTCATGAGCCACGGGCTTCACCACCTCAGCGTCATGGCGATGGCCGCTGCACTCGCTGGCTGCGGCGGCACCACGCTGCTCAACGCGCCACCCGACACCCCCACGCTGGGCATCACGGCCGCCGACAGCTTTGCCGCGGCACCCACCGGTGCCACCGCGCCCACCGACGCCGACCTGCGCTGGTGGAACCGCTTCAGCGACCCCGCGCTGGCCCAGTGGGTCGAGCGCGCGCTGACCAACAGCCCCGACACAGCGATCGCGCGCGAACGTGTCGTGCAGGCGCAGGCCTTGCTGCGCGGCGCGAGTGCCCGGCGCGGTCCGCTCGTCGGTGCTGAAGCCGCCGTCGACGCCCGCAGCCGCCGCGCCGCCGGTGAACGCAGGCTGGACCCGAGCGCCGCCCTCACGCTGGACTGGGACCTCGATCTCTGGGGCAGCCTGCGCCAGGCCGAGCAATCGGCCGCCGCCTCGCTGCTGCAGGCTGAGGACCTGGCCCAAGCGGCGCGCCTGTCCACCGCCGGTCTCACCGCACGCGCCTACGTGGCCTGGCAGGAAGCCCTGCTCGACGAACAGCTGCTGGACGATGGCCTGAGCCTGCAGCGCGAGGTGTTGCGACTGGTGGCCGTGAGGGTCAACGCGGGCCTGACCCCCCAGCTCGACCTGGACCGCGCGCAGACCGAAGCCGCCACACTGGAAGCAGACGCGGCCGAGGCGCGGGTGCGTGTGCGGCAGGGCGCGGCCGCGCTGCAGGTCCTGGCCGGCGAGCGTCCTCAGCCCATGGCCCCCACGGTCGCGCGCTTGCCGGTGTTGCGGGGCCCACCCACCGTGGCGCGCCCGATCGACCTGCTGCGCCTGCGCCCCGACCTTCGCGCGGCCGAGCGCGGCCTGGCGGTGGCCGCAGCCGACCTGGGCGTGGCACAGGCCGATCTGTACCCCCGCCTGCGACTGCCCGGCGCGATCACGCTCACCTCGGCCGGGCTGGGTGGCGGTGTGCTCGACATCGTGAGCGCCACCCTGGCCGCCGTGCTCGATGTGGCGCTGTTCGATGGCGGCGAACGCAGCGCCAACGTGGACGCCGCCCGCTCGCGCATGGCCGAGACCGGCGAGGTTTACCGACGGACCTTGCTCGAAGCGCTGCAACAAGCCGAAGCGGCGCTGGTCGCCAACGAGGGCACGGCCACGCGCATCCGGGCACTTCAACGCGGCAACACAGCCGCACGGTCGGCGGTGGAGCAGGCCCGCACCCTCTACACCAACGGCCTGACCGGCTTTCTCGACGTGATCGAAGCGCAACGCAGCGCGCTGGACACGCGCCGCAACCTGCTGCGTGCACAGGCCGATGCGGCGCGCCAGGCGATTGCGGGCTTCGAGGCCATGGGCCTGATCGCGCCTGTTGATCCGGTCTGAGCATGCGGCCTGACGCCGTTTACACACGCTTACCTCGCTCCGGGGAATACGAAGCACGAACGCGGCGTTGTCGCATCAGACCCAGGCTGCGCCGGCAGCGGAAGGCCTGGACCCCTCAACCCCGAACCGGACAAAGGACTGTCATGAAACACAACATCGGTGCCATCGTGGCCGCGGTGGCCAGCGTGGTGAGCAGCCAGGGTGCACAGGCCCAGAGCCTGCCGCTCGCGAAAGAATTGAGCCAGGCCGCACAAGGCGTGCTGGCCAGCCTGGACCCTCTGAAGATCCGTGCGGGCAACAGCAGTTCGAACGGTGGCTCCAGTGGATCGGGCGGCGGCAGTGCGTCGTCGGGTGGCGGCTTTGGCGGCGGGGGGTTCGGTCGAGGCTCCAACTCATCCTCCAACTCATCTTCGAATTCGTCATCCAATTCCTCGTCCAATTCCAGCTCGAATTCATCGTCGAACTCCTCTTCCAACTCGTCGTCGAACTCCAGTTCGAACTCCAGCTCGAACTCATCGAACAACAGCAGCAGCAATTCGTCCAGCAACAGCAGTTCCAACAGCAGCCGGGGCAGCCCGCGCGGCGACACCGCGGTGCATGGGTTTTTCAAGGGCTGGGAGAACGGCATGAACCGCGCAGCGCGCGCTGTGGGCCTCACGCCCAGCCAACCCGCACGGCGCGCTTCCAACAGCAGCTCGAACAGCTCATCGAACAGCTCGTCCAACTCGAGCGCCAACCGGTCTTCCAATTCCAGCTCGAACAGCAGCCGCTGAGGCGCTATCCTGCGGTCTCATCCAGCAGAAGGCTTCCACGCATGCCCGACATGTCCGCGGCCCCCGAGCCGAAGATCGAATTCCTGTGCGCCCCGGAGGACCTGGGCGTGATCGCGGCACCCCTGCCCGCGCGCGAGGCCATGCCCGAGTGGTTCAAGCGCCTGCCACCGGTGGACAAACAGCGCCTCTCCACCACCGACAACGCGCTCACCGTGAAACGCTGCATGCCGTTTCTCGACGCGCTGATGACCGGCTGGATCCTGCCCCTGGCGGCCACGGTGCGCATCGAGGTGCTCGACAACGGCCAGACGGTGAACACCGGTTGGGACTTCGACCGCACCATGGTGAGCAACCACCACGCTTACCAGATCGCGGGGCACCCGATGCAACCGCGCCCACCCAACAAGTTCCACAACCACTGGACCATCCGCACGCCCAAGGGCTGGAGCTGCCTGTTCATCCCGCCGATGAACCAGCCCAACGGCGTGGTGGAAATTGCGGCTGGCGTGGTCGACACCGATGAATACACCTCGCTGATCCACTTCCCGTTTTTCGCGATCGCAGCCGACGGCCTGTACACACTGGAGAAAGGCACACCGCTGGTGCAGGTGATCCCGTTCCGGCGCGACGCGATGGAGATCGCCGCCGAGGTGCGCGCCGAAACCCCGCAGGAAGCGGCCGAACGCCAGCGCATCCTGCGCGCCACCAGCGCCGGTGACGGCTGGTACCGGCAGCAAGCCCGCGACAAGCGCTGACATGCGTCCGAGCACCGCCCTCGCCTTCCTCACTGCGGCATTCGCCACCGGCTGCTCGCACCTGCCTTCGGGTGGCCTGCAGGACGCGATCAATGCGCTCACGCCGGTCGAACCGGTCGCGGCTGCGCCGCTGGTGTTGCCGCCAGCCCCGCGTCCCACTGCCCGCGTGGGCGACACCTTTGTGTTTGGTGCCGCTTCGGTGCGGCGGGTCGAGGCGGTGAGCCGCGCAGCCCTGACCTGGAGCACCACCGACGGACAGCGCCTGCGCACCGGGCGCGATTTTTTCACCCCGGTGCTGGAGCAAACCTTGCCCGATCGCCGCATCACCAGCCAGCTCAGCGGACAACCCGCCGACCTGTGGCCCTTGTCGGTGGGCAAAAAGGTGACCTTCAACGAGTTGCGCAGCACCACGTTCACGACGTTCAACCGCACGGTGCAGACGCCGCTGCGCTGGGAGTGCGAGGTGGTGGATGCGCGGGTCAGCCAGGTGCCGGCGGGCGATTTCGAGACCTTCCATGTGCGCTGCAAGTCCTACCGGCAAGACTTCTTTTTGCAGCTCCAGACCATCACCTGGGACTACGCGCCTTCGCTGGGCCATTACGTGCGCCGCACCTGGTACGAACGCGGACGCCCGCGCCAGAGCCAACTGGCCGCTGCCTTGCCTGGCGCCCTGGCCACGGCACCGCGCGTGGCCGCCACGCTGGAACGGCTGCAACAAATGCAGCCCTGAGCGACGTCAGCCGCAGCGCACCGGCGCTCGAGGCAAGCCCCAGCCAAACACCGGGTCGCGACCGGTCGCACCCAGGTCGGTCACCGGCACGCGGCGGCCGTCCAGCCAGTCAGCGCGCGACAACACGCCCTCGAACATCGACTGCGAGAGTTGCGCCACCAGGAAAGGAACGGCGTACGAGGTGCCGCTGCGCAGCCGAACGACATCCGCGCCTTCGGCTGTGGGCAATTCGACACCGGGCAAGGCAAAGTCCACCGTGACGCCCTGGCTGGCGCGCCAGTAGATGCGGCCATCACTGGAAAGCGCCGTGGCTCCGAGCACGCCGTCGAGCGCGGCCGGGTGCGCGGGAGGTGCGTTGCGTCCGTCGTTGCCCACCGCCGCCACCACCAGCACGCCGCGCGACTGCGTGCGCTGGACCGCGGCGGCCAGCACCAGGTTGTCCGGCCCGGTGAGGCTCATCCCGATCACTTGCACCCGCTCGGTCAGCAGCCAATCAAGGCTCTTCACCAGACCCACCGCATCGGCTGCCAGCGTGCCCGATGGCAGGCGCACAAAGGGTTCCGCCGCGCGCAAACGGGCCCGGGGCAGCAGCCCGGGCAAGGCGGTGCCTGGCTGGCCGACCAGGATCGTGGCCACCGCGGTACCGTGGGAGGTGTCACCGACATCTCGCGCATCGGCCACGAAGCGGCGCACGCGCAGGTCGGCACCTTGCAAGGCCGGCAGCCGGGTGTCCACGCCCGAATCCACCATACCGACGACCTGTTCGCGGCCGCAGTCGGCATTTCGCACGGGCCAGTCCATGCGCTGCATCGGTTCGCAGCTCGCACCCTTGCACAGACCGCCATCGGACTGGGCCAGTTGATAGAGATGGTGCAGATCGAAAACACCCGGATCGCGTTCGCTGGCCACAGCCAGCGCGGAGCGCGCGTCGATGCCGGGTGGCAAGCGCAGGCGCACCACGCGCATGCCCAGGCCGGCCTGCACACTGGTTTCCACCACCCGCGCGCCCCACTGCCCCACCCGTTGCAGCGCCGCCGGGCTGGGATTGAGTGCGATCAGTTCATCGGCCCTGAACCGGTCGGCCTGGACCGGCAGTTCGGGCTCGCGAGGGCCGGGGTCGATGTCCCGGCCGCCGGCGTCGCCGCCCGACGATGAGCCACCGCCGCTGCCAGCCCCACCATCGCCGCCATCGCCACCGTCGCCGTCGTCGGCTCGGGCCTGACTCAACAGCGGGCTGCCTTCTGGCAAAGCGCCGCCGGGTGGCAACGCGTGCAGCAGCAACAGCAGCGCGAGCACCCACCAGCTTCGGTGGGCGGGCCGTCGGGACGGTGGGGTGGACGACAAGGGCATGGTGTGGGCAGCGTGTGCGGGACAGTCCGACAGGTTAAAACATGGCAGCTGCACCCACAGCCGTGGGGTTGACCGCACGACAACGCAGGCCCTGCGCATTTATTCCGCCCACCAGGGAATAAAGCCGTTTGCCCGTCGTTGTCTCCCCAAGCCACCATGTCCAGCACCGATCCCCGCGCCCAGATCATCAGCCTGCTGCCCCGCTTGCGCCGCTTCGCCAGCGGGCTCACGCACGACGGTCACCTGGCCGACGACCTGGTGCAGACCGCCTGCCTGAAAGCCCTGGAACGCTGGCATCAATACCAGGCCGACACGAGCCTGGCCAGCTGGATGTTCCGCATCGTGCAGACCACCTGGCTCGATGACTACCGCACCCGGCAACGCCAGAAAACCGACACCGACTCCGACGCGCTGCCCGACATGGAAGGCGAAGACGGGCGCCAGGTGGTGGAGCGGCGCAGCGACCTGCGCGCGGTGCGCGCTGCCCTGGCGCAGTTGCCCGAAGACCAGCGCGCGGTGCTGATGCTAGTCACGGTGGACGGCCTGTCGTACCAGGAAGCGGCGCTGGCACTCGACATCCCCATGGGCACGGTGATGAGCCGGCTCTCACGCGCGCGTATCAAGCTGGCCGACGCGCTGGGAAGGCAAGGAACCTGACATGACTTTCGACGACCACACCTTGATCGCTTACCTGGACGGGCAGCTGCCCGATGCCGACTACGGTCCGCTGGAGCAGGCACTGAAACACGACCAAGCCCTGAGCATGCGCCTGCAGGCGCTGGCCGACAGCAGCGAACTGGCACGCCGCGCCTTCGACGGGGTGTTGCTGGAACCGGTGCCGCCTCAGCTGATCGCCGCGATCTGGCGCGCGCCCGATCCGCGCACCCGACCGGCGTCTGCCCGCTCGGACTCGTCCCGCCCCAGCGGTCTGCTGGCCTGGCTGGGTCTCGATTCGGGTCCGCGCGCCTGGCCGGCGCTGGCCTCGGTGGCGGTGCTGGGACTGGGGGTGCTGATCGGCTGGCAACTGCTGGCGTCGCCGGGCGATGCACGCTGGGCGCTGCGCGAAGGCGCGCCGGTGACCGACGAGGCGCTGGCCCTGGCGCTGGAGGTTTCACCCAGTGGGCGTGTGCTGCGCACGGCGGGCGGTGCGCTGGAAATCCTGGCCAGCTTCGAGCAGACGGGGGGTGGGCACTGCCGCGAGTTCAACCGCAGCAGCCCGCGCGGCACACGGGACGAACTGGGCATCGCCTGCCGCAACGCGCAAGGTGAGTGGCAACTCGAACTGCTGGTGGTCGAAGAGCGCGAAGCATCGGCCGGTGAAGCGCGCTACCAGACCGCCAGCGACCAGCAACACGACCGGGCCGACGCCTTCCTGCGCGACCGGGCGCAGGGCCAGCCACTCAGCGAGACTGAAGAACAGGTGCTTATCGAGCGCGGCTGGCTGCGCTGACGTCAGGCTGGCCGGGGCCGCACCAGCACCGCTTCGCGAATCGGCAGGTGGATGAGCGCCGCGCCCACCGCGAGCACGATGTCGAGGTACCAGATCCAGTCGTAGTTGCCGGTGGCCTCGAACACCTGGCCACCCAGCCACGCGCCCAGGAACCCGCCCACCTGGTGCGACAGCATCACCAGGCCGAACAGCATGGCCATGTTGCCGGTGCCGAAGAACTTGGCGACCAGGCCCACCGTGGGTGGCACGGTGGACAGGAACGTCAGGCCCATCACGGCGGCAAACGTGAGCATCACCGCCTCGGTCTTGGGCGCGAGCAGAAAAAGGATCACGGCCACCGCACGCGTGGCGTACACCAACGACAGCAGCGATTTCATGCGCCAGCGGCCCACGGCCCAGCCCATGGCCAGGCTGCCGATGATGTTGAACAGGCCGATGACGCCCAGCGCCCACGCACCCACCGGCGCGGGCAGACCGCAAGCGGCCACCACGCCGGGCAGGTGCGTGGCCAAAAAGGCCACGTGGAAACCGCAGACGAAGAAGCCGGCCGAGAGCAGCAGGTAGCTCGGGTGGGCCAGCGCCTTGCGGATCGCCTCACCCGCCGGCAGTGACACCGGCGCGGGCGCGGCGCCCGCGGCAGCCGCCGGGCCTGGCCCACGCAACACCCAGGCCGCCGGCAGCGCGAGCAGAACGATCAAGGCCAGCGCTTGCATCGCACCGGCCCAGCCCAGACCCAGCGTGAGCGCGGCGGCCAGCGGTGCCATCACGAACTGGCCGAACGAACCCCCGGCGTTCACGATGCCGGTGGCCATGCCGCGCCGCTCGGCCGGCATGAGGCGGGTGGTGGCCGCCATCAGCACCGACGGCCCGGCCATGCCGGCGCCACCGGCCGAGAGCACGCCGATGGCCAGGATCAGGCCCCAGGTGCTCGTCATGAGTGGCGTGATGTACGTGCCCAGCGCCACCAGCATCACCCCGGCGAGCAGCACGCGCCCGGCGCCGATGCGGTCGGCCACGGCGCCGGCGAACGGCTGCGTGAGACCCCACCAGAGCTGACCGAACGCAAACGCCAGGCTGATGCTGCCCACGCCCAGACCGGTGGCGGTGTTCAGCGGCGAGAGAAAAAAGCCCATGGTCTGGCGCGTGCCCATGGTCAGCGCAAAGGTGCCGGCGGCGGCCAGCAACACCAGCCACCAGACGGCGTGTTTTTGGACATCAGTCTTCATGGTTGTCCTCCTCGTGGAATGCAGCGAGTCCCTGGTCCAGCAGACCGTGCAGCGCGACCACCGTGGCCACGCCCAGCTTGTCGTTGAGCGCGAGCTGGGCGGCCTTCCAGCGGCGCTGCGCCTGGCGGCGCGTTTCGCGCCCGGCTTCGGTGATGTGCACGAGCCGGCTGCGCGCGTCAGCGCCTTCGCCGATCTCCAGCCAGCCTGCTGCCACGAGTGGCTGCAGGTTGCGCGTGAGCGTGGAGGCGCCCATGTCCATGCGGCGGGCCAGATCGCCCGGCGCCAACGGGCCGAGCTTGTCCACGTGGGTCAGCAGCGAGTACTGCGTGATCTTGAGACCCGAGTCCGCGAGGTGCTGGTCGTAGTGCTGCGTCACGCGCCGCGTGAGCTGACGCAGCTTGAAGTTGGTGCAGCCCACCGGAGTCGGGGCTGACGCATGGGTGTCAGTGGCCATCATTCGATTGTATCTACAATCATTGCATCTGCAATCAACACAGGAGCCCGCATGTCAGCTGAAGCAACACAGACCGAATGGGTCCGCCATTTCGACGAAACCCGCGCGCGCCTGCGCAGCGGTGCCGGTGCAGGCCTGGCCGATCAAGCCCAACTGGCTGGCCTGAACGGTCTGCAACAAATGCAGGCCATGCTCGAAGGCCGCCTGCCCTACCCGCACATCGCCGACACCATGGACTTCGCACTGGTGGAAGTGGCCGAGGGCCGCGCGGTCTTTCAAGGCCAGCCCCAGCTCAAGCACTACAACCCGCTGGGCAGCGTGCACGGCGGCTGGTACGCCACACTGCTCGACTCGGCACTGGGCTGCGCGGTGCACACCACGCTGCCGGTGGGCCGCGCCTACACCACGGCCGAGCTGGGGGTGAACATCGTGCGCGCCGCATCCCACAAAAGCGGACCGCTGCGCGCCATCGGCACCGTCTTGCACGCTGGTCGCCAACTGGCCACCGCCGAGGCCCGCATCGTGGGCGCCGACGGCAAACTCTACGCCCACGCCACCACCACCTGCCTGGTGTTCGAAGCGCCTGCGCGCTGAGCCCGGACGCAAAAAAGCCCGGCGAACCGGGCTCTTTTTTGGGGGGGTGAAGCGCGGTCTCAGCCGGCGATCATCACTTCGACGCGACGTGCTTCGGCGTCGTTGCCGGTGCCGGTGGTCTGCTCGGGCTTCTTCAGCTCCAGGCTGGTCTCGGCCACGCCCGCACCCACCAGCGCGTCGCGCACGGCCAGCGCGCGCTGCTTGGCCAGTTCGGCGTTGAAGGCCGGGTCGCCGGTGGCGTCGTGAAAGCCGGAGAGCACCAGGCGCTTGCCGGCTTTGGCCGCCGCAATCGCGTCACCCAGGGCCACCAGGGCACCCGCGGCCAGATCGGCCTTGCCCGAAGCAAAGTAGAACTTCACCACGCCGTTTTCCACGACCACGCTGGCGTCGTCGCTCGACGCTGCAGCCATCGCGGGCGCAGCGGCCGGGACAGCCGCCTGGGTGGTGGGCGCACCACCACGGGATTTGTGGATGCCCAGGCCCACGGCGAAGCCGGTCACCAGCACAATCACCGCCACCAGCAGCACCGCGACCACGCGGTACTCAACTTCGTTATCTTGGGAAGACATGGGAAACACTCCGTGAAAATGGTTGTCAGTTCGTCGACCTCCCGGGCGCAGCGCGCCAACCTCTCACAGCGGCGCAGCCCGTCGGGCGCTGCGGGATTGTAAATGGCCCCTTCCTACCCTTCATCCACGGCACCACCCCGCACGGTCCGTCCGACCACCTGGGACCCAGCCCAACGCAACGGCGCGCAGATGATGGCCGACACGCTCGCGCAGTGGCGGTCCCTGGGCCCGCGCCCCGACCTCTGGGTGTTCGCCTACGCCTCGCTGGTCTGGCGCCCCGAGTTCACCGCCGCCGAGCAGCGCCTGGCGCGCGTGCACGGCCACCACCGCTGCCTGGAGATGTGGAGTCGCATCAACCGGGGCACTTACGAATGCCCCGGCCTCGTGTTTGCGCTCATGCCGGGCGGCAGTTGCACGGGCCTCGCGTTGCGCGTGCCCCACGATGAGGTGGAAGCCCTGATGCCGCTGCTGTGGGCACGCGAGATGCCGAACCCGGTCTACGACCCCAAGTGGCTCACCTGCCAGACCGAGCAGGGCCCGGTGCACGCGCTGGCTTTCACCCTCTCGCGCCGCAGCCCCAGCCACACCGGCACGCTGAGCGAAGAACGCTACCGCGACATCTTCAACCGATCGTGCGGGCGCTACGGCACCACACTCGACTACGCGCGCCAGACCTTCCACGGCCTGCTGCACCACGGCATTCACGACCGTGCGCTGGGCAAACTGCTGCAGCTGGTCGACGGCACCGATTGACCTGCCGCAAGCCCGGGTCTGGGCCCCACTCCTATACTGAAAAACATGAACATCGCCGACCTGCGCAAGAGCTACGAAAAAGCCGAACTCAGCGAGTCCGCTTCCCACCCCGACCCGCTGTTGCAATTCTCGAAATGGCTGGAAGAAGCCATCAGCAGCGAGGTGCCCGAACCCAACGCCATGACCGTGGCCACCGTCGGCTCGGACCTGAGGCCGAGCACGCGGGTGGTGCTGATCAAGGGCTATGACGAGCGCGGCATCGTCTGGTACACCAACTACGCCAGCCGCAAGGGCCAGGAGCTCGCGGGCAACCCGTTCGCAGCACTCCAGTTCCACTGGGTCGAGCTTGAACGCGTGGTGCGCATCGAAGGCGCGGTGGAAAAAGTGAGCGACGCCGAGAGCGACGAATACTTCCACAGCCGCCCGCTCGACAGCCGCATCGGCGCCTGGGCCAGCCCGCAAAGCCAGGTGATCGAGGGGCGCACGGTGCTGGTGACCAACGCCGCGAAGTACGGCGCGCAGTTTCTGCTGCAACCGCCTCGCCCGCCGCATTGGGGCGGCTACCGCCTCAAGGCCGAGCGCTGGGAGTTCTGGCAGGGGCGCAAGAGCCGTCTGCACGACCGACTGCGCTACACCGCGCAGGCCGACGGCGCTTGGTTGCGCGAGCGGCTCGCGCCCTAACTTTTTTCAATCGCCTGATCGGCCACGGCGGCCAGTTGCCCGGCGCTGACCAGCGCTGGCGCGACTTCGGCCAGCGGTACCAGCACAAACGCCCGCTGCGCCATGCGCGGGTGCGGCACCGTCAAGCGGCGTGACTCGATGCGCGCGCCACCAAACAGCAACAGGTCCATGTCGAGCGTGCGCGGCGCATTGCGGTAGGGGCGTTCGCGGCCGGCCTGTTGTTCGATCGCCTGCAGGACGTCGAGCAAGGCCATGGCGTTGAGGGTGGTCGAGACCTCCGCCACGGCGTTGATGTAATCGGGGCCGGTGGACTGGATCGGTGCGGTGCGGTAAAGGCTGGAGGCCCGCACGACGCGGATACCAGGCGTGCCGCCCAAAGCCGCCAGGGCATCGCGCAGCGCCTGCGCGGTATCGCCAAGGTTGGCACCCAGCGCGACGAAGGCCGTGACCTCAGCGCGGTCCACGGCCAACGCGTTCAAACCGGTCCCGGCTCGCCACCGGCGGCGGCACCACCGGGCTTGCGGCGGCGACGGCGGCGCTTCTTGGCCGGGGCCGAACCGTCGGTGGGCGCCGTGGACTCGGCGCCATCATCGGACTCACCAGCGTCTTCGTCTTCCCGGTCGTCAGCGCCGGCATCGGCCGCGCGAAAACGGGGATCGGGTGCGGGTGCTTCGGTCGACGCAGCGGCATTGGCCGGGTGGTCGTCGTCGCTGCGCTTCACGCGCCGCGCCTTGCCGGCGCCGGGTTTGGCCAGGTTGTCTCGCCGCTGCGCGTCCACCATGTCTTCGCGCATGTCGTCGCTGGCCATGCTGAAGGTTTCCCACCAGTGGGCCAGCTCTTCTTCGACCTCGCCCACCTGCGCGCGCAGGCGCAGAAAATCGAAGCCGGCCCGAAAGCGCGCCTGGTCCACCAGGCTGAACGGCGAGGTGCCCACGCGCTTGTCGAAGCGGGGTTGCATCATCCAGATCTCGCGCATGTCCGCACCCAGCTTGCCACGGCCCGACACATCACCGATGCGGGCATCAAAAGCTTCGTCCACGGCGTCTTGCAGAGCGGCAAACGGCGGTGGCGGACGCTGGCCCGGGCGGGCATTGAGGCGCTGGCTCCAGCCCTTGCGCACGTCGGCCCACAACACACAGGCGAGCAGGAAACTCGGCGCCACCGGTTTGCCTTCGCCCACGCGGCGGTCGGTGTCCTGCAGGGCAAGCTTCACAAAATCGTCGTCGGCGCGCTGCACCACCACGTCGAGCAGCGGGTAGATGCCGGTGTCCAGGCCCACGGCCTTGAGTTGTGCCACGCTGGCCAGCGCGTGGCCGGTCTGGAGCAGCTTGAGCATTTCGTCGAACAGGCGGCTCTGCGGCACGTCCAGCAGCAGCTTGCGCGAGGACGCCAGCGGCTCCAGCGTCTTGGCATCAAACGTGAAACCCAGACCGCTGAGCTTGGCTGCAAAGCGCACGGCGCGGATGATGCGCACCGGGTCTTCGCGGTAGCGCGTGGCGGCGTCGCCGATCATGCGCAGCGTCTTCTTCTTCGCGTCGCGGATGCCGTGGTGGAAGTCGACCACGGTCTGCGACTCGGGGTCGTAGTACATGGCGTTGATGCTGAAGTCGCGGCGCGCAGCGTCGTGCTCGATCGGGCCCCACACGTTGTCGCGCAGCACGCGCCCGCTGGCGTCCACCGCGTGTTTCATGCCGGCGAGCTCGCCCTTGCTGGTGCGCTCGTTGCCCGCCACCTGCTCGGCGTCGGCGCTGTCCAGGTAGGCGCGGAAGGTCGACACTTCGATCATTTCGTGTTCGCGGCCGCGGCCGTAGATCACGTGAACGATGCGGAAGCGCCGGCCGATGATGAAAGCGCGGCGGAACAGACCCTTGACCTGTTCGGGTGTGGCGCTGGTGGCCACGTCGAAATCTTTCGGCCGCAAGCCCAGCAGCAGGTCGCGCACCGCACCACCCACGATGTAGGCGTCAAAGCCCGCCTGTTTGAGGGTGTGCACCACGTCGAGTGCGCGCTGGTCCACCAGCTTGATGTCGATGCCGTGCACCGAGACCGGCACGTCTTCGCGTTTGCCGAAGGGGCTGGCGCGGCGTGCGGGGGCCGCTGGCGATTTGCCGAGCAGCCTGTCAATGAATTTCTTGATCATTCGAATAGGTTCAATATGCGCCAGCCCCGTTCGAGGGCAATGGCTTGGAGCCGGGCGTCCGGGTTGGTGGCCACGGGCTCCTGCACTTTTTCCAGCAGCGGCATGTCGTTCATGGAGTCGCTGTAGAAGGTGCTGTGCTGCACGCCGGCCCATTCCAGGCCACGCGCGGCCAGCCATTGTTCCACACGGGCGACCTTGCCCTCTCGAAACGACGGCGTGCCCCGGATCTCGCCGGTGGGCTCCCCCCGCTCGTCGGTGGCGAGATCGATGGCAATCAGCTCGTCCACACCGAAGGCCCGAGCGATCGGACGGGTGACGAATTCGTTGGTGGCGGTGACGATCACGACCGTGTCGCCCGCGGCCTGGTGAGCACGCACCAGCGACAAGGCCGTGTCCTTGAGCGAGGGCAGCACCACTTCGGCCATGAAGCGCGCGTGGGCCTCGCGCGCGGTTTTCAAACCACGCTCGCGCACCGCCTCGATGGCGAAGCGCACATAGCGGTGGATGTCCAGCGTGCCGGCCTTGTAGTCGGCGTAGAAGCCGTCGTTGGCCTTGGAGAAGCTGTCGCCATCGCGCCAGCCCAGTTTCACGGTGAATTCGCCCCAGGCGTAGTCGGAATCGAACGGGATCAGGGTGTGGTCGAGGTCAAAAAGCGCCAGTCTCATTCGTCTTCCAGCATGGATTTGATCAGGGGGATGGTGATGGCGCGCTGGGTGCGCAGGGCGTAGGCGTCGAGCTGGTCCAGCAGCAGCATGAGGCTGGAGAGGTCGCGCGAGAAGCGCCGCAGCATGAAGTCCATGACCTCGTCGCTGAGGAAGACCCCACGGTCGTCGGCGGCGCGGCGCAGCACGCCGCGGCGTTCGGTTTCGCCCAGCGCGTGCAACTGGAACACATGGCCCCAGCCCAGGCGGGTGCGCAGGTCTTCGCGCAGGCGCAAATCGGCCGGCGGGCAGTTGGCCGCGGCCAACACCCAGCGCGCCGGGCCGTGCGCCGGGTTTTGCGCGTTCACAAACCAGTTGAAAGCAGCCGCCTGCTGGGTGGCGGTGTAGAGGTGGCAGTCATCGAGCAGCACCGCGTCCCAGTGCTCGTCGAACTCGGGCGGGTCCAGGGTGTCCACGTTGATCCAGCCCACGCGGCTGCCGTGCTCTCGCAGGCTTTCTCGCACCGCGCGCAGCAGGTGCGTCTTGCCGCTGCCGCTCTCGCCCCACAAAAAGGTGGGCACTGGCGAGCGCAAGGGGTTGTGGGTCCAGAGCTTGAGGTGCTCCAGCGCGGCTTCGTTGCCGGCGGGCACGAAGTTGGCCAGGGTGGGCACGGGCGCCAGACCAATGTCCAGTGCCATCTGTTTCATGGGGCCGGTGCTCATGGCTCGATGATCCCGTTGCTGGGGGAAGTCCCATCGCCCAGGTACATCTGGCTGGCCAGATAGCCGCGCTTGACCCGGCGGATGGCCACCAGCAGCACGGCACTCGCCGGCAGCGCGATCAGCACGCCCACAAAACCGAACAGGTGACCAAAGGCCAGCAAGGCAAAGATGACGGCAATCGGGTGCAGGCCGATGCGCTCGCCGAGCAGGCGCGGTGTGAGGTAGAGGCTCTCGATCAGCTGCCCCAGCAGATAGACACCACCCACCAGGGCCACGCCCAGCACGGTCTGGAACTGCAGCACAGCGGCGAACAGCGCCATCACCATGCCCAGGCCAAAACCCAGGTAAGGCACGAACACCGCGAGGCCGGTGAAGACGCCGATCGGCAGCGCCAGATCCAGCCCGACGAGTGCGAGTGCCACGGTGTAGAGAACGGCCAACACCGCCATGACCAGCAATTGCCCGCGCAGGTACTGGCCCAACACCTCGTCGGTCTCATTCAGGAAGCTCTGCACGCTTTCGCTCCAGCGCGGAGGAATCAGACCCTTGGCACGGCCGATCAGGTTCGTCCAGTCCAGCAGCAGGTAATAGGCCACGATGGGCATCAGAAAGAGGTTGCCGACCACCGCCGCCAGCGCACTGCCGCCGATGCGCAGCGACGACAGCAGGCCGTTGATGAGCTCGCTCTCGTTGCCGGTGATCAAGGTGCGCAGCCATTCGCGCACCTGACCGACGTCCACTTGCAGGTTGACGCCGAAGCGGGTGGCCAGCGGCAACAGTGCGTCGTTGAGCCTGTCGAGCAGCAGCGGCACCTGCTCGCGCAGCAGCGGGACCTGCTTGGTGATCACCGGCACGATGAGCAACATGACAGCCAGCAGCACCAGCATGAGCAGGGCGATCGCCAGACCGGCGCCGAGCCAGCGCGGCACGCGCCGGGCGTGTAGCCGCTCCACCAGCGGGTGCAGGGCGTAGGCCAGCACGGCGGCCAGCAAAAAAGGCATGAGCACCGGTGCCAGCAGGGAGAGCAGCAAAGCACTCACCACAGCGATCAGGGCCCAGAGCAAGGCGCGGATCTGGTTGGAGGTCAGTGGCATGGAGCGCGAGGGTCGATGAGGCCGCGAGGGCGACCCCTTAAAATCTGGGGCAAATTCTATCGGGCCACCCTCAGGGTACCCGAAAGCCCCCCACCCGCCCAGCGTCCCGCTCCAACGACCGCCTCGCCCACCTCTCCCCACTAACACCGGGCCAGCATCCACATGACCTCTTCCACCACCCCCCTTTCGTACAAAGACGCCGGCGTTGACATCATTGCTGGCGACGCGCTGGTCGAGCGCATCAAGCCGCTGGCCAAAAAGACCATGCGCGAAGGCGTGCTGGCCGGCATCGGCGGCTTTGGCGCGCTGTTCGAGGTGCCCAAGCGCTACCAGGAACCGGTGCTGGTGAGCGGCACCGACGGCGTGGGCACCAAGCTCAAACTGGCGTTCGAGTGGAACATGCACGACACCGTGGGCATCGACCTGGTGGGCATGAGCGTGAACGACGTGCTGGTGCAAGGCGCCGAGCCCCTGTTCTTCCTGGATTACTTCGCTTGCGGCAAGCTCGACGTGGACACCGCTGCGGCCGTGGTGGGTGGCATTGCCCAGGGCTGTGAACTCAGCGGCTGCGCCCTCATCGGCGGTGAAACCGCCGAGATGCCCGGCATGTACCCCGCGGGCGAATACGACCTGGCCGGCTTCTGCGTGGGCGCGGTCGAAAAATCGAAGATCCTCACCGGCCAGAGCGTGAAGCCCGGCGATGTGGTGCTGGGCCTGGCCTCGCACGGTGTGCATTCCAACGGCTTCTCGCTGGTGCGCAAGTGCATCGAGCGCGCGGGCGCCGATCTGCCTGCCACGCTGGACGGCCAGCCGTTCAGGCAGGCCATCATGAAACCCACCCGGCTCTACGTGAAGAACGTGCTGGCCGCACTCGCCGCACACCCCATCAAGGCCCTGGCCCACATCACCGGTGGCGGCCTGCTGGAAAACATCCCGCGCGTGCTGCCCGATGGCACGGCCGCGCACCTGGTCAAGGGCAGCTGGCCGCAAACCGAGCTGTTCGCCTGGCTGCAGAAGACCGCCGGCATCGACGACATCGAGATGAACCGCACGTTCAACAACGGCATCGGCATGGTGGTGGTGATCGATGCCGCCGAGGCTGTCGCCTGCGCAGCCACGCTGCGCGGTCTGGGCGAAACCGTGTTCGAGATCGGCCACATTGCCCCGCGCGGCGATGGCGCGGCTGTGGTGGTGGCCTGAAGCCTTACAGCAAGGCTTCCGACGGCAAGACGTGCACACCGGGCGCAGCCACCATGGCTGCTTGCAGCAGGTGGTGTGCAATGCGCTCGGCCGGCACCACGCGGTAACGCTTGGGCAGCAGCGGGCCGACCCAGCCTGACACCGCCACGGCCAGCTGCTCGGCCGGGCGGCTTTGCGCTCGATGGCCCCCGATCAGACCGGGACGCACAAAGGCCAACGATGGGTAGCCCACCGCCTGAAGATCGCGTTCCGTCTCGCCCTTGGTGCGCGAGTAAAACACCTTGGAGGCAACATCGGCGCCCAGCGCCGAGTTGAAGGCAAATGCCTGCGCGCCGTGTTGCCGCGCCAGACGGGCCACGGCCAGCGGGTGATCGTGGTCCACCTTGTAAAACGCGGCTTGAGAACCCGCCACCCGGATGGTGGTGCCCAGCGTGCAGACCACCGCGTCCACCGCCCACCAGTCGGCGTCGTCGGGCAACCGCTCGAAATCGACCAAGGGGTTCAGCAGCTTGGGGTGCGGCACCAGCGAACGGCGCGTGGGCGCGATGACGCGAACCACGGCCGGATCGGCCAGCGCTTGTTGCAGCACGTGACCGCCGACCAGCCCGGTGGCGCCCACCAGCAAGAGTTGTTTCATCAGCGTGTCCTTGAAGCGGGTGCGGCGACCAGCTTGTTTTCGATGGTTTTCAGCAAGGTCTGGTAGTTCGCCAGCCGGGCGCCCCCCAGCGCAACCGCCTGCTGCGCCGCCTGCCGGGCGGCAGGCAACTGGCCCAACTCCAGTCGCACCTGGGCCAGGTTGTTCCAGGCATCGGCGAAATCGGGATGGGCCCGCGTGGTGGCCTCGAAGGCTTGGGCTGCCTCTGCGCGCTGACCGAGCGCGTAGGCGGTGTTGCCCAGACCCAGCCGGCTGATGCGGTGCTGCGGCCATTTCTGCAATCCCGTGGCGTAGGCGGTGCGAGCCGCCTGCGGGCTGGAACGCTCGAGCGCGGACACCGCCACCGCCCAGTCATCGGGCTGCGCCGTCACCGGCAGCTGGTCGGGCCGGCTGGCGCGCATGGCCCAGTGTGACGAACGCGCCCAGGTGTTCTCAAACGTGCTCATCGGCATCACCAGGCGCTCGGTGGTCCCCGAGTGGAGCACGACGTGCTGCTTCGCATGGTCGTAACCGACCACCACGGCGTAGTGCCACATGGGCTTGATCGGGAGGGAGAGGTTTTGCAGCACCAGCACCGGATGGCCACTGGCGACCTCGGTCAACACGGTCTGCAGATCGGGCGCCAACGGGTAGGCGACCAAGCCCTGCCGGCGCGTGGCGGCCAGCATCTCGGTTTGCAGTGCCCCCTCGCGGCCGGGCAAGTACACCTGCGGTGTGAGCTGCCCGGGCGTGACGCTGGCGCCCGCGGCCTGCGCCACCATGGCCAGCGTGGCGGGACCACACAGCAGGTCGTCCTGCGGGTGAAACGGCACCCGGTCAAGAAGCACCTGCTGTGGGAGCTGCGCCGGCCAGGAGCGCTGCAAGGCGGCCGACTGCGGCGGCGTGGCGCAACCGCTCAAGAGCAACCCACAAAGAACAACCCCCGCCAGAGCGGGGGCTGAACAGCGAAGTCGCCAGGACTTCATCGAATGCTGCGGGTGAACGGGAACACCGCGGTCAAGCCCAGGATGTCGGTCACCAGCAAGACCAGGAACACGGTGAACAACACACCGACCACACCCGCACCCGCGGGGGCTTGGTCAACACGGTCGGCCAGCTGGGCCACTTCCACGTCGGACATGGCTTTCACACGTTCAATGGCGTCGTTGGCGTTCACGCCTTGTGCTTGCAGCGCGGTCTGAACGTCGGCCCGGGTGAAGAAGGCGCTGACGTGGTCGCGGTCGGCATCACCGGCAGCGGTCACCATCGCCTGTTCGGTCGACACCATCGCGGCCTGTGCCGTGAGCGGCACACCGGCGAAAGCCATGCAGGGGATCAGCGCAGTTGCAATGAGGCGTTTGATTGTTTTCATCATGTTGTGGGTCTCAAAGGTGAAGAAAAACGGCAGGGAAAAACTCGCTGCCTGAGCTTGATCCTCACAGCGCGCAGGGAGCGCGTCAACCGGCTTTACAAGGCGTCACACACGCACCACGGCCAAGTAGCCTTGTGTGCGCCAGAGAACAGACGGTTTCAGTTGAGCGCGCGCCGCAGCTCCTGCACACGCTGCGCGATGGCCTCGCGGTCCAGGGTGTCGTCGGCGTGCTCGACGTAGATTTCCAGATCGCTCACCGCCAGCCGCAAATCGCCCATTTCGGCCCAGGCGAGACCGCGGTCTCGGTACTCGGACCAGGCGTCCGGCAGCAGGATGAGCAGGCGATCCTGCACCGCGATGAGCCGCAACCAGTCCTCCTGCGTGCGGTGGATTTCCTTCAGGTTGCGCAGCAGCCGGGCGACGATGTCGCGCGGCGTGGCGGCCTGCAGGTACAGCCCCACCGGCACGTCGAAGTCGTCCACCAGACCGTTGCGGCGCTTGTAGGGCTCCAGCCGTTCGGAGAGGTCTTCGCGGCTGAGCGACTGCCCGGTGAAGGGATCGATCACGACCTGACCATTGGGCAGGTTGACCTTCACCATGAAGTGCCCGGGAAAGTTGACGCCGCGCGCCTTCAAGCCGAGACCCTGGGCCAGTTCCAGCCACAGCACGGCCAGCGTGATCGGAATGCCGCGGCGCGTGCGCAGCACCGCGTTGATGTAGCTGTTGTCCGGGTCGTAGTAGTTGTTGACGTTGCCGCCAAAGCCCATGTCGCGGAAGAAAAACTGGTTGAGCGTTCGAAGCCGCTGCAGCGGGCCGGCGTCCGGGTTGCAGCGCCGCTTCACACGGGACAACATCTGGTCCACGTCACCGAGCACCTGCTGGATGTCCAGATCCGGATACTCGTCTTGCGCAACGGAGGCCGCCGCTTCGAACAAGGGGAACGCATCCTCTTCCCCCACGAGAGCGGCAAAGTAGCCCAGGGGTGTGGGTGGCGTGAAGGCGTAGGTGGAGGGCATGGCGGCCGGATTCGATGATCCCGCAGGTTACGTCATTTTCGAACGAACTGCCGCAAGTTCAAACCCGCCAGCAACAGGGTAAGAAAATAGACCAAAACACCGCCGAGCACACAAAGCGTCAGCAGGCCCACGCGCTGAAGCGCCTGTCCTTCAAATCCGAGCCAGTTCACCCGCGCGGCCACCCACATCAAGAACACTGCCAGCAAGGCACTGGCCGCCACCACCTGCGAGCCGAAGCGGGCCCAACCGGGCGAGGGTTTGTAGGCGCCCCGCCGCATCAGGCCGATCAGCAAAAACAGGGCATTGACCATGGCGCCGATGCCGATGGCCAGTGCCAGGCCGGCGTGCGCCAGATAGGGCACCAACACATAGTTGAGCACCTGGGTGAGGATCAGCACCACGATGGCGATCTTCACCGGGGTGCGGATGTCTTGCCGCGCATAGAAGCCCGGTGCCAGCACCTTGATGGCGATGAGGCCGATGAGACCGGCGCCATAACCCATGAGCGCCGACGCGGTGCGCTGCACGTCGGCGGCGGTGAAGGCTCCGTAGTGGTAGAGCACCGCCACGAGCGGCTGAGCGAACGTGAGCAGGGCCACCGCGCAGGGCACGGCCAGCAGCACCACCAGACGCAGGCCCCAGTCGAGCAGGCCGCTGTAGCGAACCGTGTCGTCGGCCGCCTTGGCCGCCGCGAGCTGCGGCAGCAACACCACCCCCAACGCCACACCGAGCATGGCGGTGGGGAACTCCATGAGTCGGTCGGCATAGGTGAGCCAGCTCACGCTGCCGGTGGCCAGGTGCGAAGCGATCTGGGTGTTGATCAGCAGCGAGACCTGCGCCACGCTCACACCCAGCAGAGCCGGCAGCATGAGCGTGGTCACGCGGCGTGTGCCCGGGTGTGCCCAGGCGGCCTTCAAGCCTGACCAGCGCAGGCTCACGCGCGGCAGCATGCCCAGCTTGCGCAGCGCGGGCAGCTGCACGCCGAGCTGCAGTGCGCCACCCAGCAGCACACCACCGGCCATGGCAAAGATCGGCTCGATGCCGAGTGTGGCGAACCACGGTGCACCCCAGTACGCGGCGGCGATCATCGCCACGTTGAGCAGCACCGGCGTGGCCGCCGGCACGGCAAAACGCCGCCAGGTGTTCAAAATGCCGGCTGAGAGCGCCACGAACGACATGAACGCGATGTAGGGAAACATCCAGCGCGTCATGAACACGGCAGCGTTGAAACCCTCTTCGCTCAAACCGCTGGCCATGGCCCACACCAGCACCGGCGCGCCCAGCACGCCCAGCACACAGGTGACGGTGAGCGCCCAGGCCAGCACGGTGGCGATCTGGTCGACCATCTGCCGCGTCGCTTGATCGCCGTGTGTTTCACGCTCCCCGGCCAGCACCGGCACGAACGCCTGGCTGAACGCGCCCTCCGCGAACAGGCGGCGCAGCAGGTTGGGGATGCGGAACGCAACGTTGAACGCATCGGTCAGCGCGCTGGCGCCGAACGTGGCCGCCATGAGCAGTTCGCGCACCAATCCCGTGATGCGCGAAGCCAGGGTGAGCAGGGAGACGAGGGAAGCGGATTTGAACAGGGTCACGGCGCGAGTGTAGCGACGGGTGGGCGGGCCGCCCGGGTGTGGGTTGCTGGCGCACTGGCCCGTGCTAAAATCGCGGGCTTTGCTGGCATCATCCCCAAACATTGAAGGAATCACACCATGGCAACCAAGCCGAAGAAAAAGAACCCCCGTCTGGCGTCTGGCCGCAAGCGCGTACGCCAGGACGTCAAGATCAACGCAGCCAACACCTCGCTGCGTTCGAAGTACCGCACCGCGGTGAAGAACGTGGAAAAAGCCGTTCTGGCCGGTGACAAGGACAAGGCGACCGAGCTGTTCGCCAAGATGCAAAAAGTGGTGGACATCGTTGCCGACAAGGGCATCTTCCACAAAAACAAGGCCGCTCGCGACAAGAGCCGCCTGTCGACCAAAGTCAAGGGCCTCGCAGCAGCCGCTGCCTGAAACCCACCGGTCTGGCCCCGCCAGACCACCAGCCCGGGCCCATTTTGGCCTGCCGTTTGAAACGGGTGCGCTGCCAGCAAAAGCAAAAAAGCCGTCGCAAGACGGCTTTTTTGCATCTGGGCTTCTGCCGGTCTGCGCGTTTCGAAAACACCTCACACCTGCAGCTAGCGGGCTGTTGGGCTTGCGGAGGCTGGGCGCTCTGCTGCGTGGTCGCCGATGACCGGGCCAGCCGGAGAAAACTCAAACAGAACGAGGCGGGTCGGGCAGCAGACAAGCCTCGGCCACCTGCAGGTCGTTGTCGCGCGCAAAGTTCATGCAGAAGTCCCACGCCATGGGTTCGGCTTCGCGCAGATCCACGTGCACCACCACGCACTTGATGCCGTTGATGGTGTTGGGCACGCACCAGGGGGAATAGCTCAGGTGGCTGCCGGGCTGGGCGCCGCCGGGGCGAAACGGACTCATGACGCCGGCCAGACGCTCAGCCCAGTCGCTCGGCCGGAAGGTGCGGCCGTTCTGGGTGATGCCCTGGATGAAGACTTGTTTGGCTGTCGGTGAAACCATCGGGAGAAGCCTTCGGATGGAGGGCCGTGCAGAGGAGAAAACCACCACGGCAACGAGGATCGCTCGACCGCAGAAGCGTCAGGTATTCTATCTTATATAAGACTTGAAACGAGGGATAACCCGGGGTCCAGAGACCCGGTCGTCGCGCATTTCAGCGATGCCCAACAAGCAATGATGATGCCCGGCAGCTGCGCCTAAAATCGCGCTTCGACGGCTCAACCTGCGTTGAGCCGCTTTCTTTTTGGCCCTCCAGCGCCCCACTTTCCCGGAGTCACCGCATGAACGCCGCCCTCAACCCTGTTGCCTCGCCCCATGTGATGAACACCTACGGCCGCCTGCCGATCGCGATGTCGCACGGCAAGGGCGTGCGCGTGTGGGACGTGAACGGCAAGGAATACATCGACGCGCTGGCCGGCATCGCCGTGAACACCCTGGGCCACGGCCACCCCAAACTGGTGCCGGCCCTGCAGGACCAGGTGGCCAAGATGATCCACTGCTGCAACTACTACCACGTGCCCGACCAGGAACGCCTCGCGCAGATGCTGGTGGAGCGCTCGGGCCTGACCAACGTGTTCTTCTGCAGCACCGGCCTGGAAGCCAACGAAGCCGCCCTGAAGCTGGCGCGCAAGTACGGCCACGACAAGGGCATCGAGCGCCCCGAGATCGTGGTCTACGAGAAGGCCTTCCACGGCCGCTCCATCGCCACCCTCTCGGCCACCGGCAACCCCAAGGTGCAGGCCGGCTTTGGACCGCTGGTGGAAGGTTTCATCCGCGTGCCGGCCAACGACATCGAGGCGCTGAAAAAGGCCACGGTGGGCAACCCCAATGTCGTGGCCGTGTTCTTCGAGACCATCCAGGGCGAAGGCGGGGTGAACCCGATGCGCGCGCAGTACCTGAAAGACGTGCGCGCCCTGTGCGACCAGCAAGACTGGCTGCTCATGATCGACGAGGTGCAGTGCGGCATGGGCCGCACCGGCAAGTGGTTCGCCCACCAGTGGGCGGGCATCCTGCCCGACGTGATGCCGCTGGCCAAGGGCCTGGGCTCGGGCGTTCCCATCGGTGCGGTGGTGGCCGGCCCCAAAGCGGCCCACATCTTCCAGCCGGGCAACCACGGCACCACCTTCGGCGGCAACCCGCTGGCCATGCGCGCCGGCGTGGAAACCATCCGCATCATTGAAGAAGACGGGCTGCTGGCCAACGCCGAGCGCGTCGGTGCGCACATGCACGACGCGCTGGTGAAAAGCCTGGGCGGTCACCCGGGCCTCAAAGACATCCGAGGCCAGGGCCTGATGATCGGCGTGGAACTCAACCACCCCTGCGGCGCCCTCACCCAGCGTGCCGCCGATGCGGGCCTCTTGATCAGCGTCACCGCCGACAGCGTGATCCGCCTGGTGCCGCCGCTGATCATGACCATCGCCGAGGCCGACGAAGTGCTCGCCATCCTGCTGCCGCTGATCCACGCCTTCCTCAAAGAGCAAAGCCCGACATGACGATTCGCCACTACCTGCAGTTCAAGGACCTCAGCGCGGACGAATGCGCCCACGTGCTGGCGCGAGCGGCCCACATCAAGAAAAAGTTCAAGGCGTTCGAGAAGTACCAGCCCTTCGCCGACCCGGACCGCACGCTGGCCATGATCTTCGAGAAGGCCAGCACACGCACCCGCGTGAGCTTCGAGGCGGGCATGTACCAGATGGGCGGCTCGGTGGTGCACCTGACCACCGGCGACAGCCAGCTCGGCCGCGCCGAACCGATTGAAGACAGTGCCAAGGTGATCAGCCGCATGGTCGACCTGGTGATGATCCGCACCTACGAGCAGAGCAAGATCGAAGCGTTTGCCGCGCACTCGCGCGTGCCCGTGATCAACGGCCTGACCAACGAATTCCACCCCTGCCAGATCCTGGCCGACCTGTTCACTTTGGTGGAGTACCGACCCGCTGCCAGCGGCCAGCCGCTGGACGCCATCAAAGGCAAGGTGGTGGCCTGGGTGGGCGACGGCAACAACATGGCCAACACCTGGCTGCAAGCGGCCGAGCTGCTGGGCTTCACGGTGCACGTGAGCACGCCCGGCGGCTATGAGGTCGACCCGGTGCTCGCCGGCATCAGCAACCGCGACTGCTACCAGGTGTTCAAGGACCCGCGCGAGGCCTGCGCGGGTGCCGATCTGGTCACCACCGATGTGTGGACCAGCATGGGCTTCGAGTCCGAAAACGAAGTGCGCCGCGAGGCCTTCAAGCGCTGGTGTGTGGACGAGGACATGATGCGCCAGGCCAAACCCGACGCGCTCTTCATGCACTGCCTGCCGGCGCACCGCGGCGAAGAGGTCAGCGCCGAAGTGATCGACGGTCCGCAGTCGGTGGTGTGGGACGAGGCCGAGAACCGCATGCACGCGCAGAAGGCCTTGATGGAGTTTCTGCTGCTCGGCCGCCTGGCTTGATGCAGGCCCTGCTCGACGCGATCGCGCGCATCGAACCCGGCACCGACGCGCGCCGGGTGTTCCACGGCCGCGGCGGTCTGTACCCGGGCTGCGAGCAGTGGACACTGGACGCGTTTGCACCGGTCTGGCTGCTCACCAGCTTCCAGCCGGTGACCGACGACACCTTGATCGTGATCGGTGAAGCACTGCAAGCCCGCTGGAGCGAGATCGCACCGGGTGAACCCCTGAACTGGGTGTTCCAGTGCCGCGGTGACGGCCCGGCGGACACGCGCCTGATGGCCGGCAGCGTGCCCGAGCCGCATGTGGTCACCGAGCGCGGCGCGCGTTACCTGGTGCATCTGCTCAAAGGCCAGAACCACGGTCTCTTCCTCGACATGGCCGAAGGCCGCCAGTGGGTGCGCGAGCACGCGGCGGGCCACAAGGTGCTCAACCTGTTCGCCTACACCTGTGCGTTTTCGGTGGTGGCCTTGCAAGGCGGCGCGAAGCAGGTGGTCAACGTGGACATGAGCGCCGGTGCCATGGCCATCGGCCAGCAGAACCACCCGCTGAACGCGCTGAAGGAAGGCGCGAGTTTTCTCGTGCACGACATCTTCAAGACCTGGGGCAAGATCACGCGCGGCGGCCCTTACGGCCTGGTCATCGTCGACCCGCCGAGCCACCAGAAGGGCAGCTTCATCGCCACGCAGGACTACCTCAAACTCATGCGCCGCCTGCCCGATCTGCTGCGGCCGGAGGGCCGTGTGCTGCTCTGCCTCAACGCGCCGCAACTCAGCCCGGCCTTCCTGATGGACCAGATGCGCGAGGCTGCGCCCGAACTGGTGTTCGAGCAGCGCCTGGCCAACCCGGCGGTGTTTGCCGACGTATCGGAAGACCGCTCGCTCAAGGTGCTGGTGTACCGGGCACCTGCGGTCGCCAAGGCAGCCACATGAGTGCCTGCACCAGTTGCGGCGCCTGTTGCGCCTGCTTCCGCGTCGACTTCTCGGTCCACGAGATGCAGGACATGGGCGGCAGCGTGCCCTCGGGCCTGGCGGTGGAGGTCACCGACACCACCATGCGCATGCGCGGCACCGACCATTCACCACCCCGCTGCGCCGCCCTCACCGGCCGGCTCGGCGACCAGATCGGCTGCGGCATTTACGAGTGGCGCCCCTCGCCCTGCCGCGAGTTTGAAGAAGGCAGCGAGGCCTGCACCCGCGCGCGCCAACGCCACGGCCTGCCGCCGGTCGGCGGCGCAGACTGAACCCTCAATTACTTCAGGTCTCAAGCATTTTTGACGCCTGTTGGGATTAACCGACACCACGGGTTTTTTCACGGTGCTACCTTCACAGCACCATGAAAAAACGCTGGGACATCTCCCCACCCATACACGCCCATGCCCCGGTCTTTCCGGGCGACACGGCCTACTCGCAGACCTGGGCCGCCACCATCGGCCCGGGCTGCCCGGTCAACGTGAGCGCCATCACGCTCTCGCCCCACGTGGGCGCGCATGCCGATGCGCCGCTGCATTACGACCCCAACGGCGCGGCCATCGGCGAAGTCTCGCTCGACGCCTTCCTCGGGCCCTGCCGCGTGATCCACGCCATCGGCTGTGGCCCGCTGGTGAAGCCCGAGCACATCGCGCACGCACTGGCAGACCTTCCTGAAAGGGTGCTCGTGCGTGTGTATGAACACCAGCCGCAAGACGCGTTCGACAACGACCTGCCCGCCTTCGCACCCGAGACCGTGGAGCAACTCGCCGACCTCGGCGTGCTGCTGATCGGCATCGACAGCGCGAGCATCGACCCGGCCAACAGCAAGACGCTGGACAGCCATCAGACCATCCGCCGGCGCGGACTGCGCGTGCTGGAAAACCTGCTGCTCGACGACGTGCCCGAGGGCGACTACGAGCTCATCGCCCTGCCCCTGAAACTCACCACCGCCGACGCCAGCCCCGTGCGCGCCATCCTCCGAGAACTGCCATGACCACCACGCTTCAAGACTGCCGCGCACTCGACGCGCAAGACCCGCTGCGCGCCCTGCGCGAGCTCTTCCTGTTGCCCGAAGGCACCATCTACCTCGACGGCAATTCGCTCGGCGTGATGCCGCGCAGCGCACCTGCGCGCGTGGCCGACGTGGTGACCCGCGAGTGGGGAGTCGACCTGATCCAGAGCTGGAACAAGAACGGCTGGTTCACCATGCCCGGCCGGGTGGGCGACAAGATCGCGCGCCTGATCGGCGCCGCGCCCGGTACCGTGGTGGCCACCGACAGCACCTCCATCAACCTCTTCAAGGTGCTTTCCGCCGCGCTCAACCTCAGCACCGCCGACCACCCGCAGCGCAAACGCATCGTGAGCGAACGCAGCAACTTCCCAACCGACCTCTACATCGCCGAGGCCCTGTGCAAAGAGCGTGGCTTCGAGCTGGTGCTGGTCGAGCCCGACGAGATCGCCGCATCCCTCACGCCCGAGGTGGCCGTGCTCATGCTCACCCACGTGAACTACCGCACCGGCGCCATGCACGACATGCCGGCCGTGACCGCCGCCGCCCACGCGGCCGGCGCGCTCATGCTGTGGGACCTGGCGCACAGCGCGGGCGCCGTGCCGGTGGACCTCACCGGCGCGGGCGCCGACTACGCGGTGGGCTGCGGCTACAAGTACCTCAACGGCGGCCCGGGCGCGCCGGCTTTCGTTTGGGTGAACCCGCGCCACACCGACCGCTTCTGGCAGCCCCTCGCCGGCTGGTGGGGCCACGCCACCCCCTTCGCCTTCACGCCGGACTACCAGCCCGCGCCCGGCATCACCCGCTACCAGTGCGGCACCCAACCCATGATCAGCCTGGCTGCGCTTGACTGCGGCGTGGACACGGTGCTGGCCGCTGAAGCCCTGGGCGGCATGGCCGCGCTGCGCCGCAAGTCGCTCGCGCTCACCGACCTCTTCATCTCGCTGGTGGACGAGCGCTGCCAGGGCCACGGCATTGGCCTGGCCACACCGCTGGACCATGCACAGCGCGGCTCGCAGGTGTGTTTGACCAAAGACGACGGCGCCTACGCGATCGTGCAGGCCCTCATCGCACGCGGCGTGGTGGGCGACTACCGCGCGGGCGATGCCGGCCAGCACAAGGACATCCTGCGTTTCGGCTTCACCCCGCTCTACATCGGCTTCGAAGACGTGTGGCACTCGGTCGAACACCTCAAACAGGTGCTGGAGAGCGGGGAATGGCAGCGCGCCGAGTTCAACCAGAAACACGCGGTGACCTGAGCATGTGCCCGCACGCCCATTCCGAACCACAGAAGCCCGCAGACATCGTGCGCGAGGAAGGCGCACAGCTCGACTTCAGCCGCGACATGAGCTACGGCGACTACCTCCAGCTCGACAGCATCCTCAACGCGCAGAAGCCGCTCTCGCCCGCGCACGACGAGATGCTGTTCATCGTCCAGCACCAGACCAGCGAACTCTGGATGAAACTCATGCTGCACGAGCTGCACGCGGCCATCACGCACATCGCCGGCGACGAGCTGCAGCCCGCGTTCAAGATGCTCGCGCGCGTCTCGAAAATCATGGAACAACTCGTGCACGCCTGGGACGTGCTCGCCACCATGACGCCGCCTGAATACAGCGCGCTGCGGCCCTACCTCGCACAGTCCAGCGGCTTCCAGAGCCACCAGTACCGTTGCATCGAATTCGCGATGGGCAACAAGAACGCGGCCATGCTGAAGCCCCACGCGCACAACCCGCAGCGGCTGGCGGTGGTGCAGGCAGCGTTTGAGGCGCCGTCGCTGTACGACGAAGCCCTGCGCCTGCTCGCGCGTCGCGGCATTGCCGTGCCACAGAGCCACACCGATCGCGACTGGACCCAGGCCTACGAGGCCAGCGACGCGGTCGAACAAGCCTGGCTGGAGGTCTACCGCAACCCCAAGGACCACTGGGACCTGTACCAGCTGGGCGAAGAACTCACCGACCTCGAAGACACGTTCCGCCTCTGGCGTTTCCGCCACGTCACCACGGTGGAGCGCGTGATCGGCTTCAAGCGCGGCACCGGCGGCACGGGCGGCGTGAGCTACCTGCGCAAGATGCTGGACGTGGTGCTGTTTCCGGAGATCTGGCGGCTGCGCACCTCGCTCTGAGCCCCCGATGGCGCCTGCGTCTTTGTGAGGCTTGTTTCTTTCTGCGGAGACGAACGTCAGGTGAAGACTGATGTGAGCCGTTCGAGGCCGATGTACCTAAAAACAAGACGCGTTCATCACCGATCATTCGACGGCGGGTTCTTGCATGACCGCTGCGCCTCCGAGGCCTGTTACTCGACACGACGTTTCGCAAACTCGCGGCGCGACACAGAAGTCACAGCATCACCCACCTCATAAAAGGCGATCACACGCTTGCAGTCAAGAAAGCCAGGAGGCTCGCTCAGGTCAGCCCGGAAAGCCCCGGGGCCCAGACACTCGCTGCGTTGGTCATCGCACTGGAGCCCGACCAAGCGATTCCGTCGATTCAGCTGCATTCACTGAGCTACTCGCCATTCGAACTGGCGCTTGAAACATTGGGCGAATGGCATCCATTTGTAATGTGGTGTCCCGATACTTTTTACCCGTCAGGACCAGCGGTGTGAGAGAAGTGTGTGCCTTCAATATGACAGCGTGATTTCTGTGGAAGCCCACGCTGTTTCACTGCGACAAAGAAACACGTTTGACATGTTCAGCAGGCACCGTGGATGGATGCTGAACCACTCTGGGCCCACTGCCGCATCTGCATTCCCATCGAGCCGATCTCGCGATATCGCGTGGTTTTGCTGGATGGGTGCTGGCAGAACCGATCGTCCCTTGCGACTCAGCTTGGCGATCGCCATCGCACACTGGAGCTGGCTGCCGCTGGTTGTAGTGCTCGCATCATCCATGGTCTTCAGGGCTGATGCCATCGGCCCAGTCCTGTCTGCACTGGGGGTGGCGACCTTGATGCAATGGCTCGTCAAACGGTTGGCGAGATGGCTTTCTTCACGGCGCCCATTCGCCATCGGGCTTTGTGCCAACCACCTCCATCATTCGGATCGGGGAGGAATGCCCAGCACCCACGCCTCCGTGATGGCGTGTCTGGCCGGGGCGCTGTCGCCATGGATGGTCCTCTGGCCAGAGTTCGCGCTCGTGCCCTCCATCGCCGTGATCACCGCATGGGCTCGGGTGCAGGCGGGAGCCCATTTCCCTTCAGATGCGTTGGTGGGACTCATGCTCGGGGCATCGGTGGGAAGTGCGGCGGCACGTGCCTTCTCGTGGAGTTGATGTCCATATTCGTTGAATCGGCCCTTTCCCGATGGGCTCCTCGCGGGTGGCGGGCCGTCTTCCTGGAAATTGCTGCTCCGAAGAAATCGGGCAGGTCACATTGAACAACGGTTGCGACGGTCCGTCTTGAACGCAATTGCGCTGTGGTGCGCGGATCGCAGGGTACCGATGATTGGCGCCCAAGGGCTTGCCCTTCAGCGATCGCGAAGCGATGGCGAGGACGGCTTCTGTCCGTGATCGCCAGTCCACGCACCCCGATTGCAGACGTCCAGGAAGGCCTCGAGTCATACCCAGCCTTGGCGCCATAAGCTCGCGTCTGTCAGCTCGCGCCAGTGCAGCAGATACACCTGCTTGGAATGCACGGCCTCCAGTTCGATCTGCTCGACACGCATCGAAGGTGGATCGGGCTCGATGACCCTCGTGACAACGAAGTGTTTCTCGCGATGACGCGGCTTCACGGCCGTCCACTTGGTCAGCAAAAGTTTCTTCGGGCTCAGCGGGTTCTTTCGCGCGCGGGGGCCGGGCGAGGTCACTTCACTCACGGGCTCAGGTTTGGATTTCATAGATCGTGATGATGCGGCATGCGTCAACCCATCATCGCTGCACATCCGCCGGTCGCCCATGCTTTTCGGATCCAGGCGACCACCCCGACCAGGGCCCTTGACGAGGATTCGCCGGGCCTGCAGGCAAAATCCAGAGGACCGGAGCGAGTTTGGCGTCGGGCCTGCCGGGAATTCCACCTTGAAGAATGGAGCAGCATCAATGGCACTGACGAAGAAGGGCGAGTTCTGGTACGGGACGACGTCGGGCGACACCCAAGCCGAGCTGCGCGATTACAGCGTGGCGAACCGCCATGAGGCCGTCCGGTTTGCAGCGTCCAAATGCGACTGCGGGTGCCGGAGCTTCGCGCTGCAGACCGATGAAGAAGCCGGCGTTGCCATCCGAACCTGCACCGACTGCGGGCAGGAACACCTGATGGGCGACAGCGCGGAACACGTTGAAGAAGCCGTGCCCGAGGCGCACGAGTGCGTGTGTGAAAACGAGGTGTTTGAGCTGATGTCCGGCGTCTCCGTGTACGAGGGCACCCATGACGTGCGTTGGGTTTACATCGCTTGCCGCTGCGTGGAATGCAATCTGGTCGGGGTCTTCGCAGACTGGAAGTGTGAAGCGGGTGATGCGGCGGCCTTCCTCGCCAAGGTGTGAACGGTCGAACCCCGCAGAGTTCAGGTTCGCGGGCTCTGGGTCACGCGAGCCTCAGCGTCAGAGCTCAAGTTTCAAGCCCTTTCTCGAGCAATACCCGACCTTCCCGCGCTGGAGCGCCAAGCCTCGGCACGTCGAAGGCGCCGAGATCGCGCTTGTCGCGCGAACGGCCAAGTGGTGTCATGAACGGGTCGGTGGACTTGGCTGTATCAACAACCGCAACCGTTGCGCAGCAGAGGGCCGGAGGACTTCGGCATCAGACTGGATGCTGCCCTTTACCTTGCACGCCTGAATGCCGATCGCCGCGGGCATCTGGCATTCAAGGATGGCCGCGTCGAACGACCGCTGCACCCCCGCCTCCAGCCATCCAGCGCAGGCCGGCCTGGCCGCACTTCGGATGAATCGTCACAGGGTCTGGGTGGCCCAGCGAACGCCTTGTCAGCTACAAAACGTGCCCGAACAATGCCGACAGGCGGCGCTGGTTGATGCCTGCCGATCCGCTCCACCAGCACGCCGGGTAGGCCATGTCGACGAAATGATGGTTCGGCAGCACGCGCTCGCCGATCGGCACGAACGCTTCGCCAAAGCCGGGATGCGCTGGCGTGTCCAAGACACCGCAGAGGCCAAGAATCGCAACGACCCGGTCCCGTTCCGCCTTGTTTGCTTTCAAGCTTGCGGGAAAGTGTTGGTGCAAAGCCGAGGCCATGACCGAAGGTGCAACCGACGCGATTGAGGTCATGAGGTCCTGAAATATGTGCGTGTCGTCCGCGGTGGGAGTTGTGGGTGGATGGGCGAGAAACAGTTCGAGGTCCAGCAGCGCGTACATCGGGTCTGCGTGTCTGACGCCGCCCCACTTCAAACGCTCGAAATTGAGCACATTGAGGTCCTGAGAATGGGGCGCACAGTCAAGCCCGCAGACGGGGCACTGTCCCGCACCCGCCGAGACCCGATGGTCAGGGAGCCACTGCGCGACCGAGAAGCTGCCAAGCGCCGAGCGCCAGTCAAGCCGGCGGGTGGACAGGCTCGCCAGGAATCCGTCTGCGATCTGCCGCTCGGTCAGGCGCCGCACCTGCTGTCGCAACTGAACGATGGTTTCGTCGTGGGACCGCCAGAGCGGGTCGAACATGACGCCTTGTCGCTTGGCGTGCTCGAACGCTTCTCCGCTCGGGGTCTTTGGAGCTTGTTTCCAGCCAGCTGCAGACCAGTAGGTGTCAAGCAAGGTCTTGAGCGCGCGCTTGTCCATGATGTGGTTTTCCCCTGTCGGTCAATGGTTCAGTCGAGAGGAGGCGCCGCCTGAGCCGCAGGTTTCAGCACATACCGGAAACGGTCCCACTCTGGTGGACCCAATTGAGCGCTGTCCAGGTGGGGCTCGAGCGCCTGAATCACCTCGCGGGGCGCCAAGGGACTGGGCGTCAGGTGCTCCGGGACCACGACAATCCCCTCGAAATCGATCTCGCCCCGCACAGCAAACAGGATGTCCTTGGCATCGAGATCCCCAAACCCTTGCAGGTCGAAGGAGCCCGTGATGTCGACTGCGAAGCGGGCTGCTGGCCCCATTCGCTTCAAGCAGAGCGAAGCGATCTGGACGGGATGGTGTGCCGCGAAGTACACCGAGCACTCGATCATGGCGGGATCGCCAACGGTCGACAAGGTCGCCCCGTCCAGACCCGTCCAGACACGCAAAGGCCAGTGAAGCCAATCGCACTGAACGAAGCAGTCCCAACTCTCGCCCTGCCAGGTGATGGGATGACAGGGTAGTGAAAGATTCCAGAACAGTCGCCGCGGTAATCCGGCCGAAGCATCCTCAAAGAGATGTCCGTGGATCATGCCCCTCAGCCCATTTTTATTCGAGATCAACAAGGTCATGTGGCGCAAAAATTGGAAACGACCGACACGGCAGAAGGTACCAAACCTTGATGTCCCTCGTCACCACGGGCAGGCTGTGCGTTTGAAACCGGTTATCGAACTTGCAAGGTCAAGACATGCGCTGGGCAGCAGAGAGAGGGGCGCGTCTCTCCTCCCTCCATTGGAGAGGACACACCCCTTGTGCTGAGCGCATCCCGCCACCGGCAGCGCTGAACTGGCGCTACCGGTCATCAAAAGTCGTTCGTGGCCGGCGGCTTTTGGGTCCACGGAAAATGGTCGCGGCGACCTTGGCGACGATGCCACGCACCCGGCTTTGTCGCCAAGGTAGTTCAGGCAGCTGCCGGCACCCCAAGCGATCACCCCCACGGTGCTGCCGACCCGCCCCATTCCAACGTGCCTGCCGAAGTACACCAACGGCGTAAGGCGGTGCAGGCTGGCTGGGTCTGAAGAGGACTTTGGTGGAATAGCAGCGTGTCGCCAGGCGCCGCACAATCGGTTGCATAGACGCCGCCGTGATCTCCCTGCACAGTTGCAGGCGCTCAATGCGACCTCGCTCCGGGTTTTGGATGGCAGCTTCAACCCGACCGATCTTGCCGCTGGCGCCGAGCCATGCCGCGCCGTCCATCGCCAGGGGAGCGGCGTCGCAAAGCGCCTGGACTGGCTGTACAAAAGTGTGAACCCATCCACACCGTAGCGGACTTCAAGCGCACTTTCCGCGCATTTTGATCAAGGTCTCTGTTCAGCTGTCGATACTGGGTCCATCAAGGGCAACCGCGCCGAAACATGCCGATGACAAGGCTTGGCTTGCGGACTGACAAATCAAAAAAATGAACCCTTCTGAGGCCCACGAAATCACCGATCCGTGCCCCTGGCACCGATGCAGACCTGTTGGAGACGTGAACACCATCGCGCTCCGCTGCTGCGCCGTGGCGACCGTTCTCACCCCTGTTGCAGCACGGATCACCTCCTGCGGACAGACACCTGATGCCTGAGCACATCACCCCGCGCCAGGGCGAGTTTGCATTTGACGGCTCGTCGGGAACACTCGACCAGCACCGCGTCAAAGCCCTGCGCGTATTGCTGCTGGCAGCGAGCTTCGCCGCCCCGACGATCGCACTGGCACTCTTTCTGCGCGACGGGATCACGCTGCTGACGATGCTGGTCGGCGCCACCAGTGTGCTGTTGTGGGTGCTGGGCTGGCTGCTCCATCGCGGACGCGTCACCATCGCGGCCCATGGTCTGGTGCTGTTGATTCTGACGATCGCCACGGTCACCACCGTGATCACCGGGGGCGTTCGCAGTGCAGGCGTGTTCGTGCTGCTGTCGTCCATGGTGCTGGCAAGCACGTTCCTCTCGCGGAAAAAGATGATCGCAGTCGTGCTGTATTGCATCTTGGCACTCGGGTTGATCAACTGGTTCGAACAGCGCGGGATGCTGCCAGGGACGCTACCACCCACCGGTTGGACCGTGTGGGTGGTCCAGGTGGTGGTGATCGGAATCGTGTTGATCAGCGCTCTGGCGGGTCAGTACCGACTCCAGGAAGCGTTCGACACGCAGAAGGAAGCGCTGAGACTCGCCTACGAAGCAGAAGCTGCCCTGAAGGAAAGCCAAGAGCGCTTCAAAGCGCTGTTCCGAAACAACCCGGTGCCCTGCCTCGTGCAGTCTCTGGACAGCCGCGTGACCGTGGATGTCAACGATGCCTATGCCTTGGCGAGCGGCTTTTCGCGAAGCGATCTGGTCGGCCAGCAGCCGCCCAACCTGTGGGCCAACCCGGCCGAGGAGCAAGCCTTTCGAAACACCCTGAAAGCGCATGGTCGGGTGAGCGGCATGCATGCCCGCGGATTGCGGCGCGATGGCTCCCAGTTCGATTCGCTGGTCTACGCCGAGCTCATCCAGCAGGGCAAGGAGAGGCTCATGATCGGCATGGTGGTCGACATGAGCGCCGAAGAAAAGTCGCGCAGGGCCCTGCTGCAGTCTGAAGCGCGCTTTTCCAAAGCCTTTCGGCACAGCCCGATCTGCATGACCCTCACACGCCTGAGCGACGGGCGCTACCTGGAAGTCAACGACGCCTGCGAGCACGTTTTCGGTGGCCTTCCCGAAGAATTCGTTGGAAAAACGTCGCTCGAAACAGGCGTCTGGCCCAGCCAGCAGGTGCGCAAAAACTATGTCAACACCATGCTGCGCGACGGTCGCCTGACGGGTTACGAAACACAGGTGCGCAACCGCAAGGGCGAACTGGTCGAGGTCAAGGTATGGGCCGAGATCATCGACATCGAAGGTGAAGCCTGTGCCCTGTCCTTCGTCCTCAATGTGGCCGAAGAAAAACGGCGCCGCAGCATGCTGATGAATCTCGCCGAAGGGGTTTCGCCCAAAATCGGACAGGCGTTCTTCCTGTCGGTGACCGAGCACATGGTGGTGGCCTTGGGTGCAACCAGCGTGGTGATTGGTGAAACGGCAGTAGGTGGTGGCATCAACACGCTGGGCCTGACGCACAACGGCGACCTGCAACCCAATCGCCGTGTGCATCTGCACGAGCCCAGCGCTTCAGCGATGATGGCCAGCGATGGCCTGTGTGTCATCGAGTTGCCCGCGGGGGAGTCCTTGCTGTCTGACCTCCCCTTTGCTGACGGGCATTCCCATACGGTCGCTGGAATCGCCTTGCGCGACCCCGACGGGACAGCCATTGGCCTGCTGGCCGTCGCCTGGGAGCACTCCGCCCAGATCGGTGCCGATATTCAGGCACTGACATCGATCTTCGCCAGCCGCAGCAGCGCCGAACTGATGCGACTGCGGCGCGACTTGAAAATCCAGCGCTTGCAAGACACCCTGGAGCAGCGCGTCCAGGCCCGCACCGAGCAGCTTCAGCACATCAACCGCGAGCTTGACAGCTTTGCCTACTCGGTTTCACATGACCTGAAGTCGCCCCTGCGTTCGATCGACGGCTTCATGCATGTGCTCAGAGAGCAAATGGGCGACCGCGTCCGTCCCGAGGACGATGCAATCATCAGCCGGGTCATGGCTTCTGCGAGCCGGATGGGTGGTCTGATCAAGGACTTGCTGGCGTTGGCGCGGGTCAGCCAGACCCAGCTGCAACGCTCCTGGGCGAACCTGAGCGAGATGGCCGACGAGGTGATCCGACAGGAGCGGCAACGAGACCCTGAGAACCCGGTCGAGGTGGTCATCGAACCCGAATTGTTCGCCGACTGTGATCCCCACCTCGCCCAGATTGCACTCGAAAATCTGCTGGGCAACGCCTGGAAATATTCACGGAACACGCCGCAGCCCCGCATCGAGTTCGGTCGTGTGCCCGCCAGCGAGGTCGGCGCGCCAACGTTTTTTGTCCGGGACAACGGTGCAGGATTCGACATGTCCCGCTCGGACCGCCTCTTCAAACCCTTCACGCGGCTGCACCAGCCCAGCGAGTTTCAGGGCTCCGGCATTGGCTTGGCCACCGTCCACCGCATCATCGAGCGGCATGGGGGGCATATCCACGGCAAGGGCGAGGTCGGGCGAGGCGCAGTGTTCCAGTTCATGTTCGGACGCACCATCCAGGATTGACGCTGCGACGCGCAACGCCCAAATGGCCGCCTCGGAGACGCAGCAGCGGATGGGGCCTACGCTGGTGAACGCCGTGGTGCCCGAGGCCACGATGGCAGCCGGGTTCACGTTGGTGCCGGAACGCAGGGACCAGATCGTGTTGGTGAAGGTGAACCCCACTGCACCGGTCTGGTGGCCATCAAGATCCAGGCGTTCGACATTCCAGCCCGGGGCCGTTGACGCTGAAGTTGTCGGCCAGCGCAACACCGAGGGTTGAAGTGACGCCTGAGGTGCTTTGCACCCCGGACACCAGGACCGACAGGCCCACGGTCGTCAACCCAGCGTGTAATCGTTCAGGTCGACTGTCTTGACGGCGTTGACGTACTCCCGCGTGAAGCCTGGAAACAGCGCGATGATGCGACCGCTCTCCAGCCGGTACCAACTGCGGCACTGGCTCCACACCGAGCCGCCCAGGCGGGCCTGCAACCGCTGGTTGTGTGTGGCCATCACGTCAGGCCGCACGTCGATCCAGCGCTGGCCACCCTGGCGCACCGCCTTCATGCAGGCGATGGCGTGCTGCACGCCGGGTTCGATGTAGAGCAAGGTGGAGGTGTGGCCCGTGGCGGTGTTGGGCCCGAGCATTAGGAAGAAGTTGGGAAAACCCGCCACCGTGATGCCGTGGTAAGCCTCGGGACCGGCCTGCCAGCGCTCGCTCAGCGTCTGGCCATGCAGGCCCGAGACCTTGATCGATGACAGCATGTGTGCCACGTCAAAACCCGTGGCGCAGATCAGCACTTCGACCGGGCGCTCGCGGCCGTCGGTGGTTTGTATGCCGTGGGGCGTGATGCGTTCGATGCCCTGCGTCACCAGCTCCACGTGGGGTTGGCTGAGCGCACGGTAGAAGTCGTTCGAATAGATGATGCGTTTGCAGCCGAGCGGATACGTCGGCGTGAGGCGTGTCCGCAACTCGTCGTCAGGGACCTGCTTCAGCCGGTGGGCGGCCGCCGTCTTGAGCATGCCCCTGCGTGCCAGCGTGCCTTCATCGAAGCCCCGGCGGCCCCACTCCAGCGCCTGGACCCAGCTCCAACGCACCATCCGGTTGTACAGACCGGACTGGGCGAGCCAGCGATCGACCGCGGTGTAGGGCCGGTCCAGGCGGGGCATCACCCAGTTGGCGGTGCGCTGGAAAACCTGCAGGTGCGCTGCTCGTGCCGCGACAGGGGGCACGATCTGCGACGCCGTGGAACCGGTGCCGATCACGGCCACCCGCTGGCCTTCCAGCGGGCAGGTGGCGTCCCAGCGGGCCGAGTGCAGTCGGCGGCCCTGAAATTCCTCGAGTCCGGGGATCTCGGGCCACCGTGGCTGACTCAGCGGGCCAGCGCTGCACACGAAGAAGCGGGAGCGCATGCTCTGTGCGTTGCTGGTGGTCAACGTCCACTGGCCCGTGGCCTCGTCAAAGCTCGCTTCGCTGAGCTGGGTGTTGAAGCGGATGCGGGCGGTGATGCCATGGCGCTCGGCCAGCTCGCGCATGTAGGCCTGGATCTCGGGTGCAGAGGCGAAACGCCGGGTCCAGCGCGGGTTGGGCGCGAAAGAAAACGAATAGGCCGGTGCCGGAACGTCCACGTGTGCGCCGGGGTAGGTGTTGTCCCACCAGGTGCCGCCCAGCCCGGCCTGTTTTTCCAGCAGCACCACGTTGTGGATGCCAGCCTGCTGCAGCTGGATGGCCATGCAAAGACCCGACATGCCTGCACCCAGGATCACCACCTCGTGCTCGGGCACGCCCTCACGCGCACGAGGCAGGTGCGCGTGCATGAAGGAGACCAGCCGCGTGATGGCTTCATCGGCGCTCTTGAGCACGCCACCGTGCAACTGGAAGACGTGCCAGCGTCCCTGTGTGATCTCGCAGCGTGATGTCACCCCGGCGGATTGCAGGGCCTCGTGCAGTGCGAGCGCCTGATCGTGCAGCAACTCGTCGGTGCCGGCCTGAATGAGGGTGGGCGGCAGGCCGCGCAGATCGCCGCGAATGGGTGAAATGCCCGGTTCGGTGAAAGCGTGTGTGCCCCGGTAAAAGCCCGTGCAAGCCAGCGCCCACGGCACGCTGAGCATGGCTTCGCCAGGGGGTGGCGTGGGCAGCGGATCGGGCATCACGGCATCGGCCAGCGGTGACAGCAGCAACAGAGAGGCTGGCGTGGCGCCACCCGCATCGCGCAGGGCCAGTGCCGCGGCCAGCGCCAGGCCGCCCCCAGCCGAATCACCACCGATGGTGACCGGACCGTCGGCCGCCAGCGCCGCGAAGGCAGCCAGCGCGTCATCGATGGCGGCCGGATAAGGGTGCTCGGGTGCGAGCCGGTAGTCCAGCACGAACACCGGCAGACCGCTGGCCAGCGCCAGTCGTGCCGTGAGGGCGCGGTGCGTGACCGGCGAGCCGATGCAGTAGGCGCCTCCGTGCAGATACAGCAGGGTGCCGGCCGGCGTGACAGCAGCGTCGACCTTGCGACTGCGCACCCACTCTCCTGACACGCCACCCACCGTCCCCGGCGTGATGCTCACCGAGCGCGGAACCGGCAAGGTCAGACGGGCCAGGACCTGCAGCCAACGGCGCTGGAAGCGGATGGAAAAACGCGGCGAGAACACCGGCTTGATGAGCATTTGCAGGGCGATGCGCTGCAGCCCTGCCAGCAGGGATTCGAGCAAGCCCTGCGGCTTGAAAACGATGGGGGCGGTGTGTGGTGTCATCGCCCGCCAGTGTAGGCAACCGGCCCGGCCGCTGGCGGACGATCTGTGCGCGCACCTGTGCGGACGCACGGCGTTCACCGCGATGCCACCCGCTTTCATGCCCTTGGCCGGGTTGAGTCGACCGTCCACCCTCTCCACGAAGATGCGCCGTGTGTCCTTCAAGGTGTCTGCCGTGCCGAACAGCGGCTTTTTGTCTTCTTGGATTGCCCTGGTTGCAGACCTGTGCTGGACGTCGGCTGGCCGAATGACTGCAACGGAGCGAAAGCGCCCATTCGCAGGGGGGGGGCAGCGGACGTTCAAGGTGCAGCTCGGCAGCAGCATGCTCCCAGGTCAGCCGTTCACCGACCGCTTCCAGCGGTACCGCCCAGGTCGGCCTGCGCGACAACACGGATGCCCGTTGCGCACGGACGCACGGGTCATGGCCCGCGGAGGGCACGGGCCAGCACCACCGCCAGGGCGGGCGGCATGAGCAGTGAAAGCGACAGCCACACGCCGTTGCAGTGGACCGCCACACCCGCGCAGATCAGGAGCCACGCCAGCACGGCCAGGCCGAGCCCGACCCGGGATTTCCTGGGACCGCTGTGCCACCAGGCACCCCACACGAGCGCCGTGTTGGCCAACAGCAGCCACTGCCAGCAGTCCGGCCAGATCGCGCCGGTCATGCGGAGTGCGCCTCATCCAGGAGGCGCTGCACCATGGCGTCAAAGTCGGCCGGACCCATCACCTCGTTGCGCAAGTGGTCGATCTTCTCGCGCAACAGGCGCTCGACCTGGGGCCAGGCGCGGTGCTTCGCAATCGCGACGCCGGTGGCGAGCGTGCGGTAGGCCTGGTCGTGTTGTCCGGCGTCTGTGTGCAGGCGCGCCACGAACACCAGCATGCCGACATAGCCGACCAGGCTGCCCTGCCTGGCCAGCCGCCTGGCCGCGTCGAGCGCGGCCTGCACCGCTGCGTCGGTGCGCCCTTGCAGGGCGTTCAGCCGCGCCACACCCATCTGGCCGAAGGCTTCCCACGGCGGACTGGGGTGGCGCTCGCTCAGTTCCCGCGCCTGGGCAAACAAGCGCTGCGCCACACCGCGGTGGCCCAGGGCGGTGTGCAAGCCGCCGAGCGTGACGCTGGTGGCGATCACCTCGGGCCAGTACGCGACCGCGCGCAGACCGTCGAGCGCGGCTTCAAGATGGCGCACCGCCACCACCGGCTCACCGCGCACGAGGGCGATGAACGCCAGCGACTGCTGGCCGGCGATTCGCTCTTCCACCTGCTGCCAGGGGAGCGCGGACAGCGTGCGCGAAAACGTGTCGCGGGCCCGTGGCAGATCACCCGATTCCAGCGCCAGCTCACCCACCGCGACGAGCACGCGCCAGCTCGCCGCATCCAGCGTCTCGAGTTCACGCGCCGCATCGGCCAGGCGTTGCTGGCGCACCCACACCCGAGCACGGGTGGCGCGCAGCCAGGTTCGCTCTTCCTCATCCATGACCGGCGCCTGCGTTTCAGCGTCCGCCAGCGCCTGCAGCGCGGTCGCCAGCTGGCCACGGCGCATGTGCACTTCCGCCATGCGAATGGTCAGGCGGGCCAGGGTTCGCGGTTGCAGCGGGTCGCGCGCCAGCGCCTCGGCCTCGGCCAGCCAGCCGTCCACCGGTGTGAGCGCGTCGGCAAACACCGGGGTGAGGCGGACGGCGCGCTCCAGGGTGTGCAGCAGCACCGCCGCATCGCCCTGCCCGCGCGCAAGAGGCACATCCAGCAACAGGTCCGACAACAACCCGCTCACGCGGGATGCGGGCAAGGGTCTGTCACGCCGCCGGGTTTTCATCCATGCTTTCTTCGGTGCTCGGTTCCAGGGCCGCGATCAAGGCCTCATCGAGCGCAGTATCGGCCCCCGCCACGTCGTCGTCCAGGGACGGGGCCTCGAAGTACGCGGCGTGCTGCTGGCCGAAGTCCGTCACATAGGTGGTGCCTTCGTCGGCTTCGGCGGCGAGCGCCGCGTCGTGGCTGCGCAGGTCGGCCAGCAGCGCCTGCGCGTCTTCGCGCGAGGTGGCGGCGTCGGTGGCGTTGGCCTCGGCCTGCTCGGCAGATGCCCGGTTGCGCGCTTCTTCGCTGCCCGCCAGTTCGATGGACTCGCCCAACCCGGTGTCGGTTTCGTCCAGGCTGGCGCCGCGCTCGGCGATGTCCGCCCCGCCGCCGTCGAGTTCGGCCTCGATCTCGTCCAGGCCCAGCGCCTGGTCGATCAGGCCGGTGATGAAGCTGTTGATGGACTGCATCACGTCGTTGACCTTCTCCCGCACGGCCGCCACCGCGGGGGCCACCAGTTCGTCCCACAGTGCGCCGGCGGTGGCGTCCCATGCGCGCTCCAGCCAACTGCGCTGGCTCGGTTCTTCGGGCCGGGGCTCCACCGAGACCTGGGCGCCCTCGCTCTGCACGTTCGATGCCTCGCTCTCACCGCGCGCGGCTTCGCCCGAAGCGCGCTCGTTGTCGGCCACCATGCCGGTCTGCGCTTCGTCGGCCTGCGTGAGCTTGCCTTGCTCGCTGGCCACCGTGTCGCGCTCGGCCTGGGCGAACTGTTGCTGCTCGGTGTTGCGCGACGTCAGCTCGGCGGCGGTGTCCCGCGCGGCCAGGTTGTGTGTTTCAGCCGCGTCTGCATCGTTGATGTACTGGCCGACGACGCCGATGGCCTCGGCGACGGCCATGCGCTGCTCGCGGATCGACACCAGGGCTTGCGGGCTGAAGGGCACCGGCGACGGCGGGTCGGCCACTTCCTCGCCAGGTTCGCTCGGCACGCCCTGCGCGCTGAAGGCCTGAGCCTCGCCCGCATCGACCACGGACGGCGTGGCGGCCCTCGCCTCGGCCAGCTCGGGCGGCTGCTCGGGCGGCTGCTCGGTCGCCGTGTTCGCGGACGCCAGGGACTGCTCGGCCGGCATGGGTGTCAGCAACGCATCGATCGCCGCCGCTGGCGACAGGCCTTGTTCACGCGCTGTGCGCGCCCCGATCGCAGCGTCCATCAGGGAGCGCAAGCGTTCATCGCCGCCACCTCGCTCGTTGCCGGTGGTGCGTGTCGCTTGCCGAAGGGCCGGCAGCGCCAACTGGCTGCCCAGCTCCCGCCGCAGGCGCAGGCCGAGGCGGGTGTTCATGTCGAAGACCTGGCGGGCAACTTCGTTGGCCCAGTCCCATTCGTGGCCAATGCCCAGATGCGGGTTGAAGAAGGTCTGGTGGCCGGCCACCCGCCGGTTGCGCCAGACGCCGCTGCTGCCGTCGACAACGAGGTCGTCGGCCAGACCTCGCCCCATGAAGTAGCCGATGTCGGCCCGCGTGTACCCGGGGATCTGTCCCTGGTCCAGCATGTGCTCGATCACTTCGCGCCGGTTCAGGGCGTGACGCGTGGTACCGGGGCGGGCGCCCGGCACCCGGTAGCCCTCGACCGGTGGCACGTGCGACATGCCCGGGTGGGCGCGGTCGATGAAGTCGCGGTAACTGCGGCTGTCGTTGACGATCTGGACGAAGCGCGGATGGCGGCTGATCTGGGGTGCCATGCTGGCGGGCAGGGTGTGGTGGCCGGTCTTCGACACCGCCAGGGCGTCGTCGGCGGCATTGCGCAGCGCAAGTTCGCCTGTGGCGCCGCGTGTCGGCTGCAGGGTGGTGAACGCGCCCAACTCGCTCTCGGTCCAGCGGCCTTTGATGAAGGGGCTGCTGTTGACCGCCTCGGCCAGTTCGCGCGGCGTGGCGCCCGGTGGCAAGCGGTCGCGGATGAGCTGGATCTCGGCGAACTCCGTCTCGCGCACTTCGCGCAGGAAGCTGGCGTCGTCGCGCACAAACTGCACGTTGCCGCCGCGGCTGGTGCCCACCTGCGCATCGCCGAGGCGCTCGCGACCGAAACGGGCACGCAGGGCGTCGTCGAGTTGCCGCGGCGTCCATGCCGGGTTGGCCTGGCGCAGCGCATCCAGTTCGGCGGTGAGTTCCCGGCCCAGGCGGAGTTGATAGGCACGCTCCACCGGATCGTTGAGCGAGCGCGCGAGCATCACGTTGCGTTCGTGGATGCCGCGCAGACGGCGGTTGTAGAAGCGCCCCGCGGCGGTATCGCCCGCCGCCAGACCACGCAGGCGCAGTCGGGCCCATTCCTCGGCCTGGCCGCCGAGGCGGTTGCCCCACCTGATCGGCGCGGTGCCGCGCGCCCAGACACCGGTGCGCGAGAGCGTGCGGCCCACACCGCTCTGGGCACGGCCCAGCGTCCGCAGGCCGGTGACGTACCCGGCACGCAGGCCGCGCGCAGCGCGCCCGGCCAGCGAGGAGGTGCGCGACAGGTGGCGGAACCCCGTCGCCGCTGCACGCCCAGCCGAACCGATGCCATGCCGTCCCGCGCGCGCCGCCAGGCGGCCCGCCATCCCCACGCGGCGCACCGCGCGTGCACCGCGGCCGACGGTGCCGCCGGCGCGCGAGGCGGCGCGCAATCCGGCCGACATCCGTCGTCCGGTTCGCCCGAGCGCCCGGCCGGCGCCCGGCGCCACCGCGGTGGCCACGGCCACCGCACTCATCACGGTCCCCATGGCGTCCGCGCGCACCATGCCGAGCAGGCGCCGGCGCTCCTCGGGGTCGGTCTCGTTCTTGAGGCGGTAATGGTTGTAGCCCGTGAGCAAGGCGCCGAGCACGAGGCTGATGCCATCGAGCACCAGCGCCGCGATGTCGCAGAAGCGCCCCACGGTGAGCAGGAAAGCGCCGACCGGTGGCATGAGCAGGCTCAGGATGAAACCACTGACCGTGGCCACCAGCCCGATGATGCCGACGATGCCGCCGAGCTGGCCGGAGACGTCGCGGATGGCGGCCACGGTCTGCAGCCACGCGGGTTCGTTTTCATAACCGGTGGCGGGTGCAGCGGGTGTCAGGCCATCGCCGCCCAGGCCTTCGAGCGCGCGGGCTTCGGGGTCGGTGATGGAACGCCCTCCCAGCGCGTCCGCTGCCTCCAGCAAGGCCTGTGTCTGCGGGTCGAGCGCAGCCATGCGTTCGTCGGACAGGTGGCCATCCAGGTAGGCCGCCACGTCGGCGCTCACCAGGCTTTCGAACGCCGCCGTCGGCGACGGCCCGACCGCCGCACCGGCTTCCGCCACGGGTGACGCGGACACGGCGCTGCCCGCCACCGGCCGTGTGGCAGCGCCACGCGCGGGGCGCCCGGGTGCGCCGGGCGGGGCTGGCGCCGTCCCGTCGGCGGGCACCTCCCTGCCGCCCTCGGCTTCCACCGCCTCCAGTGCACTGGCGGTGGAAGCGTCCATGGCCACTGTGGGGGCGTTGAGGCTCGCACCGTCGGGCGGTGCGTCTTGCAGCCGCGAGACCATCTCCTCGCCGGACAACCCGACGCCCGCGCGGCCTTCGTCGGCCTGCAGGTAGCGCGGCAGGCCGGCAGCGACCGCCTCCGTGGTGGCGCCCTCCACCGGCTCGCCCAGCTCGGGGCTCGGCTCGGGTGTGACCGTCGCGCGGGCCGTCGCGGGCACCGGCCGGGACGGGACGGGTTTGCGGGCAACCGGTGCGAATGCACTCATGGTGGGCTACCGGGGTGCATGGGGCCCGGCCAGACCCGAGGGCAAGAGCTTGCCCAGCTTCTGGTATTCGGCCACCACGGCGGTGAGCACATCGCGCTCCTGCAACGCATCCCCGCGTTGAGCGGCCAGGCCAGCGGCGCTCAGCACCGCGGTGCGGACGTGGCCACCCGCGAGATCGCAGCAGGCCGCGAGCCGGTTCAGCGCGGCCACGTCCAGCGCATGCGATGGCCCCAGGTGCGCCACCCACAGCGCCAACCGTTCGGTGGGCCCGGGCAAGGGAAACTCGAGGATGGCGTCCAGGCGGCGTGTGAACGCGCTGTCGAAGCGGCCACGGCTGTTGCTGGTGAGCAGCGCAATGCCTTCGAAGCTCTCGATGCGCTGCAGCAGGTAGTTGGTCTGCTGGTTGGCAAAACGGTCGTTGGCGTCCTTCACGTCCGTGCGTTTGCCGAAGAGCGCATCGGCCTCGTCAAACAACAGAACGAGGTCGGCGGCCTCCGCGTGGGCGAACAACTGCGCCAGGTTTTTTTCGGTCTCGCCGATGTACTTGCTCACCACCGCCGCGAGATCGACGCGGAACAGCGGCAACCCCAGGCGCGTGGCCAGCCAGCCGGCGGCCAGCGTCTTGCCCGTTCCCGAGGCACCGGTGAACAGGGCACGCACACCGGGTCGGTAGCGTGTGCGCAAGGCCGGGCCCAGACCGTTGGCCAGCGCGCTGCGGTGTTCGCAACGCGCCAGCAGGGCGTGCAGGTTCTCGCGCAGCGCGGGCGGCAACACCAAAGCGTCGTCCTCCACATCGGCGCGCAGCTGTTCGGCCTGCGCACCCAGCGCCGGCGGCACGCCGTGGCGCGCGGCGTGGGCCACGTCGCTGCGCTGGACTTGCGCGCGCCCTTGCAGCGCCGCGTGCTGTACCGCCGCCTGGCCCAGCGCCGCCAGCCGCCCGGCTTCAACACGCAGACGCCGCGCGAGGTGTCGGGCATCACCGTCGCTGAAACCGTGTGCGCGCCACAGTGCGCTGCGCTCGGTGGCGCTCGTGTCGGGGACGCTCAGCGACCACACCGGTCCGTGCGACGCGCGCACGCTGCCGTCCGGGCCGGTCATCACGATCAGCGGTCCGTGGTAGCCCGGCGGCGCGGCCAGTTCGCGCGTCTCACCGGGCGCCAGTTCGAGCGACAGCACAGGCACCTGACCATGAAGTTCGAGCCACACGCCCGCACCGGTCGGCAAAGGCCAGACCACCGGCAAGGCCCGCAGCCCCCAGGCGCTGGCGAGCAAAACCGCCATGGAGAAAAGATCGTTGCGCCAGGGACCGCGCAGCACCGCGACGGTGGAGCCGCGCACAGCCGACGCCCACCTGGCCACTTCGGCCTGCGTGGAGGCGGCCAGGGCCACCGCGGGAGGTGGCGGCTGTTCGATCTCGGGCCAGCGCGACACTGCACCCATGAGCGCCAGGGCCAGCGCGGGCACCATGCGCAGAGGCCGCTCGATCAGCGGTCCATCGCCCGGCAGCTCGAACAGGCCGAGCGCGCGCGCCGGCCCTCCGTACAGACTCGCCAGATGCGCTCGCGCGGTGCAGGGGTCGGACGGATCCAGCAACTGCGCCGCGCGCACCACCAACCCGACGTGGGGCCGGCGACCCGCCAGCGGTGCCTGCAGTTCGCTCAGCGCGTGCGCGGTGCGCCCATCGGTTTCCGCCGCAGCCGTGAGGGCGAGTGCCACGAGTTCGACGCGCGAGAACGGGTACCGCAGCGCGAGACCGCGCAACACCTCGTCGATCTCGGGCGCAGCGCGCATCCACTGCCGCCAGCCTTCGCTGGCCGCCGTGCCGGCGAGGGATCCGTCGCCCTGCTCGAAGGCGGCCAGCGCCAGATCCACCAGAGAAGGTGCGTGCGCCGTGCCGGGGAGCGCCGCGTTCACCGGCTGTGCCCTCCGATGCGCGCAAGGCCGTAGTGAAAGCCCACCACACGCCCGAGACCCTCGCACCAGCCGGGGTCGATGTCCAGGCCCGCGCGACGCACCCGCAGGTCGGCGGCGTCCACATCGAAATGCACATCCCAATGCGTGGCGGTCCATTCGAGCCGGGCTGGCCGCAGCACCAGCGAGGCGAGCCCGATGTGCAACTGTCGCCGCAGGAGGTGCCGCGCAGCGTGCAGGCACCGCAGGGCCTCGGCCTGCCCGGCCTGCGCAAGACCAGGATCCCGTTCGCGGGGCAGCTCCCCGACCAGCCACCATGCCGCATCGCCGTCGGGCAGTTGCAGCCGGCGCAGCGCGGCCTCGAGCGTGCAACGCCATTGCGGCGGGGTCGGCGGGGCCACGGACACCCGGGCGATGACGGGCAGCAGAAACAACAAACCACCAGCCGCGGTGGCGTGCAGGCGGGGCCAAGCCTGCGGTCCATTCCCCTGCGCCGCCCACGATGCACCCCCTTCGTGCGGAGGCCACGTCGGCGTGCCCGCCCGCCCTGCGACGGGCGTGGCGCCTTGTGGCGGAGCGGCAACGGGCCCGTGCGGGCTGCGGGGCATCGCGAAGACCCCTGCGCCGGGCACCGGCGCGCGCGCGGTCACCGCGCCGCTGGACGACGACACCACCGCATCGGCCCGACGGTCTGACGCGCCAGCGACCCACGACGGTGCCGCCGGTGATGCGGCCTGCGCCTGCCATCCCGCGGCGTGCAGCACCTGCACAAGCCACGCCGCACCGGACGTCAGGGGCGGCAACCAGACGGGCTGCCCGCGATCATCCCGCCACAGCACCGGCGTCCGGCCAGGCTTGCCCGAGACCGTGCCCGCCGCGCTGGCACCCGCACGCACCGCGTCCACCAGCCACGCCGCGCTGCCAGCGCTCAGGTGCCGAGTCAGCCAGCGCGTGGCGCCGTGGCGCACCGCGACGGTCACCAGCGCGCACAAGTCGCTGGCAGCCCAGGCATCTCGGGCCAGCAATGCCAGCAACTGCGCCAGAAACTCGGCATCGGGGGCCTGCACCATCACCCCGGGCAAAGCCGGCGGCCAGTACCAGGCGTCGAGCCCCATGCCCTGAGAACGCCACCGCAGTGCGGTCTGCGCGGCCTGAAGGCGGCTGGCAAAAAAAACGGCGTCGCTGAGCGCCGCGCGCGCCTCGTCTCCCGGCACCCACCCACCCTCCATCGACGCCACGCGCTGCTCGATCAACAGGCTCAGGCTTTGCGGCGACAGACCTTCGGGCAGGCGGCCCAGGTGCAGGCGGCGCACCAGCAGCAAGCGTTCGCCCGCATCGGGCAGGCTGGCGCAGCGCAGCGCGTCTTCCAGCCGGAGCACCGCGTGCACCGCGGCCTGGGCGCTGGGGGCGCGCAGGTGGAAGTGCTGCACGGTGCGGTCGGCGGCGCCCATGGTGGCTCCGTGGGGCGTTCAAACCTTGAACAGGCCGGCCTTGCGCGCCGCGGCGCTGCTCAGCACCTGGGCCTGGTCGAAATGCACGCGCACATCGGTGTCCAGGTCGATCTGCACGCTGCTGGTGTGCACCAGCCGGGCCGACACCTCGCCCTGCCCCACGTCTTCCACCATCGCGCGCGCCATCAGCGAGTTGCCCTTGTAGATCATGGCCTGCATGCCCACGCGCAGGCGGCTGTTGTCCAGCGCGATGAGCGGGATGCGGCTGCCCACGCGCACCGCCGTGGCGGGTCGCGGCATGCGCCCGGCCACGATGCGGCCCACCGGCGCGTGGCTGGCCAGCAGCAGCGCCATGCGCACCACGTCGTTGATCAGCGCCACCGCCGCTTCGTTCGTCGGCGGCACCTGGTCGAAGAGAAAGTCGACGTAGGCCTGCATCTGGCGCCGGTCCACAGAGGGGATGCTGCTCCAGCGCGGCAGGCCGCCGAGGTTGCGCAGGTTGGGCGCTTCGTCGAACTGCGACATGACCTCGGCCCACGCCAGGCGGATCGCCGGCAGCACGCCCGAGAACTCGGCATGGAGGCACGCGCACACGCCGGCGATGCGCTCGAACAACTCGCTGGCGCGGCGCGAGACTTCGCCCTTGCCGTGGTCGCCGTCGATGATGTCGCCCAGCGAAATCACGGCCTGCGCCTCGCGCTGAACCGTCTGCCAGGAGTTGGCCGAGAGGCGCGGGATGTCCAGCCGCTGCACCGCCTGCGCGCGCACGGCAATGGCCTGCGTGTGGCGCACCAGCATCTGGCCGATGTGCACACCGAGCGGGCCCGCTGCCGTGTTGACGGTGTGCATCTCGCGCTGCGTGATGACGGTGCTGCGCCATTGCGCGCTCTGCAGCGTGCGCAGGAGCAGTTCGGGCCGGTCGATCATCTGCAGGATGGCTGGCGCACCCACGAAGTGCGCTGACGGTGCTTCGCGCAACACCTTGAGCATGTCGTCCAGCTCGTCGGGCACGTCGCCGTGCTCGCGCAAACAGGCCGGCACGGGTGCTTCCAGCAGGCCGGGGTCGAGCACACGGCGCGGGGTGGCGAGCAGGTTGCTGGTCTCGCGCGGGCGCACGAAGGCGAGGTACTGCACCTCTTCGGCCAGCACACGCGTGCGGCGCGCGTTCACCGCGTCCACGCGGGCCTTTTCTTCTTCGAGCAACGCGCGCGCCACACCCACGTCGTGCCGCGCTTCGGCCAGGCGGTCGTCGGCCTGGCGCAGGCGCATGTCGGCCGAGCGGATGTGGCCTTGCAGGGCGGTCAGGGCCTGCTCGCAGCGCGTGAGTGCGCTGCGGTAAGCGGCCAGCCGGCCTTCCAGATCGCGCAGGATGGCGATGGTGTTTTCAGACAGCGCGACGGTCTGGGTGAAGAGCAGCGCTTCGTCGGGCTCGGCCGGTTCGGATGCACCGTCGCCCGCCGGTTTTTCATGGGGCGGCGGCAACAACAGCTTGGCTCTGAGGGCCGCCCGGCTGGCCTCTGGCCGGTCCAGAAAGTCGTCCAGCGCGCGCTCCGCAGTGGCACCTTCCAGAAAAGGGTCCTGGGCCAGACCCCGGACCTTGAACCCCTTCAACATCGAGGGTGTGGTGCCGCCGTCCTCCGCCGTGAAGGTCTCCAGCAGTTTCAGCAGTTCCAGCACGGTGCGCTGGCGGTTGGCCAGCGCGAAGTCGCGCGCCTCGGTGGAAGGCGGTTGTTTGAGCCGGTCGGCCACGGCCACCGTGCGCACCGGTGAGAGGCCCACCACCGGGTTGGCGTAGACGATGTTGATGGGCGCGCTCGGCGCCTTGAACAGCGTCATCTGGCTCTTCTGCTGCACCAGTTGCACGTTGCTCACCGTGGCAACGACGTTCATCGATGCGAATGCCGCTGACGGCGTGACCGAGCGTGCCACCACCGCTGGGGCCTGTGCCGGTGCCGGGGTCTGCAGCTTCGTGAGCACGGGCTGTTTGATGCGCCCGATGAACGCCTTGATCTGCGTCTGCACGTTGACCGCGCTGTCGGACTTGGCGATGGCCGCCAGCGCTGGCGACGTGGACAGGCGCGCCGCATCCGACGTGGTCATCATCATCTGGCGGATGCGGTGCAGGTCCACCTGCATGTGGGTGAAACCGAAGTCGGTGATGTCGTCCGCCCGGTCGATGCGCGCGCGCAGAAAGGCCATGAAACCTTCGAGTCCACGCAAGGGCAATTGCGCCTGTTCACGGTCCGACAAGGCGGTGATCACCGGGTCGGCCATCAGGCCAGCCACAGCGCTGGACTGCCCCACGCGGGCCGCGGGTGTGGGCTCGACCATCTCCAGCGGCGTCAGCCAGCTCCAGTTGCCCACCAGGGTGGCACCGGCGGGCGCCGTGCCCGAGAACCAGACCGTCTCGTTGCGGATGCCGGGTGGGCTCATGGTGGCCTGGGCGATCTTGCCGCAGCCACCGAAGGCCGCGCAGCCGTCGAACAGGGTGAATGCGATGCCGTTGATGGCGCGCGTGCCGATGTCGAGCTCGCTGGCGGGCACCTCCAGGCGCACCCACTCACCGAGCCGGGGCAAGGCGCCTCTGGGCCGCCGACCCGGACTGTTGTGGTCGCCCCAGGCAATGAGGTTTTCGCCCCAGTAGGCGCGACGCCCATCGGTGTTCCAGTTGGCCCCCACCTTCCACTGGATCATGAGTTCGCGCGGCGGCCGGGTGGCATCCAGATAGACCCAGACGAACAGGTTGTCGGTGGACCCGATGGCGCCCAGCGTGGCGGTGGCGCCCTCCAGGTAGTGCTGGTGGATGCCGGGCTGCGCGGCTTCCACATGGCCGCCGCCGGCGGGCACCAGCGCGGGCTGCGTGGGCTGCAGGCCGTCGTTCGCTTCGAACGGTGCCCACAGGTCGTTGTGCGAGAGCAGCAGCCAGGGCTCGTTGCCGTCCTGCCGCGCGCCGGTGGGCAGCACGTGGCCGAACCAGGGGCGCTCGCCGCCCGCGGGTGAATGCGCGCCCGTGGCGCCGAACGCGGCGCGGCCATCGAACAGATCGAACGACACGCCGTTGACCGCCACGTTGGCCAGGCCCACCTGGCTGCTCGGCACCTCCAGGCGCACCCAGCGGCCCGCGGGCGGCAGCGGGCCCCCATGGAAATGCCCCGCCACCTGGAACGGGTGTGCGCCCGTGGCCGGGCGCCCCCAGGTCAGCAGCGGCTCGCCCCAGTACGCGCGGTGCGCCCAGCCCGTGGCGTCGCGCCACTGCAGCATCAGGCAACGCGGCGGGTTGTCCGGGTCCAGGCAAACCCAGGCGAACAGCGCTTCGGTGTCGGTGGCGGTGAAGGGTTGCAGCGCGCCGTCAAACAGGTGGGCGTGTGCGCCGGGCTGCAGCGTGCTCACGTGCCCGCCGCCGGGCGGGGGTGGTCCCCACGGCGCCAGCCCTTCTTCGTCCAGCGCCAGCGGGTCGTCACCGAACTCGGGCACCTCCTGCGGCCGACCGGTGAGTGCGCGCACCAGATGGGCCTGCTCGTGGCGCAGGCCTTGCCGCCCGCCCAGTTCGCGCGCACGGCGCTCGCTGAATTCCTTCAAGGCCTCGGCAAAGGCCGGGTCGGGCACTTCGGGATGCAGCAGCCTGGGCTCCCACGAGGCCTGTGTCACCGGCACCAGCAGGCGCAGCCGCTCGGGCGCCGACAGGTCGAAGCTGGCCAGCGGGGCGGCTTCGCGCATCGCCAGGTCGAGCTGTTCGATCGGCACCGGCACCGCGTCCAGTTCGAACCCCGGCGGAAAAAACGGGCTGCTGAGCTGCTGCTGCGTGAGCACGTTGGAGAGGTCCAGCGCGCTCTTGGGCATGAGCCCACACGGCGGCAGGCGCAGGTAGGGATCGGCCAGCACACTGGGCGCGGGCAGCGGCTCGGGCGTCTCGGCCATCTGCTGCGCAAACTGTTCGATGCGGGCCTGCCACAGCGCGGGCAGGCGGCTGTTGGCGCCCAACGCCCCGGCCGCCAAAGCGCCCGTCAACCGCTGCAGGCGCGCTTCTTTCGCCCGCCCTCCCTGGCGCACCACCGAGGCGCGGTCCACCCACTGCACGGTACCGGTCTCGCTCAGGCCGACCAGCGCCAGCGGCACGCCCCAGTCTTCCCATGGGAGCGATTCGCCATGTCGCAGCGCGGCCTCGGCGTCGAACACCGTGTGGGCCAACGCATTGCGCAAACGCAGGGTGGTCAGGGGCAGCGCACGCCATTCCACCGGCCAGGGGTACCAGAGCAGGCGCGCGCCGTCGTGCATGCGCCAGTCTTCGAACGCGGCCACCGGGCTGTCGGCGTTGCCTTCTTCACCGCAAGGGCAGCGGTCGCACGGGTCATCGGGGTCGAACTCGGCGCTGTTCACCAGCACCGGCTGCAACACCAGCACACCCACGCGCGGCCAGCGACTGCCCGCGCTCGAGCGCAGGTCGACCAGGGTGATGCCGTCACGCACCTCGCGCGGATTCACCCGACCCACGCCATCGGGCTCGGTTGCCTCCCCTGCCCCCCCGGCCTGGACCTGCAGCCAGGCCGGCGGCGCCACCACCGGCAGGTCGTCGAGCCGGCATTCGGTGCGCCGCACCAGCACCACGTCTTCCCCGCTCACCGCCAGACCCTGGCCGGGTTCGATGAGCAGGCGCGCACCGCCCGAGCCCGGCAGGGCAAACACCTCCAGTCCACGCACCACGCCCGCGGTCAGCGAGCGGGCGCGGTGCTGCAGGTGTCCGGCCTGCCAGGACTGGCGACCTTGCAGCGTCGCGTCGGTGAGCGTGCGTCCGGCGAACAGGTTGGGCCGGCGTCGCCAGTCGGTCGCGGCCCGGCTCGCGTCTTCCGGCGACAGGGCCACCACGCGCTCCCCCGGCAGCGGTTGGTCAATGCGTTCGATGCTCACGGCGGGTCTCCCGGGTGAAGGTGGCGGGCTCAGGACTGCTGGCGCGGCGGCGACTTTTTCGCCGCTGTGCGAGGGGCAGCGACACTGCGCGTCGGGCGCGTGATGCGGTCGGTCTTGGGCCGCCATTCGTCCACCGACTTCACCAACTCGCGCAAGGTGTCGGCGTCCAGCGGCCGGCGCAGTTCGGTTTGCAGGTACTTGTTGAGCACGTCGCTGGCGATCGGCTCCAGCAGGCTCTTGGCCACCTCCGTCACCAGCGCCGGGTCCTTGAGCGCACCCTCGCGCTGCACGTGTTCCAGCAGCAGGCCAAGCGCGGCAGCGGTGAGCACCGACGAGGCCTCGTAGCGCTTGCTCGCGAGCAGGCCAAGCGCCACGTCCATCGCCTTGGCCGAACTGTTCTTCTCCACCTCCATCCAGGGCTCGATGAGTCCCAGGCTGTCCATGCGTTTCATGACCCCCTCTCCCTGTGCACCTGGGTCCACAGGCTGCACATTCCATTCGGCGTTGCTGGCGATGCGCAGCAGTTCCTCCGCCGGGATGGGCGTCTTGCTTTCGCGCTGGATCAACGCCCACAGCGCCTCGTTCTTCTCAGGTTCGCCCAGCACGGCGGCCACACCCAGCACCTGCGTTTTGTCGAGCGAGGCTTTGCCGGTGAGTTGTTCGGTGGTGACGATGGCGTCGGTGAGCAGGCCGAGTGCGGCCGCGGTGAGCACCGGCGACTCCAGGTAGCGTTTGCCTGCAAGCAGACCGATGACGGTGCTGGCGGCCGCCGGCGTGGCCACTTTCAGTACCGCGTCGTAACGCGGCGTGAGCCCGAGTTTGGTGATCCGGGTGTTGAGGTTGAGCTCGATCACGCGTTCGTCGTTGCCGGCGATCTCGCGGTAGCTGCCCGCGAGGTCGTCGCGGTAGGCCAGGTGGCGCCGGCGCACGAACCACAGGTTGTTCAGCCGCGCCAGGCGCTGCCACTCGGCATCGGCCGGGCCCAGCGCCTTGCTCAGCAAGGCCTCGCGCGGCAGCCGCAGCTTCTGCAGGATTTCAAACGGCCGGCGCTGCGCGATCAGGTTGGGCGCGGCGGGCTTGACCACGCGCTGTGCCAGCGTGGCGCCCTGCCCCACCCGCGCGGCCACCGCGCGCCACTCCACGCGCGGCACCGGCGCCAGGATCATCACGGCGGTGGAGTCCAGCGATTCCGAGGACGCGGTGAGGTCGATCGGTTGCAACGCCAGCGCTTCTTCGATCAGCGCGGGCAGTTCATCCTCCGGGATGATGGTGAAGTCCACGTCGACCTCGGCCGGAAAGTAGTTCTGGGTGAAGTCCTCCGCGTTGATCACGCCCGCCGGCAAAGGGCCGGCCGGCGGCAGCGCGGGAAAGTGCGTGATGGCCGGAAATCCACGTGTGCTGCCGGGCGGCGCCACATCGGCCAGGTGCGCCTGGTGCTGCATGAGGTGCGCCAGCCGCAGGCCTCGCGGTGCAAAACCCAGGCCCGGCAAATCGCCCCGGTCGGCACCGAGTTCGCGCCGCACCATGGCTTCGTCGATCCACACCACGGTGTTGTTCTGCAGCGCGATCATGGCCAGCGGCAGCACGTTGGCCGACACCCCCGCCGCGCTGCCCTGGGTGAAGATGGCGCGCGCGGCGCGGCCTCGCCGCGCGTCCAGCGCATCGGCACCACCGTCGTCCTGCCAGGGCACCAGCACCACCGCGGTGGCCTCGATCACGTCACCGTCTTCCACCGTGCGCTGGCCGGTGATCGAGGTCGGGTAAGCGCCGATCGGGTTGGCGGTGAACTCCACCGGCCGCAGCGCCAGCACGAACAGACCGGTGCGGCTGCGCAGCGGCGGCTGCGGCAGGCGCGACAGACCGAAGCGCGCCGACAGCTGTTCGGCCACCGGCAGGTTGGCCAGCTGCACGTCGATGTTGCGCGGCAACAGCACGAGTTCGCCCGAGGGCGTCACACCGTGCCCGCTGGAGACCACCAGCGTCTGGGGCTGGTCACCTTCCTGCACAAACAAGCCCGTGGCCACCCCACTGCCCGCGGCCTGGCCCAGGTCGGCTTCGCGCGTCAAAAAGTACTGCTGGTCGCGGATCAGGTCGCGCGCGGCGAGGAAGCGACCGTCGAAGTAACGCGGCCGGCCGCGTCGGTGGTCTTCGATCAACACGCCCGCGTCGCGCAGGGTCTGCACCTGGCTTGAAGCGATCGTCTCGCGGGTGGTGCCGGTGGTGAGGTTCATGGCGTGCTCCGTTGAGAGGAAGGAAAAACACAAACAGCTCAAAGACCTGTCCAGCGCGCAAGCACGCCCAGGCCTGGCAAAAAGCGGCGACTGTGGTTGTCCACCAGCACCGCGCTGCCCTGGCGCACGATGGGGTCGGCGGGCTCCACCGGAATCAGCACGCGGGCGATGAACACCGCGCTCGCGTCCACCGTGGGCGGGTGCTCCGGGCCACGCGGCAACTCGCCGTCGCCCGCGCGGTGGTAGCCGTTGAGCACCGCGTCTTGCAGAGCGGCGCGGCGCACATCAGCGGCGGCCGAGGGGTCGTCCATGGCGGCTTCGCGCGCCAGCGCTTCGGCCGCCGTTTCCTGGTCCACCGGCAGCGTGAAGGCACCCGCGCGCAACGGCAGACCGAGACCCGTGTCGGTGAGGTTGCGCCGTGGCACGAGGTGCAGCTCGTACGCATCGCGCAGGCGCGACACGCTCACCGCGTTCAGCGCGTCAAACGGGCCGCTGGCAAAGGCCGGCGTGAGGCCGCGGGGACAGGCCACGAAGCGGAGGAACACGTCGGCCACCACCGCACGCGCGGGCAGCGCCGCACCGGCCTGGGCACGCGCGGAAACGAACCGACCCGGCGTGGTGTAGTCCGCCTGCTGCAGGTTGCTGCGCGCGGCCTCGGCGTCCCACCATCGCTGCAACCGCAAACAGGCCGGGCGCGGCAGCTCGATGAGGCGGCCCAGCCGGTCCACCGCGAGGCCGGCGTTGACCTGGATCTCTTCGGGCGCCGCATCGGCCCCGGTGTCCACCGCAGGACGGTGCTGCACCAGCAGACCCGCCAGCGTGCCGCTGCCAGCCACCGCACCCAGCGCCCGCGCGAGCTGGCTGCGGTGGTAGGTCTGCTCGTCCAGAAAATCCTGCGCGTCGAGCAGCATGCCGGTGGCGTACACCGGGCGCTCGCCCAGCGGCTGGCGCGTGAGCGGATCGACGGTGCTGAAGGTGGTGGCGGTGTTCATGGTTCACTCCTTGCGAGATCGGGGTTTTCTGCTGCGGGGCGCAGACAGCGGTTCGGCGGGCACCACGGGCGGCGGCGCCGCCTCGCCACGCAGGCGCGGGTCCAGCGTGGTCGGGCCGAGCACGAAATCGCCACCACCCAGCACCGAGCGCTGCACGCGCACCGGCCGCGGTGGCACGGCGCGCGCCAGGTAGGTGTCCACCCCCACCAGGCTGGCCACGCCCACCATGAAAGGCCAGCTCGCGGTGGCCACACGCACCTGCACATGCGCGGGCGATTCCAGGGCCACGATGCGGCGGATCAATCCCAGGTCCACCTCGTCCACCTCGCGGTGCACCAGCACCGTGGCGCGGTGCGCCAACCGCCCGTCGAAGTCGGCGATGGCCTGGTCTTCGCTGTCGCTGGTGGCTTCTTCGCGGAACAGCGCCATGAGCTCGGCGCGCGCCTGGTCGCCCAGCACCAGCGTGTCACCCACCACCGAGTTGCCGCTGACCTGCAGGCCCGGCAAGAGCGGGTCGTCTTCGTCGGCCAGGTCCACACCGAGCAGCGTGGCGAGCAGGCGGCGCAGGCGGAAGTCTTCCAGCACCACCACCTCGCCACCGCTCACAGCGCCACCGGTGGCCACGTCCAGCGCGAGCGCCAGCCCACGGCGCGTGCCGTGCCAGCGCGCCAGATCGGGCGCGGCCTGCAGCCAGGCGCGGCGGCGTGCTTCGGGCAGGGCCGCATCAAAAGCCAGGCCGACCCAGCTGGCCAGCCAGTCCAGGTGTTCGGCCGGTGTGCTGGCCGGATCGGTCAGCAGGTGTGCGTGGGCCACGCGGTCCTCGAGCTGCGTGAGCACCCCTTCCACGTTGGCCAGGCTGCGCGCCAGAAAGTCGGCCGGCGAGGCTTGCGGCCGGTAGACGCCGATGGCGTGGCCATCCAGCAGCAGTCGCCAGCAGCGTGCGCTGGAGCCGTCTTTCAAGAGCCAGCTCCGCCCGGGGTGCTCCACCACCACCTGAGCGCCATCGCCCACATCGACACCGCCGGTGGCCAGGCGCAGCAGCAGCGCCAACTCGGGTGTGCCACCCGCATCAAGCCCGGCGGCGTAGCCCTCGTCCACGCTGTCCAGCCGTTCGCCGGGCTGTTGCGCAGCATCGCCGAACAAGGTCTCGCGGTAGATGCGCGGCAGGTACTGCTCGGCGTAGTTGAAGCGGCTGGCCCAGGCGCGCAGCGCCACCACCTCCGGGCTGGCGCGGCCGTCGCCGTGCAGGGTCAACCGCACCCACAGGTAGCGCCCGCTGAGCGAGCGCACCGCCGTGCGGGCGTTCTGCACCAGCACCGAGAACAGGCCACGCAGACCGCGCTGCGGCGGCCAGGGCGCCAGACCTGGGTGCGCCGGCAGCTCGGAGGGCGCGTGCTCCCACACGGCGTGCGGCACCTGCGGCCCGGACGCGGCAGCATCGATGGCGCGCACATCGCGGCCAAACGCATGCGGGTGCCAGGCGTCGAGCCGCTCGGGTGCGGGCGGCTGCGGATCGTTGGTGGCGGCCAGCCACACCACCACGCCGCAGGCCGGCGGAATGCTGGCCTCCATGAACACGCGGTGCCAGGTGGTGGCGGGCGTTCCGCTGTCGATGAGTTGCGCACGCAACTGGCCGGCCTCGGTGGTGAAACTGGCCGCTGTGCCGCTGCGCGCGAGGTTGGGCAGGGCCAGCGGAAACAGCGGCTCGGCAGCGTCCTCGCGCACGGGGTAGTGCGCCACGCCGTCGGGTCGGTGCACAAACGGCGCCTCGCGCCGGTCGCTGGCCAACGGGAACACCTCGCCCAGCGCGGGCAACTCGCCGGCCGCGCTGTCGTCGATGGCAAACGCGGGCGCGTCCACGCGGCCCGGCATGCGCAACGCAATGCGATCAGCATCGAGCCAGGTGAGTGCATAGGCGTGCACGGCGCCGCGCAGCATGCGCATGGGGCCCGGCGTGCGCGTGGCTTCTTGCCAGCGCCGCACCCAGGCCTGACCGGCCGTGTTCCAACCCATGAGCAGCAAACCACCCGCAGCGTGACAGGCCAGCGCGATCGGTTCGGCCACACCATCCCAACCGCCGTGCACCACCGTCATGGTGGGTGCACGGCAGTTTTCCGGATCCGGGCGGAACACGCCGGGCGCGTAAGCATCGGTGGCCGGCGTCTGGCTGGACAGCGGGTAACCCATCAAACGCGCCAGCCGGCCGCTGCCGCGCTCCAGCACCCACACGCCGCCGTCCGGGTGAGCGGCGAGGCGCCAGGGCGCAAAGCCGGGCTCGGTCACCTCATCGGGATCCCAGCGCCGACGCAGGTCGTGCATGAGCACGCGCCCGGGCAAGGCGACGTACAGCACGCCATCACCGCCCACACACAGGTCGGTGGGCACGGCACCGAGCGGGAGGGCGATGGCCGCTTCGGGCAGGTGGGCACTGCGCACCACGATGGCCTGGCTGGGCGCGTGCCAGCTGCACACCACGCCCTGCGCATCGAGCGCGCGCGGCACCTCGTTGAGCGCCAGCAACGCCGCGCTGCGACTGGCTGCGATGTCGGGAGGGGCTTCCAGTTCACGCTCCGACGCCAGGCTCAGCGCGCTGCAGTCGGCACGCCAGCGCACATGGCCACCGCCCTGCCCCAGCGTGGGCCAATGGGCCGCCGCCTGCAGCGACCAGAAGCGAGAGCCGTTGGCGTCCATCAGCAGAGCTCCGGCACCACCGGCACGGCCACGGCATTGGCCTGCGCAAACGGGTTGGGCAGCGCGCGCAAGTTCGTGGGGGCCTCGGCGCCCTCGACCACCACGATGGACAACAACTCCGGCAACTGCCAGGGCTGCAGGTTCAGCGTCTGCTGGCCGCCGGCTTGGTTGCGCGGCAGCAGCGCCCAGTCCTGCTGGCCGCCGGCGCCCTGGCGCGCAAACAGCTGCAGGCCGGTGACCTCGGCCACGCCGGCCACGCGCGAGATTTCCACCTCCAGTTCGCGCTCTCGCACCGGGCGCCCGAGCGCCCAGCCTTCGCCGTCGAGCCCACCGGGTGCCAGCGGCCAGAGCAGGCGGCGCAGGGCTTCGCGCACCTCGTACAGCAGCTGGTCGCGCGCATACCCTTCGCGCAGGCGCAGCGCCACCGACAGGCCCAGCGGCACGTATTCGCTACCGATCACGTAGAGCTCCGTGGCCAGCGGCACGCGCGCCGAGAGGTGGGCGTGCACCCGCTCGATGAAAGGACGGTCGGGTCGCGGGTTGGGTGCGGGCGCGAGAGCAGCGGACGGCAGCACCACCACGCTCACCACGCCCGGCACGTTGAAGCGGCGGTCGCGCGGCTTGAAGCGCGGCATCACCTCGACCCGGCCCACATCGGCCGCGGGTGTTTCAAGCGCGAGGCGTTTGAAGTCGTCGGCGGTCACCGCGCGCTGCTGGTGGCGCAGTGTGGCCGGGATGCGCCGCTCGGCCTGAGGGAGCGTCTCGGCGTCTTCACCGCCGTCCATGGCCAGCGGCTGGTGCACCTTCATGGCGGGGGCGCGCTGGCCGTTCACCAGCGTGGCAGCGATCTCGCTCAGGCTGCCGGGCGCGAGGTTGCCCGCACGCCCGCCGCCGAAGCGCCCCCGCGCCAGCCGCACGCGCATGAGTCGCTCGGGAATGCGCCCTCGCACGCCGTCACCGAATCGCAGGGAGCCGGCTTCGGCATCGAGCTCGAACGCACCGGCCTCGCGCGCCTTGAACGGATCGGCGCTGATGGCACCGAGGTCGTCCACGCGCTGCCAGGGCAGGTAGCCACGCCCACCGGGCTCTTCCACCTCGATCACGAGTGTCTGCGGGTCCACCGACCCGGCGGGCAAGGCAAAGGTCTGGTCGGCTGCGCCGGTGCTGGTGCCCAGCACCTGGCCTTGCAAGGTCACGCGCTGATCCACCTCGGCGGCGTTGATGCCCAGCCAGGTGAGCGGGAGGCGTTGCACCTGGCTGCCCGGGCGCGGACGCACACGCAGCCAGGCCACCAGCCGCGCAGCGCGCGCGGCGTCGTCCAGCCGGGGCGGTGCATCGCCCACACCGGCCAGCGGGTTCACACCCACCTGGTTCGAAGGCACCCAGATGTCGTCCTCGCCCGGCAACGGCAGGCGCAATGTGCCGGGTCGCGTGAAGCCGCGCGAGGTGTCGCTGCCGGGCAGCGGCTCCAGGGTGAGGTAGTCCGGCGTCTGCGTGCCGGGCTTGCGCGTGACCATCTCCCAGATCACCGGCACTTCGGCCAGCGGGCCCACCTCTTCAAAGAGCGCGGGCAAGGGCAGCGCGGGCACGATGCCCAGCGACAGCAGCGAGGGCACACCGGTGTCACCGCCGCCGAGTGCAGCGCGCACGCTGTCGTTCACCCCCGCTTGTTCCGGCAGGCTTGGCGCGGCGGGTGCAAGCAAGGCGATCCACAAGGCCCGGTCGGTCGAGCGCTCGAACACATCAAAACCGCCGGGCTCGGCGCGGCCTTCACCAAACACCGCGAGCGTTTCGTACCCTTGCACCGCTCCGGTGAGGCGGTGCACGCGCGAGAGGCCGCTGATCACGTCGGCCATGCGGACGGCTTCCGCGTCGGTCAGTTGGCGTTTGATGTAGACCTCACCAGTGACCGGCAGCACGGTGGTTTCACCCAGTGTCTCGAACGGCTGCGCCGCCTTGAGGCGTGCGCCGGGCGGCAGCGAACTCGCGCGCAGATCGGCGAGCGGCTGCGCGTACGACAGGCCCACGATGCCGCGCGCCGGCTGGGCCGCGCGCAGGCCCTGGCCGAGCAGCTTCAGGAACACCAGGCGCTGGCGCTCGGGGATGAGGTTGGCCCGGTAAAGCAGCGCATCGCCCAGCCAGGCAAACAACTCCAGCAGCGTGCGCCCGGGGTCGCCCTGGCGCGGGTTGGTCCACTCCGGTGTGTGCGCGGGAATGCGCGCGATCAGGTCTTCAACCAGGTCGTCGAAGCGGCGGTCGTCGAGGCTGGGCGGGATGATGGGCATCTAGGCCTCCAGCTGGATGTTCACGTTCATGCGGCCCGGCGCGCCCGTGCGCGCCAGCCGGTACTGGATCTCCACCCGCAGGTGGCTCGGGGCATCGGGCACGTCCCACACCTCCACCGCGTCGAGCAGGATGCGCGGCTCCCAGCGCACCAGCGAGCCCTGCACCCGATCGCGAATGCGCCGGCGGGTGGCCAGCGTGTTGGGCTCATGCAGCAGGCTCTCCAGCCCGCCACCGAACTCGGGTCGCATGAGCCGCTCGCCCGGGCGTGTGCTGAGCACGATGCGGATGCCGTCGCGCACGCTCTTCTCCAGGCCCGGCCATCCGAGCTGACCGTGCTCGTCGGGCAGAGCGAGGAACGGGAATCCGATGGGTGCCGAGGTCGCGTTCATCAGTCGCCCTTCTTCGGATAGGGGATGCAGATCTTGATGAAGGCCAACCAACTGAAGATCAGGTTGAGCAGGCCCAGGAAGATGCTCAGCACAATGAACGCGCAGATCGTGATCGCGGGCAGGCTGAAGCTGCAGATCCAGCCGATGGTGATGCCCCCGTCGGGCGGCTTTTTGCCCTCCATCAGGTCTTTCGGGTTGCCGCTCAGCAGGTTCTGCAGCGCGGGCGGCACGGCGAACGACACATTGGGCTTGAGCGAGGCCAGCAGGCCGGGTGCGGTGATGTCGGGCAGGTCGATGCGCACCGGCGGCGCGCCCGAGCCTTCGAACCACGGCGCGATCACGAACGGCTCGGTGGCTTCGCTCCAGACGATGCGCGCCGGGCAACCGCATTCGGGCTTGAGGCGCACGAAAGCGCGCACCACGTACTGGGCGCCCGGCTCGTCAAAGCGCCCTGGCGCCAGGTTGAGCTGGGCAAAACGGTCCACCAAAGCCCGTGAGAGCGCCAGCCGCAAGCCGCTCGCTTGTTGGCTGGGCAAGGCGGGCCAGCGCACGGGCATCTCGGGCCGGGTGGCCTGCTCGTCGCGCTGCACCAGCACCTGCACGGCCTGGCGCAGAAACGCCTCGGCGCTCACCGTGCGCGCCACCGCTTCGCCTTCGCGCAGCTTCAGCGGCAACGCGATGGCCGCGAGCTGCTGGCGCAGCGCCTGCGCCGCTGGCGACGTGCCCGCAAAAGCGTTGAACTCGCCATCCAGCTGGCGCAGCAGGCGCAAGAACCGCTGCATGCTGTTGCGCGAACCGCCGCCCGGGTGCAGGCGGTTCCAGTGGTCATTGGAGAGGCCGGTGGGCCGCACGGTGGTGGCGATCTCGGCGGCTTCGGTCCAGGCCGGGTTCAAGGTCTCACCATCGAGCGGGAAGTCCATGGCGTCGCCGCGCAGGGCCTGCACCAGGTGGTTGCGGAAATCGGTGCTCTCGGGGCCGAAGGTGTTGGCCTCGTCAAACACCGGCGCGGTCTCGGCCTGCTCCCCGCTCACCGTGGGCACCAGGCCGTAGTAGACCGTCTTGCCGGCGGCCTTGCAGACCTCGGGTGGCGCCACGAACATGGGCACCACGTGTTCATCGAGCAGGGTGTCCTCGCGCTGCAGGGCGAGCTGCACCAGCGCATGGTCGATGTCGGCCACGCCGGTGTGGCCGCTGTGCAGCCGCAGCGGGCTCGCGGGGTCGCGCGCGGCACCGCCGATGCGCTGCACCGGCAACCAGCCGCGCAGGCGCCCACGCGAGCGCATCCAGCCCTCTTCGGTGGCGCTGCCGGCGCGGCGCACCCGGCGCACCACCAGCCCGGCCGACGCCACCCGCGCCGGGTCCAGACGTGGTGTGCCGGGCGTGTCGCACCAGGCTTCGAGCACGGCCAGGTGGTGCTGGCGCTGGATGGGCTGGAACAGCTTGAGCACCTGGCGCTGGGTGCGCGCAGAGGCGCGTGTGGCCAGCAGCCTGGCGCGGCCTTCGGCGCTGGTGATCTCGTCGAGCACGGCATCGATGAAGTCACCGTCTGATCGTTGCAGCAGCAGCGGCGCACCGCCCGAGGCCACACCGCGCGGCGCGCCCAGGGCCACGTCGTGGGGCAGTTGCGGTGTCAGACTTCGGGCCATGGTGTCACCACACGTTCCCGGCGCCCGGGGTGTAGCTGGTGGAAATGACGGCATTGGTCTGCAGCACGGCGCACTTCACGATGCCCGAGAAATCGGCGATGGCCGCGTCCACCTTGACCATCCCCGCGCTCACCTCCACCTGCGCAGCCGTCACCTTCACCTTGGTCGCGGCCTGCACCGTGATGCCCGCCGTTTCCATCACCACGCGGTTGCCGTTGGCGTCTTCCAGCGTGATGGTGCCCGGGCCGTCCTGCAGCGTCACGGTCTGCCCGCCCGGGGTCTCCAGCCTCAGCGTTTCCTGGCCGTCCTCGTCGAGGATGGTGATGGCCACGCCGTTCTTCGACTTCAGGCGTTTGGTGCGGTGCTGGCCGTTGGCCAGATCGGCCGGCGACGGCGAGTTGCCGTTCCACAGGCCACCGATGATCAGCGGGTGGCGAGCATCGCCGTTCATGAAGATCACCAGCACCTCGTCGTCCACGTCGGGCAGGAAAAAGAAGCCCCGGTCGTTGCCGGCGAACGGCGCCACCACGCGCGCCCACAGCGGTGCGTCCTGGTCGCCCACCCCGTCGTGCGCCAGCAGGCGCACCTGCACGCGGTTGCGGCCCTCGGGGTCATCGAGCGAGACCACCTGCGCCAACGCACCGGCCTGGAGCCAGGCAGAGGGGCGATCGAACAGGCCATCGCGCTTCATGCGCCTTCTCCCAGGTATGCGCACTCGCCACTGAACTCGGTGCGGTAGCCCGCCGTCTGGTCGAACAGGTGCGAGGCGGCGCACACGAAATAGCGGTTGTCGAACTGCGGCGACAGGCCCGTGATGGACACCGTGGTGCCCACGCGGATGGCGGGGTTGCCTTCGCTCAAACCCTCGATGCGCACGAAGCGGCGCGCGCGCTGGTCCAGCGCCGTGGTGGCCACGGCCCGGGCCTCCGCGTCGCTGCTCACCGCGAGGTGACCGATGTGTTCCTGTCGCGCACCCAACGCTTCGTCCAGCCACGACAGCCCGCTGCGCCCACGGCCCGGCCCGCTCTGCGTGATCTGCGTGGCCTCAAAGTTCACCGCGCTGCCATCCACCGGGTTCCAGCCGGCCGCGCTGGTGGCGGTGACCTGTTGCGACAGGTCGGCGATCACACGGGCGCGCACCAGCTGGCCAAACAGCGCAAGCTCCACCTCACCCCGCGCCACATCGCCGCGCGGCGCCACCTGCAATGCATCGCCCACGATCTGCAGATCGGCGTCAAACCGGGCCAGCAGGCGGCGCAGAAAGGACAGGTCGCTCTCGTTGATCTGCGCCCAGGTGTCCACCGGGCTGGTGAGGCCGGTGACGGTGGGACTCAGGTTGAGCGCACCCGCCACCTCGCGCACCACGTCTGCCGGTGACATGTCGGTGTAGACCTTGCTGCGCCGCGCCATGCGCGCGGCCTGCAGCGCGTCCTCGGCCAGCACCGTGATCTCGGGTGCGCCACCCATGCTGAACAGCAGTTCAATGGCGCTGACCTTGCCGCGAAACACCTCCACCGGGGCCTGCACGTCGCCGGTGTACACGGCGAGCTCAGCGCCGAGCTTCAGATCGGAACCAGCCCCAAAAGCCGCCTCGGTGCCACCCGCCGTGGTGCCCACGAGGTTGGACAGGCGCAGTTCGAGCCGGCTCATGCCACCCTCGCTCTCGTCCATGCGCATCGCAACCAGCAGGTTGGAGAGCCGCACATCGGCCTGCCCGGCCAGCCGCAGCGTGGGGCGCGCGCTGTAGAGGGCCTGTCGGCTGAGGGCGGTTTCGGTCATGGCGCGGTGCTCAGTCGGTGTGCAGGCGCCAGGTGCGCTCGGCGCGCAGGTCCAGCGCCTGCTGCACCGCATCGATGGCGCGCGGGTCGTCGGGCGACGCAGCCTCGCTGGCCTGGGCAGCGGCTGGTGTGGGCCGATCGGCCGGCACTTCGGCGGTGACTTCTTCAAAGGTGATGGGCATGTGGGTCTCCCGGCTTGGTTCAGTCGAAGGCGATGCGGGCCTGCAAATCGGCAGCGGCCCCCACGTCCGTGCCCAGGCTGCCGGCGCCTGCACCGCGCGCCATGCCGCCCGGCGCAAAACCGGTGGCCCCTGTGCTCACCGGCGCCGCAGGCAACAGGGCCTGTGCGTTGGGCAGCGACGCGCTCGAACCCGCGCCGGCGCCCACGCGCAAGCCGGCAAAGGCAGCACCGGCGGTGGCACCGATACCCACACCCGCCCCGGCCCCGAGCGACAGCGCGCCCGACGCAAAAGCAGCCGGGGCGCCCAGCGACACGCTGGCGTCCAACAGCAGCGACGCACGGCCACCGAAACGCAAACTGGCCGAGGCGTTGGCGCTGGCCACGGCACGCGCGGCGCGCGGGTCACCGCCGGCCGCCGCCACACCCGAGGGGCCGGCCCCACCGGGCACTTCCATGGGTGCGGCGCCCGCGCGATCCGCTGCCGATTGCGGCGCGCTCGCGCTCTCGAAATTGGGTGCGTCGCTGGCGAGCGTGAGGTTGATGCCCGCGCGCAGCGGCACACCGTCGTGCGAGAACAGGTCCAGCGTTTCCTTGTACTGTTCCACCGTGCCCACGAAGCGGTAGGCGCCCCAGCTGAATTCCACACGCGGCGGCGTCTTCTCGTTCTCGCCGCCGAAGGGCTTGAGCATCTGCGCCATCTTGTCCGTGGTGCCGCGCACGTCTTCCCCACCCTTGACTTCGCCGCTGAGGTTCCCGGCGGTGGTGTCGAACACGAGGTCCATGGTGAGCTTGGCCACGGTGGCGCTCACGTACTGGCGGCTGCCCGCGCCCTGGCCGGCGGGGCCGAGCGTGTTGGACACGGTGTACTGCAGGGAAGCCGGGTTGAAGTGCACCTTCACCACCTGCTCGGGCGCCGGACTCAGCGTCTTGAACTCGGCCACAGCCACGGTGCGTTCGGTCATGGTCAGGCCTTGGGGAAACCGAGGGTGAGACCTTCGTGGACCAAGTGCAACGCTTCGACCGCCACATCGGTCGCGCGGGCGTTGAGGTCGGCGGCCTTGAACTTCACCGGCAGGCAGCGCGCCAGCGACCAGGTCATCACCTTCGTGCCCGCGCCGTCGAGCATGTCGATGTCCACGTCCATGCGCGCGGCGTAGTCACCACCCGAGACCATGGCAAACCACTTCCAGAGGTGGCGGTTGTCGGTCATGCCGCGTTTGAGGATCACGGTGGCATGGGTCACTTGCCCGGCGCGCTGAAACGCGTGGTGGTTCACGCCGCCGCTGCGGATCACCTTGGGCTCCATGGTGGCCTCCAGGCCGGTGCATTCGGCAAAGGCGCCCTGGCACAGGTCGACCTCGTTGCCCTGCGCAGCCCCCGCGCCCGACTGGCGAAAGCGCACCTGAAAGCGAAACGGAATGAGCGGTGCCGAGGCTTTGGCGCCGGCGGCTGAACCAGCCCCCGTGCCGACGCCGATCGACACCTGGGCCGAGGCGCTGGCAGAAAAATCGGCACCGATGGCCATCACGCCGCCTCCCGAACACGGGCGTGGCTCGCGCCGGCCGCCGTGAGCGCCAGCACCACGGTGATGCGCTCGATGCTGTGTGCCGGCAACACGGTGATCTCGGTCACCAGGCGCCCGTTGTCGATGTCTTTCCGCGTCATGGTGCTGCGGTCGCAGCGCACGCTGAACGCCTCGGCCGGTGTGGCACCGGCCAGCGCACCCCCGCGCCAGAAGCCCTTGAGCAGTTCTTCCAGGCTGCGCTGCAGCCGGGTCCAGGTCTCGGGGCCGTTGCCGTCAAACAGCACGCTCTGGCCGCGCAGACGGGCCGCGCGCAGCAGCGTGGCCATGAGGCGGCTCACACCGCCGCTGCGCCACGCCGCATCCACCGTGGTGGTCACGTCGGACTGCAGGGCCCAGCCACCGGCCTGCTGAGTGAAGAGACACACGCGCTCGGCCAGTTGTGCGCTGGGCGACTGCGGGCCTGCACCCCAGCCGGGCAGCGGCACCGCGCTTTGCAGGTCGCGCAGCGCAGGCAGGGACGTGTCGCCGGCCACACTCGCATGGGTGCCCCGCGCCAGCGCACCGCGGGCGATCAGGCCGGCGAGCGCGCCATCGGGCGGCTCCAGGCCTTCGGGCAGGTCTTGCGCTGCGCGCGTGGCCAGCCACGGCCAGCCCAGCTGCACGAAGGCACTCGCAATCGACAGGCCGCTGGCGTCCACTCGGCCTTCGGCCTCCAGCACACCGCTGCGACGCAGAAACGCCAGCATGTCGCCGTGCGCGTGCACACCGCCGTCGCTCAGCGGCCGGCGCGCGTCTTCGCGTGGCAAAGGCAGCGCCCCGACAAACAACATCTCACGCTGGTGCTGCGCCAGGAAAGCGCGCACGCCGGCCACCGCCACGCGCCAGGGTCCGTAGCCCGGGCCGTCCAGGCGGGGTGCGTGCAGGGCGCGCAGGCCGGCGTCGCGTGGCAGGGCTGGCTCGTCGGGACTGCACGTCACAAAGCCCTCAAGGGGTGGCTGCAGCGGCACGGTGAGCGGTGGCGCCAGGGGTTCGGTCGAACACGCGTCGGGCAGGTCAGGCAGGCACAGGAGGCTGGCCTCGGCCAGCCCCACCACATGCCCGATGCCGCGCCAGCTGCGCGGGTCCATGGGCGCGAACACCTCACCCACCGTGTCGCGTTCGCTGAAACCGGGAATGAGCCGGTTCAGCCGCGCGCGGCGCCTGGCCGCCCGGTTGGACGCCGATTCCAGAAACGACCAAGGGTCGCCCACGCGCACCACCACCGCCCGCTGGCCGCCGCGTGCGAAGAAGCTGCGCACGGCCGCACCCAGGTAGGTGGCGCACTGGGCGGGCGCTCCGCTCACCGCGTCGGGCGCCCGACCCACCAGGCGTTCGTCCCAGGCAAAGAGCCGGTCAAAAAGCGCCCAGCTGTCGATCACCACCGGCACGTTGTCCAGCGCCTCCAGGGCATCGGCTCCCTTGCGCCACGGCCCGTTGACCCAGCCCGCGTCGATGAGCTGGCGGCGCACCGACATGGGCAAGGGCTGATCGCGCCGCCGCGCCACGAAGCCCACGAAACACGCCACGTCGGCGCGCTCCGGCGCGGTGCGCAGGGCGGGGGCGGCGGTTTCGAACACGAGGCTCATGGTGGTCGTCCGGCGTGCTTCAGGCGGTGATTTCCATGGCTTCTGCGGAGAGCGCGATTTCTTCCATCGCCACGTCGCCCCCACCCTTGCCCGCCAGGGTGGGCCCGGTGTACTTCATCGGGATCACGCCGCGCAGCACCCAGGTCTGTACGGGGGTGTGGGCCTCATCCAGCAGGGTGATGGTCACGTTGCGCTGCGCGGCCGGGCCCTGCGTGCGGGTCTGGCTGATCCAGTCGAACAGCGTCTTGCTGTTGAGGATGCCGCGCTTCAAGGTCACGTCGGACACCTTGTGGATGCCGGCGACCTTGCGCACGTGGTTCTCCTTGTCGTTGCCGTTGCGGTACTCGGCCACGGTGACTTCGGTGCCGATGCCGCTGACATCGGAGAAGCCGCCGAAGACCTCGCCGCCGTCGAAGTTGACGAGGTAGTTGAAGGCGCCGTAGGGCGTGGTGCGGTTGGCCATGGTTCAGCTCCTGATGGATCGTGTGAAACGGGCATTCACTCGCGGGCATCGGCTGTTTTCTGGCCGATGCGGAAGATCACGAACTCGGCCGGCTTGATGATGGCCACGCCGACCAGGCAGATGAGGCGACCGTTGTCCAGGTCGTTCTGCGTCATGGTGCTGCGGTCGCAGCGCACGAAGAAGGCTTCGTCGGGCGCGGTGCCGAGCAGTGCGCCGCTGCGCCACTCGTTGTAGAGAAAGTCGGCGATGGTCTGGCGGATGTTGGCCCACAGGCGCTCGCCGTTGGGCTCGAACACGGCCCACTGCGTGCTGCGGTCGATCGACGCTTCAAGGTAGTTGAAATAGCGCCGGTCGCTGACGTATTTCCACTCCGGGTCGCTGGAGATCAGCCTCGCGCCCCAGACGCGGTTGCCGCGCCCACTGAAGAAACGAAGGCAGTTCACGCCGGCGGGGTTGAGCAGCTCCTGCTGCGCAAAATTCACGTCGATCTCGAAGCGCAGCGCACCGCGCACCACCTCGTTGGCCGGCGCCTTGTGCACGCCGCGCTGCACGTCGTTGCGCGCGTAAATACCGCTCACGAAGCCCGACGGCGGCAGCGCGATCTCTTTCGGAATGTCTTCGCGGCCGGGGCGCGCCAGCGGGTTGCTCACCACCACCCACGGGAAGTACATGGCGGCGTATTTGGAGTCGAACAAACCCCGGTAGGTGCGCGCGGTGGTGGGCAGCAGCTCGGGCGGGGTGTCGAGCACGGCGATGCGGTAGGCGCGGCGGCCTTCGGCGTGCGCAATGAGTGCGCTGGCGATGGCCTGCGGGTTGTCTTCGTCGTCCATGCCGTAGGTTGAGCTGCCGGGTGCCGCGACGATGGACACGTCTTCGAGCGACGCGATTTCAGACAGGGCAAGGGCGTAGTCGGTCGCGGTGGGCTCGCCCCCGTCGGCACCGCCGGTGAGCGTCCACACGCGTTCGGGCTGGCCAGCAGAATTGTTGACGGCGCCATTGAACAGGCCCGCGTGCAGTTCGGCGGGCGTCACACCGACGCCCACGCTGATGGCGTAAAGGTTTTGCAGGTGGTCGCTGCGCCGCGACGGTGTGGCCGACATCACGTGGCCGATCCAGCGCGGGTGCGTGTTGGTCAGCCCCATGTCTTCAAAGCCCAGGCTGTTGCCGTCGCCGTCGATCGTGAGCACCGAGACCGTGAGCAATTGCGGCGTGCCGGCCAGCACATTGGTCTGCGTCACCGCCTCGGCCGCCAGATTGGCCGCCGGGCGCCAGCTGCTGCCCACCCGCACCAGCAAGGTCGCGCTGCCACCCAACGTGGCGCGCACCACGCTGCCGGCTGGCGCGTTGTTGAGCGTGGTTTCCGACGCGGGTGTGGTGGCCTCGCGCACCACCAGCCGACCGTTGCCCACCGCACCGGGAAAGCGCGCGACGAAGCCCACACCTTCGTCGGTGCCAGCAATCACCTGCGCCGCCGCTGCGGCCGGGCTGGCCCCCACCACACGGGAGACGTAGAGCCGCGAGCCACCTTCGTTGAAGAACGCCCGCACCGCATGCGCCAGGTAGTTGGTGCCGGGCACACCAGCGCCCAGCGAGAGGTCGGCAAAGCCGCCGTAGATGCGCTCGAAGTCGCCGTAGCTGGTGAGCAGTTCGGGCGATTCGGGTGTGTCGTTGTCCACCCGGTACGGTCCCTTGCGGGTGGGTCCGACAAACGCGGTGGTGCTGGTGCCCACCCCTTCGATGCTCTTGGCGCGGAAGCTGGTCTCCTCGACGTAAACGCCTGGCGCGAGGTATTCAGGCATGGTGGTTCTCCTTGTGAAGTGCGGGTGGGAACATCGCGGGGGCCCTCAGGGCAGAACGATCCCGAGGGCCACGTGCAGCGGTCGACCGGCCGCCAGGCTGACAACCGCACTGGCCTGCGGCAGGCCAGCGCGCGCTGTTTCGAGGGCCGCCGGGTCCACCAGCGGCAGGACAGGGGGCATCCGGCCGAACTGCACCTCGGCCTGCGGTGTGCGCAGCACGCTCGCCGGGTCGGCCACGGCCTGCAGCTCGGCCGGGATCTGCGTGACGATCACGTCGCCAGGCTGGGTGGACCAGGTGGTCACGGGCACCCCGGCCACCGGCACCAGCGCTTCACCACGCCAGTCGGACAAGCCCATGGCGCGCACCGCACCGGCCGCCACCACGCGCAGCAGCACGCCGCCCAGGGCATCGCCGCTGCCTTGCTCGAACACACTCACGCTGATGCACGCCCAGTTGGCACCAACGCGGCCCGTGGCCGAGGGGTACATGGGAACGTTCATGGGGCGGAACAGCGAGTCGGCCTGGCCAGCGCGGGCCGGATCGGGGTCGCGCGGCAGATTCACCCGCACCAGCCGCGGCAGGTAGTGGCCCAGCGGGTCGGAGACCGTGAGCATCAGGGTCAGCGACCCCACGGGCACGTCGTCGGGCGCCGCGGTGAAAGCAGCCATGTGAAGCGCGAGCGGTGGCCACTCGTGAATGACCAGCAGGCCACTGCGGTTGCGCTCGATGCGGGCTCCCTCGGGCGCCTGCACCCGCAGCGGACGGTCCAGTGGCGCGCCGGTGGTGGCGTCCACACAGCGCAGGGCACCGAGCACACGGCGTTCGGCGCGCTCGACTTCCCGGGCGTTGAACCACAGCGTCATGAGGCCAGCCCCGCGCTGTAGGTGTAGCGGCTGGCGACCACCGGCACCGATTCGGGCAGCTCGTCGGGGTCCAGCCGCACGGTGCGCGCGATGTAGGACGCCGACAGCCGGTACGAAGGCTCCAGCGCGTCCCAGATGCGCATGATGTCTTCGGTGGAGAGCTCGGCGGGCACGATCTGGATCACCTCGTCGGCGTCCCAGGCTGGTTCGGGCGTGAGCGACGAGGCGTCGAGCAGCGGGTGCAGGTGCAACTGCCGCATGGCCCAAGCCATCGTGGTGTGTTCCTCCAGCGCGGTCGCACCCCAGGCCGACAGCAGGATGTGCAGGTCCAGGTGCAGAGGGGCGGGCTGTGCGGCCGGTGCGCGCGACGGCCGCTGTTGGCGGCTGTGCTCGTTGACCGTGGCGCGGTAGAGATAGAGGCTGACGCGGTTGCCGTCGGTGGGTCCGGTGGACATCTCTTGGGACGACAACACCGCGAAATCGCAAGCCGGCATCGCCATGCCGTTGGTGGAGGCCGGGTAGGTGTTGTTCAGGAAGGTCGCAATCGAACTGCAGACCGAATGCATCGCCAGCACGTTGGCCATGGATTCATCCCCGAAGCACTGGCCGCAACCCGCGCGGCAAACCCTGTGAACGATGCATGTCACCCCCTCCCGAAGTCGTCAAACCGTTATGGCAATGAACCTTTATGGGTCACCTGATCGTCAGTTATTTACAACTAACGTGTGATTTATTTGACGTTTTTATACCGCTTGCTAGCTCAGCCGGCGGAAAGAACTACGTTTCTGCGGACGGATTTACAAATGCACACACCCAGCCAGGATCGGCCGTGTGGTCACCCTCGGGGGTGGTCGGACCGTCGGTCAGGGACGGATGTGGTGTCGGCGGATGACATCGCTCATGGCGGCCGTGTCGATCGCGATGCGGCGGCGCAGTCCTTCGGACGAGGTGCCCACCACCTGCCAGCCTTGCGCCAGGATCTTCTGGCGGATGTGATCGCGCCGCACGATCTCGCCCAGCAGCGTGGCCAGGCGGTTCACGTGTGCCTTGGGCAGGCTGTTGGGCGCCGCCACCGCATTCCAGATCTCCAGCTGCAGGTTCGGCACACCCACCTCGGACAGGCTGGGCAACTCGGGCACGACGCTGCTGCGCCCGGCGGAGGTGACGCCGATGGCGTTGAGCCGGCCTGCGCGGACCTGTGCCATCGCCAAGCCGGGCGGCAGCAACGCCATCTGGATCTGGTTGCCCAGCAGGGCGGTGATCACCTGTGGGTTGCCGGGATACGGCACATGCACAGGTGCGATGTCGGCTCGCGCTTTGAGCAGCTCCATGCCGAGGTGGGCCACCGTGCCCACGCCCGGCGTGCCGTGGTTCCACAGCGTGCCCGACTGCCTGGCCGCTGCGAAGAACGCTGCGCCCACCGGACTCCCGGCGGGTGCACAGAGCACGAGCGGGGCCACCGCGATCAAGGACACCGGCGTGAGGTCCTGCAGCGGGTCGTAAGGGATGTCGGGGTTGAGGATCTTCGCGGTGGTCAGTTTCCGTTGATCATCAGCCCGATCGTGTGGTCGTCGGTGGCGCGCGACACCTGGGCCGCTGCGATGTTGCCGCCGGCGCCGACCCTGTTTTCAACGACCACCGGCTGCCCCAAGGCCTGCGCGAGCGGCTCGGCCAGCAGGCGCGCCAACAGGTCGGGCGACGACCCACCCGGAAACCCCACCACGATCTTCACGGCACGGCGAGGCCACGCGCTCTGCGCTTGCGCGGTCGGCAACCACCCGGCGGCCACCAGACCCACGGCAGCGACCAACATGCGGCGCCGGCCGCTGTGCGTGGCCAGAGCGCTCACGCGGCCCGCCTGGCGCGGGGTGAGGGCACGGGAGGCCGCTCGGGCTCGGGCGGACCGTTGTAGAGCCACGGGTTGTCCAGCAGGCGTTCGCCCCGCAGGCGCATGGCGGTGTCGCGCCCCCAGCGCACCAGACCGGTGGCGTGGAAGATGCGGCCGTTGCGTTGCGAATGCTGTTGCACCTGCGCGTTGCGCTGCCAGCGCGTCTGGGCCACCACGGCCAGCAGGTGCGGCCAGTCGCCCTTCTTTTGCGCGAATTCCACCACGCGGCCCAGCGTCCACGCGTCTTCCATGGCCATGGCCGCGCCCTGCGCCAAGTAGGGACGCAGCGGGTGCGCCGCATCACCCAGCAGCGCCACCCGACCCTGTGCGTGCTCGTGAGCGCCCGCCATGGCTGGGCGGTCGTTCAGGGCCCACAAGGTCCAGCCCGGCACGGCTTCGATCATGGCCTGCAGATCGGCGCAGGCCGGGCCGATCGCCCGCTGGAGATCGGCGGCCCGGGCTTCATGGGTCCAGTCCTGCGGGTCCGAGCCGCGCTCACCCCCGTGGCCTTCACCCAGCACACCGTGCACCACCGCCACCACGTTCATCCACTCGCCACCACGCACGGGGTAGTGCACCACGTGCATGCGCGGCCCGAGCCAGGCCGTGACCACGTTGCCCCGCAGCGCAGCGGGCAGATCGGCGGTGCGCACCAGGCCGCGATATGCGAGGTGACCACTGGCGCGCACGTTTTGCGCGCCGAGCAACTGCGAGCGCACGCGGCTCCACAAACCGTCGCAGCCCAACAAGGCGTCACCACTCAACGCGCTGCCGTCATCGAGCGTGGCGCTCACGCCATCCGGTGTTTCGGCAAACGAAGCCAGCCGCGAGTTCAGACACCATGCGGTGAGCCCCTGCCGCTGCACCGCCTCGCGCAACAACGCGTGCAGGTCGGCCCGGTGCAGGGTGGCGTAAGGCTGGCCGTAACGCGCCAGGGCCATGGCGCCCAGGCGCAACTGCCCGAGATCGGTACCGCGGTGCGCATCGCGCACCCTCAGCGCCTCCGGAAACGCGGCACAGCCCTCCAGCGCACGGCCCAGACCCCAATCGGCGAGGACCCGCGTGGCGTTGGGCCCGAGCTGCAAACCGGCTCCCACCTCCCCAAACGCGGCCGCCTGCTCCAGCAGCACGGTCGACACGCCCTGGCGAGCCAGGGCCAAGGCGCTGGCCAGGCCGCCGATGCCGCCACCGGCGACGATCACTTGTTGGTTCATGCGGAGATTGTGCCGGTGCCGACCGGCGGCGCACTCACAGAATCCGGTTGAACCACAACACCGAGAGCCCCGCCGAAAAAAGCGCCAGGATGGACGCCACCAACGCCAGCAGACCGGCGATTTCGGTTTCCTTTTTCTCCACCGTCAGGCGGGTGCTCAGCGTCTCGTAGACCTTCTTCAGGTTGTCGGCGGTGCCGGCGTAGAAGTACTCGGCCTGGGTGGTGCGCGCCACTTCCTTCAGGCTGTCTTCGTCCAGGCGCACGCGCATGGACCAGCCCTCGAATCCGATCACCTCACCGTCGACCGTGCCCACGCCCACGGTGTACACGCGAACACCCCGGTCGGCCGCCATCTTGGCGGCCTCGGCCGTGTCCACGCCGGTGGTGCGCTGGCCGTCGGTGAGCAGGATGATGGCGGCCGAGCCGTAGGAACCGGGGGCCACCGGCACAAAGGCCTTGGGCTCGGTCTTGGGCTGGTCGATGGCGCGCCCCTGGGGTGCGAACGGATCGCTGTTGCGGTTGTAGGTCATGGCGCCGATGTCGAAACCCTGGCCCGGGAACAGCTCGGAGAGCGAGACCACGATGGCGCTGCCGATGGCGGTGGCGCGCTGCAGCTGGAACTTGTCGATCGCCGTGACGAGGTCTTCGCGGCTGAGCGTGACGGGCTGCACCACCTGGGCCGAACCGGCAAAGGCGACGATGCCCACCTTCACGTGGCGCGGCAGCTCGGCCAGGAAGGCCTTGGCGGCGTTCTGCGACGCCACGAGCCGGTTCGGTTGGACATCTTCGGCGCGCATGCTGCCCGACACATCCATGGCCAGGATGATGGTCTGCTCTTGCGACGGCAACACGATGCTGGCCATGGGCCGCGCCGAGGCCAGCAGCATGGTGGCGATGGCCAGCAACAACAGCACCGGCGGCACATGGCGGCGCCAGCCCGGGCCCCTGCCCATGGCTTCGCGCACGATGGCCAGGCTGGCAAAACGCACCGCCGCCTGCTTGCGCCGGCGCAACAACCACACATAGAGCAACACGAGCAACGGCAAGGCCAGCAGCAACCAGAGCAGCTGTGGCCAGAGGAAGGTGACGGGGATGTTCATGGGCGTGTTCCTTCACGGGGCATGCCGAAGCTGCTGCGGTCGCGGCTGGACATTTGGGACGGCATGCTGCGACCGACCTGCGCGTGTTTCCCGGCACGCAGGCGGCGCTTGCGCAAGTCAATGAAGCGCACCACCGCTTCGGCCAGATCGTCGTCGGTGGAGAGTTCGAGCGTGTCGACGCCGGCACGCGCCAGGCCCTCGCGCAGTTGTGCCTCGCGCTGCGCGGCGATGCGCGCAAAACGTTGCCGGAAGCCGGCGTCGTGCGTGTCCACCATCAGCTGCTCGCCGGTCTCGGCATCGCGGATCGGGATCAGCCCGAGGTCGGGCAGATCGAGCTCCAGCGGGTCGAGCAGGCGCACGGCGACCACGTCGTGGCGGCGCGCCAGTTCGCCGAGCGGCTTTTCCCAGCCGGGCTCGCTGATGAAGTCGGACACCACGAACACGGTGGCGCGCTGGCGCACGGTGAACACGGCGGCCTTGAGCAGGTCGGAGAGTTGCGTCACACCGTCCTTGACGCTCGCGTCTTTCTTCGGCGGCTGCAACACCATCTGCATCAGGCGCAGCACCTGCGTGCGGCCGCCACGCGCGGGCAGCACCGCGTCCACCACCGGTTGACCACGCGAGCCGTAGAGCACCGCGCCCACGCGGTTGCCGTGGCGGCCGATCAGGCGCGCCAGCACGGCGGTGAAGTCGAGCAGCACCTGGCTCTTGCGCTGGTTGCCGGACCCAAAGTCCACCGAGGGGCTGAGGTCGAGCAGGAACCACGCAGCCATCTCGCGGTCTTCGGTGAACACACGCACATGCGGCTGCTGCAGGCGCGCGGTCACGTTCCAGTCGATGTGGCGCACGTCGTCGTGCAGCTGGTATTCGCGCAGGTCGGCCAGGTCCAGGCCCGAGCCGCGCATCAGGGTTTTGTAGTCGCCCTGCAGGAGGCCGTCGAGCTTGCGCAGCACGGTCCATTCGAGCCGGCGCAGCAGAGCGTCGGCGCGCTGCGTGACCGGCGTGGCCAGCGCGATGCCTGCGGCCTTGGCCGGCGCATCGGCAGCGCCACGGTCGGATCCGAACAGGCGTTTGAAGAACATGGTGTGGGCCCGCGTTCAGGCGGCGCGCTTCTCGTGTTCCAGCGGGCGGGCCGGTGGCGCGATCTGTTTCATGATCTTCGCGATCAAGGCGTCGGAGTCCAAGCCCTCGGACAAGCCCTCGTACGACAGCACCACGCGGTGGCGCAGCACGTCGGGCACCAGATCGATCATGTCTTCGGGCAGCGCGTAGCTGCGACCCCGCAGCATGGCCAGCGCGCGCGCACCTTCCACCAGACCGATGGTGGCGCGCGGGCTGGCACCAAACGTGATGAAACGCGCGAGGTCCTTGAGGCCATGCTTCTCGGGCGTGCGCGTGGCCGACACCAGCTTCACCGCGTACTGCACCAGCGAGGGGTCCACATAGACCTGCCGGCACTGCGCCTGCAGCACCGCGAGCTGGTCCGTGGTCGCCACGGCATTCACCTGCACGGCCGGGCCGGTGACGCGTTCGACGATCACGTACTCTTCTTCGTCGGTGGGGTAGTCCACCATCACCTTCATCATGAAGCGGTCGACCTGCGCCTCGGGCAGCGGGTAGGTGCCTTCGGTCTCGATCGGGTTCTGCGTGGCCATCACCAGGAACGGGCTGGGCACCTTGTGCGACTCGCCGGCGATGGTCACCTGGCGCTCCTGCATGACCTCCAGCAGCGCGCTCTGCACCTTGGCCGGCGCGCGGTTGATCTCGTCGGCCAGCAACAGGTTGGCGAACACCGGGCCCAGCGAGGTGCTGAAGTCACCGGTTTTCTGGTTGTAGATGCGGGTGCCCACGAGGTCGGCGGGCACCAGATCGGGCGTGAACTGGATGCGCTTGAACTGGCCCTGCACCACATTGGCCAGGGTCTTCACGGTGAGCGTCTTGGCCAGTCCCGGCACGCCTTCCACCAGCAAGTGGCCCTGCGCCAGCATGGCCACCATCACGCGCTCCAGAAACCGGTCCTGACCGACCACCACCCGTTTCACTTCGTAGAGGATCTGCTCCATGAGCTGGGCGGTGTCGGGGGCGGCGTTCTGGTCCATGGAAGCTCCTGTGACGATGAAAAAAATTTCAGAAGGGCGGCAAACCGGCGGCGGACGCAGCACTCTCGATGGGCACTGCAAAACCGATGCCGACAAAGGTGCGGTGGCTGGTCGGATTGAGGATGCCGGTGACGATGCCGATGACCTCGCCGTCCATGGTGACCAGCGGACCGCCCGAGTTGCCGGGGTTGGCCGCCGCGTCGAACTGGATCAGGTTGCCGATTTCCTGCACGCCCTCGGGCGACTTGAAAGCGCGGTCAAAGCCCGAGATGACCCCGGACGACACCGACGGCCCGATGCCGAACGGAAAACCCACCGCCACCACGTCTTCGCCGGGCACGAGGTCGTTGGTGGAGCGCATGGTGGCGGCGATGAGGTCGTCCGGAATGATCTGCGCCTGCAACACGGCCAGGTCGTTCTGCGGCTGCGCGCCGGTCACGGTGGCCGGCGACTCGGCGCCATCGGCGTACACCACCTTGATGCTCAGGGCCGTCTGCACGACGTGCAGGTTGGTCAGGATGATGCCTTTGTCGGTGATCACCACACCGGTGCCAACGCCCTGCTCCACGTCCTTGCCTTCACCGTTCCTGCCGTAGGACACGACCCGCACCACCGCCGGCCGGATCTTTTCGGCCGCGCGGGCCGCGCGCGAGGGCAGGTTCTGGGTGGTGAGGGTGCGCAGCACGGCCGCGTCGATGTCTTTCTGCGTGAGTACCTTGGGACCGTTCACGCCGCCGTGCCAGACGCTGGCGACCAGCAGCACTGCGATCAGCGCCATGGCCGACCACATCACGCGAGGACTGGACGCGGCACGCGCGCTGGCCAGACGAAACCGGCGCATGGGCCCCGCGGGCTCGGGCACCGCAGCCACCTCGTCCGCGGGAAGGGCACGCGCGTCTGCCTTCGGCGGCCCGGCTCGGTGAGAGGGGCTGTACAAGGCAGGCTTTCGCATGGCGGCTCCTGGTGCGGCGGAAAACACATCATGCCGTTTTGCGGCATCCGGCTCAAGCGCTCAACAATTGCCTGAGCACGTAGGGGAGGATTCCACCCTCGCGGTAATAGTTCACCTCCACCGGTGTGTCGATGCGCAGGGTCACCGTGACGGTCTTGCGCGCCCCGTCGGGGCGCGTGATCACCAGTTGCGCATCACTTTGGGGCGTGAGTTCGGGATGCGGCAGCACATCGATGGTTTCATCGCCGCGCAAGCCCAGGGTTTCCCAGGAATCCCCCGCCTTGAACTGCAGCGGCAACACGCCCATGCCCACCAGGTTGGAACGGTGGATGCGCTCGAAGCTGCGCGCCACCACGGCCTTGATGCCCAGCAACTGCGTGCCTTTGGCGGCCCAGTCGCGGCTGGAGCCGGTGCCGTATTCCTCGCCGGCAAAGATGACGGTGGGAATGCTCGCGGCCTGGTAGCGCATGGCGGCGTCGAAAATGCTCATCTTCTGCCCGTGGCCCACGCCCTCCTGCTGATAGATCGTCCAGCCGCCCTCCTCGCGCGAACCATCGGCACCGGCCTCGAGCATGAGGTTCTTGATGCGCACGTTGGCAAAGGTGCCGCGCATCATCACGTCGTGGTGGCCCCGGCGCGCGCCGTAGCTGTTGAAGTCGGCCTTGAGCACACCGCGCGCCAGCAGCCACTGGCCGGCCGGCGAGTTCTCGGCGATGTTGCCGGCGGGCGAGATGTGGTCGGTGGTGATGGAGTCGCCGAACAGCGCCATGACGCGCGCACCCCGCACCGCGGGCGGCTCGGTGGCGGCGGGCAAGGCCAGCTCGAACGCTTCAAAGAACGGTGGCTCGGCGATGTAGGAGCTGGTGGGCCAGGTGTAGGTGTTGCCGCTCACGCCCTGGATGCGCTCCCACAGCTTGCCGGGTTCGGCCTTCACACGGGCGTAGTTCTCGCGGTAGGCACGCCCGTTCATGGCGAATTTCATCAGGTCGTAGATCTCGTCGCTGGTGGGCCAGATGTCGCCCAGGTACACCGGCTTGCCGCCCTTGCCTTTGCCCAACGGCTCGGTCATGAGATCGACCATCACGTTGCCGGCGATCGCATACGCCACCACCAGCGGCGGGCTGGCCAGGAAATTGGCCTTCAGGTTGGGATGGATGCGCGCCTCGAAGTTGCGGTTGCCCGACAGCACGGCCGCACAGATCAGGTCGTTGCTGGTGATCACTTCGTTGAGCTCGGGCGTGAGGTCGCCCGCGTTGCCGATGCAGGTGGTGCAGCCGTAGCCCGCGAGCGCGAAGCCCAGCTTTTCCAGGTAGGGCAGCAGGCCGGTCTGGGTGAGGTATTCGGTGACGATGCGCGAGCCGGGCGCCAGGGACGTCTTGATGTGGGGCTTGACCTTGAGACCCGCCTCCACCGCCTTCTTGGCCAGCAGACCGGCGGCCAGCAGCACGCCGGGGTTGGAGGTGTTGGTGCAGCTGGTGATGGCGGCGATCAGCACGTCGCCGTTGCCGATGCTCAGCTTGCTGCCTTTGCTCGGCGTCGGTGGTGCGGCTTCGGCAGTGAGCACCGCGGGTTTGTTGGCCTCCATCTCGGCCACAAAACGCGGCGCGCCCGGCGGCGTGGGTCGGGGCTTGTCCGGTGCTACCGTGTCCACTTCGTCGCCGGTGTGCGGCTGGTGGCGCGTGTGCAGCAAGGCCGCGGGCCGGTTGAAGCCGTTCTGCGCGTTGGGCTTGCTGAAGAGTTCGGCGAACTGGCGCGCGACGTGGCCCAGCTCGATCCGGTCTTGCGGGCGCTTGGGACCGGCCAGGCTGGGCGTGACTTGACCCAGGTCCAGCGTGACCACTTGCGAGTAATCGATCTCGCCGGCCTTGATCGAGGCGCCAGGCGCACCCGGCACGCCAAAGATGCCCTGCGCGCGGAAGTAGGCTTCGAAGGCCTCGATCTCGGCCTTGCTGCGGCCGGTGCCGCGGAAGTAATCGAGCGTCTTGTTGTCCACCGGGAAGAAGCCCATGGTGGCGCCGTACTCGGGCGCCATGTTGGCGATGGTGGCGCGGTCGGGCAGCGCGAGCGATGCTGTGCCTTCGCCGAAGAACTCGACGAACTTGCCCACCACCTTGTGCTGTCGCAGGATCTCGGTGACGGTGAGCACCAGGTCGGTGGCGGTCACGCCTTCGCGCAGACGCCCGGTGAGCTCGAAGCCCACCACATCGGGCATGAGGAAATACACCGGCTGCCCGAGCATGGCGGCCTCGGCCTCGATGCCGCCCACACCCCAGCCCACCACACCGATGCCGTTGATCATGGTCGTGTGGCTGTCGGTGCCCACGAGCGTGTCGGGGTAGTACAGGCCGCCCTTCATGTGCACGCCGCGCGCCAGGTACTCCAGGTTCACCTGGTGCACGATGCCGAAACCCGGGGGCACCACACCAAAGGTGTCGAAGGCCTGCATGCCCCACTTCATGAACTGGTAGCGTTCGTTGTTGCGCTGGAATTCGAGCTTCATGTTGAGGTCGAGTGCGCTCTTGGTGCCGTAGTGGTCCACCATCACCGAGTGGTCCACCACCAGGTCCACCGGCACCAGCGGCTCGATCTTTTTCGGGTCCTTGCCCAGGCGCTCGGCCACGCTGCGCATGGCGGCCAGGTCGGCCAGCAGCGGCACGCCGGTGAAGTCCTGCAGCACCACGCGCGCCACGGTGAACGGGATCTCCTGCGTGCGCTCGCCGTTGGGTTTCCATTGCGCGAGCTGGGCCACGTGTTCGGGCATCACACGTTCGCCGTCGCAGTGGCGCAGCACGCTCTCCAGCACGATGCGCAGCGACACCGGCAAGCGCTTGATGTCGGGAAACTGTTTGGCGAGCGCCGGCAACGAATACAGGCGTCCACTTTTTCCCGAGGCGGTCTTGAAGGTTTTGACGGTGTTGGCAAACGGATGCGCAAAGCGGGCGGGTGTGACCATGAAAACTCCAATGGATAGCGACAGCGGTACCGATAGCGGTCGAGACCATTCTGTCAGCAGCACTGGAGTCCGCGCTGTCAGCAATGACTTTCACGACCCCCCAGCAAAAAGCCCCCGCAGGTGAACCTGCGGGGGCTTTTCCATCAAGGCAGTCACCCTCTGTGGGGACTGCGGGGTGTCATAGCCTGCCGGTCAGCAGCAACACCACCACGATGATCAGGATGACGCCCAGCACACCACTGGGGCCATAGCCCCAGCTGCGGCTGTGGTTCCAGCTGGGGATCACACCCAGCAGCAGCAAGACCAACACGATCAACAGAATGGTTCCGATACTCATGATCTTTTCCTTGTGTTGAACAGATGCCGATTACTTGGCAGGTTCTGCGGGTGGCACCACGATCACGGTGCCGCTGCCGGTCTTGCCGGTGTCGCCTGTGGCGCCCGTGCTGCCGGTCGCGCCGGTGTCACCCGTTGCACCAGTGGCGCCCGTACCGCCGGATGCACCGGTGCTGCCGGTGTAACCCGTGGAGCCGGTGGCACCGGTGGAGCCCGTCGAGCCGGTGGAACCGGTGGAGCCCATGGAGCCGGTCGTGCCGGTGGCGCCCGCAGGACCTGCAGGTCCTGGGACGGTGGAGGCCGGTGCGTTCACGATGACGGGTTCACGGTCGCAAGCGGCCAGAACGAAGGTGGATGCAACGGCGATCAGCAGAAGTGCTTTTTTCATGGGATGTTCCTTGAGGAGTCAGTGACCGTGGCTTGAGCGGTTGCGCAGGTTGCACGGTCCGACCGACAAAACTCATGCTCGGCGCATGGACCTCATCGGTGTGGTTGGAGACTAGTGGCCATCGAACAAACCATCTGTTCGGTAGCCCACACCCGTTGCAGCGCATGTGCGAACACACAACGCATCTGTGTCCGCAAAACAACCCTGCACCCACTGTGTCTGCGAGCGCACAGACCCTGCCCAGGTGGGCAACTACAAACGGGTCTGACAACGAGACGCCTGCCTTTCAACGGTGTGCTCACGTTGCTGAAATCCCTTCGTGCAAACGAAGTTCCAAGCCTCTTGAAAGTCCACCATGAAATCCCGTCACGCCTTCAGCGCACTGACACTCGCCATCCTTTCCGTTGCCGCCATGTCGGCATCGGCCCAGTCGTCGACCCCATACCAGGAACCTGGTTTCTTCTACGGCGGCGTGTCCGCTGGTGAAGCCCGCGCCAAGGTGGACGAGCCCGGCGTTGCCAACAGCCTGCTGGGCGCCAACGGTCCGGCCAGCGGCTTCAGCAGCGACGAAAAAGACACCGCTTACAAGCTCTTCGGTGGCTACCAGTTCAACCGCAACATCGCGCTGGAAGGCGGCTACTTCGATCTGGGCAAGAGCAGCTTCTCGTCCAACACCGCAGCAGGCGCGTTCAACAACAGCACCCGCCGCCACGGCCTGAACCTCGACCTGGTCGGCACGCTGCCGATCACCGAGCGCTTCTCGGTGCTGGGCCGCGTGGGCGCTGCCTATGGCCGCACCCAGAGCAACTTCTCCGGCGCCGGCGCCGCCACTGCGGGTCTGACGACCAGCAAGGACAGCGACACCGACGTCAAGTTCGGTCTGGGCGTTCAGTACGAACTGAGCCGCTCGATGTGGCTGCGCGCTGAAATCGAACGCTACCGGGTCAAGACCGCCACCACCGGCCGCACCAACGTCGACACCGTGACCGTGGGTCTGGTGTTCCCGTTCAACCGCGCAGCAGCGCAGCCCGCCTACGTGGCCGCTGCCCCAGCGCCTTACGTGGCACCGGCACCAGCGCCCGCACCGATGGTGCAGGCTCCTGCGCCAGCACCGATGCCCGCACCGGCTCCGATGCCCCAGCGCGTGAGCATGTCGGCCGAGTCGCTGTTCGGCTTTGACGCTTCTGCCGTGAAGCCCGAAGGCCGCGCCGAACTCGACAAGTTCGCCCGTGACCTGTCCACCGCCAACTACCAGACCGTGGTCGTTGAAGGCCACACCGACCGCCTCGGTTCGGACGCTTACAACCAGAAGCTGTCGGAAGAGCGCGCCATGGCCGTCAAGAACTACCTCGTGACCAACGGTCGCCTGGACAGCTCGAAGATCTCGGCCGTTGGCAAGGGTGAAACCCAGCCGGTGACGAAGGCAGGTGACTGCAAGGGCAACACCCGCACCACCGCCCTCGTGGCCTGCCTGCAGCCCGATCGCCGCGTTGACGTGGAAGTGACCGGCACGCGCTGATCGCTCCCGGTCTGCGGACATGAGAAAGGCGGCCTTCGGGCCGCTTTTTTTGGGCTCAACCGATCAAGCCGCCAGCGGCTGCCGATCTGTGCGGGTCAGTCCACGCAAGCCCATCCATTCCAGCTCGGCCAGCACCAGGACCGCGACCGCCTGCACCACGAGGTACGCCACGCCCAGCGCCGTGGGAGCGGCGGAAACACCGAACGCCAGCCCCACGCAGCCCAGCGCCCACGCCACGTTGAGCAGCACGATCACCGTCAAGGGACCGCGTGGTGGCAAGGCCTGCAGCGCCAGCCAGCCGGCCAGCAGCACAAACGCAAAGATCGCCACACCCGAGGCCTGCAGCAGCGCCTCGGGCAGGCCCAGCCTTGAGGCCAGCACGGGCGCCAGCCACAGGTGCAGCACCCCGGTGCCGGCACCCGACACGGCGTCGAACGCGAGCACGCGGCGCAGGGTGGTGAGCGATGAAAGTTGAGCGGTGAGGGACATGAAGCACTCCTTGAAGGATGGAAGAGGCCTTCATCCTGGGTGGAGGCGCGCAGATGGTCGATGACCTCGCAGGTCATGGAAGCCCCACCCCACCCGCCCTAACATGCGCTCCATGGACACTTCTGCCCTCCCCCAACGCAGCGCCCCACCCACCTCGTTTGGCGAACACCTGCGCCACTGGCGCCAGCGCCGGCGCTACAGCCAGATGGACCTCGCCCACGTGGCCGAGGTCTCCACGCGGCACCTGAGCTGCGTGGAAACCGGCCGCGCCAGCCCGAGCCGCGAGATGGTGCTGCGCCTGGTGGAACGGCTCGACGTGCCGCTGCGCGAGCGCAACGCCTGGCTGGTGGCCGCGGGCTTCGCACCCATGTACCACGCGCGGCCGCTGGACGACCCCGGCATGGCCTCGGCGCGCGCGGCCGTGCAGCGCATCCTGGACTGCCACGAACCCTGGCCGGCGCTGGCCATGGACCGACACTGGAACCTGGTGATGCACAACCGCCTGGTGCCCTTGCTCTTGGCCGGTGCCGCGCCCGCGCTGCTGCAGGGCACGGTGAACGTGTTGCGCCTGAGCCTGCACCCGCAGGGTCTGGCGCCGCGCATCGCCAACCTGCGGCAGTGGCGTGAGCACCTGTTCGAGCGGCTGCGCCAGCAGATCCGGGCCACCGGCGACGCGGTGCTGGTCGCCCTGCTCGAAGAGCTCAAGGCCTATCCGGAAGCATCGGCCGATGCACCGGGGGCGGCCGCGGTGGAGCTGCCGGGCGAACACCCCGGGGTGCTGATGCCGTTCCAGTTCCACACCCCGCACGGTGTGCTGCAGCTGGTGAGCACCACCACCGTGTTCGGCTCGCCGGTGGACATCACCTTGCAGGAGCTCGCGATGGAAACGTTTTTTCCGGCAGACGATGCCAGCGCTGCCGTGCTGCGCGGTTTGCTGGATGCCGTCAGCGCCTGATCAGCGAGCGTCGTCCGCGGGCGCCGGCGCCGGCGCCGCGGATTCGTGGTTCAGCGTGGGCGGAATCTCGCCACGGCCCCCGCTGGCTGTGCGGCGGCGAAACAGCTCGGTGCGCGCCAGCAGGATGGTGGTCACCGGCACGGTGAGCGACAGGAACACGATGATCAACCAGCTGCGCAACGCGAGCTTGTCGTCCTGTGCCGAGAAGTAGACGATGCTCGCCAGCGTGACGCACCAGGCGGCGAAGCTGTAAGCCAGCGCGGGCGGGTGCATGCGCTGGAAGAAGCTCTGGAAACGCACCACGCCCACCCCCGCAGCCAGCGCAAACAGGCCGCTGAGCACCAGCAGCAGCGCCACCGGGATCTCGATCCACCAGGCCAGGTTGCCGCTCATTCGATCACCTCGCCGCGCAACAGGAACTTGGCCATGGCGGCCGAGCCGATGAAGCCGAACACGGCGATCAGCAGCGCAGCCTCGAAGTACATCGAGCTGCGGTAGCGGATGGCCAGCACCATCATCATGAGCATGGCCAGGGTGCAGATGAGGTCCATGGCCAGCACCCGGTCCTGCGCTGACGGGCCGCGCAAGAGGCGCACCAGCGCCAGGCCCATGGACAGCGCAAAACAGGCCTGCGCGAACACGATCGCACCGAACAGCAGCGGGGTCATTCGAAGATCTCCATCAGCGGCCGCTCGTAGCGTTGTTTGATCAGGTCGATCTCGGCCTGCGCGTCGTCCATGTCGAACATGTGGACCAGCAGGGCGCTGCGGTCCAGCGCGAGCTCGGACCAGATGGTGCCGGGAATCACACACATGATGGCGGCCAGCACGGCCAGCCCGTTGGGGTCGCGCAGGTCCAGCGGCACGACCACAAAGCCGCCTTGCGGCACCTTGTCCGCAGGTGCCACCGTGCCCTTGAGCACACGCCAGTTCCACACCAGCACGTCGCGCCCGACCTGGAAAAACAGGCGCAGCGCCACCCACGGGTGGCTGAAGCGCACGGGCGTGGGCCGCAGCGAATGCGTGAGCCAGGGCACCAGCCAGCCCAGCAACAGCGCCATCAACCATTGGCCCAGACCGAGCGAGTTGTTGAGCAACAGCCACAGCGCCACCAGCGCCAGCGACAGCAAGGGCGAAGGGAACAGGCGGCGCATCACCTCACGCCTCCCGGCACGGGCACGCCCAGGCGGTCGGCGTTGGTGGGCGTGGGCAAGGGCCGGGCACCCATCACGGCGTCGATGTAAAGGCGGGGTTCGTACAGCGCGGCGGCGGTGGCGCGGGTGTAGCGCATCACCGCTTCGGCGCGCACGGTGAACAGCACGCACAGCCCGATCAGCAAGGCGATCGGCAAGTACTCCACCACGCGCAACACCGGGGACGGGCGGTCCACCGGTGTCCAGAAGAAACGCATGCCGGTTCGAGTCAGCGCCAGCAAGGCCAGCAGACCCGAGGTGATGATGGCGCCCATGAGCAGCCAACTCACCGGCGTCACCGTGCCACCGGGCGCCTCCAGCAGACTGGAGAGCATGGCGAATTTGCCGATGAAACCGGAGAACGGGGGCAGACCCGCCAGGAGCAGCGTGCACGCGATGAAGGCCAGGCCCAGCAGCGCGGTGGCGGCGGGAATGGCGCGGCCCACCAGCGGCACCTCGTCCTCGTCGAGGTTGGTGCCTTGCGACAACTCCAGCTCGGCCATGGAAAAAGGCAGGTGGTCTTCCTCGTCTTCGGGCGCCTGCTGGCGCATGCCCTCCGATTGCCGCGAGCGGTCCATGAGTTCGGTGAGCAGGAAAAACGCCGCCACCGCGAAGGTCGACACCGGCAGGTAGTACAGCGCGCCGGCGGTGACCTCGGGCCGTGCCAGCCCGAACACCGCCATGAGCGTGCCCGAAGAAACGATGACCGCGAACCCGGCCAAACGCGCCGGGCGCTGCGCCGACATCATGCCGATGGCGCCCAGGGCCAGCGTGGCCAGGCCGCCCCACAGCAGCCACGCACCCCCGAAGCCGGCCGAGTCGCCTGCGCCGTCGGAGAACAGCAGCGTGGACAAGCGCAGCAGCACATACACACCGACCTTGGTGAGCAGCGCAAACACCGCGGCCGAGGGCGCGCTGGCACTCGCGTACGCCGGCACGAGCCAGAAGTTCAGCGGCCACATGGCCGCCTTGGCCAGAAACGCCACGCCCAGGATCGCGCAGCCCGCGTGCAGCAAGGCGCGATCGGCGTCCGCCACTTCGGGCAAACGCGCCGCGAGGTCGGCCATGTTGAGCGTGCCGGAGATGCCGTAGATGAGTGCGGCGCCCACGAGGAACAGGGAGGACGCTGCCAGGTTGATGGCGATGTAGTGCAGGCCGGCCTTCACGCGGGCCGGGCCCGAGCCGTGCAGCAGCAGACCATAAGACGCGGCGAGCATGACCTCGAAGAACACGAAGAGGTTGAACAGGTCGCCGGTGAGGAAGGCGCCGTTCAAACCCATGATCTGGATCTGGAACAGCGGGTGGAAATGCGCGCCCGCCTTGTGCCAGCGCGCCAGCGAGAACAGCAAAGCCATGAGCGCGACCAGCGCGGTCATCACCAGCATCAGGGCCGAGAGCCGGTCGAGCACCAGCGCGATGCCGTAGGGCACGTCCCAGTTCGACGGCAGGTAGATGCCGAAGGCGCTCGGTTCGTCTTCGGCCTTGACCCAGAACACCAGCAGCACGGCCACCACCAGGTTGGCGGCGGTGGCCAGCAGGCCCAGCGTGGCCTTGGTGCGGTGGCGCCGTTCGCTCACCAGCATGAGCAGGCAGGCCGCCAGCAGCGGCAGCAGCACGGGTGCGACCATCAGGTGCGGCATCAGGGCCTGGGCCAGCTCCCTCATTCAGCGTCCTCCCGGCCGTCCACATGGTCGTTGCCTGAGAAGCCGCGCTGGGCCAGCATGACCACCAGGAACAGTGCGGTCATGGCAAAGCCGATGACGATGGCGGTGAGCACCAGGGCCTGCGGCATGGGGTCGTCGTAGAACTCGAAGGTGGGCGGAAAGCCCGCCACCATGATGGGCTCGCTGTCCACCGAGAGCCGGCCCATGCTGAAGATGAACAGGTTCACGCCGTAGCCCAGCAACGCCAGGCCCATGATCACCTGGTAGGTGCGGGGGCGCAGCATGAGCCACACGCCGCAGGTGGTGAGCACACCAATGGCCAAGGCCAGCACGATTTCCATCAGGTATCTCCCCGTTGTTGTCCGCCGGCACCCCGGGCGTCGGTGCTCACGCGGCGGTGGCCGCGCACCGACTGGTGGCCCAGCGCCGTGAGGATGAGCAGTGTGGCGCCCACCACCAGGGTGAAGACGCCGATGTCGTAGAACAGCGCACTGGCCACGTGGATCTCGCCGAGCAGCGGCAGATCGAGGTGGGCGGTGTGCGTGGTGAGGAAGGGGTAACCAAAGAAGAGCGCCCCCAGGCCGGTGAAGGTGGCCATCAGCAGGCCCATGGCGATCCAGCGCACCGGGCGCAGGTTGATGTTGGCCTCGACCCACTGCGTGCCCGAGACGATGTACTGCAGGATGAAAGCGGTGGAAAGCACCAGCCCGGCCACGAAGCCGCCACCGGGTTCGTTGTGTCCGCGCATGAAGAGATACACGCCGATCACCGCCGCGATCGGCAGCAGCAGGCGCACCAGCACCGCGGGCACCAGCAGGTAGCCGTGGGCGGTGTCGGCGGCGGTCTGTGCGTTCACGAGATCGGTCGCCAGGTCGGTGGGCAGGGCCCGCTGCTGCGGCGGCAGGTCCATGCTCTCGGGCGCGGGCCTGAAGCGGCGCAGCAGCGCATACACCGTGAGCGCCACGATGCCCAGCACGGCGATCTCGCCCAGCGTGTCGAAGCCGCGAAAGTCCACCAGCATCACGTTGACCACGTTGGTGCCGCCGCCCTCGGGCACTGAGCGCTCCAGAAAGAAGGTGGAGATGCTTTGAGGAAAGTCGCGCGTCATGGCGGCGTAGGACAACGCGGCCATGCCGCCACCGGCGGTCAACGCCACCACCAGATCACGCCCGCGCCGGGCACTCGTGCGCAGGCGGGTGCGCAGCGGCAGGCGACGGTCCACCGCTTCGGAGCGTTTGGGCAACCAGCGCAGGCCGAGCAGGATCAGCACCGTGGTCACCGCCTCCACCGAGAGCTGGGTCAGGGCCAGGTCGGGCGCGGAGAACCACGCAAAGGTGACCACCGTGACCAGCCCCGCCACGCTCATGAGCGCCAGCGCGGTGAGCCGGTGGTACTTGGCCTGCCAGGTGGCACCGATGGCGCTGCCGATGCCCACCAGCCAGAGCAGCGCGAACATCGGCGAGAACGGCAGCACCTTGCGCTCACCCGCGAGCCAGGTCGACGCACCCGCCCCGCGCAAAGCCACATACGCCGCCAGCAACGTGACCAGCACCAGCAAGAGCAACTGGGCCTGCAGGCGCCGCGTGCCCAGCCAGCGCTGCAACTGGCGGCTGAGGCCCGTGATGAACGCCAGCAGGCCTTCAAACACGCGTTGGCCGCTCACCCAGCTGAGCACCGGGGTGCGTTGGATGCGACCGGTCTGCAGCGGTTGGCGCAGCAGGGCAAAGAGCCCGATGCCGCCAATCAGTGCCACGAAACTCATCGCCAGCGGCACGTTGAAACCGTGCCACACCGCGAGATCGAAGTCGGGCAGCTGCCCGCCCACCACCGGCGTGGCGGCGGTGGACAGGATGTCCTGGATGGACCACTGCGGCAGCACGCCCACGAGCAGGCAGGCCAGCACCAGCAGCTCGACCGGTACCCGCATCCAGTGCGGCGGCTCGTGCGGCGTGCGCGGCAGCGCGTGGCAGGTGTCGGGGCCGAAGAACACGTTGACGGTGAAACGCAGCGAATACGCCACGCTGAAGGCCCCGGCCACCACCGCGGCCAAGGGCAGCAGGGTGTCGAACCAGGGCGCCGCGTTCACGAACACGGCTTCGGTGAAGAACATCTCCTTGGAGATGAAACCGTTGAGCAGCGGCACGCCCGCCATGGCCGCCCCCGCCACCATCGTGAGCGTGGCGGTGATGGGCATGTAGCGCCAGAGGCCACTCAAGCGGCGCATGTCGCGCGTGCCGGTCTCGTGGTCGATGATGCCCACGGCCATGAACAACGAGGCCTTGAAGGTGGCGTGGTTGATGATGTGGAACACCGCCGCCACCGCGGCCAGCGGGCTGTTGAGGCCAAGCAGCGTGGTGATGAGGCCCAGGTGGGAAATGGTCGAGTAGGCGAGCAGGCTCTTGAGGTCTTTCTGGAAAATGGCCACAAAACCCCCGATGAGCAGGGTGATGAGACCCGCGCCGGTCACGAGCCAGAACCATTCGTCGGTGCCCGCCAGCACCGGCCAGAGCCGCGCCAGCAGAAACACCCCCGCCTTCACCATGGTGGCCGAGTGCAGGTAAGCCGACACCGGGGTGGGCGCGGCCATGGCGTGCGGCAGCCAGAAGTGAAACGGGAACTGCGCGCTCTTGGTGAGGGCGCCCAGCAGGATCAGCACCAGCGCCGTGCCGTAGAGCGGGTGGGCGCGGATCACGTCGCCCGCGCGCAGCACCACGTCAAGGTCGTAACTGCCCACGATGTGCCCCAGCACGAGCACGCCGGCCAGCAGGCACAGCCCGCCGGTGCCGGTGACGGTGAGCGCCATGCGCGCGCCGCGCCGCGCGTCGCTGCGGTGGTGCCAGTACCCGATCAGCAGAAACGAGAACAGGCTGGTGAGCTCCCAGAACAGCACCAGCTGGATCAGGTTGCCCGAGAGCACCACACCGCTCATGGAACCCATGAAGGCCAGCAGCAGCGAGAAGAAGCGCGGCACCGGGTCGGTGGGCGACATGTAGTAACGCGCGTAAAGCACCACCAGCGCGCCAATGCCCAGCACCAGCATGGAGAACATCCAGGCGAAACCGTCCATGCGGAACACGAGGTTCAACCCCAGCGAGGGCAACCACACGATCTCTTCGCGCACCACCCCACCGGCGGTCATTTCGGGGAACATCAGCGCGGCCTGAACCGCACAGAACAGCGCAATCGCACCGGCCAGCGTGGACTCGGTGTTCCGGGCGTTCGAGGGCAGCAAGGCGGCGACGAGGCTGCCCACGAAGGGCAAGAGGACGAGGCTGTAGAGCGGCAGGGTCATGTGGCTTTGAGTCTATCGACTGAACGCGACGAGCCGCGGTTCCGGCTGCAGGCCAAAAAAAAGCGGCCCGCAGGCCGCTTCTTCAAGTAGGGACGGCGGCTCAGGCGGTGACACCTTTGGCCGCGTCGGCGTACTCCGAAATCTGGTCGAAGTTCAGGTACTTGTAGATCTGGCTGCCGTCCTTGTTGATCACACCCATGTCGGCCTGGTACTCGGCCACGGTCGGGATGCGACCCAGCTTGGACGCAATGGCCGCCAGCTCGGCCGAGGCCAGGTACACGTTGGTGTTCTTGCCCAGGCGGTTGGGGAAGTTGCGCGTGGAGGTTGAAACCACGGTGGCACCTTCGCGCACCTGCGCCTGGTTGCCCATGCACAGCGAGCAGCCCGGCATTTCGGTGCGCGCACCGGCGGTGCCGAACACGCCGTAGTGGCCTTCCTTGGTCAGCTCGGCCGCGTCCATCTTGGTGGGCGGCGCGATCCACAGCTTCACCGGGATGTCGCGCTTGCCTTCGAGCAGCTTGGACGCCGCGCGGAAGTGGCCGATGTTGGTCATGCACGAACCGATGAACACCTCGTCGATCTTGGCGCCGGCGACCTCGCTCAGGAGTTTGGCGTCGTCCGGATCGTTCGGGCAGCACAGCACCGGCTCTTTGAGGTCGGCGAGGTCGATCTCGATCACAGCGGCGTACTCGGCGTCCTTGTCGGCTTCGAGCAGGCTGGGGTTGGCCAGCCAGGCTTCGACCTTCTCGATGCGGCGCGCCAGCGTGCGGGCGTCGGCGTAACCGTCGGCGATCATGTTTTTCATCAGCACCACGTTGCTGGTGAGGTACTCCTTGATCGGCTCGGGGTTGAGCTTCACGGTGCAACCGGCGGCCGAGCGTTCGGCCGAGGCGTCGGAGAGTTCAAACGCCTGCTCCACTTTCAGATCCGGCAGACCTTCGATTTCCAGGATGCGGCCGGAGAACACGTTCTTCTTGCCCGCCTTGGCCACGGTCAGCAGACCGGCGCGAATGGCGTACAGCGGAATGGCGTGCACCAGGTCGCGCAGCGTGATGCCGGGCTGCATCTGGCCCTTGAAGCGCACCAGCACGGATTCGGGCATGTCCAGCGGCATCACGCCGGTGGCCGCACCGAACGCCACCAGGCCGGAGCCGGCGGGGAAGCTGATGCCGATGGGGAAACGGGTGTGCGAGTCACCACCGGTGCCGACGGTGTCGGGCAGCAACAGGCGGTTGAGCCAGCTGTGGATCACGCCGTCGCCCGGACGCAGGGCCACGCCGCCGCGGTTGCTGATGAAGGCCGGCAGTTCGCGATGCGTCTTCACGTCCACGGGTTTGGGGTAGGCCGCCGTGTGACAGAAGCTCTGCATCACCAGATCGGCACTGAAACCCAGGCAGGCCAGGTCTTTCAGTTCGTCGCGCGTCATGGGGCCGGTGGTGTCCTGGCTGCCCACGGTGGTCATGCGCGGCTCGCAGTAGGTGCCGGGGCGCACGCCCTGGCCTTCGGGCAAACCGACCGCGCGGCCCACCATCTTCTGCGCCAGCGTGAAACCGGCCTTGGTGGCCACGGGGGTGGTTGGCAAGCGGAACAGCGTGGATGCGGGCAGGCCCAGGAACTCGCGCGCCTTGGCGGTGAGCGAGCGGCCGATGATCAGGTTGATGCGGCCGCCGGCGCGCACTTCGTCGAACAGCACGTCGCTCTTGAGCTTGAACTCCACCACGGTCTCGCCGTTGCGAACGATCTTGCCGTCGTAGGGCATCACGTCGACGACGTCACCCATCTCCAGCTTGGACACGTCCACTTCGATCGGCAGCGAGCCCGAGTCTTCCTGCGTGTTGAAGAAGATGGGCGCGATCTTGCCGCCCAGCGTGACGCCGCCGAAACGCTTGTTGGGCACGAAGGGAATGTCCTGGCCGGTGGCCCAGATCACCGAGTTGGTGGCCGACTTGCGGCTGGAGCCGGTGCCCACCACGTCGCCCACGTAGGCCACCAGGTGGCCCTTTTTCTTGAGGTCTTCAATGAACTGCATCGGGCCGCGCTTGCCGTCTTCTTCGGGCTTGAAGGCCGCGCCATCGCGCGTGTTCTTCAGCATGGCCAGGTAATGCAGCGGGATGTCGGGGCGGCTCCAGGCGTCGGGCGCGGGGGACAGGTCGTCGGTGTTGGTCTCGCCGGGCACCTTGAACACCGTCACGGTGATCGACTTCGGCACTTCGGGGCGGGTGGTGAACCACTCGGCGTTGGCCCAGCTCTCGATCACTTCCTTGGCCTTGGCGTTGCCGGCCTTGGCCTTGGCGGCCACGTCGTTGAAGAAGTCGAACATCAGCAGCGTCTTCTTCAGGCCTTCGGCCGCCACCGCGGCCACATCGGCCTGGTCGAGCAGGTCGATCAGCGGGTGCACGTTGTAGCCGCCCACCATGGTGCCCAGCAGCTCGGTGGCCTTGGCCTTGGAAACCAGCGGCACGGCGATGTCGCCGTGCGCCACAGCGGCCAGGAAGCTGGCCTTGACCTTGGCGGCGTCGTCCACGCCGGGCGGCACGCGGTGCGTGAGCAGATCCATCAGGAACGCGTCTTCCCCCGCGGGCGGTGCTTTCACCAGTTCGATCAGGTCGGCGACCTGCTTCGCATCCAGCGGCAGCGGTGGAATGCCCAGGGCCGCGCGTTCGGCGGTGTGGGCGCGGTAGTCGGTGAGGAAGGTGTTGGACATGGCGTTCTCCAGTGGGAAGGAATGTTCGTGGGGGTCAGAAAACAATTGCGATCGCAGATGAGGTCGGGGCAAGCAAGCTCAATGCCGCGCCTTGAGAGGCTCGTTGAAATACGGCCGCATGGCGTCGGGCAGCGGCAGGCCGGTGTGGTGCGCGCGTTCCAGCACCTGCCAGTAGTAGCGGTAGCTGGCGCGGTCGTGCAGGCGACCTTCAAACTGCACCGGCGCCCAATTCGCGGTCACCGCGTGTTCGATCAGGGCGGAGGCGGTGTCGACCTCGCGCTCCGAAGGTGCAAACGCGGCCAGGATGGGGCGGATCTGGTCGGGGTGGATGCTCCACATGCGGGTGTAGCCGAGCGCCCGGGCGGCCTGGTGCGCTGCGTTCTGCAACGCGGCCAGGTCCTTGAACTCGGTGACCACGCAGTGCGAAGGCACCTTGCCGTGTGCGTGGCAGGCCGACGCAATGGCCAGCTTGGCGCGCAGCACCAGCGGATGGCGGAACTGGCCCGTCACACTCATGGCATCGGCGGGAATGGCCCCACCGTGCGCCGAGACAAAATCCATCAGGCCAAAGCTCAGGCTCTGCACGCGCGGGTGGGCGGCGATGTCGAAGGCACGGTGCACGGCGGCGGGCGACTCGATGAGCACGTGCAGCGGCAGTGACGTGGCATCCGCTGCGTCGAGTGCGTCGGCAGCACGCTGCACGTCGGCCACCGACTCCACCTTGGGCACCATCAGGTGCGTGAGGCGATGGCCCGCGCGGCCGGCAATGGTGGCCACGTCGGCGTTGAACGCCGGGTGGTTCACCGGGTGCACGCGAACCGCCACCCGCGCATCGGGCGCTGCGGCCAGCGCCAGTTCGGTGACGAGCAAGGCGTGCTCCGCCTCCCCGCCCACCGGCGCGCCGTCTTCGCAATCGAGCGTCACGTCGAACACGCAGGTGCCGAACTCTTCAAGCATCTCGGCCTGCAGCGCCAGGCTTTTCTTCATCCGTGCTTCCACACCGCTGTAGTGGTCGCAGACCGGCAGCGCGAACGCGCCGGCCTGAGCACCCAGCAGGATGTGTCTCGGATGCATGGAGGCCAAGGCGCGGTGACCAGCGGGTTACAGCAGGTGCTTCACGCCGTCTTGTTCACCCTGCAGCTCGGCCAGGGTCTTGTTGATGCATTCCTGCGAGAAAGCGTCGATCTCCAGGCCTTCAACGACCTTGTATTCGCCGTTTTCGCAGGTGACGGGGAAGCCGAACATCATGTCTTTCGGAATGCCGTACCAGCCTTGCGACGGGATGCCCATGGTGACCCACTCGCCCTTGGTGCCCAGCGCCCAGTCGCGCATGTGGTCGATGGCGGCATTGGCCGCAGAAGCAGCAGAAGACAGGCCGCGCGCCTCGATGATGGCCGCGCCACGCTTGCCCACGGTCGGCAGGAACACGTCCTTGTTCCAGACCTGGTCGTTGATCATGTCCTTGACCGAAGCGCCGTCGATGGTGGCGAAGCGGTAGTCGGCGTACATGGTGGGCGAGTGGTTGCCCCAAACAGCCAGTTTCTTGATGCTGGCCACCGGCTTGCCGGTCTTGGCAGCGATCTGCGAGGCGGCGCGGTTGTGGTCCAGGCGCAGCATGGCGGTGAAGTTGCCCGGCTTCAGGTCGGGTGCGCTCTTCATCGCAATGTAGGCGTTGGTGTTGGCGGGGTTGCCGACCACCAGCACCTTGACGTTCCGCGAAGCCACGGCGTTGAGGGCCTTGCCCTGGGCGGTGAAGATGGCACCGTTGATGGCGAGCAGCTCGGCGCGCTCCATGCCGGGGCCGCGGGGACGCGAACCGACCAGCAGGGCGTAGTCGGTGTCCTTGAAGGCGGTCATCGGGTCGCTGTGGGCTTCCATCCCGGCCAGCAGCGGGAACGCGCAATCGTCGATTTCCATCATCACGCCCTTGAGCGCCTTCTGGGCCTTCTCGTCCGGGATCTCCAGCAGTTGCAGGATCACGGGCTGGTCTTTGCCGAGCATTTCGCCGGAAGCGATGCGAAACAGCAGGGCGTAACCGATCTGGCCTGCGGCGCCGGTGACAGCAACACGAACGGGCTTCTTTTGCATGGTGAGAACTCCAGAGTGAGACGAGAGGAAGGGGATGGGGTTGGGGAGCGAACACCCCGAGACAAAGGCGGCAGAAGCGGGCCTGAAGCACGCCCCTGGCGGGTCCAGGTCAGCCCGGAAGTGTACCCTCGCAAACCCTGATACGTCAATTTGTCTTATGTCTTATATAAGATATGATTCGAGCCTTGTGCGCCGTCTGCGGACGCACCTCACAACATGGCAACGACCCCCCCCAACCTCCCCGAAGCGTCTGTGAGCGACGGCCGCGCAGCGGCCGACGCTGGCGCCGCTGAGCACAGCGCACCCGCCTTCAGCCCGCTCTACCAGCAAATCAAGACACTGATCCTGCGCAGCCTGCAGGCCAGCGAGTGGAAACCCGGCGACATGATCCCGAGCGAATTCGATCTGGCCGCACGCTTCAAGGTCAGCCAGGGCACGGTGCGCAAGGCCATCGACGAACTCGCCACCGACAACCTGCTGGTCCGCCGTCAGGGCAAGGGCACATTCGTGGCCACGCACTCAGAGCAGAACATCCAGTACCGCTTCTTGCGCCTGCTGCCCGACACCGGTTCGCTGGAAGACCAGGGGACGGCCGAGCGCCGCATCATCGAATGCCGCCGCCTCCGCGCACCCGCCGAGGTGGCGCGCCAGCTCGCCTTGCGCACCGGCGACCCGGTGTTGCAGGTCAAGCGCGTGCTCACCTTCTCACAGGTGCCCGCCATCCTTGAAGAGATCTGGCTGCCCGGCGTGCCCTTCAAGGGCCTGACTCTGGAGACCCTGGCGGACGACAAAGGCCCGATGTACGCCTTGTTTGAAACGCAGTTTGGTGTGCGCATGGTGCGTGCGGTCGAGAAAATCAAGGCGGTGGCGGCCGACAGCGAAGCGGCCAACCTGCTGGACGTGACCGAAGGCTCTCCCCTGCTCAGCGTCGAACGTCTGGCCTTCACCTACAACGACACCCCGATGGAATTGAGACGCGGCCTCTACCGCACCGATACCCGTCACTACCGCAACGAACTGAGCTGAGACCCCACTGCTATGGCCTTGATAGCCCTGCGCCTGCATCCGGTGTCAGTCTCGCGATTGGTGCGTTGCAATAGAATTTGACGCACGGTGGCTGGAGTTACCAACGCGTTACACCACCGACATCCCTCACCCGCATCTCCCCTGCGCTAGAAAGTCCCCACCATGACCGAGTTGACCAAGAAGCGGCCCGAGTTCCGCAACATCAACGCATTCAAGGATCTGACCACGTACCGCCTGCCCCCTGCAGGCTGGGTCTCGATCCTGCACCGCGCCAGCGGTGGCCTGATGTTCATCCTGTTGCCCCTGATCGTCTGGCTGTTCGACACCTCGGTGTCTTCCGAAATCTCCTTTGAACGCTTCAGCGGAACCTTCGCACTGGGCCTGGGGTTCGTGCCGGGATGGTTCTTCAAGTTGGTGGTGCTGGCCCTGATCTGGGCTTACCTGCACCACCTGATTGCCGGTGTTCGCCACCTCTACATGGACGCACGCCATGCCGTGAGCAAGGAATTCGGCAAGTCGTCCGCCATTGTCACGCTGGTTCTGAGCATCGGCCTGACCGTTCTGCTTGGCGCCAAGCTGTTCGGGTTGTATTGATTTGCGGGTCAGATCTTCAGCTCTGACCCCAACTGATTAGGAAATTGGATATGTCTGTCAACTACGGTTCCAAACGCGTCGTCACCGGCGCCCACTACGGTCTGCGCGACTGGCTCGCCCAGCGCATCACCGCCGCCATCATGGCGCTGTTCACCCTGATCCTGCTGGCGCAGGTGCTGTTTTCCAAAGGCCCCATCGGCTACACGAGCTGGGCCGGCATCTTCTCGGCCCAGTGGATGAAGGCCCTGACCTTTGCCGTCTTCCTCGCCCTGACCTACCACGTGTGGGTCGGCATGCGCGACATCTGGATGGACTACGTCAAGCCGGCGGGCATCCGCTTGGTGCTGCACGTTTTCACCATGGTTTGGCTCCTGTCCTGTCTGGGCTGGGCCGTTCAAGTTCTCTGGAGGCTCTGAAACAATGACCGCAACCGCAAATCTTCCCAAGCGTCAGTTTGACGTTGTCATCGTCGGTGCCGGCGGGTCCGGCATGCGCGCCTCACTGCAACTCGCGCGCGCCGGCCTCAAGGTGGCCGTGCTCTCCAAGGTGTTCCCGACGCGTTCGCACACGGTGGCCGCGCAGGGCGGCATCGGCGCCTCGCTCGGCAACATGAACGAGGACAACTGGCACTACCATTTCTACGACACCATCAAGGGCTCCGACTGGCTCGGCGACCAGGATGCGATCGAGTTCATGTGCCGCGAAGCGCCCAAGGTCGTGTACGAGCTGGAGCACTTCGGCATGCCGTTTGACCGCAACCCGGACGGCACGATTTACCAGCGCCCCTTCGGCGGACACACCGCCAACTACGGCGAAAAGCCGGTGCAGCGCGCCTGCGCCGCGGCCGACCGCACCGGTCATGCCATGCTGCACACGCTGTACCAGCAGAACGTGCAGGCCCGCACCACGTTCTTCGTCGAATGGATGGCGCTGGACCTGATCCGCGACGCCAGCGGCGACGTGCTCGGCGTGACCGCGCTGGAGATGGAAACCGGTGAGACCTACGTGCTGGAAGCCAAGACCACGTTGCTGGCCACCGGCGGCGCGGGCCGCATCTTCGCAGCCTCCACCAACGCCTTCATCAACACCGGTGACGGCCTGGGCATGGCGGCACGCGCCGGCATTCCGCTGGAAGACATGGAGTTCTGGCAGTTCCACCCCACCGGCGTGGCCGGTGCCGGCGTGCTGCTGACCGAAGGCTGCCGCGGCGAAGGCGCCATCCTGCTCAACAGCGAAGGCGAACGTTTCATGGAGCGCTATGCGCCCACCTTGAAAGACCTGGCCCCGCGCGACTTCGTTTCGCGCTGCATGGACCAGGAGATCAAGGAAGGCCGTGGCTGCGGTCCCAACAAGGACTACGTGCTGCTCAAGCTCGACCACCTGGGCGCTGAAACCATTCACAAGCGCCTGCCTTCGGTGTATGAAATCGGTGTGAACTTCGCCAACGTGGACATTACGCGCGAACCGATTCCCGTGGTACCCACCATCCACTACCAGATGGGCGGCATCCCGACCAACATCAACGGCCAGGTCGTCACCCCCGACGGCAACGGCGGTCAAGCCGTGGTCAACGGCCTCTACGCCGTGGGCGAATGCTCCTGCGTGAGCGTGCACGGCGCCAACCGCCTGGGCACCAACTCGCTGCTGGACCTGCTGGTGTTTGGTCGCGCGGCCGGCAACCACATCGTGCAGTTCAACGACAAGAACAAGGTGCACAAACCATTGCCGTCGGACGCCGCCGACAAGACCCTGGCGCGCCTGGCCCGGCTGGACAACACCACCGGCGGCGAGTACGCGCAAGACGTGGCCAACGACCTGCGCGCCGCGATGCAGCAACACGCCGGCGTGTTCCGCACCCAGGCCAGCATGGACGAAGGCGTGGCCAAGATCAACGCCATGCGCGCCCGTGTGAACAACATCGCGCTGAAAGACAAATCCAAGGTCTTCAACACCGCACGCATCGAAGCGCTGGAAGTGGAAAACCTGATCGAATGCGCCCAGGCCACCATGACCTCGGCCGCGGCCCGCCACGAATGCCGTGGCGCGCACACGGTCAACGACTACGAGCGCCCCGCCGACGACGCGCAGTTCCCGCTGGGCCGCAACGACGCCGAGTGGATGAAGCACACGCTCTGGCACAGCGCCGACAACAGCCTGACCTACAAGGCCGTGAACCTGAAGCCGCTGACGGTCGAGTCCGTCCCGCCCAAGGTCCGCACCTTCTAAGCACCCACGCACCGGAGCAAACACATGGCCAAACGCACATTCAAGATCTACCGCTACGACCCCGAAAAGGACGCCAAGCCCTACATGCAGACCATCGAGGTCGAACTCGACGGCCACGAGCGCATGCTGCTCGACGCGCTGATGAAGCTCAAGGCGGTGGACCCCTCCATTTCGTTCCGCCGCTCCTGCCGCGAAGGCGTGTGCGGTTCGGACGCGATGAACATCAACGGCAAGAACGGTCTGGCCTGCCTGACCAACATGAACACACTGCCCGGTGTGATCACGCTCAAACCCCTGCCCGGCCTGCCCGTGGTGCGCGACCTGATCGTGGACATGACGCTGTTCTTCAAGCAGTACAACAGCATCAAGCCCTATTTGATCAACGACACGGTGCCGCCTGAGAAGGAACGACTGCAGAGCCCCGAGGAGCGCGACGAGCTCAATGGCCTGTACGAGTGCATCCTGTGCGCGAGCTGCTCCACCAGCTGCCCCAGTTTCTGGTGGAACCCCGACAAGTTCGTCGGCCCCGCCGGCCTGCTGCAGGCCTACCGCTTCATCGCCGACAGCCGCGACCAGGGCACGGCCGAGCGTCTGGACAACCTCGAAGACCCCTACCGCCTGTTCCGCTGCCACACCATCATGAACTGCGTGGACGTCTGCCCCAAGGGCCTGAATCCCACCAAGGCCATCGGCAAGATCAAGGAAATGATGGTGATGCGCTCTGTTTGAGCGCACGCACCCACAGGCATGAACACCGAGACCCAACCCGCCCCACCCACCGACGCTGTGCCGGACGCCCTGCTGGACGAGCGCGCCCTGAGCAAGCTGCGGTGGCGTTGCCGGCGTGGGTTGCTCGAAAACGACCTGTTCATCGAGCGATTCTTCGCTCGGTACGAATCTGGCTTGACGGTTCGTCAAGCCGATGCCCTGGGACTGCTGATGGACCTCTCCGACAACGATCTGCTGGATCTGTTGCTCGGCCGCAAGGCACCCCAGGACGATCTGGCCCGTGACGATGTCACCCGTGTGCTGGGCATGCTTCGGGCAACCCGGCAATCCGCTTAAGCCATTCCCACAAGAAGGAAACCGCATGAAACTCGTTGACAACAAAGCCACCCTGTCGTTTTCCAACGGCAGCCCCAGCGTGGACCTGCCGGTGTACGCCGGCAGCGTCGGTCCGGACGTGATCGACATCCGCAAGCTGTACGCACAGACCGGCATGTTCACCTACGACCCGGGCTTTTTGTCCACGGCGTCCTGCCAGTCGGCCATCACCTACATCGACGGCGACAAGGGTGAGCTGCTGTACCGCGGCTACCCGATCGAGCAGCTCGCCACGCAGTGCGACTACCTCGACACCTGCCACCTGCTGCTCAATGGCGAATTGCCCAACGACGCAGAGCGCAAGGCCTTCCACAAGCTCGTGATCAACCACACCATGGTCAACGAGCAGATGCAGTTCTTCCTGCGCGGCTTCCGCCGTGATGCCCACCCCATGGCCGTGCTCACGGGCCTGGTCGGCGGCCTGTCGGCCTTCTACCACGACAGCACGGACATCACGAACCCCAAGCACCGGGAGATCGCGGCCATCCGCCTGATCGCCAAGATGCCCACGCTCGTGGCCATGTCGTACAAGTACGGCATCGGTCAGCCCTACATGTATCCGAAGAACGACCTGAGCTACTCGGGCAACTTCCTGCGGATGATGTTCGGCACGCCTTGCGAAGAGTACGTGGTCAATCCCGTGCTCGAGCGCGCGCTGGACCGCATCTTCATCCTGCACGCCGACCACGAGCAAAACGCGTCCACGTCCACCGTGCGCCTGTGCGGCTCATCCGGCACCAACCCGTTTGCAGCGATTGCCGCTGGCGTGGCCTGTCTGTGGGGCCCTGCCCACGGCGGCGCCAACGAAGCCTGCCTGAACATGCTGGAAGACATCCAGCGCCAGGGTGGCGTGTCCAAGGTCGGCGAGTTCATGGAGAAGGTCAAGGACAAGAACTCCGGCGTCAAGCTCATGGGCTTCGGTCACCGCGTCTACAAGAACTACGATCCCCGCGCCAAGCTCATGCAGGAAACCTGCAACGAGGTGCTGCAGGAGCTGGGTCTGGAAAACGACCCCCTCTTCAAGCTCGCCAAGGAACTGGAGAAGATCGCATTGGAAGACGAGTATTTTGTGTCGCGCAAGCTCTATCCCAACGTGGACTTTTACTCGGGCATCGTTCAACGTGCCATCGGCATCCCCGTCAACCTGTTCACCGGCATCTTCGCGCTGGCCCGCACGGTCGGCTGGATTGCCCAGCTCAACGAGATGATCGGTGACCCGGAGTACAAGATCGGCCGTCCGCGCCAGCTGTTCACCGGCTCGCCACGTCGCGACATCAAGCCGCTGGAAACCCGCTGATCCGGTTGCATTGAACGCAGCGCCCGCGGCACCTTTGGTGCGGCGGGCGTTTTTCATTCCGGAGCCCGTAAAATCAAGAGCTCTCCTGTTTTCAGAATCGCTGCCAGCGATCACCAACGGAACCGCCATGGGACGCACGCTCTACGACAAGATCTGGGACGAACACGTCGTCCACACCGAAGACGACGGCACGTCCGTGCTCTACATCGACCGTCATCTGGTGCACGAAGTCACCAGCCCGCAGGCGTATGAAGGCTTGCGACAGGCGGGCCGAAAGGTGTGGCGCGTGAGCTCGGTGGTCGCCACGGCCGACCACAACACGCCCACCACCGGCTGGGAACTGGGCTACGACGGCATCACCGACCCGATCAGCAAAGAGCAGATCACCACACTCAACAGCAACATCGCTGAGTTTGGCGCTGCTGCATTCTTTCCCTTCATGTCCAAGCGCCAGGGCATCGTGCACGTGATCGGCCCGGAGAACGGCGCCACCCTGCCCGGCATGACGGTGGTCTGCGGTGACAGCCACACCTCCACGCACGGTGCGTTCGGCGCGCTGGCGCACGGCATCGGCACCAGCGAGGTCGAACACGTGCTGGCCACACAGACACTGCTGGCCAAGAAGGCGAAGAACATGCTGGTGCGCGTGGACGGCCAGCTCGCCAAGGGCTGCACCGCCAAGGACATCGTGCTGGCCATCATCGGCAAAATCGGCACCGCCGGCGGCACCGGCTACACCATTGAATTCGGCGGCAGCGCCATCCGCGCGCTGAGCATCGAAGGCCGCATGACGGTGTGCAACATGGCCATTGAAGGTGGCGCACGCGCCGGCCTGGTGGCGGTGGACGAAAAAACCATCGAGTACGTCAAAGGCCGGCCGCTTTCGCCCACGGGTGTGGAGTGGGACCATGCCGTCGCTTACTGGAAAACACTGCAATCCGACGCCGACGCAACGTTCGATGCGGTGGTCGAACTCGACGCCGCTCAAATCGTGCCGCAGGTCACCTGGGGCACCTCACCCGAAATGGTGCTCGGCATCGACGGCCACGTGCCCGACCCCGACCGCGAAAAAGACGCCAACAAGCGCGGCGCCATCGAACGCGCCCTGACCTACATGGGCCTGCAGCCGGGCAAGGCGCTCGACGACATCTTTGTCGACAAGGTCTTCATTGGCTCCTGCACCAACAGCCGCATCGAAGACATGCGCGAAGCCGCGGCCGTGGTGAAGAAGCTTGGTCAGAAAGTGGCCAAGAACGTGAAGCTGGCCATGGTGGTGCCAGGCTCCGGGCTGGTGAAGGCGCAGGCCGAGCGCGAAGGCCTTCACGACATCTTCAAAGCCGCCGGCTTTGAATGGCGCGAGCCCGGCTGCTCGATGTGCCTGGCCATGAACGCCGACCGGCTGGAGCCGGGCGAGCGCTGCGCCTCCACCAGCAACCGCAACTTTGAAGGCCGTCAGGGCAACGGCGGCCGCACGCACCTCGTTTCCCCCGCCATGGCGGCCGCTGCGGCTGTGCATGGTCACTTCGTTGATGTCCGTCAATTTGCCTGAAAGGAACTCTTCATGAAATCGATCACTACCCTCCTCGTTGCTGCTTTCGTGCTGGCCCTGGCTGGCTGCAACACCGTTCAGGGCGTTGGCCAGGACATTCAGAAGGGCGGGCAGGTGCTGGAAGACGCCGCCAAGAAAAAATGAACAAGTTCACCGTGCACAAGGGCCTCGTGGCCCCGATGGACCGGGAGAACGTCGACACCGACGCGATCATTCCCAAACAATTCCTGAAGTCGATCCGCAAGACTGGCTTTGGTGAAAACCTGTTTGACGAATGGCGTTACCTCGACAAGGGCGAGCCGGGCCAGGACCCCGCGAGCCGCAAGGCCAACCCGGACTTCGTGCTGAACCAGCCGCGCTACGCCGGTGCGTCGGTGTTGCTGGCGCGAAAGAACTTCGGTTGTGGCTCCAGCCGCGAACACGCGCCCTGGGCCATCGACCAGTACGGTTTTCGTGCACTCATCGCGCCCAGCTACGCCGACATCTTCTTCAACAACTGCTTCAAGAACGGACTGCTGCCGATCCAGTTGTCCGAAGCCCAGGTCGCGCAGCTGTTTGACGAAGTGGCGGCGTTTCCCGGCTACGCGCTCACCATCGACCTGGAGCGCCAGGTGATTGTGAAGCCGCAAGGCGAAGAGCTGCCGTTCGAGGTACAGGCGTTTCGCAAGTTCTGCCTGATCAACGGCCTGGACGACATTGGCCTGACGCTTCGCTACAAGGACAAGATCGCGGCCTTCGAGGCGGAGCGCCTGGCCACCAAACCCTGGCTCCATCACACGATGCCGGTCTGACCCAACAAGAGACAACATCCCGGACCCGCGCCGGGGTGAACCATTCAAACCCATGAAAATCGCAGTTCTTCCCGGTGATGGCATCGGCACCGAAATCGTCGCCGAAGCCGTCAAGGTCCTTGACGTGCTCGATCTCCCGTTCGAAATGGAATCGGCCTTGGTCGGTGGCGCGGCGTACGAAGCCCACGGCCACCCGCTGCCCGAGTCCACCCTGAAGCTGGCGATGGAGTCGGACGCCGTGCTGTTCGGCGCCGTGGGCGACTGGAAGTACGACAAGCTGGACCGGCCACTGCGCCCCGAGCAGGCCATCCTGGGCCTGCGCAAACACATGGGGCTGTTTGCCAACTTCCGCCCCGCCATCTGCTACCCCGAGCTGGTGGGCGCTTCCAGCCTCAAGCCCGAGATCATCTCGGGCCTGGACATCCTCATCATCCGTGAGCTCACCGGCGACATTTACTTTGGCCAGCCGCGCGGACGCCGTGTCGCCACCGACGGCCACTTCCCCGGTGCCGAAGAAGCGTTTGACACCATGCGCTACAGCAAGCCGGAGATCGTGCGCATCGCGCACGTGGCTTTCCAGGCGGCCCGCAAGCGCAACAAGAAGGTGACCAGCGTCGACAAGGCCAACGTGCTGGAAACCTTCCAGTTCTGGAAAGACGTGGTGACCGAAGTCCATGCGGAGTACCCGGACGTGGAACTCGAGCACATGTACGTGGACAACGCGGCCATGCAACTGGTGCGCGCCCCCAAGAAGTTCGACGTGGTCGTCACCGGCAACATGTTCGGCGACATCCTGTCCGACGAAGCGTCCATGCTCACCGGCTCCATCGGCATGTTGCCCTCGGCATCGCTGAACACGAAGAACCAGGGCCTGTACGAACCCAGCCACGGCAGCGCGCCCGACATTGCCGGCCAGGGGATCGCCAATCCGCTGGCTACAATACTGTCCGCTGCCATGATGCTCCGTTTCTCACTCCACCAGCCCGACGCTGCTGCCCGCATTGAACGTGCGGTCAGCAGTGTGCTCGCGTCTGGCTTGCGCACGACGGACATCTGGTCGGAAGGCACCACGAAAGTCGGCACCCGCGAAATGGGCGATGCGGTCGTGGCGGCCATCACCAAAACGATTACCAAGGGCTGATCCAGCTCAGGTTCGTCACGCCCCTTCCCGGCACGACGAGCCGGGGCTCAAAAGGTTTTTCAACTTTGAAAGGGCGTTGACATGAAACTCGTAGGACTTGTAGGCTGGCGCGGCATGGTCGGCTCCGTGCTGATGGACCGCATGGTTGCCGAAAGCGACTTCGACCTGATCGAACCGCTGTTTTTCTCCACCTCCAACGCCGGCGGCAAAGCCCCGGCCATGGCGAAGAACGAAACCACGCTTCAGGACGCCCACGACATCGCCGCCCTCAAGCGCTGCGACATCATCATCACCGCCCAAGGTGGTGACTACACCAGCGAGGTGTTTCCCAAACTGCGCGCCGCGGGCTGGAACGGCCACTGGATCGACGCAGCGTCCACGCTGCGCATGGACAAGGATGCTGTGATCATCCTGGACCCGGTCAACATGCCCGTGATCATGAAGGCCCTGGGCGACGGCGGCAAGAACTGGGTGGGTGGCAATTGCACGGTGAGCTGCATGCTGATGGGCGTGGGCGCCTTGTACAAGGCAGGCCTTGTGGAATGGATGAGCACGCAAACCTACCAGGCGGCATCGGGCGGTGGTGCCCAGCACATGCGCGAGCTGCTGACGCAGTACGGCACGCTCAATGCCGAAGTCAAAACGCTGCTGGACGACCCCAAGAGCGCCATTCTGGAAATCGACCGCAAGGTGATCGCGAAGCAGCGTTCACTGTCCGGCGCAGAGACCGCCAACTTCGGCGTGCCCCTGGGCGGCTCGCTCATTCCCTGGATCGACAAGGATCTGGGCAATGGCATGTCCAAGGAAGAGTGGAAGGGCATGGCCGAGACCAACAAGATTCTCGGCATGGGCGAAGGCTTCAGCGCGCCGGCCATCCCGGTCGACGGTTTCTGCGTGCGCGTGGGTGCCATGCGCTGCCACAGCCAGGCCCTGACCTTCAAACTCAAGAAGGACGTGCCCTTGGCCGACATCGAGGCCATGATTGCCTCCGACAACGCCTGGGTCAAAGTGGTGCCCAACACCCGCGAGGCGACCATTCAGGACCTGACCCCGGTGGCCGTGACCGGCACCATGACGATTCCGGTGGGACGCATCCGCAAGCTGGCCATGGGATCTGACTACGTGGGCGCTTTCACGATTGGCGACCAGTTGCTCTGGGGTGCGGCCGAACCGCTGCGCCGCATGCTGCGGATCCTGCTGGACGCCTGAGCGCTCGCGCCGGCCGGGAGGGGGCCGCGGGAAAAAGACGGAAATGCTTCGTTGCAAGTCAGCAACGCAAATGGACAGGCCAAACACGACGAACGGTGGGCTGGGAAACTCAAGCGGATTCTCAGCTTGTCACCGTAATCCGTTGATGTTAAGGTCAAAATTAGGTTTTTTCCTTCGAGGTCCAAGTGCCATTCAAACCCCGCCCTACCCCATTTCAATCGGCGCGCCAGGTGCGACAAATCACCGGTTTGGGTGGCTTGCAAGCAATCGCTGCGGCCGCCCTGCTGTGTGCCACGCTGACGCACCACGGTGCAGCACAGGCGCTGGCATTGGGGCGTGTGGTGGTGCAATCCGCCTTGGGTGAGCCGCTTCGGGCGGAGATCGAGGTGCCCGACATCAACGCCGAAGAAGCCGCCAGCCTTCGGGTGGGGCTGGCTTCTGCGGAAGCGTTCCGCAGTTCCGGCATGGAAATGAACGCAGCGCTTGCTGGGCTGCAAATTTCGCTTCAAAAGCGGTCCGATGGTCGATCCTTTCTCCGTCTGACCAGTCCCCGTCCGGTCAACGAACCTTTCGTGGACCTGATCGTCGAAGCCAACTGGGCGTCGGGCCGGATCGTTCGCGACTACACGCTCCTTTTTGATCCGCCCAACCTGCGGCCAGCGCCACAGCCAGTTCCCGTTGCTCCGGGTGTGAACCCACCCCCAGCGTCCACCCGAGCCCAGCCTGCGTTGCCCAGCACGCCGCTGCCACCTGTGGCTCAGTCTGCGCCGGCGCCGTCGGTCAGCCGCCCTGCGGCTGCAACACCAACGCCCGCTCAAGCTCAACGTGCAACCCCGGCCGCCCCGCCAGCGCCAGCGCCTGCGCCTGCGCCAGCTGGCTCCGCGGGCGGAGGCCAGGTGCGCGTCCAGGCCGGCGACACCGCTGGCCGTATCGCAGCCGCCAACAAACCCGCCAACGTCTCGCTGGACCAGATGCTGGTCGCCATGCTTCGCTCCAGCCCGGGCGCATTCATTGGCGGCAACGTCAACCGGATCAAAGCGGGCGCAGTGGTGGACCTTCCCACCGCCGAGCAGGCGGGCGCGGTCGGCCCCGATGAAGCGCGGCAGACCATCACAGCCCAAAGTCGCGATTTCAACGATTTCCGCCGTCGTTTGGCAGGCGCAGCGCCGCAGGCCGAGGTGGGTGTTGCCGACCGGCAGGCCGCCGGACGTGTTCAGGCCGAGGTCAAGGACGCAGCGCCTGCCGCACCTGCTGCGGACAAGCTGACGCTCTCCAAGGGCGCCACGCCGGCTCAAACAGCCGGTGAAGAGCAGATTGCCAAGGAACGCCAAGCCAAAGAGGCATCCACACGGGTTGCCGAACTGTCGCGCAACATTGAGGAACTTTCCAAGCTCGGCACACCCGCACCGGGTGCTGCAACACCTGCGGCTGCCGCGCCTGCGGCCACGCCAGCGGTACCACCGGCACCCGCCTCGCCAGCCAGCAGCCCGGCAACTTCGGTGACGGCAGCCGTGCCCGCGCCCGACACGGCGCCGACACCACCTGCCACTGCGGCAACGCCAGCGGTCACCGAACCGCCTGCGGCGGGACCCACGGTGACACCACCCGCTGCCCCGCCGGCACCGCCCCCACCACCCACGCCTCTGCCAGACGAGCCGTCTTTCATTGATCAGCTGCGAGACAACCCGTTGGTTCTCCCGTTGGCTGGTGGTCTGCTGGCCCTGCTGGCGGGTTTTGGCATTTACCGCATGCGCCAGCGCAAAGGGCATGCGAGCGTTGACAGTTCCTTCCTTGAAAGTCGCCTGCAGCCCGACTCGTTCTTCGGCTCGAGCGGTGGGCAACGCATCGACACCGCCGAGTCGGTCGCCTCCGGTTCTTCGATGGTGTATTCGCCCAGCCAGCTGGACGCAGCCGGCGATGTCGACCCCGTGGCCGAGGCGGACGTGTATCTGGCCTACGGCCGCGATCTGCAGGCTGAGGAAATCCTCAAGGAAGCGATGCGCAGTGCGCCCACTCGCGTGGCCATCCACAACAAGTTGCTGGAGATCTACGCCAAGCGACGCGATGGAAGAGCCTTTGAAGTGGTGGCAACCGAGGTGTTCAGCCTGACGCAAGGCCAGGGTGCCGAATGGGATCGCGCCTGCGAGCTGGGCAAGGAACTGGACCCGAACAATCCGCTGTACCAGCCAGGGGGCAAGCCCGCCACCAAGTCCGGCGCCGTGGAAAGCGTCGTGGGCGCCGGTGCCAACACCATGCCTTTTGCAAGCAGCACCATGTCGGAGACATCGGGGACGGCTGCGTCGAACGCGGGCGACCTGGACCTGGACCTGGATTTTTCGCTGGACGATCATCAGACAGACGAACCCCAGGCGGTGGCTCCGAGTGGCGCGAGCAACGACCTTGTTGTTTCAGACATGGGTGATCTGCAGTCCACAGAGGCGCTCACCAGCCAGGCAGCGGAGACGTCCGGTCCGTCGTCCATGTCCATGGACTTCGACCTTGACTTCCCCTCGGAGCCCGACCATCTGCAGGCGGCGACCGAAGCCCCCCCGGCTCCGGCACCCGCGCCAGACGCTCCCACGTTCGACATGAGCGAAGAGGCGCTGGATTTTGGTCTCGACATGGACCTGCCTGATCAGGCACCAACATCCGCTCCCGCCGAATCGCCAACCGCGTTGACGGGTTCTGCGGAATTGATGAAGTTTGACCTGAACGATCTCAACCTCGATCTGGATCTTCCAGCCGAAGAGGCAACGGCGTCGGACGATGTTTCGGGTCAGGAGAATCCTCTGGAAACCAAGCTCTCGCTGGCCGAAGAGTTCCGCGCGATTGGCGACTTTGAAGGCGCGCGATCGTTGGCTGAAGAGGTGCTTGCAGAGGCCTCCGGCTCGCTCAAGACCAAAGCAGGCACCTTCCTGGCCGATCTGGCTTGAGCGCCTCCGCCCCGCCACAAACGGTCCTGCTGGAGCAACGAGAAAGCGCGCCAGAGCCAGCGCCCGGTGCGGTTCGCGTCGCATTGGGTGTGAGCTACAACGGTCGAGCTTACGAAGGCTGGCAGAGCCAGTTGGGCGGGCGAACCGTGCAGGACAAGCTGGAGCAAGCCCTCACCCGCTTCGGCTCTGCCGAACCCATCAAAACCCTGTGTGCCGGGCGCACCGACTCGGGGGTGCACGGGCTCATGCAGGTGGTGCACTTTGACACCCCGCTGCAACGCGACGAAAACGCTTGGGTCAGAGGCACCAACCGGTACTTGCCGTCCGACATCGCCATCCAGTGGGCGCGTCATGTGAGCAGCGACTTTCACGCGCGCGGCAGCGCACGCTCGCGGCGTTATGCCTATGTGCTGCTCGAATCACCTGTGCGCCCCAGCGTCGATTCAGGTCAGGTTGGCTGGGTGTTCCGCCCACTGGCGCTGGAGCCCATGGTGCAGGCCGCACAGATGCTCGTGGGCGAGCACGATTTCTCGTCGTTCCGCGCTGCTCAATGCCAGGCGCACTCACCGGTCAAACACCTGATGCGCGCCGAGGTCACGCGCCGCGGCGCCTATTGGCGCTTCGAGTTCGAAGCGTCGGCCTTCCTCCACCACATGATCCGCAACATCATGGGCTGCCTGATTGCCATCGGCACGGGCAGCCAGCCCCCTGAGTGGATGACCTGGGTGCTGCAAGCCCGCAGCCGCGACGTGGCCGCCCCCACCTTTTCCCCGGACGGTCTGTATTTCCTCGGACCGGTCTACGATGCCGCTTGGGATTTGCCGGAGCGCACGTCCGCCTTCGACTGGTTGCCATGAATATCCACCGCACCCGCATCAAGATCTGCGGCCTCACGCGCGAGGCCGATGTGGATGCGGCCGCCCACGCCGGAACGGATGCGGTGGGCTTCGTTCTGTACGACAAGAGTCCCCGTCACGTCACGCCCGAGCGCGCCGGGGAACTGGCGCGCCGCCTGCCGCCCTTCGTGACGCCGGTGCTGCTGTTCGTCAACGCCAGCCCCGAACACGTTCACCGTGCCTGCGAAGCGGTGCCCAATGCCCTGCTGCAGTTTCACGGCGACGAATCGCCGGCGGACTGCCTGGCCGCTGGCCGGCCTTTCATGCGCGCCGCGCGCATACCCACAGGCGCTGCCGGGCAAGGCTTCGATCTTCTAAAATACGCGTCGGACTACTCGGCAGCCCAAGCCATCCTGCTCGACGCCCACGTCGAAGGCTTTGGCGGGGGAGGTCAATCCTTTGACTGGACAGCATTCCCTTGGTCACATCCGCTTCTAAACGCCAGCTCTCGCCTCGTTTTGTCTGGTGGACTCACGCCTGCAAACGTGATCGATGGCATCACGTGCGTGCGGCCCTGGGCCGTTGATGTGAGTTCCGGCGTCGAGGTGTCCAAGGGCATCAAGAGCCCGGACCTCATGAACGCCTTCGTCGCTGCCGTGAGGGCAGCCGACGAACACCTTTCCCGCCTGCCCTGATCAACCCCGATCCGGGGTTGGGCAACCGAGACGAGACCAACCCATGCAGACCTACCAGCAACCCGACGCCCGTGGCCACTTCGGCATCTACGGCGGCAGCTTCGTGAGCGAAACGCTCACCCACGCCATCAACGAGCTCAAAGCGGCGTACGCGAAGTACCAGCACGACCCCGAATTCCTCGCCGAGTTCAAGAGCGAGCTCGCCCACTTTGTGGGCCGGCCCAGCCCGGTCTACCACGCAGCCCGCATGAGCCGCGAAGCCGGTGGCGCGCAGATCTTCCTGAAACGCGAAGACCTCAACCACACCGGCGCGCACAAGATCAACAACACCATCGGCCAGGCCATGCTCGCCAAGCGCATGGGCAAGCCGCGCATCATTGCCGAGACCGGCGCTGGTCAGCACGGCGTGGCCACCGCGACCATCTGCGCACGCTACGGACTGGAGTGCGTGGTGTACATGGGCAGCGAAGACGTCAAGCGCCAGAGCCCCAATGTCTACCGCATGAAGTTGCTGGGCGCCACCGTGGTGCCGGTCGAATCGGGCAGCCGCACGTTGAAAGACGCGCTCAACGAGGCCATGCGCGACTGGGTCGCCAATGTGGACAACACCTTCTACATCATCGGCACCGTGGCCGGCCCGCACCCCTACCCGATGATGGTGCGCGACTTCCAAAGCGTGATCGGCGAAGAGTGCCTGGTGCAGATGCCCGAGATGCTGCTGGGCGCCGGCTGCAAAAACGAACAACCCGACGCGGTGATCGCCTGCGTGGGCGGCGGCAGCAACGCCATGGGCATCTTCTACCCCTACATCAACCACGAGCACACGCGCCTGATCGGCGTGGAAGCCGCTGGTGAAGGCATGGAGAGCGGCAAGCACTCGGCCTCGCTGCAAAAGGGCAGCCCGGGTGTGCTGCACGGCAACCGCACCTATGTGCTGCAGGACGACAACGGCCAGGTGACCGAAACCCACAGTGTGAGCGCCGGCCTGGACTACCCCGGTGTCGGACCCGAACACGCATTCCTGAAAGACATCGGCCGCGCCGAGTACGTGGGCATCACCGACGCCGAGGCGCTGGAAGCCTTCCATTACCTGTGCCGCACCGAAGGCATCATCCCCGCGCTGGAATCCAGTCACGCGGTGGCCTACGCCATGAAGCTGGCCAAAACCATGCGGCCCGACCAGTCGATCCTGGTCAACCTCTCCGGTCGTGGCGACAAGGACATCGGCACCGTGGCCGACCTCTCCAACGCCGATTTCTATTGCCGACCGAGCTGTCGCGGGCAGTCGGTCAAAGGTGGCGTGGTGACCATCGAGGTGAAGAAATGAGCCGCATCGAAGCGACCTTTGCCGCGCTGAAGAAACAGGACCGCAAGGCCCTGATCCCCTTCGTCACCGCCGGCTTTCCTTACGCCGACATCACCCCCGACCTCATGCACGGCATGGCCGAGGCTGGTGCCGATGTGATCGAACTGGGTGTGCCCTTCTCCGACCCGTCGGCCGACGGCCCGGTGATCCAGAAGGCGGGTGACCGCGCGCTGGCCGCCGGCATCGGTCTGACCCAGGTGATCGCCATGGTGCGCACCTTCCGCGAGCGCAACGGCACCACGCCCGTGGTGCTCATGGGTTACGCCAACCCGGTGGAGCGCTACGACCAGAAGCATGGAGCAGGCGCCTTCGTGCGCGACGCATCGGCGGCCGGCGTGGACGGTGTGCTGATCGTCGACTACCCACCCGAAGAGTGCGAAGACTTCGCTGCCAGCCTGCGCGAGCACGGCATGGACCTGATCTTCTTGCTGGCCCCCACCTCCACCGACGAGCGCATGGCGCAGGTGGCGCGGGTGGCCAGCGGCTATGTGTACTACGTGTCGCTCAAGGGCGTGACGGGCGCTGGCACGCTCGATGTCGGCCAGGTCGAGGCCATGCTGCCGCGCATTCGGTCGCACGTGAGCGTGCCGGTGGGCGTCGGCTTTGGCATCCGCGACGCAGAAACGGCGCGTGCGATCAGCCGAGCGGCCGATGCGGTGGTGATCGGCAGCAAGATCATCCAGCTGATCGACAACGAACCGCATGAAAAGGTGGTGGCCGTGGCATCGAACTTCATCCGCACGATCCGCAAGGCGCTCGACGCATAATTCCGGACGGCGTCCTCGGGGCGCATCCGCACGGAGAAAAAACCATGTCCTGGCTCGAAAAACTGCTGCCCCCCAAGATCACCCCCACCGACCCGACCGAGCGCCGCAGCGTGCCTGAAGGTTTGTGGATCAAGTGCCCGAGTTGCGAAGCCGTGCTCTACAAGAACGATCTGGAAAAAAACCAGAACGTCTGCCCGCACTGCAGCCACCACCACCGCATCGGCGCGCGTGCGCGGCTCAATGCCTTTCTGGACGCCGAAGGCCGCTACGAGCTGGCGCAGGAGGTGCTGCCCGTCGACGCACTCAAGTTCAAGGACAGCCGCAAGTACCCGGAGCGCCTGAAAGACGCGCTGGAGACCACGGGCGAAACCGACGCGCTGGTCGTCATGGGTGGCGCGGTGCACGGCATCAGCCTGGTGGTGGCGTGCTTCGAGTTCGATTTCATGGGTGGCTCCATGGGCTCGGTGGTGGGCGAACGCTTCGTGCGCGGCGTTGAAGAAGCCATTGCCCAGAAAGTGCCGTTCGTGTGCTTCACCGCCACCGGCGGCGCGCGCATGCAGGAGGGCTTGCTCTCCCTCATGCAGATGGCCAAGACCAACGCTGCGCTGACCCGCCTGGCCAAGAAGGGCCTGCCCTATATCAGCGTGCTCACCGACCCGACCATGGGCGGCGTGAGCGCGGGCTTCGCGTTCCTGGGCGATGTGGTGATTGCCGAGCCCAAGGCCTTGATCGGCTTTGCCGGCCCGCGCGTGATCGAAAACACCGTGCGGGTGAAACTGCCCGAAGGTTTCCAGCGCGCCGAGTTCCTGCAGACCAAAGGAGCGGTCGATTTCATCTCCGACCGGCGCGAGCTGCGCGCCATCATTGCCAACACCCTGGCGATGCTGCAGCGCCAGAGCGCCGACGCGGTGGTCAACGATTGAGTGCCGACGCCGCGGCCGAGGCGCTCACGCTGTCTCAGCTTCCCCTGTTTCCACTGCAGACCGTCCTGTTTCCTGGCGGGGTGTTGCCGCTTCGCATTTTCGAAGTGCGCTACCTCGACATGATCGGGCGGTGTCACAAGGCGGGTGCGCCGTTCGGTGTGGTTTGTTTGAGCGAAGGCAGCGAGGTGCGCCGGGTCAACCCCGCCGCACCGCCCACGGGTGACAGCTTCGCCAAAGAGGTGTTCCACGCCGTGGGCACGCTGGCCCACATCGAGAGCCTGGAGCGACCCCAGCCCGGGCTCATGGTGATCAAGTGCCGCGGCCTGCAACGCTTCCACATCACCCGCCGCAGCCAGTTGCCGCACGGCCTGTGGGTGGCCGACGTGACGCTGGACGAGCACGAGACGGTGGTAGCGGTGCCGCCGGATCTGGCAAACACCCGCGATGCGCTGAAACGCCTGCTGCAAAACCTGCAGGAGCGCGACCCCGAGAGCCTGGACCAATTGCCGCTGCAGCCGCCCTACCAGTGGGACGACAGCGGCTGGGTGGCCAACCGGTGGGCCGAGCTGCTGCCGGCACCGGCCGAACTCAAACAACGCTTGATGGCACTCGACAATCCGCTGTTGCGGTTGGAACTCGTGTCGGACCTGCTGGACAAGCTGGGCCTGGAGAACTGATCTCCCCGCCCGGCCTCAACCGGGCAGCAGCGAGAGCGCCTGCATGTAGCGCTCGCTCACCACCAACGCATCCCACTCCAGCGCTGCGGCGCGCGGCAGCAGGGCCAGCCGCCGCTCTTCGCTGGCAGAGCTGGGCGCCCATTCTTCCTGCAAGCAAGCCCGAGACAAATCGTTGATGGCCTCGTCGATCGGTTCGCCACCGTTTTCCACCGACTGGTTGCACAGCAAGACCATGTCGCAGCCCGCCTGCAAGGCCGCCAGCGCGGCGGTGGTGAAGCTCACCGCCTGGCCATCGATCTGGCGCGCCGCGGCCATGCTGAGGTCGTCGCTGAAGATGGCGCCTGTGAAGCCCAGGCGGTGGCGCAACACCGCTTGCAACCAGCGCGCGGAAAAGCCTGCGGGACGCTGGTCGACCTTGGGATAGATCACGTGGGCCGGCATCACCGCCTGCAGGCTGGCCGAGAGCCAGCCGTAGGGCGCGGCGTCTTCCGCCAGGATGGCCTTGAGGCTGCGCCGGTCCACCGGAATGGCCAGGTGCGAGTCGGCCTTGACGAAGCCATGGCCGGGGAAGTGTTTGCCGCAGTTGCCCATGCCGCTTTGCAACAGGCCGTGCATCAACGCCTGCGCCAGCAGTGTGACGATGCGCGGATCGCGGCCGAAGGAGCGATCGCCAATCACCGAGCTTTCACCAAAGTCGAGATCCAGCACCGGCGTGAAGCTCAGGTCAACGCCGCAGGCGCGCAACTCGGCGCCCAGCACGTAGCCGGCGGCGGTGGCGGCGTTGCAGGCGTGCAAGGTGGCAGCACCCTCGGCCTCACCGGCCTTGGCCGGGCGCAGGGCCATGGCACCCAGCGCGGCCATGGGCGGCAGGTGGGTGAAGCCGTCGGTGCGGAAGCGCTGCACGCGGCCGCCTTCGTGGTCCACCGCGATCAGCAGATCGGGCCGCACGGCCTTGATCTGGCGGCACAGCTGGGTGAGCTGGGTGCGATCCTGCCAGTTGCGGCCAAAGAGGATGACGCCGCCGACCAACGGGTGCGCCAGGCGCTGGCGGTCCACAGTGTTGAGGCTGTGGCCTGCCACGTCGATGATGAGAGGCGCGTGTGGGTTCATGGATACGAATCTCAAAGATGGGGCGAGGTCAATCGCGTTCTACGACCACGAAGCTGGCCGCGTAGTCGGTCTCGTCGGTCACGGTCACATGCGCGCGCAGCCCCTGGGCTTCAAACCAGGTTTTGAGCTCACCGTGCAGCACGATGACTGGCTGGCCGCTGGGCAGGTTGGTGATCTCGCAGCGCCGCCAGGTCATGGGCATGCGCATCCCCAGGCCGACGGCTTTGGAGAAGGCTTCCTTGGCGGAAAAGCGGGTGGCCAAATAGCGCAAGCCGCGCTGTGGCCAGCGCGCGCTTCGCTTGTGCCAGACGGCAAATTCGGCGTCACTCAGCACCTTGCGCACAAAGCGCTCACCCTGGCGCTCGTACGTCGCCTGGATGCGGCGAATGTCGCAGATGTCGGTGCCGATACCAAAGATCATCCGGCCTCGGCAATGCAGCGGTTGTACTCAGCGATGGTGGCGGCGTAGCCCAGTTCCAGCGCATCGGCCATCAGCGCGTGTCCGATGGAGACCTCGCTCACGCCGGGCACGGTGCTCAGGAAAGCCGTGAGGTTCTCGCGGTTCAGATCGTGGCCGGCGTTCACGCCCAGGCCGGCATCCAGCGCAGCTTGCGCCGCAGCGCGAAAACGCTCTAGCTGCTCGGCGCGCTGCGGCGTGTGCCACGCGGCGGCGTAGGGTTCGGTGTAGAGCTCCACGCGATCGGCGCCCACGGCCTGGGCGCCAGCCATCTGGTGGGCGTCGGCGTCCATGAACAGGCTCACACGCACGCCCAGCGCACGGCATTCGTCGATCAGCGGGCGCAGGCGCACGGCGTCGGCGGGGAAACTCCAGCCGTGGTCACTGGTGAACTGGCCTTCGCTGTCGGGCACAAACGTGACCTGGTGCGGCCGCACGGCGCGCACGAACCCCATGAGGTTGTGAAACGGATTGCCTTCGATGTTGTACTCGCGGTCCGGCCAGGCCTTCATGAGTTCGGCCAGCTCGTGCACGTCGTGCGCGCGGATGTGGCGCTCGTCCGGTCGCGGATGCACGGTGATGCCCCGCGCGCCCGCCTGCAGGCACAGCGTGGCCGCGCGCGTGACCGAAGGGATGCCGAGGTGGCGCGTGTTGCGCACCAGGGCCACCTTGTTGAGGTTGACCGAGAGCGCGGTGCGAAGGAAGGGAGTGGTGGCCGCGTTCATGAGGTGGGCTCGGGGTTGGGGGTTGCCGGTTCACCGGGCTCGGACACCCCGGTGGAGCGGGGCCGCGTCATGGCTTGCACATCGAGCATGAGTTGCCGCGTCTTGAACACCCGCACGCCGCAATGGTAGTGCAGCAGGTGGCGCAATTGCGGGCGCAGGGCTTGCAGCGCGCCGGCGCACGCACGCAACGTGGAGATGAAGGGCGCCGGACCGTCCATGGCGGCCTGCAATCCGAGCCACTGCTCGCCGCTGAGCGGATGCGCGTCGTCGTCGTGGGCTGCGCGCAGACCGCTTTCAGGCGTGAGCACGTACAACCCATCGTGATCAAGTGGCGCCAGCGTATTGGCCTCCTGTGCAAGTTCGGGCAACAAGCCCACGTCGCGCAGCAGCAGCAGTTCAAACGCCCGCAAGATCACCTGCTGCGCATCGCTCTTTTCAGCCAGCAGTTGCACGGCCAGTGCGAAGTGGTCGAACAGGCTCGCGTGCGGGTCGTCTCGCGCCAGCAGGCGCATGAGCAATTCGTTGAGGTAACTGCCCGAGATCAGCGCCTCGCCGGTGGGCATCACATGACCGCCCTGCCATTGCGCCGCCTTGAGCGTGCGCACTTCGGCGTCCCCCGTCCACGACACCTGCAGCGGTTGCAACGGCAGCAACACCGGGCGGAACTGGGAGGTGGGGCGCTTCACACCTTTGGCCACCAGCGCGATGCGGCCATGGTGGCGGGTGAAGACCTCCAGCACCAGGCTGGTTTCGCTCCAGTCGTAGCGGTGCAGGACGAAAGCGGGTTCTTCGCTGACGCGTTTCAGGGCCACGGGTCAGGCAGCCAGTGGCTCACTCGTAGCCGAACGAGCGCACACGCGCATCGTCGTCGGCCCAGCCCGAGCGCACTTTCACCCACAACTCGAGAAACACCTTGCAGTCCCAGAGTTTCTCGAGTTCCTGGCGCGCCTCGGTGCCGATGCGTTTGAGCTTCTCACCGCCCTCGCCGATCACCATGCCCTTGTGGCCTTCACGCTCGACCACGATGGTGGCAGCGATGCGCTTGAGAGCGCCCTCTTCCTCGAACTTGTCGATGATGACGGTGGAGGTGTAGGGCAGCTCGTCACCAGTCAGGCGGAAGAGTTTTTCGCGCACCATCTCGCTGGCCATGAAGCGTTCGCTGCGGTCGGTCAGATCGTCCGGGTCGTGCATCCAGGGCTGCTGTGGCAAGAATTTTTCGCAAATGCCGAAGAGGCGTTCGATGTCCTTGGCGGTCTTGGCCGACATGGGCACGAACTCGGTGAACGGGTGGCGCTCCTGCATGGAGCGCAGCCACGGTGCCAGGTCGCCCCGGCGGTGCACCAGGTCGAACTTGTTGGCCAGCAGAATCACCGGCACATTGGCCGGCAACAGCGACAGCACCTTGGCGTCGGCCAAGTTGAAGTGGCCGGCTTCCACCACGAAGAGGATCAGGTCCACATCGCTCACGGCGCCCATCACCGTCTTGTTCAGCGCACGGTTCAGCGCGTTGCCGTGGCGGGTCTGAAAACCGGGCGTGTCCACAAAGATGAACTGTGTGGGACCCACGGTGCGCATGCCGGTGATGCGGTGGCGCGTGGTCTGCGCCTTGCGCGAGGTGATGCTGACCTTTTGTCCGACCAGTGCATTGAGCAAGGTGGACTTGCCCACGTTGGGCTTGCCGACGATGGCCACATAGCCGCATCGCTGCTCACTGGGATCGATCTCGGCCACATCTTCCGCGGGCGCATCGGCTGGCATGGCCGCCGTCTCCTTGCTCAAGGCCTTGGCCAGCATGGCATCGAGGTCGGGGTTGGACGGCGGGTTCACAGGTGTGCGGGGCATGGCTTCAAGGTACCTTGGCGGATGGGGCGACATCGGAGGTCGCGGATGGCAAGGCATGGGCCTGCTTGGGATCGGCGGTGAGGTGCTGCAGCATGGCCGCGGCCGCGGCCTGCTCACCAGCCCGCCGCGATGCGCCGATGCCGCGTTCGCTGCGGCCTGTCTCGGTCACGGTGCACTCCACATCGAAGGTCTGTTTGTGCGCCTCACCGAGGGTGGCCACCACGCGGTAGACCGGCAGCTTCATTTTGCGCCCCTGCAGCCACTCCTGCAATTCGGTCTTGGGGTCCTTGCCCATCGCGCTCATTTGCGCGTTGAGTTCCAGATCGCTGTACAAGCGGCGCACCAGGGCGGCGGCCGCTTCAAAGCCCGCGTCGAGGTACACGGCGCCGATCACGGCTTCGAGCGCGTCGGCCAGGATCGACGGGCGTTTTTGCCCGCCCGAACGCTTTTCACCGTCGCCCAGGCGAAGTCCGGCGGAAAGATTCAGGCGCGATGCGATGTCGAACAACGTGTCCTGCTTGACGAGGTTGGCGCGCACCCGCGAAAGATCACCCTCGGGCAACTGGTTGAGCTTCTCGAACAACAGGCCGGAGACCGCCAGGTTGAGCACCGAATCGCCCAGAAACTCCAGGCGCTCGTTGTGGTCGGCGGTGAAACTGCGATGCGTGAGTGCGCGCTCCAGCAAGCGCGGATTGGCAAAGTTGTGTTGCAGGCGCCGTTGCAGCGCCGTGAGTTCCGGATTCAAGAATGCGGGCGCTCCATCGAGCGCTCCCTGCCCAGGCTGCGTGTCACTTCGAGCGGCCTTCGTACTTCATGACCAGGTAGGCCGGACCGGTGAGGTGCACTTCGCGGGTGTAGGCAAACGACACCACCACACGATCACCCTCTTTGCCCACGGTCAGGTCCTTGCCCGAGATGGTGCGGATGTCGTCAATCTGCGCCGCCTTGTCAAACGCGCTGCGCACCTCGGCCACCGTGGTGCCCACAGCGGCCTTGTCCACCGCTTTCTTGACAGCGATGAATTCGAGGTAGGTCGGCACCAGCTGCGCGAACACCACGCCGGCCAGCGCCAGCAGGATGCCCACGACGAGCAGGCCCATGAATGTCAGACCATGTTGATGTCGCTTCAGCTTCATGAGGTCATGCTCCAGGATTAACGGTTGTCATTCGAAGGACCCGATGCGGCCCAGGTCGCCAAAATTCATCCACACAAAGAAGGCCTTGCCCACGATGTTGCGCTCGGGCACGAAGCCCCAGTAGCGCGAGTCCAGCGAGTTGTCCCGATTGTCACCCATCATGAAATAGTGGCCGGCGGGCACCTTGCAGGTCACACCCTCGACGGTGTACTTGCAGCCGTCGGCAAACGGGAATTCGGTGGCACCCGGAATGAACGCAGGCCGGTCATCGTCGTTGAGGGTGTTGTACTTGCGCTGGTCCAGCGTTTCGCCGAACTGCTTCGAGTAACGCATGGAGTCGCCGTCAAAGAAGTCGGGCTGGGCCACACGCGGCACAGCCTTGCCGTTGACGGTCAGCTGCTTGTTCAAGTAAGCCACTTCGTCGCCAGGCACACCGATCACGCGCTTGATGTAGTCCAGGCTGGGCTGCGGGGGGTAGCGAAACACCATCACGTCGCCGCGCTGCGGGTCGTTGTTGGCGATGAGCTTGGTGTTGAACACCGGCAGGCGCACGCCGTAATGGAATTTGTTCACCAGGATGAGGTCACCCACGCGCAAGGTAGGGATCATGGAACCTGAAGGAATCTTGAAGGGTTCGAACAGGAACGAGCGCAACACGAACACCGCCAGGATCACAGGGAACAGACCCGCGGTCCAGTCGAGCCACCAGGGTTGTGCCAGCAGCTTTTGCCGCGCCGGCTCCACATCCCCTTCCACCTGGCTGAAGCCTTGCTTGATCAGGGCTTCCTTGCGGGTGTTGTGCTCCACCAGCAGTTGGTCGGCAGCGCGCCGGCGTTGCGGGAGAAAAACCAGCTTCTCTGCCAGCCAGAAAAGGCCCGTGACGGCGGTGGCCAACATCAGCAGCAAGGCAAAGTTGCCTTCGACCACGCCCGCGTACCACGCTCCGGCGTAAGCCACGAAGGCCGCCAGGATCACCGCGGTGACCGTTCCCATGAGCGCCTGCATCAGTCCTGCACCTGCAAAATGGCGAGGAACGCCTCCTGGGGAACTTCCACCGAGCCAATCTGTTTCATGCGCTTCTTGCCTGCTTTCTGTTTTTCAAGGAGTTTGCGTTTGCGGGAAATGTCACCGCCGTAGCATTTTGCCAGCACGTTCTTGCGCAGCGCCTTGATGGTCTCCCGGGCGATCACGTTGCCGCCAATGGCGGCCTGGATCGCGACGTCAAACATCTGCCGGCTGATGATTTCGCGCATCTTGGCCACCACCGCACGACCACGGTACTGCGACTGCGAGCGGTGAACAATGATGGACAAGGCATCCACCTTCTCGCCGTTGAGCAGGATGTCGACCTTGACCACGTCGGCTGCTCGGTACTCCTTGAACTCGTAGTCCATGGACGCATAACCGCGGCTCACCGACTTGAGCTTGTCGAAGAAGTCCAGCACGATCTCGCCCAGTGGCATGTCGTAGGTCAGCATGACCTGTTTGCCGTGATACGCCATGTTGAGCTGCATGCCGCGCTTCTGGTTTGCCAGCGTCATGACCGCACCCACGTACTCCTGCGGCATGTAGAGGTGCACGGTGACGATGGGCTCGCGGATCTCTTCCAGCCGGCCCTGGTCGGGCATCTTGGACGGGTTCTCCACCATGATCACCTCGCCATCGGGCTTCATCACCTGGTAGACCACGCTCGGGGCGGTGGTGATCAGGTCCTGGTCGAACTCTCGCTCAAGCCGCTCCTGCACGATCTCCATGTGCAGCAATCCCAGGAAACCGCAGCGAAAGCCGAAGCCCAGCGCCTGCGACACCTCGGGCTCGTACTGCAGCGACGCGTCATTGAGTTTGAGTTTTTCCAGCGCGTCGCGCAGCGAGTCGTACTGGTTGGCTTCGGTCGGGTACAGCCCGGCGAAGACCTGGGGTTGCACTTCCTTGAAGCCCGGCAAGGCCTCGGTGGCAGGCCCGGCGTTGTTCGGCAGCTTTTTCTCCAGCGTGATGGTGTCACCCACCTTGGCGGCCTGCAGCTCCTTGATGCCCGCAATGATGTACCCCACCTCACCGGCCTGCAGTGATTCGCGCGGCTCGTTGCCCGGCGTGAACACGCCCATGCTGTCGGCGTTGTAGACCGTGTTGGTCGCCATCATCTTGAAGCGCTCGTTCTTGAGCAGGCGACCATCGACCACGCGAACCAGCATCACGACGCCCACGTAGGCGTCGTACCAGCTGTCCACGATCATGGCGCGCAAGGGGGCGTCGGGGTTGCCCTTGGGAGGCGGAATGCGCGCGACCACCGCTTCCAGGATGTCTTCCACGCCCATGCCGGTCTTGGCCGAGCAGGGAATGGCGTCGGTGGCGTCGATGCCGATCACATCCTCGATTTCGCTCTTGGCGTTCTCCGGATCGGCGTTGGGCAGGTCCATCTTGTTGAGCACCGGCACCACCTCCACACCCAGGTCGAGTGCGGTGTAGCAGTTGGCCACGGTCTGGGCTTCAACGCCCTGACTGGCATCCACCACCAGCAGCGCCCCTTCGCAGGCGGAGAGCGAGCGGGAGACCTCGTAGGAGAAGTCCACATGGCCCGGTGTGTCGATCAGGTTGAGGTTGTAGACCTGTCCGTCGCGCGCCTTGTACTTGAGCGCAGCGGTCTGCGCCTTGATGGTGATGCCGCGCTCTTTCTCGATGTCCATCGAGTCGAGCACCTGCTCGCTCATCTCGCGGTCGGACAAGCCACCGCACAGGGAAATGATGCGATCGGCGAGCGTGGACTTGCCATGGTCGATGTGCGCGATGATCGAAAAGTTGCGGATGTGATTCATCAGGAGAACGGCTCAAACACTGGGAAAACCGCGGCTCCGAACAGGAACGAGCGGCCATAAAAAAGGGCGCGTCAGCTGCTGACGCGCCCGTAACCAACAATCAATGGCAACTGCGATAGTTGGGGTTTCATTGTAGGCAAAAAGCCCGGAACGCACACCACCGAACGACCTTCAGCCCCTTGTTGCGACGCAGCAACGTGAACTTTATGCACAGCATATCCACAAGACAACGGGAAAACTTGTGGGCCGACTGTGGACGACTTGGGGACTACCGCGTCCGCTCCCACATCGTGGTTCGATGCGGCACCCTGACGCAGGAATTGATCCAAAAACGCGCTCATTTTAGCGAAATCGGTCAACATCCCCTTGCCGATAGTGAGCATCCACTAACAAAACAGGGCTGACCTTCCATTCATCCGGATTCTTCCACTGTGGCGAATCGGCCACCTCCAGAAAAAAACCCCCGAACCCAAAAGGGTTGAGGGTCGTTGGTGCAGCTGCCCGATGCGCAGCGGCTGGCGAGGCCAATCAGCGCTGCGGCCGGATCACGGCGTATTGCGCCCACTCACCGCGGCGAAACAACACATTCACCGGACGCGATTTGTCGATCTTGCTCAACGCCGCTTCCATGTCCTTGAGGCTGGCGGTGTCCGTGTTGGCGATCGCCACGATGACATCCCCCTCGCGCAAACCGGCGCGTGCCGCCGGACCCTCGGCCGATGCAATGCGCACACCGCCTTTGAGGTTGAGCTCCTTTTTTTCTGCAGCGGTCAGCTCCGCCAGACCCAGGCCCAGCGACTGCACAGCATTGCTCGCCTGAGGTTTGGCAGGCTCGGGCGCCGCAGCCCTCACTTCGGCCTTTTCAGGTTCGAGCTCGGCCACCGTGACAGACAAATCTCTCTGAGCCCCGCGGCGCAAGACGGTCATGACGCTTCTGTTGCCCGGCTTGGTGTTGCCCACGAAGCGGGGCAGATCCACCGACTTCTCGATGGTCTTGCCATCGAACTTCAGAATGATGTCGCCCGGCTCCACGCCCGCCTTGGCGGCGGGAGAATCGGGTTCAACGCCCCGCACCAGCGCACCTTTTGAAGCGCCCAGTCCCAGCGACTCGGCCACGTCCTTGCTGACTTGGTCAATCTGCACGCCGATGCGCCCACGCGTCACACGCCCCGTGGTCCTGAGTTGATCGGACACGCGCACCGCCTCATCGATCGGGATGGCAAACGAGATGCCCTGGAAACCACCCGATCGCGAATAGATCTGGCTGTTGATGCCGATCACTTCGCCCCGCATGTTGATGAGGGGACCGCCTGAGTTACCGGGATTGATGGCCACGTCGGTTTGAATGAAAGGCAGGAAATCGCCGGTGTCGCGCTGTTTGGCGCTGACAATGCCGGCGGTCACCGTGTTTTCAAGACCAAACGGTGAGCCGATGGCCATCACCCACTCGCCCACACGCAAACGGTTCACGTCGCCGATCTTCACCGCGGTCAAACCAGTGGCCTCGATCTTCACGACCGCGACATCGGTGCGTTTGTCGGCACCCACCACCTTGGCCTTGAACTCGCGGTTGTCGGGCAGGGTGACCAGCAACTCGTCTGCGCCTTCCACCACGTGTGCATTGGTCATGATGAGCCCGTCTGCGCTCAAGATGAAGCCCGAGCCCACGCCGCGGGGCTGTGCATCTTCGGATGGACCGCGTTCTTGGCGTGGCGTGCGCGGGGTCATGCCGGGAGGCACCGGAATACCGAAACGCTTGAAGAACTCGAGCATCTGCTCATCGGGTGCGCCGCCGGCGCCCGGACGCGTGGCTGCGGCGCGCTCCAGGGTTCGGATGTTCACCACCGATGGACCCACCAGATCCACCAGATCGGTGAAGTCCGGCAGGCCTCGCACACTGGCTGCCGCCGGTGCCACGGGCACCACCGACGTCTGCGCTGACAGCGGCGCATGCAGGATGAGCGCCGCCGTGCCGACGGCCGCCAATGCGGCGGAAACGGACATGGCCAGCAAGGGCTTTTGAATGGATTTCAGGTGCGTCATGGTGATCCTTTACACACAAGCAAATGGCAGAACCGGGCTGTGCGCGCGAAAGCGTTCGGCCGGACCCTGCGCATGTGCGGTTCGGCCTGCGAAAAGCAAGTCTGGCAGGTTCAGCGCGTTCGCTCCAGCGCAAGGGCAAATCGGCGCAACGTCGGCGGCGGGACTTCGCCCAAGACCGTCACCCAGTGTTCGCCCACGCGCTTGCTGACGGAGTGGGTGGCACCAACGGCAGCCGCCTTTTCCTGGCCGTGACGCTGGGCATCAAATGGTTCGACGAACAGCGAGACAGAAGCCAGCCCATCGGAGAACACCCACTGCATCGGTGCGGCGCCCGGCGACTGCGCCGCACCTGCGTCACGCGTGTGGCAACTCATGGCGGTGAAGCCGGGCACCGCCTCTTTCAAGCGCCAGCCCTCCGCCTCGGCCGTGGTCTTTTTGAGCAAGGGTTTGTGCACTTCATAGCCGCGCGTGTCCTTCATCAGCTTCTGCAGCTTGTCCATGCTGACCTGCGCATCCAGCTGCAGTTCGGAGAAAGACATTTGTTCCAGGACGTTGCCCTGCTGGCCCAGCGTCTGCAACTTCACCACCAGACCGGTTTGGCGCTCGGACCAGATTCGGTAACCGAAGCGCAGCTCGTCCTTGGGCAAGATCTCCACCATGTCGGCGAGGTGGCCCGCCACCCGCTGCACGCCAGTCTCGCGCGCCGAATAGAACTGCGGAATCAGGTTGCTCGGCGTTCGCAAGAGCTCGGGAAACACGCCCAGGGAGTCGCGCTTTTCAACGAACGCCGTCTTCGTTTCCGGCTCGAACGTGATCACTTCGTTGTTGCGCCGGATGGTGGTGCGTGGTGGACCGGTGAGCGTGTCGATGCGCTCCATCTGCTGACTCCCGTCGCACACGTGCCAGACCTTCGATGCCGACATCGAAGACCCCGCCGACACCACCAGCGTGCCGGTGTAGGCGCGTTGCCGCGAAGCCTCGTGCATGCGGCTGAGCCATTCGTTCACCGTTCGCGTGCCGGGCTGGGAGGTCGACCCCACCTGCGCCAGCACCGGACCGCCCAGCAGCAAGCCCGCCGTCAGCAGGGCTATGGCACCCACCGGGCGCCAGCGCCGGGCGTGCGGACGTGCAACGCGCTCAGACGGGTGACGGGAGAAGGTCGCAACAAAGGAAGGCATTGCAGGTTTGGCGTCGAACAGTTGGGGCTTCATGGCGACTCAGCGCCCGGCGGCTTCGTAGGTCGCATTGCGAATGAAACCGGACGGCATCTGCAAAGCGGACATGCCCCCGTGCTGGCGGTGTTCTGCCAGGAGAGCCTCCAGTTGCGCGTCGCGAATCAGAACGCCCTGGCCGGTGTTGACCGCCACCGGCGAGTTGGCAGCAGGTGCCCCAACCGTTGACACCAGCACAGGTGCTGAAGTGCTGCCGGTTGAACCCGATGCCAGCTGGGCGCCCGCAGCGCCCGTCGACCCCGAGCCGGAGATCATGCTCCAACTCACCGCCATCACGGCCGCCAGCGATGCAAAGCCCGCCACCAATTTCCAACGAAACACCGCATCGTTGGCAGCCTCGCGGCGCTCGCCGCCAGACAACACCCGGGCGGCTTCGACCACCGGGCGCGGTGCCTCCTGAACTTCCGCGTTGGAAGCTCCCAGGCCGATCCGCACAGCTGCCAGAAAATCGGCCGCTGGCTGGATCCCAGTCGGGTCTGCGTGGCCGCGCAACACATCCCCGATCACTTCGTAGGCATGCCAGTTCGCCAGGGAACCCGACGGAAGCGATTCCAGCAAGGCGTCCAGTTCGGAAGCACTGAGCTCACCATCGACCATGGCAGACAGCGCAGTACCCAGATCTTGGCCTGGCGTCGCAGCGGCATTTTCAGCTGGCAGACGCTTGTGAAGTTGTTCGGCATTCATGATTCGTTTCCCCGTGTGCGATGCAATCGGCTTGCTGGCTTCGACTGCGCAATACCATTACCAGCGCTTGCCTGTTTGGCGTTCCAACATCGGCTTGATGCGTCCGGAAATCGCCTCGCGGGCCCGGAAGATCCGCGAACGGACGGTTCCAATCGGACACTCCAAAGCCTGCGCGATTTCCTCGTAGCTCATGCCCTCGATTTCCCGCAAGGTGATCGCCATTCGCAACTCTTCGGGCAGCGCGTCCATGGCCGCGTTGACCGCTTGGGCAATTTCCTTGCTGGCCAGCACCGCTTCGGGCGTCTCGGTGTCGGCCGCGTTGAAATTTAGTTCGCGTTCGGACGAGGAAGTTTCATCGTCGTCCGACGATTTCATCTGCGACTGGAAAACCAGGGGATCTCGCTTGAGCTCCATCAGCTGTTTTTTGGCGGTGTTCACCGCGATCCGGTAGAGCCAGGTGTAGAACTGGGCATCGCCACGGAACTGAGCCAGCGCCCGGTAGGCGCGAATGAAGGTTTCTTGCGCGATGTCTTGCACCAGATCGGAGTCGCGCACCATGCGACCGATCAGCCGTTCGACGCGGCGCTGGTATTTGATGACGAGCAACTCAAACGCGCGCTGCTCGCCGCCCAGTGTGCGCTGCACCAACATGACATCGCTGTCGGGAGGCGGGGGGGCGGTGTGGTCTTCGGGAGTCATGCGCGCGGAAATATAACCCAAGGGTTGAAAGGCCCAGGCGCTGCCAGCGCATGGCCCGCCACAGGCCAGGCTGGCTTCAGGCCCGGCTCGATACCAAGGCTCGGCGAAGGTCGCGCCAGCGCGACGCCCGGGCGCTGCGTTCGACCCATAACCAATGTTGCCCCCGGTCCACCCCAACAACGCGAAGCAAGACCCAGCGCTGAAGATCGAGCACGCATTCCACTTCGGCCAGCCCCAGGGACTCGACCGCCGCCTGATCGGTCCAGGACCACGCGCCGGCTTCGTCCAGGCGCTGCCCGTCGCCTGAACTCCAATGCAGGGAACCCACGGGTGAGCGACGCCAGTTCAGGAACGCCCACGCCATCCAGGCCGACCAGCCGAAGAGCACCGCGCAGCAGATCAGCCAACCCCAAAGACCCTGAGAGCGGACGTCCGTCTGGAGCAGGAACATCAACCCCGCTGAGGCACTCACCCCACCCAACACCACCAACACCCAGCCCTGAAACGCACAACGCCCCACCGGGTAGACCACGGATGGGGCGCTGCGCATGAGGAGCCTGTTGAACAGGGGCGGTCGAACGGTTCAAACGCGCTTGAAGACCAGCGAACCGTTGGTACCACCAAAACCAAAGTTGTTCTTGAGTGCAACGTCGATCTTCATGTCTCGCGCCGTGTTGGCGCAGTAGTCCAGGTCGCACTCGGGGTCCTGGCTGAAGATGTTGATCGTTGGTGGGCTCTTCTGGTGGTGCAATGCGAGCACCGTGAACACACTCTCGATACCACCTGCGCCACCCAGCAAGTGACCGGTCATGGACTTGGTGGAGTTCACCACCACCTTGTGAGCGTGATCGCCCAGCGCCGCCTTGATGGCATTGGTCTCGTTCAGATCACCCAGAGGCGTCGAAGTGCCATGCGCGTTGAGGTAGTCCACCTGATCGGCATCCAGACCCGCGTTGCGCAGTGCGCTGACCATGGCACGGCGCGGACCGTCCATGCTGGGCGCTGTCATGTGACCCGCGTCGGCGCTCATGCCGTAGCCCGAGAGCTCCGCATAAATGCGCGCGCCTCGTGCCTTGGCGAACTCGTACTCTTCGAGCACCATCACACCAGCGCCCTCACCCAACACAAAACCATCGCGGTCCTTGTCCCAAGGGCGGGAAGCCGTGGCCGGATCATCGTTGCGCGTGGACAGGGCGCGCATGGCGGCGAACCCACCCACACCCAGGGGGGACACCGTCGCTTCGGAGCCGCCAGCCACGATCACATCGGCGTCGCCGTACTCGATCTTGCGGGCGGCCTCACCGATACAGTGCAACCCGGTGGTGCACGCGGTCACCACCGCCAGGTTGGGGCCCTTGAAGCCGTACCGCATGGACACGTGGCCGGCGATCATGTTGATGATCGAAGCAGGCACGAAGAATGGCGAAATGCGGCGTGGCCCCCGACTCACCAGCTCTGCGTGGGTCTCTTCGATCAGTGGCAGACCACCGATGCCCGAGCCAATGATGCACCCGATGCGCACAGCGGTCTCTTCATCCAGCGCGTCGCCCAGAGGCAAGCCCGAGTCGATCACGGCCTGGTGAGCCGCCGCGACGCCGAAATGGATGAAGGTGTCCATGGTGCGCGCTTCTTTGGCGCTCATGTAGGACTCGATGTTGAAGCCTTTGACCTCGCCCGCAATTTTGCAAGCGAAGTTGGAAGCGTCAAACCGGGTGATCAGGTCAATGCCGGAGCGCCCGGCCAACAGGTTGGCCCAGGCATCGTCCACCGTGTTTCCCACGGGGCTGATACAGCCCAGGCCGGTCACGACTACACGACGACGGCTCATTCAGTTCCCCCGCGTTCTTGACCGCACACCTGGCAACCCGGGTTCAAAGGAACGTTCGGGACAGGCCGCGGTTGAACGCATGCAAGTCAACAATCAGGCCTTCTGGTGGGCCATTGCGTAATCGATGGCGTTTTGCACCGTCGTGATTTTCTCGGCGTCTTCGTCGGGGATTTCAATACCGAACTCGTCCTCGAGAGCCATCACCAATTCGACCGTGTCCAGGGAATCGGCGCCGAGGTCGGCCACGAAAGCTTTTTCGTTGGTGACTTGGCCCTCTTCAACACCGAGTTGTTCGGCAATGATTTTCTTAACACGTGCTTCGATATCGCTCATAAGTCCCTCTGAGGGTGGTTGAAATGCAAGGCCGCCATTTTAGCCGGGCTAGGGAGGTCTCCCCAGATGGCCCGCCGGGCGGCTGGCGCGGCGAATGAACACATTTGAATGCAGGCAGCGCTGTCAAGACATGAACATGCCGCCGTTGACATGCAGCTCTTGACCTGTGACGTAGGACGCGTGGGGACCAGCCAGGTAGGCCACGGCGTGCGCAATGTCGGCCGGTTTTCCCAGGTGTCCGAGCGGAATCTGACCCAGCAAGGCCTTCTGCTGCTCTTCGGGCAGCGACGCCGTCATGTCGGTCTCGATGAAGCCGGGGGCCACGCAGTTCACCGTGATGTTGCGGCTGCCGAGTTCACGGGCCAACGCACGCGTCATGCCCGCCACACCGGCCTTGGCAGCCGCATAGTTGGCCTGACCTGCATTGCCCGAGGCGCCCACCACACTGGTGATGCTGATGATGCGGCCGTACCGTTGCTTCATCATCGGGCGGATGACCGCTCGGCTCATGCGGAACACCGCCTTGAGGTTGGTGTCCAGCACAGCGTCCCAGTCGTCGTCTTTGAGGCGCATGGCGAGCATGTCGCGGGTGATGCCGGCGTTGTTCACCAGCACCTGGAGGCCGCCGTGCGCCTTGACGATCTCATCGATCAGCGCCTCGGCCGAAGCGGCATCGTTCACGTCCAGCTTGGCACCACGGCAGCCTGCAGCGGCACCGGCCAAACCGGTGAGGCTGGCGGTGATCTTCGCCGCGCCTTCGTCGCTGGTGGCCGTGCCGATCACGATCAAGCCTCGTGCAACCAGTTCGTGTGCGATGGCCGCACCAATGCCGCGCGAGGCGCCCGTCACCAGGGCCACTTGACCCGCAAATTTCACTTCAGACATGGTGTGCTCCTGGACTCAGGCCAACAGGGTTGTGACCTCGGCCAGGGTTGCCGGATCGTACAAGGCAGCGCCCGTGAGATCGGGGTCGATGCGCTTGACCATCCCGGCGAGCACCCTGCCCGGACCGCATTCGACGATGGTGTCGGCGCCGCGCGCCTTCATGGCCTGAACACATTCCACCCAACGCACCGGACCGAAAGCCTGACGGTAGAGCGCATCGCGGATGCGGTCTGCGTCGGTTTCTATCGCCACATCGATGTTGTTCACGACGGGAATCCGGGGCTCCGAAAACACGGTGCTCGCCAATCTTTCTTTCAACCGCTCGGCCGCAGGCTTCATGAGGCTGGAATGGAAGGGCGCAGACACCGCCAATGGCAATGCGCGTTTTGCGCCGTTGGCCTTGAGCACTTCGCAGGCTTTGTCGACCGCAGCCTTGCTGCCCGCGATCACGGTCTGGGCCGGGTCGTTGAAGTTGACAGCCTCCACCACCTCGGCACTGCCCTCGCCGAACGTCGCTTGCGCCTCGGCGCAACCTGCGATCACGCGCTGCGTGTCCATGCCGAGGATCGCGGCCATGGCCCCGGTGCCCACCGGCACCGCTTCCTGCATCGCCGCCGCACGGAAACGCACGAGTGGCGCGGCCTGGGCCAGCGTCAACACACCAGAGGCCACCAAGGCCGCGTACTCACCCAGGGAGTGCCCCGCCAAGACGGAGGGCGAGGCGCCAACCTCGGCGCGCCAGACGCGCCAGGCGGCCACGCTGGCGACCAGCATCACCGGCTGGGTGTTGGTGGTCAGAGACAGCAATTCCTTGGGACCATCGTGGATCAGTTGACCCACGTCTTCTCCCAGAGCGTCGGAGGCTTCGGCCAGGGCACCCACCACCTCGGGATGATCGCCCCAGGCGTCCAGCATGCCCACGGCCTGCGAGCCCTGGCCGGGAAATACGAAAGCAAAATTCTTCATGTGGTCTTCAAATGGTCTTGTGCAAAGGAACCCCCCGGGCAATCCTGCTCAGAAGTCCAGCAGCACGGCGCCCCAGGTGAAGCCGCCGCCAACGCCTTCGAGCATCAGGGTGTCGCCTTTTTTCACCTGCCCCTGGCGCACCGCGTGGTCCAGCGCCAGCGGAATCGACGCTGCCGACGTATTGCCGTGCTGGTCGACGGTCACCACGACCTTGTCCATGGGCAACTTGAGTTTGCGCGCCGTGCTTTGCATGATGCGGATGTTGGCCTGATGGGGAATCAGCCAGTCCACGTCCTCAGCCGTTTTGCCGGCTTTCGTCAGAACGGCTCGCGCCGTGTCTTCGAGCACGCCAACCGCCAGCTTGAACACCGCCTGGCCATCCATCTTGAGCAGCGGGTCGCCCAAAATCGAGCCGCCCGACACATGCCCGGGCACGCACAGGATCCCCGAATGCTTGCCGTCGGCATGGATGTCGGTGGCGAGGATGCCGGGCTGGTCGGACGCCTCCAGCACCACGGCACCAGCGCCATCACCGAACAAGACGCAGGTGGTGCGGTCGTTGAAATCGAGGATACGACTGAACACCTCGGATCCGACCACGAGCGCCTTGTGCGCGGTGCCCGACTGGATCAGGGCGTCGGCCACCGTCAGTGCATAAATGAAACCACTGCAGACCGCCTGCACGTCGAACACCGGACAGCCGGCGATGCCCAACTTGTGTTGCAACAACGCCGCCGTCGAGGGAAAGACCATGTCGGGCGTTGACGTGGCGACGATGATCAGATCGATGTCGGCCGGCAACACGCCTGCGGCTGCCATGGCGTCGCGGCATGCCACAGCGGCCAGGTCGCTGGCGAACACGCCGTCTGCAGCAAAGTGACGCGCCCGGATGCCGGTCCTCTCCACGATCCAGTCATCACTGGTTTCCACGCCCCGCTGGGCCAGCATGTTCACCATGTCGGCGTTGGTCAGGCGGTTGGGTGGCAGGCAGCTGCCGGTGCCGGTGATGCGGGCAAAACGGGTCATGCGTTGCTTGTGGGGTGTTTCAAAGTGTCGGGATGCTCTTGAGTTCGCTCGGCAGCGTCTCAGGGGACATCAGCTGCTTGGCATGTGCGATGCGTTCTCGCACGTTGTCGAGCAACCGGTTGTGGGCCGCATCATAAGCCCGCCCCAAAGCCTGCTCGAACGCGAACGCATCGGCCGATCCGTGGCTCTTGAACACCAGGCCTTGCAGGCCCAACAAGGCTGCTCCGTTGTACCGGCGATGGTCAACACGATTTTTAAAAGATTTTAGGACCGGATAGGCAACGATAGCAGCCATTTTGCGGAAAATGCTGCTGGAGAATTCTTCTCGAAGAAACCCGCTGATCATCGAAGCCAAGCCTTCGCTGGCCTTCAGCGCGACATTGCCCACAAACCCGTCGCACACGACGATGTCGGTCGTCCCCTTGAAAATATCATCACCCTCAACATTCCCAAAAAAGTTGAGATCGCCGGTGTTGGCAGCATTTCGCAGCAAAACGCCCGCCTTTTTGATCACTTCACTGCCCTTGATCACTTCTTCGCCCACGTTCAGCAGACCGACACTGGGCTCCGGACGACCGGTGGCCGCCGCCACCAGCGCCGAGCCCATCACGGCGAACTGCAACAAGTGCTCGGCGGAGCAATCGACGTTGGCGCCCAGGTCCAGCACCGTGGTGGCACCTCCGCGGGCGTTGGGCATTTGGGTGGCGATGGCCGGTCGGTCGATGCCATCCAGGGTCTTGAGCACGTAACGGGCAATGGCCATCAACGCGCCCGTGTTGCCGGCAGAAACCACCGCCTGGGCGAGGCCGTCTTTCACCTGGTTGATCGACACCCGCATCGAAGAATCTTTCTTGCGGCGCAGTGCAACTTCCACCGAGTCGTCCATGCCGACCACCTCGGTCGCCGACACGACGGTGCAACGAACGTTGTTGAGCACCTGGGGCCACGCTCGAAACACCTCGGGCTTGCCCACCAACAAGAGCTGGGCTTGCGGGTGACTGGCGAGAAAGGCCTGGCAGGCGGGCATGGTCACGCCCGGACCGACATCCCCACCCATGCAATCCACGGCGATGGTGATCATCTCAATTTCCTGAGGCGGGCACGGCAGGTGCCCCATCCATGAAAAAAGCCCGCATGGAACATGCGGGCCCGTGCCTGTGGAGTCCGCCCGGCCTCGAGCGCATGGCGCACCGAGGCCAACGGCGAACGGTCACGTCAGGCTTCGGATTTGTTCTTCAGCACCTGGCGGCCACGGTAGAAACCGTTGGGGCTGATGTGGTGGCGCAAGTGGATTTCACCGGTGGTCGGCTCCACGGCGATGCCCGGCACGTTCAAGGCGTTGTGCGAACGGTGCATGCCGCGCTTGGAAGGGGACTTTTTGTTTTGCTGAACAGCCATGGTGGGCTCCTGAAATCGGTAGGGACAAACGGGTGCGCCTGAAACCATGCACATCGGAGTGCCTTTGGATGCCTGCGCAAAGCCAAGCATTATAGCCCGAAGCGCCTGCTCGAGCCCAAACGCCGACGAAGGGCGAGCAACCGGCCTACTTTTTGAGTTTGGCCAGTTCGGCAAACGGATTCCTGCGCTCGGGCTCGCCGTTGTCCATCCCCACCCCGGGGTCCGACGCCTGCATGACCACCGGCACCGGGCAGATGTCGTGCAGGGGGACCAGCGGCAACTCCATCAGCAATTCGTCTTCCAGGACATCGTGGAGACGGGGTCGCGGCTCCAGCGCCAGCAAGTCCTCTTCGCAGTCGTCGTCTTCGGCCTCCGCGGTGGCCTCGTCGTTCACGAAACGGAACCAGCGGTCGACCGTCAGCGGGGTGTCGACCGGTCCCAGACAACGCTGGCAGGTCAACGGGATCGTTGCATCGGCATGCACATGCAGCCAGACGGCCTGTGCGCCACCGGATGCGCCAGCGCGCATCTCGCCCCTGGCCTGCCAGGTGACCAATCCCAAGGCGGGAAGGCCGTCCCCGGCGTGGGCTTCGGCCGAGAGGCGCTGAAAACGGGTCATGGGATCGTGGGCTTGCAGATCGGCGCCAGCCAACGCAAAGGCGCGCACGTCCAGCCTGTCGGGATGCCAGCTGGTCTTGGAAGTGGATGTCATGACGGGCAGTTTAAAAGAATGCACGCAGAATAGCGGGATGACGCCCGACCGCCCCAGCACTTCCACTTCGCGCCCACTCATCCTGGGCTCCACCTCCCGCTACCGGCACGAGCTGCTGTCCCGCTTGAAACTGCCGTTTGAAGCCGTGGCGCCCAACGTGGACGAAACCCCCCGGTCGGGTGAGAACCCGGCGGATCTGGCGGTGCGCCTTGCCTTGGCCAAGGCACGCGACGTGGCGGCGCGCCATCCCCAGGCGGTGGTGATCGGCAGCGATCAGGTGGCGGATCTGCGCGGCGAGCCGCTGGGCAAACCGGGCACCCACGAGCGTGCGGTCGTTCAGCTCAAGCGCCTGCGTGGCGAAACCGTGGTGTTTCAAACCGCATTGGCGGTGGTCTGCGCAGCCACGGGCTTCGAGCAGTGCGACCTGGCCTCGGTGCGGGTCGTGTTCCGCAAACTCAGCGACGCCGAAATTGAGCGCTACCTGCGTGCCGAGCAACCTTACGACTGTGCTGGCAGTGCCAAAAGCGAAGGTCTGGGCATCTCGTTGCTGGAGCGCATCGACAACGACGACCCCACGGCGCTGGTCGGCCTGCCCTTGATCCGCACCTGCCGCATGATCCGCGCCGCCGGCGTGCAGGTGCCGTGAGCGGCGCTCTCGCTCCCAAAGGAACCCTGTACCTGGTGCCCACGCCGCTGGATTTCGGCATGGCGCAGGAGGCTGCACCGGCCGACACATGGCTGCCCCGCGAAACGCTGACGGTGGCCAGTGGCCTGACGCACTGGATCACCGAAAACGCGAAAAGCACGCGTGCTTTCCTGAAACGGGTGGAAGCAACGGTGGGTATCGCGGCACCGGTGCAGGCCCAACACATCACGGAACTGCCCCGTGCCGCCCACAAGAAAGGCGACCACACCCCGCAGGCCGAGGGCGACGCGCAGGCGCGCGAGTTGCTGGCCGCGGCTCTGCTGGGCCACGACATCGGCCTCGTGAGCGAAGCCGGCATGCCGGCCATTGCCGACCCCGGCAGCGCCGTGGTGCGTGCGGCACACGCATTGGGCGTGAAGGTGGTACCACTCACGGGACCGGTCTCGCTGATGCTGGCCTTGGCAGCCAGCGGCTTGAACGGTCAGAGTTTTGCGTTTGTGGGCTACGTGCCGCAAGAAGCAACGGAACGGGGCAAACGACTGCGCGAGCTGGAAGCGCTGTCACTCAAAACCGGGCAAACCCAGATCCTGATCGAAACGCCTTACCGCAACACCGCGCTGCTGCAAGCGTTGCTGCAGACGCTGCATCCACACACACGGCTGGCGGTGTGCTGCGCCATGTCGCTGCCGCAACAGGTGAGCCGCAGCGCATTGGTGAGCGAGTGGAAACGCAGCCCGGGCACCGCCAGCGGTCTGCCGCTGGACACCCCCGCGGTGTTTCTGTTCGGTCGCTGAGCGCTCAGCCCATCACGCGCTGGAGGTGCGCGCGCACCGACTTGCCCAGTTCGGCGTTGGCCAGCGCCAGATCGATCGTGGCCTCCAGGAAACCTTCCTTGCTGCCGCAGTCGTAGCGTGTTCCGTCGTAGCGGAAGGCCTGCACTTTCTCGGTGCCGATCAGGGCAGCGATGCCGTCGGTGAGCTGGATCTCCCCGCCCGCACCGCGCGGCTGGCGCCGGATGCTTTCGAACACCGCTGGCGTGAGCACGTAGCGACCCGCCACCGCCAAGGTGGACGGCGCCACGTCGGGCGCAGGCTTCTCGACCATGGCGAATACCTCGGCCAATGCGGCACTCACGCCGTGCACGTCGACCACGCCGTAACGACGGGTGTCGGCGCGCGGCACGTCCTGCACGGCCAGCACGGTGCCGGGGCTCGATTCGTAGGCTTGCACCATCTGCTGCAACACGGTGGGGCCGCCCTCCGCCTGGCGCGCGCCCATCATCAGATCGTCGGCCAGCAACACGGCAAACGGCTCATCGCCCACCAGGCGCTCGGCGCACAGCACCGCGTGTCCCAGACCGAGCGCCCGGGGCTGGCGCACATAGACACAGTCCATGTCGTCGGGTTTGATGGAGTTGACCAGCTCAAGCAGGGCCGACTTGCCGGCCGCTTCGAGCTCCATCTCCAGTTCGTAAGCGGTGTCGAAGTGGTCCTCGATGGCACGTTTGTGGCGCCCGGTCACGAAGATCATCTCGCGGATGCCGGCGGCGTAAGCCTCTTCGACGGCGTATTGAATCAACGGCTTGTCGACCACCGGCAGCATTTCCTTGGGGATGGCTTTGGTGGCGGGCAGAAATCGGGTGCCCAGGCCACCCACGGGGAAAACAGCTTTGCGGATTTTCATGATCTCTCTCTCTGACTTGTTGATTCTGAAATGCGGTCTTGCATGGTAACGGCGCGGTGTGAAATCACATCGAAAGGCTACACTGCCGCCAGCTACACGACGGGCCACCGCCCCGCCGTCCAACTTCCCGAACAGCAGCACATGAACATCACGCCCGTCATTCTTTGTGGTGGCTCCGGCACCCGCCTGTGGCCCTTGAGCCGCCAAAGCTTTCCCAAGCAGTTCGTGCCCCTGGTGGGCGACCAGAGCTTGTTGCAGCTGACGCTGGCGCGCCTGGCCTGGTGCGGCAACCCACCCCAGTGCGTGGCGTCCGAGGACCACCGTTTCCTGGTCGCAGACGCCATGGAATCACAAGGCTCGGCGGGCCAGGTGCTGTTGGAGCCCGCAGCACGCAACACGGCGGCGGCCATGGCGCTGGCCGCCTTGCTGGCCACCAGCCCGGCAGATGCCGACCCGCTGCTGCTGTTCTGCCCGTCGGACCACCACATCCCCGACGTCGAGGCTTTCGCCCACACCATCCGCCAGGGTGTGCCGGCGGCCGAGGCCGGCGCCATCGTCACCTTCGGCGTGGTGCCGAGCTTCCCGAGCACCGCCTACGGCTACATCGAGCAGAGCGACGCCCGAGCCGACGGCAGCCGCCGCGTGGCGCGCTTCATCGAAAAGCCCGCGCCCGCCGCTGCGCAAGCCTTGCTGCTGCAGGGCAACGTGCTGTGGAACGCCGGCATTTTCCTGGTGCGCGCCAGCACCCTGCTGACCGCGCTCGGCCAGCATGCCGACGACATCCTGCAGTCATGCCGCCAGGCCATGGCCAACCCGAAGCAGGACACCGTGGGTCAGATCCACTTTGTGCGGCCCGAGGCCGCGCCCTTCCTGGCCTGCCGCTCCCAAAGCATCGACTATGCGGTGATGGAGCGCCACGCCGACGTGGCCGTGGTGCCCTTCCAGGGCCAGTGGAGCGACGTGGGCAGCTGGAACGCGGTGGCCGACCTCAGCCCGGCCGACGACGACGGCAACCGCATCACCGGCCAGGGTCACACCCTGCACGCGAGCAACACGTTCATTCACGCACCGGGCCGCACGGTGGTGGCCCTGGGCACGAAAGATTTGCTGATCATCGACACACCCGACGCCCTGCTGGTGGCCCAGCGCGATCACGCAGAACAGGTCAAGGACGTGGTGGCGCACCTGTCGCGCCTGAAAGTGCCGGAAGCCGCGCTGCACCGCCGCGTGGCGCGCCCCTGGGGCTGGTACGACAGCGTGGACATGGGCGAACGTTTCCAGGTCAAGCGCATCGGCGTCAAACCGGGCGCCAGCCTGAGTCTGCAGAAGCACCACCACCGCGCCGAACACTGGATCGTGGTCAAGGGCACGGCCGAGGTCACGCGGGGCGCGGAGACCTACCTGCTGTCGGAAAACCAGTCCACCTACATCCCCATCGGCGAGGTGCACCGCCTGCACAACCCCGGCAAGCTGGCGCTGGAAATGATCGAGGTGCAGTCGGGCAGCTACCTGGGTGAAGACGACATCGTTCGCCTGGAAGACAAATACGGCCGCCAGCCCGATGCCGCCCAACCCTGAGGCAACCCGCATGAAGATTTTGCTCACCGGCGGTGCCGGCTACATCGGCAGCCACACGGCGGTCGCCTTGGTGGCGTCGGGTTTCGACCCGATCGTTCTGGACAACTTTGCCAACAGCCACCCGGTGGTCATGGACCGCCTGGCCACCATCACCGGCCGACCGATTGAGCTGGAACGCGGCGATGTGCTCGACACACCTTGGGTGGAAGACGTGTTGCGCCGCCACCAGCCGGCGGGCGTGGTGCACTTTGCAGGCGACAAAGCGGTGGGCGAAAGCGTGGCGTTGCCGCTCAAGTACTTTCACAACAACATCGGTGGTGCGGTGAGCCTGCTGCGCGCCATGGAAACTGTGCGTGCCGACCACCCGGATCAGGCGCCCACGCTGGTGTTCTCCAGCAGCGCCACGGTCTATGGCGACCCGGCCACGGTGCCCATCACCGAAGACTTTCCCCGCAGCCACACCAACCCGTATGGCCACAGCAAGCTGGTGATCGAGGACATGCTCTCGGCCCTGCGCACCGCCAGCCCGGCTTGGCGCGTGGGCGTGCTGCGCTACTTCAACCCGGTGGGCGCGCACCCCAGTGGGCTCATTGGCGAAGACCCGGCCGGCATTCCGAACAACCTCATGCCCTATGTGGCGCAGGTGGCGGTCGGCCAGCGCGAACACCTCAACGTGTACGGCAACGACTACGCCACGCCCGATGGCACCGGTGTGCGCGACTACATCCATGTGCAGGACCTGGCCGCCGGCCATGTGGCCGCCATCAAGACGCTGCTCGGTCAGGGCGAGAGCTTCACCGTCAACCTGGGCACGGGCCGCGGCCACAGTGTGCTGGACGTGGTGAAGGCGTTCGAGGCCGCCAGTGGCAAGCCGGTGCCCTACCGAATCGCACCACGCCGTGCGGGCGATGTGGCCCAGTGCTGGGCCGACCCGGCCCTGGCGCTGCGCCTGCTGGGCTGGCAGGCACTGCACACGCTGGACGACATGTGTGCCGATGCCTGGCGCTGGCAGCGCGCCAACCCCAACGGTTACCGGAGCTGAACGCCGGCTGAGCGAGCCGCCAGGAAAATGCCTTCGCCCACGCTGGCGCCGAAGCGCTTGGCCAGGCGCAGACCCACGTTTTCGCGGCGGGTGTAGTCCACCAGCTCTTCGGCCTTGACGATTTCGCGCGCCACATAGTCGAGGTTGCCCAGGCCATCGGCCAGCCCGAGCGCCACGGCTTGCTGCCCGTTCCACACCAGGCCGCTGAAGGTCTCGGGCGTTTCTTTCAGGCGGTCGCCACGGCCCTTTTTCACCACGTCGATGAACTGCGTGTGGATCTCGGCCAGCAGGTTCTGCATGAACTGGCGCTGCGACTCGTCTTGCGGGCTGAACGGGTCCAGCAGGCCTTTGTTGTCACCGGCGGTCATGAGTCGCCGCTCGATGCCCAGTTTCTCCATCAAACCGGTGAAGCCGAAACCGTCCATGAGCACGCCGATGCTGCCCACCAGGCTGGCCTTGTCCACGTAAATGTTGTCCGCGGCCGCCGCGATGTAGTAGGCCGCCGAGGCGCAGGTTTCTTCCACCACCGCGTAGACCTTCTTGTCGTGCAGGCCCTTCAGGCGCGTGATCTCGTCGTTGATGATGCCTGCCTGCACCGGGCTGCCGCCGGGTGAGTTGATCAAGAGCACCACCGCCTGGGCGCCCTCGTCGTCGAACGCCGAGCGCAGTGCGGCGACCACGTTTTCGGCGCTGGCTTCTGCACCGGAGGCAATCTCGCCCTTGATTTCCACCACGGCCGTGTGCGGCGTGCTGGTCGCTGAAGTCATGTCCGCGCTGGTGTACAGAAACCAGACGACCGCCCCCAGGATGGCCAGCCACATGAAGCGGGTGAACATCTTCCAGCGGCGTGCGGCCTGCTGCTCGCGGATGGTGGCGAACACCAGCTTTTCCAGCGTGGCGCGCTCCCAGGCCACACCGTGGTGTCGGTCGCTGCCAGCAGAGCTCGTCGAGCCCGGGTTGTCGTCGTTCATGGTGGGGGTTTCTCAGAATTCAACAGGTTTGAGGTGGTATTGTGACCGCCAGTGAATCACCCCATCGACCTCCAGCAGTTCGATTTTGAAAAGCCCGCCACGGCACGGCCCACCCTGGCACTCACCGGTCGCGGGCTCGTACACCGCGCCGTGCGTGGCACACATCAGCCATCGGCCGGTGTCGTCGAAAAACCGGTCGGGTTGCCAGTCCAACTCCATCGCCACGTGCGAGCAGCGGTTCAGGTAGGCGTGTGGCTGCCCCTGGAAGCGCACCGCAAAGGCGCGGCAAGTCTGGCCAGCGAAGTTCACGTCGAACGACACCGCCCTCCCCCCGTCGACCAGATCGCGGCTGTTGCACAGCGGGTGGACCGGGTCGTCGGTGGGTGGCGTCATGGCAGCCTCAGGCGTGTTGGGTGAGCCAGTCGTGCAGTTCGCGCACCGAATGCGCAACAAACAAGGGCTTGAGTTCGTGGAATGCGTCGGGCTCGTGCGCGCCGTAGCTCACGCCCACGCTCGCGCAGCCGGCGTTCAGCGCCATCTGCAAGTCGTGCGTGGTGTCGCCGATCATCAGCGTGCGTTCGGGCGCCACCGCGAACTCGCTCATCAGCTCTTGGAGCATCAGCGGATGCGGCTTGCCGGCGGTCTCGTCCGCGGTGCGGGAGCCGTCGAACAGACCCACCAGCTCCACCGTGCGCAGCACCTCGTCCAGTCCCCGGCGGCTCTTGCCGGTGGCCACGGTCAACAGGTGCTGCCGCTCTTTCAATTCGGCCAGCAGGGGCAGCACGCCCTCGAACAAACTCAAGTCGTGCTGGTGCGCCGTGTAGTGGTGGCGGTAGCGTTCGCCCAGTTGCGGGTACTTCTCGGGCGGCACGTCGGGCGCGGCGTGGGCCAGCGCCTGCATCAGCCCCATGCCGATCACGTAGCTGGCGGCCTCGGTGGTGGGCGTGGCGCCCCCCACGTCGGTCACGGCCCGCTGGATGCTGCGGGCAATCAGTGCCGTGGAGTCGAACAGGGTGCCGTCCCAGTCGAAGGCGATGAGGTCGTATTGGCGGTGGCGCATGGTGTCAGGCAGTGGCCAGGGTCTGCGCGTGGTGTCGCAAATGGTCTTCGATGAAGCTGGCAATGAAGTAGTAACCGTGGTCGTACCCGTCGTGGCGGCGCAGCGCGAGCGGCTGGCCGGCCTGCTGGCACGCGGCTTCAAACCGGTGCGGGTGCAGCTGGGCTGCGAGGAAGTTGTCGGCCAGCCCCTGGTCGATCAGCAGCGGCGGCAGTCGGCCACCGGCTTTCACCAGCTCGGTGGCGTCGTGTTCGGCCCAGGCTGCGCGGTCTGCGCCCAGATAGCCGGTGAACGCCTTCTCGCCCCACGGGCATTGCGTGGGCGCAGCGATCGGCGCAAGCGCCGACACGCTCTGGTACAGGCCCGGGTGGCGCAGCGCGAGCGTGAGCGCGCCGTGCCCGCCCATGGAATGACCGAAGATCCCCACGCGGTGGGCATCCGCCGCAAAGTTCGACAGCACCGTTGCACGCAATTCTGCGGTGATCCAGCTTTCCATGCGGAAGTGTTTCGACCACGGCGCCTCGGTGGCGTCCAGGTAGAAGCCCGCACCATGGCCGAAGTCCCAGGCCGCGCTCGCGCCCTCGATGCCGGTGTCGCGCGGGCTGGTGTCGGGCGTGACAACCATCAAACCCAGCTCGGCCGCCACGCGCTGGGCACCGGCCTTGATGGCAAAGGTCTCTTCGGTGCACGTGAGCCCCGCCAGGAAGAACAGCACCGGCACCGGGCCCAGCGCGGCCTGCGGCGGCACGAACACGCCGAACTTCATCGGCAGTCCGATCTCGGTGGAGGCGTGCCTGTAAAAGCCCTGCACACCGCCGAAGCAGCGGTGTTCGCTCAGCGTTTCAAGACCCATCAAAACTCCACCACCGCGCGGATCGATTCACCGCGCTTCATCAGGTCGAAGCCTTCGTTGATCTGGTCCAGGCGCAGCTTGTGGGTGATGAGGTCGTCGATGTTGATCTTTCCCTCCATGTACCAGTCGACGATCTTGGGCACGTCGGTGCGGCCACGCGCGCCGCCGAAGGCGGAGCCCTCCCACTTGCGCCCGGTGACCAGCTGGAAAGGACGGGTGGAGATCTCTGCGCCGGCCTCGGCCACGCCGATGATGATGCTGCGGCCCCACCCCTTGTGCGTGCACTCCAGCGCATCCCGCATCACCTTGGTGTTGCCGATGCACTCGAAGCTGTAGTCGGCGCCACCGTCGGTGAGCTGGACGATGGCGTCCACGACGTTCGGCACGTCCTTGGGGTTGATGAAGTGCGTCATGCCGAACTTGCGCGCCATGGCTTCGCGCGCGGGATTCAGGTCCACACCGATGATCTTGTCGGCGCCCACCATCTTCGCGCCCTGGATCACGTTCAGGCCGATGCCGCCCAGGCCGAACACGACCACGTTGGCACCCGCCTCGACCTTGGCCGAAAAGAGCACCGCACCGATGCCGGTGGTGACACCACAACCGATGTAGCAGACCTTGTCGAACGGCGCGTCTTCGCGGATCTTGGCCAGCGAGATTTCAGGCGCCACGGTGTAGTTGCTGAAGGTGCTGGTGCCCATGTAATGAAAGATGGGCTGGCCGTCCATGCTGAAGCGGCTGGTGGCGTCGGGCATGAGGCCCTTGCCCTGCGTGCCGCGGATCAACTGGCAGAGGTTGGTTTTGCGGCTCAGGCAGAACTTGCACTGGCGGCACTCGGGCGTGTAGAGCGGGATGACGTGGTCGCCCTTCTTGAGCGAGGTCACGCCGGGACCCACATCCACCACGATGCCCGCGCCTTCGTGACCCAGGATGGCCGGGAAGATGCCTTCGGGATCGGCGCCCGAGAGCGTGTAGTAGTCGGTGTGGCAGATGCCGGTGGCCTTGATTTCCACCAGCACTTCGCCGAATTTCGGCCCCTGCAGGTCCACGGTTTCGATGGTGAGGGGCTGGCCTGCTTTCCAGGCCACGGCGGCTTGCGTTTTCATGGTGTCTGCGGTGGGTTGGTGAGATCGGCGTCGAGGTTACCGCAGATCAAATTCCCCCGACGCACACCGCCCATGCGTCAATCGGTCTTCGCTCCGCCCTGGAACCACTGTGCAAACAGGGCGCGCTCCTCCTCCGTGAGTCCTGTCGCGTTGTTCATGGGCATCAGCTTCGTGACCACCACCTGCTGGTACACCGTCTGCGCGTGCTGCTGGACCGCCTCGGCGGAGTCCAGCCGAACGTTCTTGGACTGCAGCGCCGCACCGTGGCACATGACGCAGCGCTTTTCGATCACCGGCTGGAGCTGCGCGTAAGTCACCACGTCGGGCACCGCCACGGCCCGCACCGGTGCGGGCTTGAGCCAGACGATGAGCGCGATCAGCACCACCACACCGGCCGCGGCATAGGGCCAGGGATGCGCGTTGCGCCCGAGCTTGAAGCCGTGGCGCAAGACAAAGAACTGCCGGATCGCCGCACCCGCGAACATCATGCCGATCAGGATCAGCCAGTTCTGCGGGTGGGTGTAGGTGAAGCTGTAGTGGTTGCTCAGCATCGCAAACAGCACCGGCAAGGTGAAATAGGTGTTGTGCACGCTGCGCTGCTTGCCGCGCTTGCCGTGGATCGGGTCCACCGGGCGGCCGGCCTTGAGGTCGGCCACCACGGTGCGCTGGCCGGGAATGATCCAGAAGAACACGTTGGCGCTCATGGCGGTGGCGATCATCGCGCCCATCAGCAGAAAGGCCGCGCGCCCGGCGAACAAATGGGTGGCCAGCCAGGCCGCCGCACACACCAGCACCAGCACCAGCGCGCCCACCTTGGCGTCGCCGTGTTTGCTCTGGCCCAGCGTGCGGCAGATCGCGTCGTACAGGAGCCAGAACACCACCAGGAACGCCAGCGCACCGGCCACGGCGGCTCCGGGGCTCCAGACGAACACCTTGGGGTCGATCAGGTAGACGCTGGGACTCCAGAGGTACGAGATGAGGAACAGCGCAAAGCCCGAGAGCCAGGTGGAATAACTCTCCCAGTAAAACCAGTGCAGGTTCTCCGGCAGCTTGGGCGGTGACACCGCGAACTTCACCGGGTGATAAAAACCGCCCCCGTGCACGGCCCAGAGTTCACCGCTGACACCGTCCTTCTTGAGCTGCTCGTCTTCGGGCGGGGTCAGGCTGCTGTCCAGGAACACGAAATAGAAGGACGAGCCGATCCAGGCAATCGCCACGATCACGTGCAGCCAGCGCAACAGCAGGTTGGCCCAGTCGAGCAGGTAAGTTTCCATGGGACCTCAGGACAGGTTGGCAGCGCCACCGGTGGCGCTGACGGCCATCAACAACTGCGCCACCACCGACGCGGCGATCACGGCCGGCACCTTGCTCTGAATGCCGGGCAAACCGATCGGGCAGGTCACGCGGGCGAGTTCGGCGGCGGTGAAGCCCCGTTCCGTCAGGCGGTGGCCAAAGGTGGCCCACTTGGTGCGGCTGCCGATCAGGCCGATGAAGGCCAGATCGTCGCGCTCGCGCTGGCGCTGCAGGCAGGCCGCGACCACGTCCAGGTCTTCGGCGTGCGAAAAACTCATGACCAGCACACAGGCACCTGCCGGCACATCGCGCACAGCGGTCTGCACCGGGTCGGAGTGCTCGGTGCTCACCTGCGCTGGCAGGTCCGGTGGAAACAGGCCGTCGCGGCTGTCGATCCAATGCACAGCAAACGGCAGCGGCGCCAGGGCCTGCACGATCGCCCGCCCGACGTGGCCGCCACCAAACAAGGCCAGCGGCGTGAGCGCAGGGCTCAACCGGTCGCGCAGTTGCGCAGCGTGCGAAGCGTCCACCGGCTCGAAGCGCAGCACCACCAAGCCCCCACAACACTGACCCAGGCTCGGACCCAGCGCAACCACCTCCCGCCAGACCGGCGGTGCGGTGTCGGCCCACCGAGCCAGGGCTTCGCGGGCCTGTTGTGCCGCCTTCCACTCCAGATGTCCGCCGCCGATCGTGCCCGATTCGCCGCGTGTCGCGTCGTCGAAGACCGCCATCCACGCGCCGGCTTCACGGGGCGCAGAGCCCCGTGTTTGCTCTACGGTGACGAGCACGGCGCGCGAACGGGTCAGATGCAGCAAAAAGGTTTCAAGCTCGCCGGGCATGTGTGGCGCCGATGTCGAAGAATGTGTGTGGAGACGTAAGGGAAGGCTGGCGGGGTCAGTATCGACCTTACTGTGCGAAACGCCACAGTCGATTCACAATACACGCCATCCACCCGGCCGTATGCGCTCACGGGGCGCACCCGGGTCCGAACACTTCCAACAGACTTGCCCACATGAGCGACATTGCATCTGCCCCGCAGTCAGCCTCCCAACCCGGCATCCCGGCATCCGCCAACCGAGCAGCCCGCAGCCCCTGGGCGTGGGTGGGCGCGCTCAGCGCCGTCCTGCTGGCCTCTTGCGCGTCGCCGCCCCCACCGCCTCCAGCAGCCCCACCGCCGCCTGTCGCGGTCGCGGTGCCTCCGCCCATCTCTCAGTTGCCACCACCCGAGTTCGTCTCCCACGCGGCGTCGCCCATGGACTACCGCAAAGACGGTGCTCGGCACATCTACGAGCGCAACAGCCACCGGATCTACAAAGGCCAGCTGCCGCCGCTGATGCACGCGGTCGGGGTGTTGCAGGTCGAGGTGGACAACCGGGGCCAGGTCCGCAACGTGAGCTGGATGCGCGCACCCAGCCATGTGCCGGACGTGATGCGTGAGATCGAGCGCACCGTTCGCGCCGCGGCACCCTTTCCGGCCCCGGTGCGCATGGGTGGCGTGACCTACACCGATGTCTGGCTGTGGGACAAGAGCGGCAACTTCCAGCTCGACACGCTCACCGAAGGGCAAAGGAGTAAGTAACACCCCCGCGCCGCCTGCGGCGTCACCCCCTCAAGGGGGCAACGCGTGCGGCCTGGCAAAGCCAGTTCCGCCGCGTTCTGGGTCAACAGCTCTTCCGGCGCGACGTGCCTTCACCAAGGATGCGGTGGAACCGGCTTTGCCGGGCCACTTGCATCGCCCCCCTTGGGGGGTGACGCGAAGCGGCGCGGGGGGTGCAGCGTCAGCTGCCCCGATACGTGGAGTAACTCCACGGGCTCACCAGCAGCGGCACGTGGTAATGCTGGTCCGCGTGGGCCACGCCGAAATCCAGCGACACGCGGTCGAGAAAATTCGGCTCGGGCAACACCACGCCCCGGGCGGCGAAATAGCCCTTCACATCGAACACCAGGCGGTAGGTGCCCACCTTCAGGCTCGCGTTGTCGTACAGCGGCCCGTCGGGGTTGCGGCCGTCGGCGTTGAGCGTGAAGCGTTTGATCAGCGTGGCGTGCTCGCCCTGCGTGGTGTGCAGCTCCACCTGCATGCCGGCGGCGGGGCTGCCGTGCATGGTGTCCAGAACGTGTGTACTCAAGCCCATGGTGGTCGCTCCAGTGGTGAACAGTGCACGGAAAGTGTATACACTTTTTGGCGTTTCTGGCTATGATGAACCCATGGAAATCTCCAGCACCCTGCAGATCGTCGAATCGCTCACGCGGGCCATCGTCGAACACCGCCTGCGCCCCGGTACCAAGCTGGCCGAGCAGAAGCTGGCCGACCATTTCGGCGTCTCGCGCACGCTGGTGCGCCAGGCCCTGTTTCAGCTGTCGCAGAACCGGCTGATCCGCCTGGAGCCCGCGCGCGGGGCCTTTGTGGCCGCGCCCTCGGTGGAAGAAGCGCAGCAGGTGTTTGCGGTGCGCCGCATGCTGGAAGCAGAAATGACGCGCGCCTTTGTGCACACCGTCACCCCCGCCAGACTCAAGGCGCTGCGCGAACACGTGGCGCAGGAAAAGCAGGCCGTGAACACCGACGACGTGACCGGTCGCACCGAGCTGCTGGGCGACTTTCATGTGCGCATGGCGGAGCTCATGGGCAACCAGGTGCTGGCCGAGTTGCTGCGCGACCTGGTCTCGCGCTGTGCACTCATCACGCTCATGTACCAGACCAACCAGGCCGCCGCGCACTCGCATAACGAGCACGCCGACATCGTCAAGGCCCTGGCGGCGCGCGACGAGGAACTGGCCGTGCGCCTGATGACCGAGCACCTGCTGCACGTTGAAGAAAACCTCACCTTCGACCGCAAGCTGCCCATCAACGACCTTTCGCTGGCGCTCTCATGACCTACGACACCACCCGGCCCTACCCGCGCGACCTGGCAGGCCATGGCCGCAACACACCCCACGCCCGCTGGCCGAACGGTGCGCGAATCGCGGTGCAGTTCGTGCTGAACTACGAAGAAGGCGGCGAGAACAGCGTCTTGCACGGCGACGACGCCTCCGAACAATTCCTCTCCGAGATGTTCAACCCGGCGGCCTACCCGGCGCGACACATCAGCATGGAAGGCATCTACGAGTACGGCGCGCGCGCGGGTGTGTGGCGCATCCTGCGCGAGTTCGAGCAGCGCGGTCTGCCGCTCACGGTGTTCGGCGTGGCCACCGCGCTCCAGCGTTGCCCCGACGTGACCGCCACGCTGAAGGAACTGGGTCACGAGTTCGCCTGCCACGGCCTCAAGTGGATCCACTACCAGAACGTGATTGAGGCCACCGAGCGCGCCCACATGGCGCAGGCCATGCAGATCATGCAAGACCTCACCGGCAGCCGACCGCTGGGCTGGTACACCGGGCGCGACAGCCCCAACACGCGCCGCCTGGTGGCGGACTTCGGCGGCTTCGAATACGACAGCGACTACTACGGCGACGACCTGCCGTTCTGGATGAAGGTGCAGAAGACCGACGGGAGCCACGCCCACCAGCTCATCGTGCCCTACACGCTGGACTGCAACGACATGCGCTTTGCGCTGCCGCAGGGCTACTCGCACGCCGACCCGTTTTTCCAGTACCTCAAGGACAGCTTTGACGCGCTCTACAAAGAGGGTGACCCGGCCGGCCTGGACCGCCCCAAGATGATGAGCATCGGCATGCACTGCCGCCTGCTGGGTCGGCCCGGTCGCATCACCGCGCTTCAGCGTTTCCTGGACCACATCGCGCAGCACGACCACGTGTGGGTCGCGCGGCGCATCGACATCGCGCGCCACTGGCGGCAGCACCACCCGGCAGCGGCCTGAGCCATGACGACCACCCTGCAACAACTCAACAGCGCCGCACCGGCCGAAGCGCTGCGCCTGCTCGATGGCCTGTACGAACATTCGCCGTGGATCGCGGAGCAAGCGCTGGCACAACGGCCCTTTGTGTCGCTCGCTGCGCTCAAACACGCCATGGTCACCGTGCTGGCCAACGCCAGCGTGGACGCACAACTCGCACTCATCCGCGCCCACCCCGAGCTCGCGGGCAAGGCCATGGAAAGCCGGTCACTCACCACTGAGTCGACCAACGAACAGCAGAAGGCCGGGCTCACGAACTGCACGCCCGAAGAACTGGCCCACATCCAGCGGCTCAACGCGCAGTACATCGCGAAGTTCGGTTTTCCCTTCATCCTCGCGGTGCGCGGACCGCGCGGCACGGGTCTGTCCAAGCGCGAGATCATCGCCACCGTGGAGCGCCGCCTGGGCCACCCGGTGGACTTCGAGCGCGCCGAGTGCCTGCGCCACATCCACCGCATCGCCGAGATCCGCCTGAATGACAAATTCGGCTTCACGCCCGCGGTCGGCAACGCGGTGTGGGACTGGCACGAAGACCTGGCGCGCCACAGCGATCCCGGGTTCGCCGAGCAGGGCCAGCTCACCGTCACCTACCTGACCGATGCACACCGCGCGTGTGCGGCCGATCTGGTGGCGCGCATGCAGGCGTGCGGGTTTGACCAGGTGAACATCGATGCGGTGGGCAATGTGGTGGGGCGCTACCACGGCGCAACGCCTCAAGCACCCGCATTGCTCACCGGCAGCCACTTTGACACCGTGCGCAACGGCGGCCAGTACGACGGGCGCCTGGGCATCTTCGTGCCCATGGCCTGCGTCAAGCGGCTTCATGCCGAAGGCAAACGCCTGCCCTTCGCCATCGAAGTGGTGGGCTTTGCCGAAGAGGAAGGCCAGCGCTACAAGGCCACCTTCCTCGGGTCGGGGGCGCTCACTGGCCACTTCAACCCCGCCTGGCTCGACCAGCAGGACGCCGACGGCGTGACCATGCGGGCGGCCATGCAACACGCCGGCCTGCCCGCCACGCTGGAGGCCATCGGCGCTTTGAAACGCGATCCTTCGATGTACCTGGGGTTCGTCGAGGTGCACATCGAACAAGGCCCGGTGCTCAACGAACTGGATCTGCCACTCGGCGTGGTCACCTCCATCAACGCCAGCGTGCGGTACCAGTGCGAGGCCATCGGCATGGCCAGCCACGCCGGCACCACCCCCATGAACCGCCGGCGCGACGCCGCCACTGCCGTGGCCGAGCTCGCGCTCTACGCCGAGCAGCGCGCCAGCGCCGACGGCGACTCGGTGGCCACCATCGGCATGCTGCAGGTACCCGGCGGCTCGATCAACGTGGTGCCCGGTCGTTGCCGCTTCTCCCTGGATTTGCGCGCGCCGAACAACGCGCAACGCGATGCGCTGGAGCACGACATCCTGTCGCAACTGCGCCGCATCGGCGAGCGGCGTGGCATCGCCTTCACCACCGAAGAAGTCCTGCGCGCGCCCGCTGCCCCCAGTGCACCCGCCTGGCAAGCCCGCTGGGAACATGCAGTGACTGCCCTGGGCTTGCCGCTGCACCGCATGCCCAGCGGCGCCGGTCACGACGCCATGAAGCTGCACGAGGTGATGCCGCAGGCCATGCTGTTCGTGCGCGGCCTCAACAGCGGCATCAGCCACAACCCGCTGGAGTCCACCACCAGCGACGACATCGAGTTGTGCGTCAACGCCTTCTCGCACCTGCTCGACCAACTCGCTTCCGAACACAAGAACGGAACCCCATGAGACCCGAACAACAACTCGACGCCTGGATCGACGCCCACTTCGACGAGGAAGTGCGCTTTCTGCAGGAGCTGGTGCGCGTGCCCACCGACACCCCGCCGGGCAACAACGCACCGCACGCCGAGCGCACCGCCGAACTGCTCGCGGCCATGGGCCTGAGCGCGGAGCAGCATGCCGTTCCCGCCAGCGAAGTGCGAGCGGCCGGCCTGCAGAGCATCACCAACCTGATCGTGCGCAGGGCCTATGGCCCTGGCAAGACCATTGCACTGAACGCACATGGCGATGTGGTGCCGCCCGGTGAAGGCTGGACGCACGACCCCTATGGGGGTGAGATCGTCGACGGAAAAATGTTTGGCCGCGCCACCGCCGTCAGCAAGAGCGACATCGCCAGTTTCACCTTCGCCATCCGCGCGCTCGAATCGCTGAACGCGAAGCTCGCCGGCGGTGTGGAACTGCACGTGACCTACGACGAGGAATTCGGTGGTGGGGTCGGCCCCGAATGGCTGCTGAAGAAGGGCCTGACCAGGCCGGACCTGATGATTGCAGCGGGCTTCAGCTACCAGGTGGTGGTGGCGCACAACGGCTGCCTGCAACTCGAAGTGACGGTGCACGGCGACATGGCGCACGCCGCCATTCCGGACAGCGGCACCGACGCGCTGCAGGGCGCCACCCACATGCTCAACGCGCTCTACGCACTCAACGCCGACTACCTGGAAGTCTCCTCCAGCGTCGAAGGCATCACCCACCCGTACCTCAACGTGGGTCAGATCAGCGGCGGCACCAACACCAACGTAGTCCCTGGCAAAGTGGTGCTCAAGATCGACCGCCGAATGATCCCGGAAGAGGACCCGGCCGAGGTGGAAGCTGCGCTGCGCCGCACGATCGCCGATGCCGCCGCCAGCTTCCGCCCGCCACGCGGCGGCCATGACATCCGCGTCGACGTGAAACGCATCCTGCTCGCGCGCGCACTCCAACCCCTGCCCGGCAACCAGCCGCTGGTCGAGGCCATCCAGAAGCACGGCCAGGCGGTGTTCGGCGAATCCATTGCCGCCGTGGGCACCCCCCTCTACACCGACGTGCGCCTGTACGCCGAGCACGGCATTCCCGGCGTCATCTACGGTGCCGGTCCGCGCACGGTGCGCGAGTCCAACGCCAAACGGGCCGACGAACACCTGGTGCTGGACGACCTGAAACGGGCCACCAAAGTGATTGCACGCACGCTGTTCGATCTGCTGCAACCCAGCTGAAACCCCGATGACTCAGCCCCCGGCGAAGGGGACAATCACCCCACAACCATGGCAACTGGAGACCCCATGACACCCGCCGAAGAAGCCCTGCGCGACGCCGCGTTCGAGTACCACCGCCTGCCGCGCCGCGGCAAGGTGTCCGTCAACCCCACCAAACCCCTGTCCAACCAGCGCGACCTGTCGCTGGCTTACTCCCCCGGCGTGGCCTATCCCTGCCTGGCCATCGAGGCCGACCCGAGGCTGGCGGCCGAATACACCAGCCGGGGCAACCTGGTGGGCGTGATCACCAACGGCACCGCCGTGCTCGGCTTGGGCGACATCGGTCCGCTGGCCAGCAAACCGGTGATGGAGGGCAAGGGCTGCCTGTTCAAGAAGTTTGCCGGTATCGATGTGTTCGACATCGAGCTGGATGAAAAGGATCCGGACAAGCTGGTCGAGATCATCGCGGCGCTGGAGCCCACGCTGGGCGGCATCAACCTCGAAGACATCAAGGCACCCGAGTGCTTCTACATCGAGAAGAAGCTGCGCGAGCGCATGGGCATCCCGGTGTTCCACGACGACCAGCACGGCACCGCCATCATCTCGGCCGCCGCCCTGCTCAACGGCCTGGAACTGGTGGGCAAGCACATCGGTGATGTGAAGGTGGCCGTGAGCGGCGCGGGGGCGGCTGCCATCGCCTGCCTGGACGTGATGGTCGGCCTGGGCGTGGCACGCAGCAACATCTTCGTGTGCGATTCCAAAGGCGTGGTGTACGAAGGGCGCCCCGGTGGCTACGACGAATCGAAGGCGCGCTTCGCGCAAAAGACCGAGCTGCGCACGCTGGCCGATGCGGTCAACGGCGCCGACGTGTTCCTGGGTTGCTCGGCGCCCGGCGTGCTCACCGCCGAGATGATGAAGACCATGGGACCCCAACCCATCGTGCTGGCGCTGGCCAACCCCGAGCCCGAGATCCGGCCCGAGCTGGCCAAGGCGGTGCGGCCGGACTGCATCATCGCCACCGGCCGCAGCGACTACCCCAACCAGGTCAACAACGTCCTGTGCTTCCCCTACATCTTCCGTGGGGCACTCGACTGCGGCGCGACCAAGATCACCGAAGAAATGAAACTGGCCTGCGTGCGCCAGATCGCCGATCTGGTCAAAAGCGAGACCAGCGAAGAGGTGGCCAACGCCTACGCCGGGCAAGACCTCAGCTTCGGCCCCGACTACATCATTCCCAAGCCGTTCGACTCGCGCCTGATCCTGCGCATCGCACCCGCCGTGGCGCAAGCTGCTGCCGACTCCGGTGTGGCCACGCGGCCGATCCAGGACATGGAAGCCTACCGGCAGGAACTCAGCCGCTTCGTCTACCAGACCGGCATCCTGATGCAGCCGATCTTTCACGCTGCCAAAGCCTTGCCGAACAAGGCACGCGTGGCCTACGCCGACGGCGAAGACGAACGCGCGTTGCGCGCGGCGCAGATGGCGATCGATGACCAGCTCGCGATGCCCATCCTGATCGGGCGCCCGGCCGTGATCGAGGCGCGCATTGCCAAGGCCGGCCTGCGCATGAAGCTCGGGCAGGACGTGCAGAACGTCAACCCCGAGGACGACCCGCGCTTCCGCCAGTACTGGGAGCACTACCACCAGCTCATGGGCCGCGAGGGCGCCACGCCCGAGGTGGCCAAGGCCGCCGTGCGCCGCTCCAACACCATCATCGGTTCGCTCATGGTGTCGCTGGGGGATGCGGATGCGCTCATCTGTGGTCTGGTGGGCGGCTACATGACGCACCTGGAGCGCATCGACCATGTGCTGGGCAGACGCGAAGGCGCGGGGCTTTACGCCTCGGTCAACGCGCTCATGACCGACCGCGGCCCGATCTTCATCGCCGACACGTACGTGAACGAGATGCCCAGCGCCGAGGAACTGGCCGAGATCGCCTGGATGGCGGCACAGGAAGTGCAGCGCTTCGGCCTGCCGCCCAAGATCGCATTCCTCTCGCACTCCAGCTACGGGTCGAGCAAGCGCGCCTCGGCCCGCAAGATGGCCCACGCCCGCGACCTGTTCGTGGCCGCACACCCCGAGATCGAATGCGACGGCGAGCTGCACGGCGACGCTGCATTGCAGCCCGAGATCCGAAGCGCCTACCTCACCGACACCACGCTCACCGGCTCGGCCAACCTGCTGATCTGCCCCAACCTGGACGCAGCCAACATCCTCTACAACGTGATGAAGACCACGGCCAGCGGGGGGGTGACGGTCGGACCCATCCTGATGGGCGCCGCGCGCACGGTGCACATCCTCACGCCGGCGGCCACCGTGCGGCGCGTGCTCAACATGACGGCGCTGGCTGCGGCCACCGGCGCACCCAGGCATTGAGTGCACCTGCGGCACACCAGGGGCGCTTCGGCGCCCCTTTTTCATGAGCGACACGTTCCGGTTCCGCGCCGCCAACGCCACGACCGAGCCCCTAAACTCGCGGCATGCCCTGGCACGCCCAACTCGACCTCCAATACCGCCGCGACGACCAGCGCACCGTGCTTCGGCACGCCCACACCGGTCCGCTGCGCATCCTCAAAAGCCTCTACCCCGAGGGCCACGGCATCTGTCACAACGTCATCGTGCACCCGCCGGGCGGACTGGTCGGTGGCGATGTGCTGGTGGTCAACGCCCATGCGGCGGCCCAATCGCACGGACTGCTGGCCACCCCCGGGGCAACACGCTTCTACAAATCCGACGGCCCCGCCACCGAACAGCGGATTGTGCTCACGCTCGACGAAGGCGCACGGCTCGAATGGCTGCCACTGGAAGCCATTGCCTACCCCGGCTGCCTCGCCCACAACACGCTGCGCGCCACGCTGGCCGAAGGCGCCGAAATGATCGGCTGGGACGTGTGCGCGCTCGGTCTGCCCACCGCAGGCCAGCCATTTGATCGGGGCAGCCTGACCCAACACCTGGAGATTCCGGGTTTGTGGCTGGAGCGCTCACACATCGATGCTGCCGACACGCGCCTGCTGGAATCCCCCCTGGGGCTGGGCGGTCACAAGTGCATGGGCACGCTCTGGCTGGCCACGGGCACGCCACTCACACGCGAGCGCCGCGAGCATTTGCTGGCGGTGGTGCGCTCGGTGCTGGGCGACGAACACGGCGTGCCCGTGGGCGCCACCTGCCCCAACCCGCGCATGCTGGTGGTGCGCGCCGTGGCACCGCTGGTGGAGCCGCTGATGGCGCTGTTCCAGCGGGTCTGGGGCACTTTGCGCACCGAAGCCTGGGGTTTGCGCAACACCCCGCCGCGCATCTGGAGCGTCTGAGCCACACCGAATTGGGGTGCAAAGCACCCGCTGATCGGTGCACCTGAACGCCCACCCCGTGCACACAATGGGGCAGCCATCGATGGGCGCACACGCCGCGCGCCCCGAGCCACCCATGCCCGCCGCCGCCAACCACCTGCAAGATGCCCACGCACTCGTGATCGAGGGCAACCTGCAGTCGCGTTCCATCATCGTGTCGCAGTTGCGCGAACTCGGTGTGGGGACGGTGTCGCAGTGCACGCGGCTGGTGGATGCCCGGCGCAAGCTGGAAGTGAACCGTTACGACGTGGTGATCTGCGAACAGCATTTCGACCGCGATTCCATGTCGGGTCAGGACCTGCTGGACGACCTGCGGCGCAACCAGCTGCTGCCTTTTTACACGGTGTTCATCATGATCACCGCCGAGGCCTCGTACGCCAAGGTGGCTGAAGCCGCGGAGTCTGCGCTCGACGCCTATTTGCTCAAGCCCCACACCGGCGCCCGCCTGAGCGATCGCATCATGATGGCGCGACAGCGAAAAAAAGCGCTGGAAGGCATTTTCACCGCCATCGACGCCGAGCGGTTCGACGAGGCCGCCGCGCTGTGCCTGGAGCGCTTTGAGACCCGGGGAACTTACTGGCTCTACGCGGCGCGCATCGGCGCCGAACTGCTGCTGCGCAACGGCGACATCGGCGACGCACAAAAGCTCTACGAAGCGGTGATCGCCGCGAAGACGCTGCCCTGGGCCCGTCTGGGTGTGGCGCGTGCCCAGCTCGAGAGCGGCCAGCCGGCGAAGGCTGTGACCACGCTGGAGAGCCTGATCCAGGACGACAACGCATACGCCGACGCCTACGACGTGATGGGCCGCGCGCAGTTCGAGCTGGGCAACTTCCAGAGCGCGCTGACCACCTACCAGATGGCCACCAAGCTGACCCCGTCGTCCATCAGCCGCCTCCTCAAACACGGCATGCTGGCCTATTACACCGGCGAGAAAAGCGAAGGCGTGGAACTGCTGGACCGCGCCACGCGCCTGGGACTGGACTCCAAGATGTTCGACCCCCAGGCCCTGTTGATGCTGGCCTTCGCGCGGCTGGACAACAACGACCAGCGCGGCCTGGCCCGCACGGTGGACCAGCTCACCCGCCTGCGCGACCGCAGCCATGCGCCGGCCCGGCCCCACCGCCTGCTCGGCATGGCCGAAAGCCTGCTGGCGCTGCAGCACCAGAACACCGCGCGCGCGCTCGACGACGTGCGCCGCCTGGCCAACGACGCCCTGAGCCCCGACTTCGACTTCGAGACCGCGTGCAACCTGCTCGCGCTCATGGGCCGCCTGCAGATGCGATCGATCGCGCTCAACGAATCCGAGGCCGCCGTGGACACGCTGGCCCTGCGCTTTTGCACCAGCAAGGCCATGAGCGAGCTGATGGCCTGCGCCGCCTCGGGCGTGCAGGGCTTTGCCGACCGGGTGCGCAGCGCACACAGCCAGATTCTGAAAATGACCGAACAGGCCATGACGCTCAGCATCAAGGGCGACCCGCAGGGCACGGTGATGAAACTGCTGGAGGACGGTGAGCGAACACTCAACGCCAAATTGATCGAGTCCGCCCACCAGGTGCTGCAGCGCTACAACGTGCGCATTGCAGACCACGAGGCGCTGGCCGAGCGCACCCACGCGCTGCGCGAGCGCTACCGCACCAGCGCGCAGCACTCGCGCCTGGGTGAACACACGGGCGCGGTGGCCACACCGGGCGGTGTGTCGTTGCCCGCCGGCTACAAGCCGCCGGGTGCGGCCGGCTTACCCGTCAGCGCCGCCTGATTCACGGCAGCGGCACGTGCAGCACCGCGCACGTGATGAAGGTGTCAAACCATCCCTGGGTGTTCATCGGCGGGAACAGCTCCACGCTCGACGTGTCGAAGGGATCGTCCTTCGACTCGTCCAGCCGTTGCCACAGGTGCACCGACACATCGAACGCATAGCCGCTCTGACTGCCGGCGGTGACGTGCAGCGCCAGCGCCTGGTCGCTGCGCAGCAGAACGCGTTCGCCGTCCATGGTCAACACCTGGACCGGGGAGCAGTAACGCCGATGAAATCGGTCCCGCACCGCGCCCCATTGGTCCAACGCCATCGGGCAACCGATCACCCCGCCGTGGTGCTTGCCCATCGCCAAGGTTTCCTGGCGCAGCTGCAACACCAGGCATTCGCCAAACCGCAGCAACTTCTCGGCGGCCACCTGCACCGGCTTGATGAAAGCGCGCAGCGTTTCAAGGCAGTTGTTGGCGATCGCCAGTTGTGCCTGGGCCTTGGCAATGGTGGTGGTTTTCTTGACGCTGCCCATCGCCTGCAAGGTGGTTTCGATGGCCTTGAGGGCGGTGGCGGCATTGCCGCGCTCAGCACATTTGAGGCCGAGCCGGTCGGCCAACGCACCGAGGTCGCGCAGCTCGTCACGCAAGTACTCGGCCGACTGGATCAGGCCCAGCCACACGATGTCCTGCGCTTTTTCCTGGGTGAGCGCCTGGCTGTCTTTCTCGCCCTTGGCCGGGGCTACGGTGCCGCTGCGCTGGCGGTCCAGCGCCAGCAGTTCGTTGTCGCGCTTCAGCAGCCGGGGCTGATCGACCAGCGCCTTGGCGGCCGCCTGGCTGGTGACGGGCCCGTTGATCCAGCGCACCAGGCGATCCACCGGCCAGGTGTGCACGGGGTCGTCGACAACCTGTGCCCCAGGGTCCGCCACCAACGTCAGTGCCCCAGCTGCAGGCGCGGGCCCGGCGAGGAATCGTTGGCGCTGGTTCAAGCGTTGCTGCGCGGCAGCCCGGGTGTGGCGCGTGAGCAGTTCGTGGCTTTGCAGGAGTTGGGGTGAAGTGGGCTGCTGGTTGCCCAAGCTGATCAGGTAGGCTCGCGTGTAGCGGTAGGTCACCCCCGCGCAAGCGGTGATCCAGGCGTCGGCCTGGTCCAGCACCTCGCGTGCCAAGGTCGGGCAGTCGGGCAACACCGATCGATCCTTGCAGTCTGCAACCCGCTGGATCTGCACCCACAGCGGCTCGCAAAGGGCAAAGAGCGGAACGTCGCTGGCGAGCTGGCCCAGGTCCTGGGCCACATGACGGAAGATGCCCTGCCGCTCAGCCTTCACCAGTGCGTCAATGTTGGCAGCCAGCGCCCCATGGAATGCGCTGTCCATCGAAAACACCAGCCGGCGCAGGAGGCGGCGCACCTGGGTATTCAGCTGATCTGCCTGAGCCGGGATCAGCGCGGCTCCCACCGGCGCATCGTGGGCGGGCGGTGCCATCAGGAGCACCGCTTCCAGTCTGGCCAACAAATGGTTGATGGAGGCATGCGGTTCGGCCAATCCATGGTCGTCGTGCAGCCTCTCGCGCGCGCGCGAAACCTGGTCGTTGAGATAGGTGCGTCGCGTGGTGCGCGACATCAGCAGACCCAATGCCACAAGATCGTCAATCTCCTGGCGACACGCATTGCCCGCCTTCACCAGATCGTTGAACGGTGGGCTCACCAACTTCTGAACGGTCAAGGCAGACTCAAACAGTGAAGCATCGACTTTCACGAAGCAGATCATCGTTTCCAGCGCGAACTTGAAGAGATCTTCGGACATCCAGTGGGCGGCCAGTGACAGGTAATCTTTGATGGCACCACGCTGCAACGGATTGAGCGACATCCCGGCGATCAACTTCACGAGTTCATCCTGCCGATCTTTCACCACGTCGGCAGGCTGACGCGGCGCATCCACGCAATCCCAGGGCGGAATCACGACGCGCAGGCACTGATGGACCTCGTCCCATTCAAACCATCCCAACATGACCATCTCCTGTTTGTGAGGGGGCAGCCAGTGTGGTCGGGGTGGTGCGCGTGCGTCCATCCCGTCGAACGCCGAGGGACTGGGTCCGGCCCGTAAACTCGGCCCATGTCACTCAACATCACCGTCTATTCCAAGTCCGCCTGCCCGCAATGCGAGTCGGCCAAGATGCTTCTCAAGTCCCGATCGCTCGCCTTCGAAGAGATCCGGATCGATGACGAAACCGAGCGTCTGGCGTTCTACGAAAAATGTGGTCCGTCGGTGCGGCAGATGCCGCAGATCTTCATCAACGACCAACGCGTGGGAGGGCTGTCGGGTTTGCAGGCGGCGCTGGTCCAGCTGGGCAAGTGAGCGCGCTCGGGGCGTGCGCATCGGTTGCCCGCACGGTCAGGCGTTTCAAGCGCGTCATCGGTTGGTGAGCCGATTCACGCCACCAGCGCGGCGGGGCACGATGGGTTTTCCACACCACCGTCCCAGACGCCATGCAAACCCCACCCACCCCCACACCGCCACGTTTCAACGCCGCACAGCGCAAGCCCAGGCACCCATCGCTGCTGCGCACCGACATCCGCAGCGCCGCCCTGCAGGAACTCACGTTGTTGCAAGCCAAGGGCCTGCTGGTCCAGGCGCTTGAGGAGTTGCAGCACATCGACGTCGATGAGGCCGACCTGCAGCAGGCGGAACACTTCCACCACGCGTTTGTGCAGATCCTGCACACGGCCCGGGTGCTGCACGCCACGGTCGAGGCCCCCGTGCTGGAGCACATGGCGCACGCCCTGCGGCTGCACCACACCCGACACGACCGGGTGGCGCATGCCCTGGTGTCCGCCTGGGCCTGCGTGCCTCCCCAGGACCCAGGCCGACTGACGCTGGGCTTGCTCGGCAGCCTGCTGGCAGACGCAGCACCGCTGCCCGTCTGGGTGTCGCACCTGCTGCAACTGATGCCGTCGCCCCCCGGCACGGGCGGGGCCACCGACGGCTTGCAGCAGGTGATCGGGCTGCTGCAGCCGAGGCTGGACAGGCTGTCCCCCGCGCAGATGGCGAAGGCGCTGAGGCGCCTGGAAGCCGAGCCGGACCCGGCGGGCATGCAGCAGATCGTGGGCGACCTGGGCTTGCTCGCCCTGCCCTGGTCACCTGCCGCGGACATCGCGCAGCGGGTGGAGACGCCGCCCGACAACGATGAAACCCTGGTCTGGTTGTCGCACCAGCACCCGCCCCTGGTGTGCGTGGGCGACCAGCTGTGTGACGACCACTGGCTCCTCTCACCGCTGGGCCAAGGCACGCTGGAGCGTCTGCTGCAACTCTGCGCACGCCTGGAACCCCAGCCGGCGCGCCGGCTGCGCCACCAGTTGCTCCACCAGTTCTCCCACGCTGCGCGGCTGGCCCTGGTGCAACCGGACCGGCGCCACGCCTGCCTGGCCTTGCCGCCCCTGCAGCGCATCGTGCTGGCGATCGAGGTCGCACGCGACACCACAGACGCCGGTGAGGCCGACCCCTGGGTCGACGTGCTGCACTGGCTGGCACCCCACCGCAGCGGTCACCGTGCCCACCCGTCGTGCCCATCGGCACGCGCAGCCGTGGTGGACATCCTGCTGCTGGCCAGCCACGAACACCACCCGTTGCTGGCCTTGCGCACCTTGCACGATGCCCGCATCGATGCCGCACTCTGGCTGCCCTGCCTGGTGCGCCACAGCATGGCGCAACCGATGGGCTTGACCCGGCTGGTCCACCAACTGGACCGTGCGCACGCCACACGCGCCATCCACCACCAGCTGGCGAATGAAGTGATGCGACAAAGCCCGCCCGATCACCGGCCCGCCTTCGGCCTGGAGCTGGCGTTGACGGTCTTCCACGAACCGCTCGCACCGCGCGGGCTCAGCCGCGACCGGCTTCATGCCCTGGCGCGCGCGCAGGCGCGCTTCAGCTCCGGTTGGGTGAGCTTCTGCCTCCTGCTGCGTTTCATGGAACTCACCGACCGCTTCGGCTGCGTCGGTCTGAACCGCCACGATGGCGACTGGTTGCACGCATTCGCGCTCGAGCACTGCCAGCACCAGGCGCCGCACTTCGCGCCCAAGCCGATGATCGAAGCGCTGGAAGGTTTGTACGACGTGCTGGTGGGCCTGGGGCTCGATGCCGATCAGGTGTCGGACAGCTGCACGCTGCTGCTCGGACACGCGCCACCCGCCTGAGGGCGGCATCGGGCTGCGAATCGGGCGATCGGCTCAGATGGCCACGAGCTGGCGCACGCCCTTGGCCTGCATCTCGCTGCCGGGGCCGCTCGCAATCACCTCGCCACGCTCCATGACCACATACCGGTCGGCCAGGGCTTCGGCGAAGTCGTAGTACTGCTCCACCAGCACGATGGCCATGTCGCCGCGATCGGCCAGCATGCGGATGACGCGGCCGATGTCCTTGATGATGTTGGGCTGAATGCCCTCGGTGGGCTCGTCCAGGATCAGCAGCTTGGGGCCAGCCGCCAGCGCACGCGCGATCGCGAGCTGCTGCTGCTGCCCGCCCGAGAGGTCACCACCGCGCCGGCCCAGCATCTGCTTGAGCACGGGGAACAACTCGAACAGCTCGGGCGGGATGGGCGTGCTGCCCTTCTTGTAGGCCAAGCCCATGAGCAGGTTCTCCTGCACGGTGAGGCGGCCGAAGATTTCGCGGCCTTGTGGCACGAAGCCCATGCCCATGCGGGCACGCTCATACGGCGTGGTGCCGGCAATCGGCACACCGTCGAGCGTGATGCTGCCGCTCTTGATGGGCACCAGCCCCATGAGCGACTTGAGCAGCGTGGTCTTGCCCACGCCGTTGCGGCCGAGCACCACGGTCACCTGGCCGAGCTCGGCCTGCAGGTTGACGTTGCGCAGGATGTGGCTGCCGCCGTAGTACTGGTTGATGTCTTTGACTTCGAGCAGGCTCATGTGTTTGTCCTCAGCGACCCAGATAGACCTCGATCACGCGTTCGTCCGCCTGCACCTCGTCCAGCGTGCCCTCGGCCAGCACGGCGCCGTCGCACAACACCGTGACCTTCTCCGAAATCGTGCGGATGAAGCTCATGTCGTGCTCCACCACCATCAGCGAATGTTTGCCCTTGAGCGTGAGGAACAGCTGCGCGGTGCGCTCGGTTTCCTCGTCGGTCATGCCGGCCACGGGTTCGTCGAGCAGCAGCAGTTTGGGGTCTTGCATGAGCAGCATGCCGATCTCCAGCCACTGCTTCTGCCCGTGGCTCAAGTTGCCCGCGAGTCGGGCCGCGCTGTCGGCGAGGTGGATGGTCTGCAGCACCTCGCCCAGGCGGTCCTTCTCCTGCCCGGTGAGGCGGAACACCAGGGAGCGGCGCACGCCCTTGTCGGTGGCCAGCGCCAGTTCGAGGTTTTCAAACACGGTGAGGTGCTCGAACACCGTGGGCTTCTGGAACTTGCGGCCGATGCCCATGGCCGCGATCTCGGCCTCGCGGTAGCGCAGCAGGTCGATGGTGCTGCCGAAGAACACGCTGCCGCAGTCGGGCCTGGTCTTGCCGGTGATGATGTCCATCATCGTGGTCTTGCCGGCGCCGTTGGGGCCGATGATGCAGCGCAGCTCGCCGGGTGCGATGTCGAGGCTCAGGTTGTTGATGGCCTTGAAGCCGTCGAAGCTGACGTTCACGCCGTCGAGGTACAGGATGCGGCCGTGCGTGGTGTCCACCTGGCCCGGCACCACGAGCCTCGAGAAGCCCGCGGCGCGGCCACCCGATTCGGTGCTGCCGGCCGCACCGGCGGCCGCGATCTTCTGCAGGCGCTGCGCGCCCTCTTCCATGAGGTCGGGCGTCATGCCTGGCCTCCTTTGTGTCCACGCAGTTTTTTCACCAGACCCACCACGCCTTGCGGCATGAAGAGCGTGACCACGATGAACAGCACGCCCAGGAAATACAGCCAGTACTCGGGAAAGCTCACGGTGAGCCAGCTCTTGGCGCCGTTGACGATGAAGGCACCGACGATGGGGCCGATCAGCGTGGCGCGCCCGCCCACCGCAGCCCAGATCGCGATCTCGATGCTGTTGGCCGTGCTCATCTCGCCGGGGTTGATGATGCCGACCTGCGGCACATACAGCGCTCCGGCAATGCCGCACATCACGGCGGAAACCGTCCAGATGGTGAGCTTGTAGGGCAGCGGGTTGTAGCCGCAGAACATGACGCGGCTCTCGGCGTCGCGCACGGCTTGCAGCACGCGACCGAACTTGCTGTTGACCAGCCAGCGCGCCCACAAAAAGAAGCCCAGCAGCGTCAGGCCGGTGATGACGAACAGCGTCATGCGCATGCCGGGTGTGGCCAGCGGAATGCCCAGGATGCGCTTGAAATCGGTGAAGCCGTTGTTGCCGCCAAAGCCGGTCTCGTTGCGAAAGAAGAGCAGCAGCGCGGCAAAGGTGAGCGCTTGCGTGATGATGGAGAAATACACCCCTTTGATGCGCGAGCGGAAGGCGAAGTAGCCGAACACAAACGCCACCACACCCGGCACCAGCACGATGAGCAGCAGCGTGGCGATGAAGCTGTCACTCAGCGCCCAGTGCCAGGGCAGTTCCTTCCAGTCGAGGAACACCATGAAGTCGGGCAGTTCGCTCTTGTAGTTGCCGTCCAGCCCGATCTGGCGCATGAGGTACATGCCCATCACGTATCCCCCGAGCGCAAAGAACAGCCCGTGGCCCAGGCTGAGGATGCCGGTGTAGCCCCAGATCAGGTCCATGGCCAGCGCGCAGATGGCGTAGCACATGATCTTGCCGAGCAGGCCGACCATGTAGTCGCTCAGGTGGAAGACGCTGCCCTCGGGCACAAACAGGTTGAGCAACGGCGCCACGGCGCAGACCACCAGCAAGGCGACGACGAAAGCGCTCCAGCCGGTGCGCGTGAGCAACGGGCCAGGCTGGGGCAGCGACACGGCCACGGGGACGTTGGGTGTGGTGCTCATGCTTCTGCGCTCCGGCCCTTCATCGCGAAGATGCCTTGCGGACGCTTCTGGATGAAGATGATGATGAAGACCAGCACCGCGATCTTGGCCAGCACGGCGCCGGCCCAGCCTTCAATGAACTTGTTGAGCAGGCCCAGGCCGAGCGCGGCGTACACCGTGCCGGCGATCTGGCCCACGCCACCGAGCACCACCACCATGAACGAGTCCACGATGTAGCTCTGGCCCAGGTCGGGGCCGACGTTGCCGATCTGGCTGAGCGCACAGCCCGCGAGACCGGCAATGCCCGAACCGAGGGCGAACGCGTAGGTGTCGATGCGCGCGGTGTTCACGCCCATGCACGAGGCGATGGGCCGGTTTTGCGTGACGCCACGAACGAACAGTCCCAGGCGGGTTTTGGTGATCATGAGCGTCACCCCCACCAGCACCGCCACCGCGAAGCCGATGATGATGATGCGGTTCCACGGCAGGTTGAGGTTGCCCAGAAACGTGACGCCGCCGCTCATCCAGCTCGGGTTTTCCACGCCCACGTTTTGCGCGCCGAAGAGGCTGCGCACCGCCTGCATGAGGACCAGCGAAATGCCCCAGGTGGCGAGCAAGGTTTCGAGCGGTCGGCCGTAGAGGAAACGGATCACCGACCGCTCCATGGCCGCGCCCACCAGAGCAGACGCGGTGAAGGCGATGGGCAAGGCAGCCAGCAGGTACCAGTCGAAGTACTCGGGCAGCGACTGGCGAAAGAACACCTGCACCAGCCAGGTGGCGTAGGCGCCGATCATGATGAGCTCGCCGTGGGCCATGTTGATCACGCCCATGAGCCCGTAGGTGATGGCCAGGCCGAGTGCCGCCAGCAGCAGGATGGAGCCGAGGCTGATGCCGGTGAAGGCCTGCGCCAGGGTGTTGCCCAAAGCCAGCATGCGGTCGATGCCCTTGAGCGAATCGGCCAGCGCGGCTTTCACGCCGGTGTCGGTTTCCTTCTCCATCTGTTGCAGCAGCAGCGGCCGCACGATGGGTTGTTTGGCTTCGCCGAGTTTTTGCGCAGCGGCCAGGCGCTGCGCGGGATCAACGCTTGCGAGCAGCACGGCGGCCTGCGCCAGCTCCAGGTTCTGGCGTGCCTGCGCATCCAGGTTGCCAGCCAGGGCCTTGTCGATCAGCGCGAGCTGGCTGATGTCGGGTTCTTCAAAGGCGCTGCGCTGCAAGGTGCGCGCGGCTTCGCGCTGGCGTTCGGGCGCGGCCCCCACCAGCTCCATGCCGGCTAGCGCACTGTCCATCGCACTGCGCAGGCGGTTGTTGATCATCACGTCGCCCGCGTCGTCGGGCAGCGGCAGCTTCTCGCCGGTCACGGCGTCCACGGCGGCGTCGTCCACCACGATGAGGACCCGCTCACCCTGCAGGCGCACAGCTTCTTCGGCCATGGCCTTGATCAGCGCCGACGCTTTTTCGTCGGGCTCGGCCGCGAGCTTGTTCAGGGTGTCGATGCGCACATCGGTGTCACCATCCACCAGCGCCAGGGCGTCGGCCGGTGTGAGGGCGTGGGCCGATGCGCCGGCGGCCAGGCACAGCGCCAGCAGCAGTCGCACAAGGCCATGAAACAGGGTGGGACGCATGGGGTCCGTCTTTCAGTTCGGGAATTCAAAGCGCCCCGGCAGGCAAACTCCGGCCGGGGCAGCAAGACCAGGCAAGGTGGCCTCCCCATGGAGGCCGCCCCGCGCTTCATCACTTCTTCATTTCGGGAACGTTCTTTTTCCCTTTGTTCTCGGCGATGTAGTCGCTCCATGGGTCCGCAACCACCGGGCCCGGCGTCTTCCACACCACGTTGAACTGGCCGTCGGCCTTGATCTCGCCGATGAACACCGGCTTGTGCAGGTGGTGGTTTTCCTTGTCCATGGTGCTGGTGAAGCCACCCGGTGCCTTGAAGGTCTGGCCGGCCATGGCGGCGATCACCTTGTCGGTGTCGGTCGACTTGGCCTTGGTCACGGCCTGCGCCCACATGTTGATGCCGATGTAGGTGGCTTCCATCGGGTCGTTGGTGAGTGGCTTGTCCTTGTGGCCGGGGATGTTCTTGGCCTTGGCGTACGCGCTCCACTTCTTCACGAACTCGGTGTTGGCCGGGCTCTTGATGCTCATGAAGTAGTTCCAGGCGGCCAGGTGACCCACCAGCGGCTTGGTGTCCACGCCGCGCAGCTCTTCTTCGCCCACCGAGAAGGCGACCACAGGCACGTCCTTGGCGGAGAGACCGGCGTTGCCCAGTTCCTTGTAGAACGGCACGTTGGAGTCACCGTTGATGGTGGAGACCACGGCCGTCTTCTTGCCTTCGGACGAGAACTTCTTGATCTTGGCAATGATGGTCTGGTAGTCGGAGTGACCGAAGGGGGTGTACTCCTCCATGATGTCGGCGTCCGCCACGCCCTTGGCCTTCAGGAAGGCGCGCAGGATCTTGTTGGTCGTGCGGGGGTACACGTAGTCGGTGCCCAGCAACACAAAGCGCTTGGCCGAGCCGCCGTCCTTGCTCATCAGGTATTCCACCGCGGGAATGGCCTGCTGGTTGGGCGCGGCACCGGTGTAGAACACGTTCTTGCTCAGCTCTTCGCCTTCGTACTGCACCGGATAAAACAGCAGGCCGTTGGCCTCTTCCACCACCGGCAGCACCGACTTGCGCGACACCGAGGTCCAGCAGCCAAAGATCACGGCGACCTTGTCCTGCGTGAGCAGCTGTTTGGTTTTTTCGGCGAACAGCGGCCAGTTGGACGCCGGGTCCACCACCACGGGCTCCAGCTTCTTGCCCAGCAGGCCGCCCTTGGCGTTGATCTCGTCGATCGCCATCAGCACCGTGTCCTTGAGCACGGTTTCCGAAATGGCCATGGTGCCCGAGAGGCTGTGCAGCACGCCGACCTTGATGGTCTCCTGGGCGTGGGCGCTCAGGCCGGTGAAGCCGAGCGTGGCGACCGTGGCTGCGGCAGCCAAGGTCTTGAGTGTGAAACGGCGGGCGTTTGCAGTGGTGGGGGTGGTCGACATGGCGCTTCTCCTGTGTTCCTGGGGTCCCGTGAGGGGTTGGTGTTGGCGCCGCCGGCTGCCCTCTTCGGGCGTGGCTCAGCGGACAACCGAATGCTAGGGAAGACACCCCAGGGCGTATGTACGCCGGGTGGCGTACGCCGTTTGCCGGGAAGCGCGATCGACATGAAAAAGGCCAGCGCGAGGCTGGCCTTTGTCGATGCATTGCAGGTCGGCGTGCTTCAGCCTGCCGGCACCAGAAAGTCCTTGCTGATGCGCCCACCCAGTTCGTTCACCCGGTCGAGGAACTGTGTCAAGAAGGCGTGCAGGCCCGTGGCCAGGATCTCGTCGATTCGGGCGTATTGCAGGTCGGCCTTGAGCTTGCCGGCGCGGCGCAGGGTTTCGGCCGACAGGTCGTTGGAAACCACGGCGAGGTTGTTGACCACTTCGTTCAGGCTGGCGGCCAGGCTGCGCGGCATGTCGGCGCGCAGGATGAGCAGCTCGGCCACGCGCTCGGGCGAGATCACGTCGCGGTACACCTTGCGGTAGACCTCGAAGCCGCTCACGCTGCGCAGGATGGCGCTCCAGTGGTAGAAGTCGTATTCCTGATCGAGCTCGCTGGCGTTGCCGAAGAAGTCGCTGTGCACGGCGTGGAACTTCACATCCAGCAGGCGCGCGGTGTTGTCGGCCCGCTCCAGGAAGGTGCCCATGCGGTAGAAGTGAAAGGCTTCGTCCTGCAGCATGGTGCCGATGGCCACGCCGCGCGAGAGGTGCGAGCGGAACTTGACCCACTCGAAGAATTCGCTGGGGTCGCGCTCGAAATTCTTGCTCTTGAGCATGCGGCCGAGTTCCAGCCAGGTCTGGTTTTGCGTTTCCCACAGCTCGGTGGTGAGCGCGCCGCGCACCGCGCGGGCGTTTTCACGCGCGGCCTTCAGGCAGGTGGCGATGCTCGACGGGTTGGACTCGTCGCGCACCATGAAGTCGAGCACGTTGCGCG